>Ga0070739_10001361_pt1 | contig 37424 bp, 36 predicted proteins | sample Coa_R1_7_FD_66445 | JGI IMG/M metagenome (GOLD analysis project Ga0070739, IMG submission 66445) | Surface soil microbial communities from Centralia Pennsylvania, which are recovering from an underground coalmine fire - Coalmine... | ecosystem: Environmental > Terrestrial > Soil > Unclassified ...
GCGCCGAGAGAAGCGAAGGGAATGAGAAAAGTGAGCCCGCGCCCGTCCAGAGGCGTCATGCCCGCGCGGCCAAAAACGGCCTGCAAGGAGGGGCGGATCTCGCGTGGACCCGCCGCGGCGTAACGGCGCAATTCGAAGTAGGGCTGGTTCGCGGACAGGGCTCGCGGCAATCGCAGAGTGGCGGGCAAATGCGCGCCGTAAACCGCCCGCAGGACGATCCCTTGGCGAGGCTCGTACATCGCGGCCCCCGCTAGTGCTGCGTTAAACAGCCTCCGCGTCATTCACGTTTAGTTTATCCCCTTGGACCGCTTTGTTCCCGGCGATTGTCTTACGAATCCTCCTGAAGCGCTGCGGCGATGCAAGGCTCCCCAACATCCACACGGGTCGAATGACTGGAGATTGAGCCCGCAAGCTCCAACTGTTGACCCGGCGGGCGGCATGTTGTAGCGTGGCGTAATGACCGGTGCCGGCCATCCGAGCTTGTGGCAGCGCTGGCTTCGGCAGCCGCAGAAAATCTGGCTCCGGCGAGCGCTATTTCAGGTTCACTTGTGGAGCGGAATCGCCTTCGGGCTGTACCTGCTGATGATCAGCATCACCGGCAGCGTGCTGGTGTATTGGAACGAGCTTCAGCAGGCCGCGACTCATCCGCCGGTCATCTCGACGGGCTCCTCGCCGCGATTGACCGACGATCAGATCACAGCGGCCGCGATCCGGCAGTACCCGGCGTACCGCGTGGTCAGGATCGGGCGGCCGAAAAATCCCGACCAGGCCGTGGACGTGTGGCTCGGCCGGGGAAGCGACATCAAGAAACGGCTGTTCGACCCTCGCAGTGGAAGCGATCTCGGCAATGTGGTACCGGCGGGTATCACGCTGTTGTCGAAACTGGTGGATCTTCACGACAATCTGCTGGGAGGACCGGCCGGCCGGAAGGTGAACGGGCTGGGAGCCGTGGCGCTTCTGGTCCTGGCAGGCACCGGCGCGGTGATCTGGTGGCCTGGCCAAAAGACATGGCGGCGCAGCCTGATGGCGCCTCGCGGCGTGGGCTGGAAGCGATTCAACTGGCATTTGCACAGCATGATCGGATTCTGGAGCCTGGCCTTCGCCCTGATCTTTGCCATCAGCGGCATCTATCTCAGCATTCCCGAGCAGTTCCAGGACCTGGCCGACTGGATCCAGCCCCCCATGCCCGCCAATGCCGGCGTTCGTGCCGTGGATCGGATCATGTATTGGGTCGCTTATCTGCACTTCGGGCGGATTAACGGCATCGGAATCCCGTGCAAAGGTCCCGGATTCTGCGACCAGACCACAAAAGCGGTGTGGGCCATCTTCGGACTTACACCGGCCGCCATGTTCGTCACCGGAGCGATCATGTGGTGGCATCGCGTGCTGCGCCCGAGGCGGAAAGCGGGCGGATCAGGCGCGAGATAGCGTCCGGAGGCTCGTGGCTGTTTTGTTAATGCGGGGAGTTCTGCGGCTTCTAAAGCAGGCGATGAAGATGTCGGCTGCGCAGCATGCCCGCGGCAGGCGGGCCGGGAAAGGCTGGTATCCTGAGCGCCGCCTAGCCCGCGGGAGTGGCCTGCCCGCGGCGATTATTGAGCCTGAAGGAGTTTTTCCTTCTCCTGCTCGTATTGTTGGAGAGTCATCTGCCCCGCGGCGAAACGTCTGTCGAGCGGATCAGACTCCGGCCGCGGGTCTTGCGGAGAACCGAAGGTCCGCCATAGCGAGCGGAGCGCGAACACGATCACCGCGATTACGGCAAGACCCATCAAGGCCATAGTCACAGTGGGGAGCGCTGCGAGAATTCGATACTGGAGATCGGAAACGGGCATGTTCCTCCGAGCGCCGGGGGCAAAGCTGTCTGCTCTCCGGTGACTGCCTTAATGTTACCGGAAATCACCTTAGAGAGTAAATAGTCAAACGCCCTAGCTCCCTAATATTCCTGTCTCGCGCGGGGGATTCGCACGCAACGACTTGCAAGACAGGAACTTACGGAGCGTTCCGATCCCCTCAGCCCACCGGAAATAACGGGCCGGATCGCCAAATGGCTCCAGTACGATCAATTCACGAGTTTGGTACCTCTTTCCGATTTTCGTCGGTGTGGACCTATTCGTATACATGGGTATGCCTCAGCAGGAATTCGTGGACTACTACGAAGCCCTTCAAGTCAGCCCCAGCGCCGATGTGGACACCATTCAGCGGATCTACCGGATTCTGGCGCAGCGCTTTCATCCGGATCAACGGGACACCGGCGACACGGACCGCTTTCGGGATATCACCGAAGCGTATCGCGTGTTGTCCGATCCGGAAAAACGCGCGGCCTACGACGTGCGGCATCGCCAGCGCCGCCAAGTGAACTGGAAGATCTTCGATCAATCCAGTGCGGCCCCGGGCGTCGAATGCGAACAACGCAAGCGCGAGGGGATTTTGGCCCTGCTCTACCGGAAGCGCTGCGCGATGCCGCACCAGCCGCAGCTCACGCTCCGCGAACTGGAAGACCTGCTGGCCGTTCCCAAGGAGCACCTGGAATTTTCGCTTTGGTATTTAAAGGAGAACCACTATCTGACGCGGTCGGATAACGCCATGTATGCGATCACCACGAAAGGAGTGGACGCCGCGGAGCAGTTTCTGCGGCGGAGCCCGATCGTGACGCCGCTGCTGGCAGCTCCCTCCACCGCATGAGCCCGGTTCGAGTCCGGTTGTGAAAAAGCTGGAGATTCCCCAGGAAGAGAACGCACATGATACTTCGGAGTGTAATCATTTGTCCCGATTCGCAGTTGTCGCAAGCCCTCCAGGACGGTCTGGCTCCCATCGCCGCGGTCCGCGTTGGCCGGACCCTGAATCGCTACGCCGCCGGGGCTGAACTCATCCAAGCAATTCGCGGGACTGGCGCGCAGCTCGTTTTCCTGAGCTTTCAGGATGTAGAGCAGGCGCGTAAGCTCGCGCGCCAGATTGAGCAGGACGCTCCGGGCGTCCAGATCGTGGGAGTGTATCACGAGTACGACCCGGCGGTGCTGCTCGAGATCATGCGCTCGGGCTTGCGCGAGTTCCTGGCCTATCCCTTCGAGCGGGCCTCGCTGATGGAATCGCTGAGCCACGTGAAAGCAATGCTGGAGCGGAACCCGGCGGCGGTCGCGGCGACGGAGGACGTGTTCTCGTTTCTGCCGGCTAAGCCCGGCGTAGGCGCCAGCACTCTGGCTCTGAACATGAGCGTGGCGTGGTCGCGCCGGCGCGAGCAGAAAACCTTGCTGACGGACCTGGACCTGAACTCTGGCACGATACGGTTCTTTCTCAACCTGAATCATCCGTACTCGGTCGGCGATGCCATCGAGCGGGCTCACGAAATGGACGACAGCCTCTGGCCAGCGATGGTCGCGCGGTACGAAGAACTGGACGTGCTCCACGCCGGGCGGATTAACCCCAATGTGCGTATCGACCCCGCGCAGATCACCGATCTAGTGGCGTTCCTTCGCCGGGCGTATTCGATTCTGGCTTTCGATCTTTCGGGCAATCTGGAGCGCTACTCGGTGGAGATCATGCGCGAATCGAAGCAGATTCTGGTGGTCTGCACGACCGAGGTGGCGGCGCTGCACCTGGCGCGCGAGAAGATCGGTTTCCTGCGGGATCACGGCCTGGCGGAGCGCGCGCGGCTGGTGCTAAATCGCGTGTCGAAACACTCGGTGCTCAATGCGGCGGAGGTCGAGGAACTCATCGGAGCTCCGGTCGTGGCGACGCTGGCCAACGACTATCACTCCGTCGCGCGCTCGATTTCCTCCGGCCAGTGTCTGGCGCCCGGCTCGGATCTGGGAAAGCAGCTCGCCCGCTTTGCCGATTCGCTGGTGGAAGCGCCGGCGCCGGCGTCAGGATCGCCGGGGGGCGGCAAGAAAAAGTTTCTCGAATTTTTTACGGTGGCGGCAAATGCCGTGCCGCTTCAGCGCCGGGCCCGCTAGATCCCGCCCGGCGGATCGCCGGTAATCAGGCGCGCGCCGCGGTCGTAGGTCAGGTACTGGAATCCCCAGCGGATGAACACCAGCAGGCGGTTGCGGAACTGCGCCAGATACATCAGGTGCACGAAGAGCCAGAGCAGCCACGCGGGCCAGCCCCTGGCGTGGAACCGGCCGAAGTCGGCGACCCCGGCGGCACGTCCGATCACCGCCAGGTTGCCTTTATTGAAGTAGCGGAAGGGACCGGGTTTGCGCCCGCGCAGGCGCTCCAGAATGCTGTGTGCGACGTAACGGCCCTGCTGCATGGCGACGGGGGCGACTCCGGGAAGCGGCTTGCCTTGCCACTCGGCGTGCGCCGCATCCCCGATCACAAAAATTTCGGGATGACCGGGAACCGTCAGCTCCGGCGTGACGACGATGCGCCCGGAGCGGTCCCGCTCGGCTTGGAGTGCCTGCGCCAGCGCGGCGGTGAAGCCCGCCGGCTCCACTCCCGCAGCCCAGATGACGGTTTTCGATTCGATCCGCTCGGTGCCCTGCGCAGTTTCGAGCGTCAGCCCGTCTTCGTCAATTTGCGAGACCCGGACGCCCCCGCGCACACGGACTCCCAGGCGGATCAGCGAGCGCTCCGCGGCGGCGGACAGATCCGGGGGGAAGGCGGGGAGCACGCGCGGCGCGCTATCCAGCAGAAGAATCTGCGAATCTTCCGGCCGGATCGACCGGAAATCGCCGCGCAGCGTGTCGTTGGCGATTTCGCCGAGCGCTCCCGCCAGCTCGACTCCCGTCGCGCCCGCGCCGACGATCACAAACGTGAGCCAGGCGCGGCGAAGCTGCGGATCGGGTTCGCGCTCGGCTCGCTCGAAGGCCTCGAGAATCTTATGGCGGATACGCGTGGCATCCTCGACGCTCTTCAGGCCCGGAGCCAGCTTCGCCCACCCGGGGTGACCGAAATAATGGTTCTGCGCCCCAACCGCGACGATCAATGTGTCGTAAGGCACGGCGCCATCGGCCAGAATCAGGCGGCGGTCCCGGGCGTCAAGAAAGACGGCCTCGCCCAGCAAGACCCGCACGTTCTTCTGCCTGCGCAGCAACGCCCGCAGGGGCGCGGCGATTTCACCGGGCGAAAGCGATCCGGTCGCGACCTGGTACAGCAGCGGCTGAAAGAGATGGAAGTTGCGACGGTCGACCAGCGTGACGTCGACGCCGGTCCAGCGCAGCGCCCTTGCGGCGTACAGGCCCCCGAAGCCGCCACCGGCAATCACCACGCGGTGCACGGTTCTAGCGTCGCAAAAATTGCCAGGCCAGCGCCACCGAAGTGAGGCTGAGCGACACGCCGCCGAGCATCAGCGCCAGCACCGCGATATCCCATACGGGGCGATGCCGGTAGAGCAAGGGCAGGTCGATCGAGTGCAGCCCGTGGTACAGCCAGCGGTTCCAGCGCGAAATTTCTCCGTAACGCGCCACGATGCGCGCCGATTTCAGGTCGATGTAATACATCGAGCGCTGCGGGTCATCCAGCCGCAGGAAAAGCGCCGGAAGCGGCAGAGCGCCGTGGCGATCGATGTAGTAAGACTCGTACTCGGTCACCAGGCGCGATTCGGCGATGCGCGCCGGGTCCGCCGCTTTCGCCGCGATCGCGAGGATCCGGCCGGCATCGAACTGTGGCGCCGGATCGCCGTGCTGCGGAACGATGCGGACGTCTCGCGCGCCGGTGTGGGCGATGTAGACCGGATTGCCGGCAAAGGTGGCCAGCTCGAGTAGTTTCGGCGGGACATCGAGCCGGGCCAGCGCGTTGCGCGGCGCATACAGTGCCGGGTCGGGTGCGCCCCCGCGCAGCGCCCGCGCGATTCGCGGCCCGGCCTCGTCGCCGCCGCTGGCTGGGAACGGGTCCATGGAGAGCATTCCGCTGAACGCCCAGGTGCACGCGACGATGCCGAACACCAGCCCGAGCAGGGTGTGCCAGCGCTTCATCCCCGAATAGGGAATCCGCCGCGCCGGCGCTGCGATCCAGAGGCCGACGACGAGCCCCAGCATCCCCGCGAACGTAGCTATCCCCGAAGACCAGATCACCACCCGGCTCCACAGCGCGCCGTTCTTGCGAAGCGAAGTGAAGTACAGCCAGTGCGGAATCGCGCCGCACCAGGCGGCCAGGCGGACGCCGCGCGTGGTGTACTGCTCTACTTGCGCGGTCACTGCCGAAACATAGACTTCTTCGCCCGTCGGCCACGAAAATTTGAGCAGCGGGCGCAGCCGGCGGAACTCGCCGCTGACCGTCCACTGGTCTTCGGTGTCCACTGAGCCTTCGAAGCGCGCCTGCGCCTCGGACAGGCCGGTCCACTGCGCCGCGATCTTCCGCCCCAACTCCGGCGAAACCTCGCTGAGCGGCTCGCCCGTATCAGCGTAGACGATTTTCCGGCCATCGAACCGGTAGGCGGGCCGTCCCGCGAGCGTTTCCAGCGAAGCGCGCCCGGGAGGATCGTCCGAGCCGGTTGCGGCCCAGGCCCGCTGCGGCGAGACGCGAATCCGCGCGGCGTCGATCGCCGGCCCGCGCGCCAGCCGGTCCGCCGGGCTTACCTGCGGGTAGCTCCAGTACATCATGACGATGCCCGAAAGGAACCACTGCGTGAACAGCAGGCAGAAAAAGACGCCGAGCCAGCGGTGCGCGGCGATGGCCAGCTTCCTGAGCCGCATCGTAGTTCAGTTTACGCGACCGCTGGCCGCAAATCGCCCATAATGAAAGCATGATGTGGCGGTTTGGGATCGTAGCGCTGCTGGCTGTGTCCGCCTTCGGCGCCAACGTGCGCCTGTACCTGAAGGACGGCAACTATCAACTCGCGCGCGAATACCAGGTGCTGCCCGACCGCGTGAAATACCTGAGCGCCGAGCGGGGCGAATGGGAAGAGATTCCGCTTGACCTGGTGGACCTGGATCGCACCAGGCGCGAAGCCGCGGCCGCGGAAGAAGCCCTCAAAAAAGAGGCCCGGGAGCAGGACGAAGAAGACGCGGCCATTCGCGCCGAGGCCGAAGAGGTCGAGCGGATCCCGGTCGAAACCGGCGTCTATTACATCCACGGGACGAAGCTGGAACCCATGAAGCAGGCGGAGGTGAAGGTCACCCAGGATAAGAAACGCAACGTGCTGAAGGTGCTCGCGCCCCTGCCCATCGTTGCCGGCAAGAGCACGGTTGAATTAGATGGCGCGGCTGCTTCGCTTCGCATCCGCGAAGACCGCCCTGAGTTTTATTTCCGCCTCGCCAGCCTGGAGGGCTTCGGCATCGTGCAGCTGAAGCCGAAGAACGGCCTGCGGATCGTCGAGAACGTGAACGTGCTGCCCGTTACCAACGAAGCGATCGAGGACCGCCAGTTCGTGCCGACGTTCAAGAAAGAAGTCGGCGAGCAGCTCTTCAAGATCTGGCCAGAGAAGCCGCTGGAACCGGGAGAGTACGCGCTGATCGAATACACCGAAGGCAAAGTCAACACGCAGGTCTGGGATTTCGGGATCGGCAAATAGGCCGGGCTATTTGCCGGGCAGCGCGAAATCCAGGTTTCGTTCCCTATTGAGTTGCCTGGAAAAATCGCGATCCACCAGGTCGAGCGAGATCCGGTTGCGCACCCCCTGCGGCGTGATGTAATTCAGCGTATCGTTTTCCACCCAGTACGCCACGGCCGGATAAATCGTGTGGTCCTTCATGGCGATCAGGAAGATGATCGATTGCGAATCGCCCCCCGGCGGCTGATCGGAGGTCTGCGCCTTGGGTTGATTCGAGTCCGGCGAGTAGGCCGGCGGAAGCGGGGTATTGCTGTAATCGCGAATTACCGGATTCGGCGTGTCAGGGCGGAAACTCTGGTTGATGATCACCACCGGCGAGGGTTGTTGCTGCGAGTAGCCGGTATCGTACTCGTAGCCTTGCAGGGGTGCGGGCGGGGCATCGTAGCCGTAATAGCCGCCGTAAAAGACCGGATAGGGAACGATGATCGCGCCGCCGTGCTGGTGGTGTATCGTGGGCGGAGCGCCCACAAATCCTGGCTTTACACTGGCGGCCGGCGGCCGGCGTACGACCGGAGGGCCGCCGGTGCCCGGATAGATCAAGCGGCCGAACCCCGCGCCGGCTTGCGAGGGCGGAATACCGCTCGGATTGCTCAGACGGCCGAAGCCGGTGGGGCTCTGCGCCATTAGACCCGAGCCCGCGAAGATCGCGGCCAGCGTAAGCAGCTTCATGCCGCCTCCTACCTTAAGTCTAGACGGTTCCGAAGCCGGCCGCGTGTACAAATTACGCGCGGCCCTTAGCGCTTGATCGCCTCGGTGGTTTCCCCCTCGGGCTCGCTTCCACGCAGGCGGTCGAGGGCCGCGGCCAGCTTTTCGAGGAAGACGGGTAGTGCGCCAGGAATCTGTTCGGCGCCGCAGGCCAACACTCGGATGCCGTAGCGCTCCGATAACTCCTCGGCCTGCTTTTTCCAGGCCGGCGACGAGACTCCGGCGACGGCAAAATGAGTCCGTTCGCGCTTATCGGGGACGCCGATTTTGGCCAAGTCCGTAATCAGGCCTTCGAGCGAGCAGCCCACGAACATCACGCTTTGGGTGGCCAGCATCTGCCGCAAGGTGGGCATAAAGGCTCCGCGGGCGGCGGCGGCCTCGAATTCAGTTCGCGAGAGCAAGGCGCTGCGATCGGAAAGATCGCCGAACAGGCGAACAAGACAGGATGGTTCGGCGGCCTTCCGGGGCGCGAAATCCAACGTCACCGGGATCGATGCCCAGGGCTGGGGCATGGCTTCCAACAGCCGTTCATAGTTCGTGGTCACCGCCGAAACAAAGGGCATCCGGGCCAACAGGCGGTGCGACCGGGAGGGCACGGCGAAGCGGAAATAGATGGATTTGAAGTGAGCGATCAACTGGCTGCGGACAGCGCTGGAAGCGGAGGCCACCAAGTCGCTCAGCGCGGCCTCCCCGTCCCCGTGGCTCACCATCGCCGCGTATTTTTGCAACCGGGCGGAGGGAACCCAAACGTCAATCGAAGCCGCCTGAAGCACGCTGGCGATAAACGCGCTCCGTGTAGGATAGCCCGCCTGCGCGCTGAGTCCTGCGCCAGCCCACAAAACGGCGCGGCCGGAGGCGACGCCCTCCACCAGTTGTTCCGGGGGATCCGGGAGCGATACAGGGGCGTCGACTTTGGGCTGGAGCGCCTTCGTGGAAAATTGCATCCCTCGGCCCAGGAATCCGGAGCAGGCGAGCAAGCCGGACAGCGCCAGCAAGCCCACGCTGGCATAGGTCAGTTTCCGCCCGGCGGCCGTCACGCGTACTTCCTTCCCCAAATCCAGGAGAACCGTGCCATCGGGCGCGCTGATGGCAAGCTGCGCTTCACTGGCCGCGATGGTGGACTCTGGACGAGCATCCGCCAACGGATAAGAGTCTCCGTCGTCGGCAAGCACGAAAACGTTGTCGAAGTCGCCTGCGGCGATGATATCCGAGAAGTGCGCCGCCACGGACGTGAGGGGCCCGGGACTGTTCCGGGTGACGCCTTCGATGCGAATGCCGCCGGCGGCGAACGCCGCCACCTGGCCCGGCGCCGGAAGGACCAGGCGGTAAGGAGGATACGGCACCGCGGATTCGGCCACAACCATCCAGGTGTTTTGATCGGTGAAGTGGTACAAAAGGAGTCGATTCTCGTCCGCTGAGGCCAGCGCGAGATAGTCGCCCTCGGCCACGCCCTGCTCAGCGCGCTTTAAATCGAGCTGACGGGAGCCCTCGGGCGCTCCTGTCGCGGTGCTCCATTGCATGAGCGACCCGTCGGAGAACGCCACGGCCGCGGATCCGTCCGAAGCGACCGTCAGGGCCAGCACCGTGCGATCCTGAGGCAGCTCGATTTTGGCCGCGGGCTGCGATGAATTCGCCGGCTGGACGTACAGCGTGGTTCCGGCGGTCCAGGCGAGGCTCTCCAGGGCGGAGTCCATCGCCCAGCGGACATCTGAAGTGGAATTGTCGATGCCGGTGAGGCGGAACTGGCGGCTCCAGTCCAGGCTCCCTGAATTCCAGCGTTCCACTGCCAGATTCGACCCTTGGCGGGAAGCTCCCACCAGCCGGTTTTCGGAATCGAACCACATGCGCGCATAGTGTCGGCCCGCGAGCTTTTGCGATGGCCGGGAGCTCAGATAGTCCCGGCTTTGGAATTTGACGGCGATGAACATGAGGGCCAGCGCGATGCCCGCCCCTGCCGCAGCAAGTTGGAGCCGGAGCTTGAGATTGGAATCAGCGATGCGTGGGTAGGCCATTCGCTTCGGATATCGGAACAAAAGGGTAAAGCCTTTAGCCTATGCTATGGGTACTACAAAACTCCTCGGTGTAATACACGATCAGGCGGAGCGGACCCGATCCGAAGGCTGGCCGGCCTCTAATTTTTTTTCCGCGGCATTGCGGCTGCGGGGGCGGATAATGGGGGAGATGCTGAGGGTCGCGATTTTCGGCAGCAACGGACAACTTGGCCTGGAGTTGGCCAGAACGTTCGCCGCGCGCGGGCATGCGGTGTCGGCATTTGACAGGCAACAGACAGACATCGCCGATGCGGGAAAGGTGGAGCAGGCGCTGGCCTCCTGCGATGCCGGACTCGTGCTGAACGCGGCCGCTTACAACCAGGTGGATGCGGCCGAGCTCGAACCGCTGGCCTCCTATCAGGTCAATGCGCTGGCCGTACGCAACCTGGCGTGCGCCTGCCGCCAGCGCCAAATCAAACTGGTGCACTTTTCGACGGACTATGTTTTCGATGGAACGGCGGGCCGCCCCTACACCGAGGAAGACGAGACCCATCCCCTGGGCGCTTACGCGGTGTCAAAATTGGCCGGCGAGTTATACGCGCGTGCGTATCTCGACCATGCGCTGATTATTCGCACCTCGGGCGTGTTCGGACCCGGGGGAGTGGAGACGGCGCGCGGGAACTTCGTTGAATTGATGCTGCGCATGGCCGCGAACGGACAGCCGATCAAGGTGGTAGAGGATCACGTGGCCTCGCCGACTTATGCTCCGGCGCTGGCATCGCGCGCGGCGGACCTGGTGGAATCGGGCGCGCACGGGATCTTTCATCTGGGCGGAGGCACGCCGATCTCCTGGTTCGACTGGGCGGTGAAGATTTTCGCGGCCGCCGGCCTGCGGCCGGATCTCAAGCCGACCAACGAGCGCGAGTTCCGCACGAAGGCGCGCCGGCCGAAGTATTCGGCTTTATCGAACGCCAAGGCGGAAGGGCTCGGCGTGCTGGCGATGCCGCCGCTGGATGAGGCGATCCGGGAATATTTGCACGCTCGGGAGCGAAAGCTCGCCGCCCGGAGATAAGGCGGAGTCGAAGGGGAGCCGCCGGCTCAAGCCCGGCCGGGCTAACCGCGCGGGATCGGCTTGCCGTAGACTTCGATGCGGCCGACGTCGGACCAGCCGCCGGGGCCGTGGCCGCTGCCGGGCATCAGATCGGCGAAGCCGACTTCGTCCACTTTACTGAGATCCACCTTGTCAATAAAGTTGCCGTGGGTGAGGACCTTGTTGACATCGAGGCGCAGCCAGCGGATGTCGGCGAGAGAAAATTCGTCTTCATGCCAGTCCACGACGGAGCCGGTGCCGCGATCGCCCACGAGCCAGGTTCCGTCGGCCAGTTTCACGATGGGGTGGACCTGGTGCAAGCCGCTCACTTTGGTGACCCACTTGATGCGCGCGAGACCGGTGAGATCGACGTAGTTGGCTTTATCGCGGAGGGCGACGGCGGCGGGGCCTTCGCACAGGCCGGTCCAGAGATGGATGGGATTGTTTTCATCGCCGGCCACGCCGGTAAGCTGGATGTCCTTGGCGCCAGGACCGTAGAGTTTCAGTTCGAGATCCGGATTGCTGACAGCCTCGGCGGGCGAAACCGCGTGCTCGCCTCCGGCGGGCGTCTGCTTCCAGTCTTCGCGGAAAAACAGCGGGGGGCGCTGCGGTCCGCCTTTCTTGCCTTCCTTGGCCTTCGGGGCGCCGCCGGCGCGTTCAGCGGGCTGCTGCGCGAGGGCAAAGAAAGCGATTCCGGCGAGACCCAGGGGGATCAACCATTTCATACCAACCTCCGTGCGGAGGCCAGTATATCAGAGACCGCGCGCTCGACCGCGCCGAGCGGATTCGCATCATTGCCGCGGATCATCGTACCGAGAGGCCGCCAGCGCGCGAGCATGCGCTCGCTTACGAAACCGTTCATGATCGCGATCTGCGGAACACCACAGGCCGAGGCGACATGGCCGGCAGCCGAATCATAGCCGACGAATAATCGGCTGCGGGCGATCCGCGCGGCAAAGGGCGCGAACGCGCCGCGATGAGTGCGCGCTCCGGGAGGGAGAATGGCGTGGACGCGCGCCGATTCTTCTTCCGAGCCGCCTTCATCGACCAGCACGGAGCAGCCCGTACGCACCAGGATCGCGAGAAGATCGCGTTCGAAATTGTCGGAGATGCGCTTGGCGGGGTTTTCGCCGACGCCGAGGCTGACGGTGATCTCTGCGGCTTGCTCATCGGAGGGCAGCGGCGCGATATAGGGCTGCGCGTCCTCGACGTCCAATACCTCGCGCGCCCAGCGCGCGGCGAGATCGGGAAGGCGGTCGTTTCCCTGGCCGCCATACATGCGGCTGTTGAACCAGAAATAGTTGGGCTCCGGGCACACGGAAATGACCCCTAGTTGGGTAAGCCGCGAATCGGGGTCGAGGACGATTCCATCTTCAAACCAGAGTGATGCCGAGGCCTGGAGACGATCGCGGAGCGCGCCGGTCCGCGCGTAGGGTGCATCCAGATGCCGGATGCGGGGGTCGCCGGCGAAAAGCTCGTAATTTTTTCGCGGCGCGACGAACACAATTTCGGCGCCGGGGTATCGCCGTTTGGCGGCGTCCAGGAGCACACTGGAAACGGCGACATCGGCCCCGAGCGTTACGCGCGACAGCACGTAGACCATGCGGCATGCGCGGGCTGGCCGTCCCCGAGCAGGCCCCTGCCGGACACGAGCCTTCAGTTCGGGGCAGACCTTGCCGATCACTGCTCGGAACAGCTCTTCATACACCTGGCACAGCCGCGGCTCGAACAAATCCCCAAGCCGCTCCACGACGATCGAAAGGAACGCGCGGCCTTCCTGCTCCGCCAGAGCGCGATTCAGGAGCTCGCCGGGCCATGTTTCGCCCCGGAGGCAACAATCGAGAAGCTCGCTACAGGTACTTTCCAACCAGCAGCTCCAGCTTCTTGCGCGTGGCCTCGGGGATCGCCTTCCGGTCGGTGATGAGCGCGTGGGCCAGCGCCGTTCCGCACTTGCAGAATCGCTTTTCCGGCATGTCGCGAACCGCCGCCGCGATCAGCTTGCACGCATTCTCGGCGTTCTTCGCGAGGTTCGAGACGATATCGCTGACAGTGACCGCATCGTGATCGGGATGCCAGCAATCGTAATCGGTGACCATGGCGATGGTGACGTAGCACATCTCGGCCTCACGCGCCAGCTTGGCTTCGGTGAGGTTGGTCATGCCGATCACATCCATGCCCCAGCTTCGATACAGATTCGATTCGGCCAGCGTCGAGAACGCCGGGCCCTCCATGCACAAGTAGGTACCGCCGAGCTTTGCGTGGACGCCCGCGCTGCGAGCCGCCGCATGCGCCCGCTTCGCCAAGTCCGGGCAGACGGGGTGCGCGAAGCTGATGTGCGCCACCAGGCCGTCGCCGAAAAACGTCGAGATACGGCCGCGGGTGCGATCGACGAACTGATCGGGCAGGACGAAATCCAGGGGCTTGTGCTCCTCCTTGAGCGAGCCGACGGCGCTGAGCGAAAAAATGCGCTCGACGCCCATCTCCTTGAAGCCCCAGATGTTGGCGCGGAAATTCACCTCGGAGGGAGAGAAGCGATGCCCGCGGGCGTGGCGCGCCAGAAACGCGACCTCGCGGCCGGCCAGCCGCCCCACGACGTAGTTGTCGGAAGGAGCGCCCCAGGGCGTGGTGATGACGCGTTCTTCCGAGGCTTCAAAACCCGGCATCGAGTACAGCCCGCTGCCGCCGATAATTCCAATTTTTGGTTTCATGCTTGTATGAGTTCGAGTAAAACGCCGCCGGTGGAGGCCGGGTGCACGAACACGTAAATGTGCCCGCCGGCGCCTGGGCGAGGCTCGTTTAGAAGACGCGCGCCGGAGGCCTTGAGGCGCTCGACGGCGGCACGAAGGTCGGGGATCTTGAGGGCGATGTGATGCAGGCCCTCGCCTCGTTTCGCGAGGAATTTTCCGACCGGGGAATCCGCCTCTGCCGGCTCCAGCAGCTCGATGCGCGAGCCCTCGACGGGCAGCATCGCCACGTGGACTTTTTCGACGGCGACGGTCTCGCGCGCTGTGACGGCGAGGCCGAGTTGTTTCTGGTAAAACGCCAGAGCCTGGTCGATGGAGCGTACGGCGATTCCCAGATGGTCGATGCTAATATTTTGCGAGCCAGTCATGGATAATCGAGTAGGGATCGCGGCGGCGCGCGGCGACTTCGCGGCCGGCCTCGGCGAACTCGGCCGGCGGAACGCGGTCCAGGAGCCGGTCGCGCAGCATTTCGCGAAGGCGTCCGGCCCAGATGTGGGCTTGGCGGTCGCCGCGGCCTTCGAGATCGAGACCGTGATATTCGCGGGCGGCGGCGAGCACCTCGCGAACGCCTTTGCCTTGGGTGGCAATGGTGGAGACAATGCGCGGGGTCCAGCCCTCCCGGCGCTGGGCCAGATTGATCGAAGCCTTGAGTTCGCGCTCGAGTTTTTCGGCCCCCGGCTGGTCTTCCTTATTGATGATCAACACGTCGGCGATCTCCATGATACCTGCTTTGAGGGCCTGGACATCGTCGCCCATGCCGGGCACCAGCACCACCAGCGTCACATCGGCCAGCCGCGCGATCTCCACCTCGTCCTGGCCGACGCCCACGGTCTCGACGATGATCACGTCGAATCCGGCGGCATCCAGCAGCAGTGTGGTTTCTGTGGTGGCGCGCGCCAGCCCGCCCAGCCAGCCGCGCGTGGCCATCGAGCGGATGAAGACGCCCGGATCGGCGTGGTGGCGCTGCATGCGGATGCGGTCTCCCAAAATAGCGCCGCCGGAGTAAGGACTCGTCGGGTCGACCGCGAGGATGCCGACGGTCTGGTTTTCCTCGCGCAGCGCGCAGGCGAGCTGATCGCAGAGCGTGCTTTTCCCCGAGCCGGGAGCGCCCGTGACGCCGAGAACCAGGGCCCGGCCGGTGCGCGGGAACAATTCCTTGAGTAATGTTTCGGCTTCCGGACGCCGCTCCTCGATCCAGGTGGCGGCGCGAGCCAGGGCGCGGCGGTCTCCCGCGACGATCTTGCCGGTGATCGCGTCCATTAGTGGCTTTTCAATAGCTGCCGGGCGATCACCAGTTTCTGGATCTCGCTGGTGCCTTCGCCGATGGTGCAGAGCTTGGCGTCGCGGTAGAACTTCTCGACGGGATAATCCTTGATGAAGCCGTAGCCGCCGTGAATCTGGACGGCTTCATTCGCGACCCGCACGGCCGTCTCGGACGCGAACAGCTTCGCCATGGAGGATTCTTTGTTCACCGATGCGCCGGAATCCTTCATCCAGGCGGCGCGCTGGGTCAGAAGGCGCGCGGCCTCGATCTCGGTCGCCATGTCGGCCAGTTTGTGTTGGATCGCCTGAAATTCGGAGATGAACCGCCCGAACTGCTTGCGCTGCTTCGAGTATCGGAGCGCCGCTTCGTAGGCGCCCTGCGCGATGCCCACCGCCAGCGCCGCGATCGAGATGCGGCCGCCGTCCAGGATGCGAAGGCTGTCGATGAAGCCCTCGCCGGGCTGGCCGCAAAGCTGCGACGCCGGCAAGCGGCAATCGGCGAACAGCACTTCTCCGGTGGGCGAGCACCGCATGCCCAGCTTGTTCTCCTTCCGGCCGAAGCGGAACCCCGGAGTGCCTTTCTCGACGATGAACGCCGAGATGCCGTGGGAGGACGCAGAGCGGTCGGTCACAGCCATGGCGACGCAGACGTCGGCCACGTGCGCGTTGGTGGTAAAGGTTTTGGTGCCGTTCAGCACCCAGCAATCCCCCTCGTGCACGGCGGAGGTCCGCGTGCCGCCCGCATCCGAGCCGACTTCGGGCTCGGTGAGCGACCAGCAGCCGATCCACTCGCCGGAAGCGAGCTTCGGAATGTAGCGGCGCTTCTGTTCGTCGCTACCGGCGGTGTAGATGTGATTGGTGCAGAGCGAAACATGCGCGGCGGCGCTCAGCGCGATGGAGGGATCGACGCGCGCCAGTTCCTCGACGATGGCGGCGTAATCGACGTAGCTGTAGCCGGCGCCGCCCAGATCCTCCGGAAAGACCGCGCCGAGCACGCCCAGATTGCCCAACTTCCGAAACACATCGACCGGAAAATGTTGCGATTCGTCCCATTCCATCACGTGGGGCCTGATCTCGGCCTCGGCGAACTCGCGGACGGCTTTCTTGAGCTGCTGCTGCGCTTCGGTGATTCCGAAATTCATTCAGGGCTAGACGACCTCTTCGCGCTCCGGGTCCCAGCGCAGGGTGCGGCCGGTGCGGTAGCTGTCGACGGCCAGGCGGCAGGTCACCGAAACGCGGAAGCCGATTTCGAAGGGGCAGTTGGGTTCGCGGCCGGAGCGGATACAATCGAAGAAATTCTCCATGTGGGCGTGCGGCCGGTGGGTGGTTCGGCCGATCATCTCATTCGCGGCGCTGTTTTGCCGCCAACTGATCTTCTGCGGGATGTAGCGCACCTGGCTGGCGCGGGAAATCGTGCCGTGCGTTCCGAGCACATCTTCGGTGGTGCCGAGCTGGTTGTTCCCGAACCCGGAGACCCAACTGACCAGGATCTCCTCGGGCTGCTGGAGGGTGACTGACATGGTGTCGGGCACCTCGCGGCCGTCCTTCCAGAGATAGATGCCGCCCTTCATCGACGCCGATTGCGGGATCTGGAGCCGCAGCGCCTTGTACCAGAAACTCAACTGCTGGCTCATGCCCTCGAAGACGTTGCCGCCCGAGGTTTCCCAGAAATAGCGCCAGTGAATGAACCGGTTCGCATCAAACGGGCGCCGCGCGGCCTCGCCCAGGAATTGCTCCCACGCGATGTTTTGAGGGTTCACGTCCGGCGTGAGCAGCGCGTTTCTGGACCACTGTGGCTTGTTGACCGGCGTGTTGCGATGCATCTGCATGGTGATCGTGGTGATGTTCCCCATGCGCTGCGGATCGGAAAGAAATTGGCGTGTGTCGGTCATGTGGCCGGACGAACACGCCTGGTGGCCGATCTGCACGGTGCGCTTCGAGCCGTGCTTGTGAACCGCGGCCCGCATACGCTTGGCGTCTTCGATCGTGAACGCCATGATTTTTTCCTGATAGACGTGTTTGCCCGCGTCCAGCGCGTCGACGAACTGCGCGGCATGCAGGTGCGGCGGCGTGGCGATCACCACGGCGTCGATCGAGTGATCCTCCAGCAGGCGGCGGTAGTCGGAATAGACAGCGGCGGAGGGCGCCGCGCCGCGCGCGCGATCGAGGCGGGCGGTGAAGATGTCGGCAAATGCGGCGATTTCGGTGTTGGGGCAGGCCCGGATCTGGCTGACCAGTTCCATGCCGCGGTCGCCTGCGCCGATGATGCCCACCCGGATGCGGCCGGCCGCGCTCAGCGCTTCGGCCGCGCCGGCGGCCAGGGTCCCGGCGACTCCGGACGCAACTTTGCCGATGAAGTGCCTGCGGGAATCCATGGATGTTCTCTAAATATCGAGTTTAGCAGCCTCATTCCAATTGTTTATGGAAGCGCTGCACCGCCAGCCAAAGCACCGTCACGCCCAACACGCCCAGGGCCAGGAAATTCGGCCAGAGGGTATCCAGGCCGGAGCCCTTCAGGAAAATTCCGCGCACGATCTCCATGAAGTACCGCATGGGGTTGATATAGGTGAACCACTGCACCGCCGCGGGCATGTTGCGAATAGGAAAGGTAAATCCGCTCAGCATCATGAACGGCTGGAACATCAGAAAGGTGGACATATTCGCCTGCTGCTGGGTTTTCGATACGGTGGAGATATAAAGGCCCGCGCCGAGCGTGGTCAGAATGAACAGCAGCGCGGCGAGACACAGTAATCCAAAGTTTCCGGCGAACGGGACCCGGAAGATCAACAGCGAGGCGCCCACGACCAGGATCATGTCCCAGAATCCGATCACCACAAACGGAAGCGTCTTGCCGAGAATCAACTCCACGGGGCGCAGCGGAGTCACCATCAACTGCTCCATGGTGCCGATCTCTTTTTCACGCACGATCGCCATGGCGGTCATCGACAGCGTCACCAGCATGATGATATTCACCACCACTCCCGGCACGAAATAGTTGCGGCTGCGGAGGTCCGGGTTGAACCATACCCGGGTAACTGCGTCGACTTGCGGGACGGCCTGATGGACCGGCGCGCGCGACGTCATGGTCGCCCCGACCAGCTTGTCGCGCTGGCGCTCAGCCAGCGCTTCGGAAGCATAGCGTTGGATCGCCTGAGTGGCGTAGGCGGAAACAATCGAGGCGGTATTCGAGTTGCTGCCATCGAGCAACACCTGCACGCTGGTAGTCCGGCCGCGGCCCAGGTCCCGCGCGAAGCCAGGCAGGATGCGGACGACCCCGTCGACGTCGCTGCGGTCGAGGAGGCTCTGCATCTGTTCGTCGCTGGCGGGTGTGGCTACGATGGCGAAGCGGCCGGAGCCTTGAAATTCGGATAACAGCTCGCGGCTTTCGGGCGTGCGGTCCTGATCCATCCAGGCGATGCGCGCGGTATCGACGTCCAGGTTCACGGCGAATCCGAAGATCAGCAACTGGATCAAGGGCGGCAGGAACAGCATGGCCCGCATGCGCGGGTCGCGCGCGGTCTGGAGGAATTCCTTGCGGATCATGCGGCGGAGCCGTTGTCTCACGCTGCTCTCCTAGGCCACCTTCTGGCGCAGCTTGCGGGTTGCGAAGTAAAATACGCCGGCGCCATAGATTACCAGCAGCAGAAAATCGAACCACAGAATTTCCAGGCCGATGCCTTTCAGAAAGATTCCCTTCACGATATTGATGAAATAGCGGGCCGGCACAAACAACGCGAAGAACTGGATCACCACCGGCATGTTGCTGATGGAATAAATGAAGCCCGAAAGCAGGAACGCCGGCAGGAATGAAGTCAGGGTGCTGAACTGGTAAGCGTTGAGCTGGCTGCGGTTCATGGCCGAGATGAAAATCCCCCAGGCGAGCGCCCCGAACAGAAACACGCAGCTCGCGGTAAACAACAGCGTCCAGCTCCCCTTCATCGGCACCTGAAACACGCCCACGCCCACCAGCAGCGCGATCAGCATGTCCACGATCCCCAGCGTGAAGTAGGCCGATAGCTTGCCCAGAGCCATCTCGATGGGGCGCACGGGGGTCGAGAGGAGCTGCTCCATGGTGCCGTTTTCCCACTCCCGCGCGATCGTCAGGGACGTCAGCAGCGCAGCGATGATCATCAGGATCACGGCGATCAGCCCGGGCACGATGTAGTCGCGCGAGACCAGATCGGTGTTGTACCAGACCCGCACGCGCGTATCCACCGGCACAGCGATCGACGAGCCGGCGCGCTGGATCTGAGCTTCGGTGCGGCGGCGCAATGCATAACTTTGAATCAGGCCTTCCGCATAGCCGCGCGCGATGGACGCGGTGTTGGAATCGCTGCCGTCCAGCAGGAGCTGCACCGGGGTCTCTTCACCGGCGCCCAGATGGCGCGAATAATCCGTAGGGATTACGACGCCCAGCAGAATCTCCCGGGAATCCATGGCTTTCTCGATGGAGCCGTAGTCCTTCGCTTCGCCGACGATCTGGAAGTATCGCGAGCCCCGAAAATCCCTGACCAATCCGTCGCTCAACGGGGTGCGGTCCAGGTCGTAGATCATGGTGGGAATACGGTCCACGTCCAGGCTCAGCGCGTAGCCGAACAGCAGGAGCATCAGCACGGGCTGAGCGATCGCGGCAAGAAGGCTCCGCACATCGCGAATGATGTGCAGAAATTCCTTGCGCGCGATCGCCCTGGTACGGCGCAAGCTGGCGCGCGGAAGTTTCATGCGGCGGCCCGCTCCTCTTTTTCGATCAGGCTGACGAAAACATCCTCCATGGAGGGCGGGATTGGCTCCAGGGCGGCGATGCGGATCCCTCGGGCGCCGAGCGCGCGGCGGATGGCGTCATCGGCGCGGGCTTCGTCTTCGACTTTGACGTGCAGGCCGCCGCCGAACACGGCGACATCTAAAATTCCCGATTCGGCTTGAATCGCGCTCATGCTTCCCAGCAAGTCCGACGTCTCCAGGTAGAGAAGATGGCCGGCGCCCAAACTCTTCTTCAATTCCGCGGGCGAGCCCAACGCGATCACGCGCCCGCCGTACATCAGCGCGAGGCGGTGGCAGTACTCGGCTTCGTCCATGTAATGGGTGGTGACGAACACGGTTTGGCCGGCGTCCGAGAGCTGGTAGATCAGGTCCCAGAAGTTCCGGCGCGCGATCGGGTCCACTCCGCTGGTAGGCTCGTCTAAGAACAGGATGGGCGGCTGGTGGAGGATCGCGCAGCCGAGCGCCAGGCGCTGCTTCCATCCGCCGGCGAGTAGACGTGTCATCGTGGTGCGCTTCTCTTCGAGGCCCGCCATCCGGAGGACGTAATCGCGGCGCCCGGGAAGGTCCCGGCTGGAAACGCCATAAACGCCGCCGAAAAATTCGATGTTCTCCTCCACGGTGAGGTCGTCATACAGCGAAAATTTCTGCGACATGTAGCCGATATTCTGGCGAATCTCTTCCGGCTGCGTGGCGACGTCGTAGCCGTGTACGGTGGCCCGGCCGGAGGTAGGCGCGAGCAGGCCGCAGAGGATGCGGATGGTGGTCGATTTGCCGGCCCCGTTGGGGCCGAGGAAGCCGAAGATCTCGCCCTGCTCGACTTCGAGCGAGACCTGATCCACCGCGACGAAAGCTCCGAACCGCTTTCCGAGGTTTTCGAGCTTGACGGCGACTTCACGCGGCACGGCGCACCTCCTCGTGCCGCACAAGCGCAATAAAGACGTCTTCGAGGGACGGCGCAATGCGCTGCCACTGGAAGGGCGTGACCGCGGTCAACTCTTCGGCGGAGATGGCGCGCTCTTCGACGATCAGCCGCAAGTCCTCCCCGGCGGGTTGCACGGCCAGTACGCCGGGCTGCTGCAAAAGCAGGTCGCGGGTTGTGCGGGGATCGCCGGAGCGGATGCGGTAGTAAGCATGGTCCAGATCGTCACGCAGGGCGCGCGGGGTATCGCAGCGGATCATGCGGCCATGATTCATCAGGCCCACGCGGTTGGCGCGTTCGGCCTCATCCAGGTAAGCCGTGGCGACGAACACGGTCAGGCCGTTTTTCACGAGCTCATAAAGAATCGCCCAGAAATCGCGGCGCGAAACCGGATCGACCCCGTTGGTCGGCTCGTCCAGAAACAAGACGCGCGGCTTGTGCAGCAGCGTGCACATCAGTGCGAGCTTTTGTTTCATGCCGCCGGAGAGCTTGGCCGCGAGCCGTTTCCGGAAGGGCGCCATGCGGGTCATGTGCAGCAGCCGGGCCGTCAGCTCTTCGCGCTCCGGTCCGACGACGCCGAACAGATCTCCGTAGAACGCCATGTTTTCATCCACCGTGAGATCGCCGTAAAGGCCAAACCGTTGCGCCATGTAGCCGATCTGATCCTTCACAGCGTCCGGTTCTTTCGAGACATTGTGGCCGGCCACGGCCACGGATCCCTCGGTGGGATCCATCAGCCCGCACAGCAGCCTGAGCGTGGTGGTTTTTCCGGCGCCGTCGGGCCCGACCAGGCAAAAAATCTCGCCTTCGGCGATATCCAGATTGACGTGATCCACCGCGGTGAGGGCGCCGAAGCGGCGCGTGAGATTTTCGGCTCGAATGATGCTCACAACTCGATCTCCGCGTCCATGGGCATGTTGTTTTTGAGCTCGTGGCTCTGGTTGCCGACTTCGATCTTGATGCGATACACCAGCTTCACGCGCTCTTCCTTGGTCTGGATCTGCTTGGGCGTAAATTCCGCCTCGGGCGAGATGAACGAGATCCGGCCCCAATACGTTTTGTGGGCGTCATTGGTGAGCTTCACCTTCTGGTTGAGCTTGACGAGCGGAAGATCGGGCTCATTGATGTAGGCACGAAGCCAGGGATGCTCCAGATCGCCCAGCGTGACCACGGTGGTTCCCGCCGCGAGCACTTCGCCCACTTCGGCGGACTTGACTTCGATGACGCCGTCCATAGGCGCGGTGATGACCGTGTCGTCGATCTGGGTTTTCGTGATGCCCACCTGCGCGATGGCGCGTTGGATGTCGGCCTGGCGCTGCTTCAGTTCCTCTTCTTTGCGCTGAAGCTCCAGACGATTCGCCTCGGCGGCGCGTACGGCGGCCTGGGCCCGTGCGACGGCGGCCCGCGCGCCGGCAATTTCTTCGGAGCGCGGCCCTTCTTTTACGAGATCGAGGCGTTCCTGCGCCTGCCGGGTGAGCGCCCGCATGCTTTCGTATCTGGTCTGGGCCTGGTCGAATTGCGATTTCGAAATATCCTCGTTCTTGATCAGCGTCCGGGCTCGCTCCAGATCGGCGCGGGCCAATTCTTCGTTGGCTTTGGCGTCGGCCAGGGCGGCCTCGGCCTGTTGGATCTCCTGTTTGCGGCTTCCCGCGAGCAGTTCGTCGAGCTTCGCCTGGGCCTGGTTCAACTCCGCGCGGCGCGCGGCCACGTCGCTTTCGAGGGTAGCTTTCTGGTATTCGATCGCGGTCTGAAGCTGCTGGCGTTGGGATTGCGCGCTCAAGACCCCGGCCTGGTCGCGCGCCCGCTCCTGCTCAAGCTGCGTGGAGTCGAGCCGCGCGATCACGTCGCCTTTCTTCACCCAGTCGCCTTCGCGGACGTTCAGCTCCACCAAGCGGCCGGGAATCTTAAAGGCAAGGTCCACTTCAGTCAATTCCAGGTTGCCCGAAACCAGAATGCGGTGAGCGTTGCGATGAAAGGCGCCATTGCGCCACATCCAGGCGGCCACGCCCAGCACCGCCAAAATCAGAATAGTAAGAATGCGTTTTTTCATGTGATCTTTATTGGTTCACGTACTGGCTGATGGTTCCCGTGGCGGCCGCCAGGTCGATCCGGGCGAGGTTGTAGTTGTACAGCGCGGCGATCTGGTTGTCTTCGGCGCGGCTCAGGCGGGTCTGCGCATCGGTTACTTCGATCGAATTGGCAACGCCTGCCTGATACCGGCGCTGGGCCTGCGCCAGCTCGTTTTGGGCCAGAATCAGGCCCTCGCGCGCGGTCTCCACTTGCGCCTGAGCGGACCGCAGGCTATCGAGCGCCAGGCGCACTTCCAGCTCGATCTGCTGCATCAGGTCGCGGGTCCGGATTTTTTCCTGCTGGTATTGGGAATAACTCTCGGCGCGCCGGGCGTCGCGGCGGAATCCGTCGAAAACCGGCACCTTGAGCTGAATTCCGTACTCGCGTGTGGGACGGGCGCTGTTCATCTGGAGGCCGATGTCGCCGTAATCGCCGAAAGCCCCGAGCGAGGGCAGGCGCTCCGCGGCCACCGAGCTGTAGCTCAGCCGGGCCGAATCTTCGCGGCGTTGCTGGGCCTTCAATTCCGCCCGGCCCTCGCGCGCAGTCTTGAGCGATTCCTCCAGTTCGGAGACGTTCACGGGAACATACCTCAGCCGGTCCGTAAATTCGACCGGCGCATCCAAATTCAGCCCCATCGCCCGGAGTAGTTCCAGCACGGCGCGGCGGCGGTCATTTTCGGCGACCAGCAGATGCTGGCGATCGTTGGCCAGTTGCACCTGCGCCCGCGTGACTTCGATTCCCGTGCCTGTGCCGGCGTTTTTCTGGGAGGTCGCGAGGCGCTCCAGCGCGGTGGAAAGATCGACATTAGCCTGCGCGGTTTCAAGCGCGGTTTGGGCGCGCAGGCAGGCCAGATACGCGCGGGCCACCTGATCGCTGACCTGGTTGCGAGTGGAATCGAGATCCGCATGGGAGGCTTCCACCGCGGCTCGCGTGGCCTGATATCTGCGGATATCGGCGAAGCTGAAAACCGATTGCTGCACGGAAGCGCGGGCGTCGAAGACAGTGAACGGTCCCGCCAGAGCCGGTATCGTGACGCCGAACGGCAATTGGAAATTGAGACCGAAGGCCCGAAGGTTTACGGTTTGGTTCCGCTCCCCGACCGAGCCATCCAGAGTTGGCAGGAATGCCGAGCGCGATTCGGTCACCCGCGTTTCGGCCTGTTTCACCATCTGTTGGGCCAGCGCAACGCGCGGGCTGCCTTCCGGAGTCAACGCGATTTCCACGGCTCGTTTCAGGCTGAGTTGCAGCGTACCCTGCGCCAGGCCTTCCGCCGGCGCCATCCTTTCGGGCGGGTTTTGCGCCAGCGCGAGGGCCGCGGGAAGAAGGAATAACGTGAGCCTGTAGGTCTTCATGCCTGCCTTTCCACTGCGGTTTCGCGAAGCGCGCTTTGCGGGGCCGGCGAGCGGAAGCCGGCGGCGAGAAATGCGACCGCCCGCTGCACCACGGCCGAACGATCCGACGTATCGCAGAGCCCGCCGCTGATCGCCGGAAGCACCTGTGACCAGCTCAACAGATGCGTCATCACTCCAACCGCGAAGGACAGCCGCCATTGGCGCTCCGCCGGGGAGAGATCGGGCAGGATTTTCGCAAGTTCTTCGTTGAACCGCCGCGCGACGGGCTGGAGGTGCTTGTTGTAAACGCGCTCGACAAACTGGTTCGGCTCGGACATAATCCGGCCAAGCAGCGGCACGACACGCTCGATTTCGGGCTCGAGCACGGGAGCGAAGAATGCGGTCAGCACATCTTCCAGAGCCGGCTGCGGGCCTAAGCCTTCCAGCAATTCGAAACGGTGCCGATTGACCTGCTCGATCCGGCGGGCAATCACCGCATCGATCAGGCTGTCTTTGGACTGGAAATGATAGTTCACAGCAGCCAGGTTCACCTGGGCTTCGGCGGTGATGTCGCGCAGGGAGGTGGCTTCGAAGCCTTTGGCGCCAAAGAGTTTCTCAGCCGCGTCCAGAATCTTCGATTTTGTATCTGGGCGAGGAGTCATACGTTCGTTTCAATCATACGATTGATACATAAACCTGTCAATAGCCGATGGTGCAATTGAGCTAACCATTGATAGAATTTGGGCGGGAGAATTCATGGACCTGACTCGCCGTGATTTTTTGTCGGCTGCTGGCGGCCTGAGCCTTGCAGGATTGGCCGCCTGTGGCAGACGAGCAAACACCTCCGAAGCCGCCGATGCTGGACCCGCCGATGTGACCCTCCGCATCGGCCCGGTTCTGCTGGACATCGCGAAGGACCACACCATCAGCACGATCGGTTATAACGGATCGTCGCCGGGACCGCTGATCCGGCTCAAAGAAGGGGTGCCGGTCACGGTGGATTTGTTCAATGATCTCGATACGGATGAACTGGTGCACTGGCACGGGCAGTTGATTCCGGCCGAAGTGGACGGCGCGGCGGAAGAGAAAAGCCTGGTGGTGCCGGCTCACGGGAAACTGCGCTACCGGCTGACGCCCCGCCCCGCCGGGACGCGATGGGTACACACGCACGTGATGCCCATGTCCGATCTGAGCCGCGGCACTTATACGGGCCAGTTTGCGATGGTCTACATCGAGCCCAGGAGCAATCCCGCCCGATACGATCAGGAGTTTTTCCTGGCCACGCACGAATGGGAGCCCTTCTATGGCGAGGAAGAAGAAGAGGAAGAAGACGAAGGGGCGCCTGCGCCCAATCCGGCGCAGAAGGACGAAAAGCCGAACGGGTGGGAGATCGGCTACCAGCGCTTCACGATTAACGGCAAATCGCTCGGCTACGGCGAGCCGCTGCGCGTAAAACAAGGCCAGCGGGTGATGTTTCGAATCCTGAATGCGAGCGCGACCGAGAACATCAAGCTCGCACTGCCGGGGCACCAGTTCCAGATCGCAGGCCTGGACGGGAACCCTGTACCGAAGCCGCAGTTTGTGGACGTGTTGGAGTTAGGCACGGGAGAACGGATCGACGCGGTGGTGGAAATGAAGAATCCGGGTGTTTGGATTCTGGGTACGCCGATGGACGACGATCGCAAGAACGGCATGGGGATCGTGGTGGAATACGCGGGCAAGGCAGGAGCGCCCCGATGGATCCCGCCGCCGAAGAAGGCCTGGGATTACACGCTGTTCGGCGAGGATCGCGAATCGCCGAAGCCCGACGAGATCATCCCGATGGTGTTCGGCAAGATCAATGGAGGCGCCGGCGGATTCAATCGCTGGACGATCAACGGCAAGGGCTACGACGAAAAGGACGCTCCTCGCGCTTTACAGAAGGGCCGCCGCTACCGTTTGGTGTTCGACAACCGGACCGACGACGCCCATCCGGTGCACCTGCATCGCAATCTTTTCGAGCTGACCAATGTTTACGGCAAGCGCACCGCCGGTGTGATGAAGGACGTCGTGCTGGTGAAGGGCTTTCGCAAGCTTGAAGTGGATTTCACTCCGGAGCAGACCGGCCTGACCCTGTTCCACTGCCATCAGCAGCTTCACATGGATTACGGCTTCAAGACTCTGTTCAACGTAGGTTAGAGCGAAAAAGGGCGGCGTCGCGGCGCCACAAGCCGCCGGAAAGAGCCCCCAAAGCCGTGGCGAGCAGGAGAACCGCGCCATGCCAAACCGGCAGGTGGATGCGATCCTGGCGCTCGCAAGTAAGCTGAAGAACGGTCATTCCCGCCAGCCCGCCGAGCGATCCCACGATTCCGCCCATGAAGGTGAGATTCAGCGGGGAGCCGCGCCGCGCCAGTAACGAAAACGCGAGAGCCGCGGGCGCCGCCATCGCCATCCCGGCCCCCAGGCATCGCACGCCTCGAGACCAAAAGGCCTCGGGAGCTCTCCAGGGAAACAGAAACACCAGAGCCGAGATCAAGCCCAACGCTGCCAGCGCAAAGGAAACCCCCGGCGAGATGCGCCGCCGGCTGCCGGGCCTCATCTCGTGAGCCAGCCAGACCGCCAACCAGCACAAGGCGAGCCAATACGCCGCACTCATGCCGATTCGCTGGGCGGTTGTCATCACCTCCATGCCGGCCCATGGCACCCTGCTAACCATTCCGGCAACGATCAGGAGGAACAGAGCGATGACCTGAACCGCGATCACGGGGCTCGAAGAAAGCGGCGCAACGCAGTTCAGAGAACCTTGTAGCTCTGCCACAATGCGATCTTCCAGCCCTCCGGGAATACGCGGCGCGGTATCGTTTCGCCTGCCGTACAGCGCATCACAGCGCGGACACGTCTCTAAATGCCGTTGGAACTCCCTGGAACGACACGTTAAGGCTCCGGCTGCCAGATGCCGGTCGACCTCCTGGTCCACCCGCAGACATTCCCTGTCCGATCCGGTTTCCATCACAGGCCCTCTCTCCGAATCATTTCCCGCAGCCTCGCATAGCCCCGATGGGCTTTCTGTTTGATGGCTCCAACGGTGGTGGATGTCGCTCGTGCGACCTCCTCCAGGCTCATGCCCGAGACTTTCAACATCAGCAGCACTTCGCGTTGACTCTCCGGCAGACGGTCAAGCAGGCGCGCCATCATGCGCGATTCCGGCGGCGCCGCATGGGCCGCCGTTTCCGGGAGCTCAGCGACCAGAGTCTCTTTCGACTGGCGCCTTCGCCGCCGCCGGTAGGCGTCCAGCCGCGTATGCCGCGCGATCGCAAAGATCCAGGGCAGAAGGGGCTCCCCCGCGCGATACGTATGCCGCGACCGGTGAATGCGAAGCCAGCAATTTTGTAGCAGATCCTCCGCATCGGCCGGGGAGGTGAATGGCGACACAAAATAGCGCCATAGCAGCGGCGACAAATCCCGTATCAGTTTTTCGGCAGCCTCGCCATCCCCTTGCTGGTATCGCACCATCCAGGCGCACCACTGCCTTTCCTCCAGCCGCGGACCGCCCTCTGCGGCGGCCTCCGGCAAGCCCGGCGCCTGTGCTGCCTCCGGCGTCACTCCCTCAATGTTCGCAAACCGTACGGAAGTGCAAGCGGTGAACCTTGCGAAATCCGCCGGGCTTTATTTTTTGGCCGCGATCTTGGTTACTGTGATGGTGTCGCCTTGAACATCTCCCGTCACACTGACGGCCTCACCCGCGTATTGACTTAGAGCCGCGAGTTTTTGATTGGAAACGTTGTACACCTTGCCGTTCGAGACCACGACATATTTCCCGCCGCCCTTCACGCACGCCAGAGTGCAGTCCCGGTCCGTCATCTTGGCGCCCTTGTGCATTTCAATCATTTTGGCGTGGCTGGCGCCGCACATGCTGTCGCTGATCGTGCCTTCCATGGTCATGGTGGCGGCCCCGGCAAACGACGCGGCTCCCGCCAACACGCCTATCAAGCGCGCAGAATTTAACAACCTCTTCATTCTGATATCTCCTACGGTCAGGAATTAAAATCCACTCTCCTCCTTGTTCTTCGCTCGCCCCCCGATTTTAGTTACGGGCGATGCGCACTACGGCTTGGCGCTTTTCAAGCCGGGCTTTAACCTAGGGATAGTGACCCAACCCGCGAAGCTCCGGAGCGCCGGCAACGCTCCCCACCCTCCGCATTTCCGCGAGCGCAACAAAATCCACTACCGGCTGGCGCACTGGCCCATCTGGATATTCGTGTTCTTCATCGCGCCCGGGCCGCTGACATTCGATCTGATCGCCCGGGGATTCGACCGAAGAACGGCGGCTTGGCTGGGAGCGGTCCTGATCGGGACCGGCATCGCGGGTCTGCGCGGGCGATTGCCGGGAGTCGAGCCGAAACCGTACATCCTGCGTTTTACAGAGGACAAACCGAACCCGCTATACCGGCGAGTGTGTTACACGCTGGCGTGGAGCGATCTGGTGAGCTTCGCGGCGCTGAATCTGGCCGGGCTCGCGTATGCTGTCGCGACCGGCGCATGGCGGCTGAGGCAGATCTACGATGCCGTGTATTTTCCGCTGGCCGGCGCAGTCGTAATCTGCGGCGCACTGGGATTGTTGCCGCGGGTGAAGCGGTCGACCAGGGGCGAGGGCACGGAACGCCGCTACTTCTATGGAACCGTCTGGGCGGTGTGCGCCGCCGAGCCGATTCTGCTGCTGCTGTGGAAGCTGCTGCCCAGAGGGCACCCGGGGGACATCGCGAAGCTGGCGGTTTTTTCGGGACTGCTCGCGGGGATGGGCGCGCTGGCGTGCCGGGGCGCGCTGCCGAGGACTCGCCCGATCATTCCTGGAGACTGGGCAATTTCGGATTGACCAGCGAAAAGCATGTCCCACCAGACGCTCCTGGATTTTTTCGAGCAGATTTCGCAAGAACGCGGCGAATTTCTGGTCTACGACGACGGTTACCGCATCTGGAGCCGCACTTACGAGGATGTGGTGCGCGCCGCGCGATCGTTCGCGCACAAACTAGGCGAGCAAGGAATCGGCGCGGGCGAAAAAATTGTGTTCTGGTCGGAAAACCGGCCCGAGTGGGTCGCGGCGCTGTGGGGATGTTTGCTCGCGGGCGTGGTGGCGGCGCCGGTGGATTATCACAGCTCGGCCGAATTCGCGGGAAAGATCGCGCGGATCGTGCAGGCTCGGGCGGTGCTGGCGGGCGAGGCAGTGCCGGTGGGCGACCTGCGGACGGACGCGCCGGTGTGGCGGTTCATAGACTTCGATTGGCAACCCGCAAGCAGGGACGGGCTCCGCTACCAGGCATCGCCGGACGATCTGGCCGAAATCGTGTTCACCTCGGGTGCGACAGCCGAGCCCAAGGGAGTGCTGATCACTCATCGCAATCTGATCGCGAACATCGTTCCGGTGGAAAACGAGGTCAAAAAATACCGGAAGTGGGGCATGCCGTTTTATCCCATCCGGTTTTTGAATCTGCTGCCGCTGAGCCATCTGTTCGGGCAGTCGCTGGCGACCTTCATTCCGCCCATGATCGGCGGCACGGTGGTTTTTCAGCGCTCCTACCAGCCGGCGGAGATCGTCCGGCAGATTCATTCGCGGCGCATTTCGGTGCTGGTTTCGGTGCCGAAGATTCTGGAGGTGCTGCGCGATTACGTGCTGCGGGAATTTCCGGAGGCTGCCGGGCCGCTCCCATCCGGCACGCACTGGCTGTGGAAATGGTGGCGCTATCGCCGGATACACCGGGCTTTCGGATGGAAGTTCTGGGCGTTCATTGTGGGCGCAGCGCCGCTGGATCCGCCGGTGGAGGAGTTCTGGGCCGGTCTCGGCTTTTTGGCGATTCAGGGTTACGGGCTTACAGAAACCGCGCCGATCGTGACGCTGAACCATCCGTTCCACGCGCGCAAGGGAACGGTGGGAACGCCGATTGGCGGCGTGGAGGTGCGGCTCGCCGAGGATGGCGAGATTCTGGTGCGCGGAGGAAATGTTTCGCAGGGCTACTACGGGCAGGCTACTCCGCCCTCCGCCAACGGCTGGCTGCACACGGGCGATATCGGAGAGAAGGACGCCGGGGGCCACCTGATCATTCGCGGCCGGAAAAAAGACATGATCGTGCTTCCGGACGGCCGCAAAGTTTTCCCGGAGGACGTGGAGTCCGTCCTGCGCACGATTCCCGGGGTGCGCGACGCCGCAGTGATCGGACCGGATCGGGTACACGCGGTTCTGGTGCTCGAACCGGGAACCGATCCGGAAACCGTGGTGGCGGCGGCGAATCGCCGGCTTGAGGAGCAGCAGAAGATCCGGGATGTATCGTTATGGCCCGAAGAAGAGTTGCCGCGTACGCCGGGCACGTCCAAGCTCAGGCGCGGCGAGATTCGGGAGCGCATCGAGCATGGCTCGCGGCCGGCGCCGGCGCGTCCGGGCGGAGGCCTGATCGAATTGCTCCAACGCTATGCCCCGAATCGGGAGATCACTCTGGAGACAACGCTCGATCAACTGGGGCTAAGTTCGCTGGACCGGGTGCAGTTGTTGATGGAACTCGAGCAGCGGCCGGACGGGGCGATCGATGAGGCCGGGTTCGCGGCGGCGAAAACTGTGGGGGATCTGGCCCGCCCCGCGCCGGGCGCCCCTACGGTGGAGCGCGCTAGCGCCGAGCCGCTGGAGTTTCCTAAGTGGAACCGGACGTGGCTGGCGCGCGGTGTGCGGCGCGCGGGCGCGGCGCTGGTATTGCGGCCGCTGACGCGCCACTACGCGAAAATCACCGTCTCGGGACTTGAAAACTTAAATGATCTGGAACCGCCGGTGATCTTCGCGCCCAATCACCAGAGCTTCCTGGACGTGCCCGCGATCTTGTGCGCTCTTCCACCGAAGTGGCGCAACCGGGTGGCTCCGGCGATGGCCAAGGAATGGTTCGATCCGCATTTTCATCCCGAGCGATTTTCCTTATACCGGAGATTCGTCAGCGGATTGCAGTACTATCTTTCGACGCTGTTCTTCAATGCCTTTCCGATTCCGCAGCGGGACGTCGGCGCGCGCCAGAGCTTGCGCTACATGGGTGAACTGATCAGCCAGGGATGGTGCGTGCTGATCTTTCCCGAGGGCGATCGCACCTACCACGGCGAACTGCATGCGTTCCGGCCAGGCGTGGCGATGCTTGCCTCGCATGTTCATGTGCCGGTTGTGCCCGTGCGGCTCGAAGGGCTGGAGCGGGTCCTGCACCGCGAGGCGCGACAGGCCACGCCGGGACCCGTGAGGATCGCCTTCGGCGCGCCGCTCCGGCTGGAGAGCGCTGACTACCTGGCGGAAGCCCGCCGGCTGCGCGATGCGGTCGAGCGGCTGTAAAGAGAGAATCCAGGCTAAACTCGATTCGATGCGGGCGATCCCAGTCTTCCTGGGACGGTGGTCCCGTTCAATCCGATCGCCAAGATGCCGGAGGCATTAATGAATCGCGCGGTGGATGCGGTGGCGATCCGGGAGCCGGAGTCGGAAAAATCGATCGCCGCGCGCGGTTCGGATGGAATCGTGTTTCAGGACCGGCGGCTGCCGCGAACTTTTTAACTTGCAAACAACGACGAAGGTGCTCGGCGGCCCAGTCAAGCGCGGCGCCCTGCTGGCGTTACTGAAGCCGCTTACGATTTGCGCGGATTTGCGGTCTAAGCCTCGAGAACCGTGGCCGGTCATCGCCTCCGAGCTGAATTCCGCGCCCGAAGCGGGCGGGAAAAGCTGGCCCCAGCTTCGCTATGCGGGCTCGATCGCTCCGGACCTTCTCCCCGTGGTGGAGGAGGAGCGCTGAGTGGCGAAGGAACGGAATCGCGCCGCGCAGCCGCGAGGAACTCGCGAAATTGATCGGCGGCAGTCTGCTTGAAGAAGCCCGGCGCGGGGCTCGCCGGTAACCTTCGCTTGGCGCGTCTCGTATAGACTACAGTAAGAACTCTTCCAGATGAAGGAGAACGAGCGAATGAAATTGAAGAGGGTGTGCTGGCTTTGGGCCGCGGGTGTGGCATCGGCCGCGATGGTGATGGCGCAGGGGCCTGGAGGTCCGAAGGGCGGAGGCAAAGGCGCACCGCGTCCGGTGCTGTCGGTAACCTCGAACGCCTGGCCAGACGGAGGCGAAGTCCCCATGAAGTATTCTGGCCGGGGCGAGAACAAATCGCCTGATTTTGAATTTCACTGGACGCTGGCAGGGAATCCGATCAGCGCTCCGGAAGGACTGCAAAGCTATGCGGTCGTCTTTCATGACATCGAGAACTCCACCAACCGCACGACCACCGATACACTTCACTGGACGGCCTTTAACATTCCGGGGAGTGCGAAGGGGTTGCCGGAAGGACTCGGTGCGGGCGATCTGGCGGACGGCACTCGGAATGGCCCAGGCATCGGCGCCGCTCGAGGCAACCCGTCGTATTTCGGGCCGGGCGCAGGTCCGGGGCCGTTCCATCATTACGTGTTCGAGTTTTACGCACTCGATACGAAGCTGGATTTGCCGGCCAACACCACGCGCGACGATCTCATGAAAGCGATGGACGGCCACGTGATCGGCAAGGCCGCGTACGTGGGGCGGTTTCACATGGTGCAGTAACGCGGGGCGGGATCCGCTGCGTCCCGGGTTCGCCGATCGAAAAGATAGACTGAGAGTGTGAGGTTGCTGCCGATACTGGCCGCGTGCGCGCTGCTGGGAGCCGATCCCGCGGCCGAGCGCATGCAGGCCAAGCTCGACCGCCTGGACCAGCACGGCTATCACCCCGGCGACACGGTCATCTTCACCTCGCAAGAGATCAATTCCTGGGCTCGCGTGGAAGTGCCCAAAGCGGTTCCGGAAGGAGTTCGAGACGAGCGCGTGGAACTCGGCGCGGGCACCGCCACGGCTTATGCCCTGGTCGATTTTCTAAAGATGCGCCAGAGCAAGGGCAAGAGCACTAATTTTCTGATCGCGAAATTCATCGAGGGGGAGCGGCCGCTCAAAGTTTCGGTGCGGTTTGCCTCCGGAGGCGGACTGTGTACTGTTTATCTGACGCGAGTGGAAATCGGCGGCGTCAGCGCAGAGGGCTCAGTGCTCGACTTCCTGGTGAAGAATTTTTTCATGCCCCTGTATCCGGACGCCAAGATCAATGAGCCGTTCGAGCTTGGGGATAACATCGATCGCCTCGATGTGCGTCCGGACGGCGCGCGGGTCATTCTGAAGCGATAGGCTTAAAACGCCGGCGCAAAATAAGGAGGCCGGGGCTGCCGGTTCCGGCCCCGGGATGGCCAATTTTACACGCAGTCACTGAATGAAATATTAGATGAATATTATTGGACGAATTGACCTTGCTTCAATCTGATGGCAGCGGATGCGGCGGCTTTTCTTCCCATGCGAATGCAGTCGGGAATGCCGATGCCGGTGTAGGCGTTCCCGGCGAGATAAAGACCGGGGATCGCGGCTGCGCGCGCCTCGATTTCTTTCCAGCGCACTGCGTGGCCGACGGTATATTGCGCCATCGAGCGAGGCCAGCGCGAGATGGAAGTGAATCGCGGAACGGCCGTGAGGCCAAGAATCGCCTGTAATTCGGCTCGCGCCATCGCGATCAGAGATTCATCGGATTCGCCGAGCGCTTGCTCGTCGCCCGCACCGCCGAAGAAGCATCGCAGGACCATGCGGTCGGCGGGCGCGCGATCCGGAAATTTTTCGTGGACAAACGTACAGGCGGCCATGCGCCGCCGCTCTTTGCGGGGAATCAGAAAGCCGTGGCCCGCCTGACGCCCGTCGAATTGGGAGGCGTGGAATCCGAGCGTTACCGTGGCGGATGACGTGTAGGGGATTTCAGACAAGCGCGCGGCGAGAGCGGGATCAAGACCCGCCACCAGCGGCGCGGCCGTCCAGGCCGGACAGGCGAGGATCAATTCGTGAGCATGCGCCCAATTGCCCTCCGCCCGCAGCCGGAATCCGTTGGAATCGCGTTCGATCGATTGCACCTCGGCGTAACGAAACGACACGTTTCGAGCGAGGCGTTCCACCATCGTGCCGAGACCGCTCTTTAGCGTCCGGAAGAGCGGGCCTCCACCGGAGCGCTGCCGCGAGCGGGTTTTCCACACGGCCCGGCCCAGACTGCCGTAGCGGGCCTCCATTTCGACGAAGCGCGGCAGAACGGCTCCGACGCTCATCTCGCGGGGATCGCCGCCATACACGCCCGAGAGCAGGGGCTCCGCCAGATAATCCAGGGTCTCGCTTCCGAAGTGATCGATGACGAACTCGGCAACGCTGCGATCGGGGAAAATGGCGGGCCGGTGGGCCAGCTCCAGGGCCATGCGGAGCTTGGCGCCCCAGCCGAGCAGAGGCGACTTCAACATGGGCCACACGCGCGTGGGCACAATCATCAAGACGCCTTCGGGCAGAGGCACCAGCCGGCCGCGACGCAGGATGTAAGTGATGCGAGTGGAGTCGTTCGAGCCGATGACCTGATCTTCCAGGCCGAGTTCCCGGATAAGCGCGAGGGCCTCCGGCTTTTGGGAAATGAAGCTGTCCGGGCCGCCTTCGAGAACGCAACCCTCCATGGTGCGCGTTTCGATGACGCCGCCCAGGCGGCCGCGCTTTTCAAAAAGGGTATGGGGAATGCCGGCGCGCACCAGATCGTACGCGGCGGAAAGCCCCGAAATACCTCCGCCGACGATTACGACCTGGCTGCTTTCTGTCACGTCTACAACTTAAATTCCCGCACGATCTCCACGCATGCCTTCACATGATCCACTGGCGTTTCCGGCAGAATGCCGTGCCCGAGATTGAAGATGTGGCCCGGACGCGAACCGGTACGTTTCAGCAGTTCGTGCACGCGCATGCGCAGTTCCGGGATCGGCGCCAGGAGAACCGCCGGATCCAGGTTCCCCTGCACCGCGGAGCGATAGCTGATATCCATCCAGGCCTGATCGATGTTGATGCGCCAATCGACGCCCATGACATCGCCTCCGGCGGCGTGAAGCTCGCGAAAGAATCCCGCCGCGCCGGTGCCGAAGTGGATCACCGGAACGCTGGCGGTGCGAATGCGCTCGATCAGAGCGCGGGAATAGGGGGCGACGTAGCGGACATAATCGTCGGGGCCGAGCGCGCCCACCCAGCTATCGAAGACCTGAATCACTCGGGCACCCGCCGAGGCCTGGAGCACGGCGAACGAGCCCAGCACGTCCACCAGTTTGCCCATGAGCCGGCGCCACAGAGTTTCATCGCGATACATCATCTGCTTGGTCCGGATGAAATGGCGCGACGGGCCTCCTTCCACCATGTAGCTGGCCATGGTGAAGGGCGCGCCCACGAACCCGATCACCGGGACGCGCCCCGCCAGGGCCCGGGTGACGATTTGAATGGTTTCGCCGACGTATCCTAACTCGTCCGTGTTAGAGATGGACAGGCTGTCGATATCACTCGAGGTGCGGACGGGGTTATCGATCACTGGACCTTCGCCGGAGGCGAAGCGCAGCTTCAGGCCCATGGGCTCCACGGGAAGAAGCAGGTCCGCGAAAATGATGGCGGCGTCCACATCCAGGATTTCCACCGGTTGAAGGGTGACCTGGGCGGCGAGGTCCGGGCGCTTACAAATTTCCAGGATTCCGTGTTTAGACCGGATTTCGCGGTACTGCTTCATGTAGCGGCCCGCCTGCCGCATAAACCAGACCGGCCGCACGTCCGTGGGCCGGCGGCGGCAAGCTTCGAGAAAGCGGCTGGTCATTGGAGCCACGCGCATCGGTTGTCCTGATTACTCCCTCTGAGTCTTTAGCTTGTAAAACAAGCTGTCAAAAGACACTCCTCGACGCGCGGTGGTATGACACCCCGTGCCCAGGCGGTCTCTTCTCCGGATGCTGAAAACTAAGGTAGCACAGGACTTGTCAAGAAGTCGCGTCTTTTTCTGATTTTGGGCGGCCTCGTTTGATGCGTTTGAGGATCTGGGGAGCCTTGGCTGCGAGCGTGGCCGGGAGATCCGGATCGAAATGCAAATCGGGCGTGCGATGAAGCTGCAACCGCTCAGCTAACTGATGGCGCAAGAAGCTTTTAGCGTGAAGCAACGCTTCCAGTGTGGCAGTCTGCTCGGCAACGTTTCCGGATGGCGAAACCCGGACGTAAGCATGGCGAAGGTCTGGAGAAAGTTGGACCTCGGTGACGGAAACGAAGCCGATCCGAGGATCGGACATTTCGTAGCCGATGAGTTCCTCGAGTTCCTCCCGGATGGTTTCGGCCAGGCGTTCATTACGGTGGGGGTCCATGTCGAATCGGGCAAAGCCATGAACGGGCGGCAGCCCGGAAATGCAGTGGGGCTCGAAATTTGAGCATACAATAGCAAAGGTGAAAGTCGCGCTATTTCTGGGGATCTCGGCGGCGTGGGCGCAATCGATATCGGTGTATTCGGAATTCGTGCGAATTGATCAGTCCGGGCGGGTGGTCGCGCCGGAGACTCCGCGGGAGATACTTTCGCCGGCGATCGTACGCAATGGGTTTACGTCCTTTCAAATTGCGGTGCAGGCCGAAGCGGGGCTGCAGTGGAAACTATACGTCGGCCAGAACCCGGACAACGCGGTTCGCCTCACGCTGTACCGCAAATCGAGCGAGGCGCTGGAAAAAGTCTCCATTCCGGTGGAGGGCGAGGGCTCGCAGGTGTTCTGGATGGACGTGTGGACGGAACGCACGGCTCCTGTGCAGCGCATCAAGATCGAACCCGAATTGTATGCGAGAGGCGATTGGGTGACCTATCCCATGGAGGCGCGGGTGATGGAGGCACGGGCGCCGGACGCGGGGCCGGGCGGGTCGATCCACAGCCTGCTGTGCGGGGGCGCGGCGCCGGCGGCTCCGACAAGCGATGTAGCGAAGCTGCAATTTCGCAATGCGCAGCAGGATGCCGCGCTGGCTGAGCGCGCGTCGAAAGATGAGCTCAAAAAAGATGAGCTGAAAAAGCTCTACGGGGCATGCGATGCCGCGCCGCCCGCGGATAATCCGGAATGGTATCTGCGAATTCGCGATTACCTGTTTCGGCTGCGTTAGACTGGGTACTGCGACCTGGTTTCGCTTCCTTCAAGCAGCCTGTGGAGAGATGGCCGAGTGGTTGAAGGCGCGCGC
>Ga0070739_10001365_pt1 | contig 37397 bp, 41 predicted proteins | sample Coa_R1_7_FD_66445 | JGI IMG/M metagenome (GOLD analysis project Ga0070739, IMG submission 66445) | Surface soil microbial communities from Centralia Pennsylvania, which are recovering from an underground coalmine fire - Coalmine... | ecosystem: Environmental > Terrestrial > Soil > Unclassified ...
TGCGCGCTGCCCGCGGTGGCGCTGGGGCAACCCGAGGGGGCCGAGGCGCTGCCCGGCCGCGGCGCCCCCGTCGGCGGATCGGCCTAGGCGCCGCTGCAGATCCCGGCCACGGCCGGGTCACCGCACGACGTGGCGGCGTCGAGGCGGGCGATGGAGCCGAGAACGGGGTCGTCGCGCAGCTCGACCATGGCCACGATGCGCCCGGCGGGCAGGGTGTCGACGGTGACGGTCCGGCCGTCGCGGGTGGTGCCGGTGACCGTGCACGGCCCGGCGAACCCCATCTCCACCGGGATCGCCGTGCTGCCGATGTTCTGGCCAGCCTTGACCAGAGCGTCGCGCGCCGATGCGGACGGGGCGTGCACCTCGATGTCGGTGGGGTACTCGCCGCACGGGGGCGTGTGCACGCTGGTGCCCTCGGCGAGCGCCACCCCCGAGGTGCCGAGCAGGAACGGAGCGTTCATGAGGTGCGGTTCGAGCGCGATCTGCCGGTTCTCGTCGGCCCAGGTGGCGACCACCTGGGTGCGCATCACCGCCGCGCCGACCGCGGCCGCCTCGGCGGCGGTGAGCGCTCCGCCACTGGCGTCGATCGTCCGCGGCCACTGCGCCGAGGGATCCACCGTGCTGTGCCCGGGGATCAGGGTGACGCCGTACTGCCTCCACGTCGCCGCCATCGCGGCGGACGCCTGGCCGATCGGTGTGTCGACGGCCGGGTAGGTGTCGCTGCCCGGGGGCAGCGTGGGCGCGGCGACCGGCGACGGCGTGCTCACCGGCGGCGGCGTGCTGCTGCCACAACCGGCCAGAACGCACGCGCCCGCGACGCCGGCGGCGGCGGCGAGGAGGCGAGCGCGGTGCGCCGCACTCACGCCGCCACCTCCGCCTGCGAGGGCAGCCCGGCGGCGGCGCGCTCGTGCCACCAGCGGCCAATCGCCACCGCGAACACGGTGAGCAGCAGCGGCACGCCCAGCTCGATCATCCCGCCCTGCACCCAGCTGTCACTCTCGAACTGCGCCTCCACCTGCGTCCCGCTGGGGAACCGCAGCGAGGAGAAGTAGAGGATGTTGGCCACCACCAGCATGACGTAGCCGAAGTACAGCGACACCCGGGCGTGGCGCGGGATCCAGCGGTTGCCGCCGTTGGTGATGGTCTCGCCCGACATGGCGATGTCCCACAGGAAGGCGAGCACCAGGATGATGGCGGCAGCGACGCTGAAGCGACCCGAGGCGTCCTGCGCGCCGCTGAAGAGCTGGTAGATCCAGGCGAGGATCTGCAGTCCGAGCAGCAGGGTGCCGAGGGCGACCAGCGGCGCGGTGCTCTGGGCGGCGCGCCGCCGCGCCAGCATCCAGCCGATCCAGGCCAGTGCGGCGACGCCCGCGACCGTCTGGATTCCCTCCAGGTGCAGACCGACCAGTCCATGCGTGCTCCCGGTGGCCAGGCGCAGCAGGTCGCCCGGCACCGCGGCGACGAAGGTCACCGCCACCACGCCCGCGAACAGCGCCGCCGTCGCCACACCGCCCCTGCTGCGCGGTCCCTGCCGCCGGCGCGCCCAGAGGACCAGCGCCGCCGCGATCACCGCGATGGACCCGAGCTCCACGGCGAGTGCGCGGTCGCTCGCGCCCGTGTCGCTCGCCGCCGCCGCCGCCGGCTCGGTGCGCACGCTCGGCTGCCAGGAGTGCGCCACGGCGGCGAAGCCCGGCTGGTTGTAGGCGAAGTCCGTGTCGAAGGTGTAGCCGAAGAGAATCCACACCCGGCCGCCGTCCATCCGCGTCCAGAGCGTGCCGCGCACCGGGGCGAGGCCGGCGTCCGGCAGCGCGCGCACGTCGAATGCCTCCCAGCCGCCGTCCTGCGTCGCGCTCGCCAGGTACGGTGTCTGCCCGCGCAGGGGGCCGGTCGGGCTGGAGAGGCTGACCAGCAGCGTGGTCAGCGCGGCCGTCGTGGTGGGGAACTGTCCCGGCGCACCGGTGACCACCTCCATGAAGGCGGGGTCGCCGGAGCTCACGCCGTCGAAGTCGACGATGGTGATGCCGTCCGGCTGGTCGACCGCCACCTTGGTCTCCCAGAACTGCGGATGCTCGACGCTGAACGTCAGCCGGCCGTCATGGTTGTACGGGGTCAGGGTGGCGTCGATCCGCGAGAGATCCTGCCGCGGCCGGCTGGCGGCGGCGTTGGCCGGAAGGAAGAGGTACAGCCAGGTGACGGTGAAGCTGAGGATGGCCAGCACCGCGATGGCGGCGTAGGGCACGTGCCGCGCGAACCGCCGCTCACCGCGCCCCAGGCGCACCGCCCACACCACCAGCGCCACGAGCAGCAGCGCGACGACCGCCGTGGCCAGCTCCTGGCCGAGCAGGTCGAGATGCCTGCGGAAGCTCCACACCTGCCAGCCCACCGTGGCCAGCGCACCCAGCCCGACCGCGCCGAGCAGGAGCCACGCCGCGTTTGCCCGGGCGCGGGCCATGGTGCGGGCCACGAAGTCCGAGGTCAGCTCGCTGAAGTCGGCGAAGTCGACTCCGGCGACGAGCAGCAGGGGGATCAGCACCACCGAGACGGTGGTGAGCTGGGTGGTGAAGATCTCGGTGAAGAGGATCGGCGCGCTGCCCCGCAGCGAGAGCCAGGCCACCGCGTAGAGACCGCCTGCGAGCAGGAAGATGCTGCCGAAGGTGACCAGAACCAGCCGGGTGAGGTGGGTGCGCTCGTCCCTGCCGCGGCGCCGCTGGCGCAGGTCGTAGAGGTGGGCCAGGGCGGCGACCACCCAGATGCCGCCGAGCATGGCCCAGCTCAGCGCCGCCCAGCCGTCCCCGGCGACCAGCCCCTCCTGCCACATCGCCCAGGTGAAGAGGCCGAGGCCCGCCAGCCGGATCGCCCAGTGCGCGTGCACCGCGCCGGTGAGCAGGTAGGCCCACCCCATGGAGAGCAGGACGATGCTGGCCACCAGCACCGGCAGCGAGAGCGTCACCAGCTGGTTGTCGACGACGTAGACGGAGACGCGGGGGCCCTGCGGCCCGTGGTCGCGCAGCGCGATGAGCAGCGCGGCGGCGACGAGCCAGGCGACGGCTAGGCCGGTGACCAGCCGCAGCGGCCGGTTCATGGTGCGGATGGAGATCACCCGCTCGCGCAGCGCGGCGCGGAAGCTGCTGTGGGCGTGCTCGTGCGCCTCAGGACTCACCCGCACATCATCTCCGCCGCGGCGCCGGCCGGCTTCCTCAGAACTGTGCAGGCCGCCCTCGCCGCAGCCCGGCCGCCTGTGCAGTCAGGAGCTGCTCAACCCGCCAGCGCGCTCGACGGCAGCGACCCGAGCAGCTCGCGCGCCGCGGCCGCGATGCCGTCGGCGTCGAGGCCGAAGCCGCTCAGCAGGGTGGCCTGGGCGCCGTGCTGCACGAAGGAGTCGGGGATGCCCAGCAGCCTCACCGGCACCTGCACCTCGGCGGCGGCGAGGAGCTCCAGCACGCCGCTGCCGAAGCCGCCGCGCACGGTGCCGTCCTCGACGGTGACCACGGCACGGTGGCGCGCGGCCAGGGGGGCGAGGTCGGGGTCGACGGGCTTGACGAAGCGGGCGTCGACGACGGTGGCGCGCACACCCCCGGCCGACAGCCGCTCGGCAGCCTGCGACGCGGCGGTGACCAGCTTCCCGACCGCGACCAGGAGCACGTCGCTCCCTTCGCGCACGACGCGCATCCGCCCCACCTCGACGGGCTCCATGGGACAGACGTCGCAGGCCGGCGCCCCGCCGCGCGGGTAGCGCAGCGTGAACGGGCCGCCCGTGTGCTGCAGCCCGGTGGCCAGCAGCCGGCGCAGCTCGGCGGGGTCGCTGGGAGCGCTCACCGTCATCCCCGGGATGACGCGCAGGTAGGCGAGGTCGAGCATGCCGTGGTGGGTGGGCCCGTCGTCGCCGGTGATCCCGGCGCGGTCGAGCACGAAGACCACCGGCGCGTCGTGCAGCGAGGCGTCGCAGGCGACCTGGTCGAAGGCGCGCTGCAGGAAGGTCGAATAGATGCACACCACCGGCCGCAGGCCGCTCATCGCCAGGCCGGTGGCGAAGGTGACGGCGTGCTGCTCGGCGATGCCGACGTCGAAGAAGCGCTCGGGGAAGCGCCGGGCGAACTCCAGCAGGCCGGTGCTCGAGGCCATCGCCGCGGTGATGGCGACGATGCGCTCGTCCTTCTCGGCCGCCTCCACCAGCGCCTCGCCGAAGAGGTCGGTCCAGCTCGTTGTTTTGGCCTTGAACGTCCCATTCTGGGGATCGAAGCTGCTCACGCCGTGGAACTTGTCGACGGTGTCGTCGACGGCGGGCCCGTACCCGTGGCCCTTGTCGGTGACCATGTGGACCACCACGGGCCCGCGATAGCGGGCCGCGTCGCGCAGGGCGCGCTCCACGTCGCGCACGTTGTGGCCGTCGATGGGACCGCCGTACTTCAGTCCCAGCGCTTCGAAGATGGAGTGCGGCGCCACCAGTGACTTCAGCGAGTTCTTCATGCGCCGCGCCGTGTCGTACGCCGAATCGCCGACCACCGGCAGTCCGCGCAGCACGTTGCCGGCGGCGTCCTTGGCCGCCTCGTACTTCGGCGACAGCCGCAGCTGGCCCAGGTTCTCGGCGAGGCCGCCCACGGTCGGCGCGTACGACCGCCCGTTGTCGTTGAGGATGATGATGACCTCGGGCTTGAGGTGGCCGATGTTGTTGAGCGCCTCGTAGGCCATGCCCCCGGTGAGCGCGCCGTCGCCGATGACGCAGACCACCTTGCCCTCTTCGCCGCGCAACCTGCGCGCCGTGGCCACGGCCAGGGCGTAGGAGAGCCCGGTCGAGGCGTGCGAGTTCTCCACCAGGTCGTGCTCGGACTCGTCGCGGTCGGGGTAGCCGGAGAGGCCGCCCATCTGGCGCAGCGTGTCGAATCGCTCGCGCCGGCCTGTGAGGATCTTGTGCACGTAGGCCTGGTGGCCGGTGTCGAAGATGATGCGGTCGCGCGGGCTGTCGAAGACGCGATGCAGGGCGACGCTCAGCTCGACGACGCCGAGGTTGGGGCCGAGATGTCCCCCCGTGCGCGACACCGCGTCGACCAGGAACTCGCGGATCTCTGCGCAGAGACGCTCGACGTCGGCGTACCCCAGGGCGCGCAGGTCCTGCGGGCCCGCGATTTCCTCGAGGATCACGGCCGGATCATAGCAACGGGTCCTGGAAGGCCCCTTCTGGCCGGGATGGGCTGAGGCTCAGCCGTGGAGCGCCCGCATCGCCGAGGGCATCACCACCGGGCAGCGCATCCCCGCGTCGCGGTACTCGGCGATGCGGGCCAGGCACTCCTCGCGCGTCCCCACCACGGCGAAGCGCCGCAAGGCGACGGTGTCCCAGCCGTCGGGCGCGCCCACCTGGGCGCTCAGCCAGCGCCCTTGGCCGGGCTCGGCGTGCAGGGCGGCCAGCTCCCGCCGCAGGGCGTCGAGCCGTGCCGTGGCGTCATCCGTGTCGGTGCGGGCGACGAAGAGGTAGCCGTACACGTCCACAGCCGCCGGGTCGCGCCCCGCCGCTCGCGCGCCCTCGGCCACCTGCTCCACGGCCCAGCGCACGTACTCCAGCGGCGCGCCGTAGTTGAGCAGCACGCCGTCGGCCGCCGCGCCCGCCAGCCGCAGGGTGCGCGGCCCCACCGCCGCCAGCAGCAGGGGCACCCGCCACCACGCCGCCGAGCGCTCGCCGGGCGGCCCGATCTCCGCCGACCAGCGCCGCCCGCGATGGCGGACCGCCTCGCCGCGGAGCAGCCGCCTGCAGATCGCCACCGCGTCCTCGACCGCCGCCTGCGATTCCTCCCAGGAGAGCCCGAGCCCGTGCTCGACGGCGGCGCGCTCGCCACGCCCCAGGCCGAGCAGCGCCCGTCCCGGCGCTAGGCGGTCGAGGGTCGCCGCCGCGCGCGCCAGGGCCACCGGGTGCCGGTCCCAGACCCCGGCGACGCCGGGCCCGCAGCGGACCTGCTGCGTCGCCCCGAGCACCGCGGCGGCCGTGACGAAGGCGTCCACCTCCAGGCCGCTCTCGCCGACCAGGACCGCCTCGTAGCCGAGGCGCTCCGCCTCGACGGCGGCGCCGACCACGCCGTCCAGCGAGAGCCGGCCGGTGGCCAGCGCGAACCGCTCGCTCACCGGAGTGGTGAGGCGGGGATGGGGCGCAGCATCTGCGGGGCATGATACGAACGATGAGCCGCGACCCCAGGACGGCCCTGCTCGCCTGCGCCGCCGCCGAGGGCGACGTGGCCGAGGCCGCCCTCTGGCTGGCCGCCGAGGACAACCCCGGCCTCGACCCTGCACCCTGGCTGGCACAGCTCGACGAGCTTGCCGAGGAGCTGCGGGCGCGGGTGGGCGGCGACGGCGTGCCGCCCTTCCTGGCCGTCCCCGTCATCGCCGGGCTGCTCCGCGACCGGCTGCGCCTGCGCGGCGCGGGCGGCGGCGACCCCCAGGCGCACTACCTGCACAGCGTCATGGACCGCGGCGCCGGCATCCCCATCGCCTGCGGAGCGCTGTGGATCGCCGTCGGCCGCCGGGCCGGCATCCCCGTCGAGGGCATCGGGCTTCCCGGGCACTTCGTGGTCCGCGTCGGTGCCACCCTCGTCGACGCCTTCAGCGGCGGCGAGCCGCTCGACCAGGAGTCGGCGCGGCAGCTGGTCAGCGGCGTGGCCGGCACCGACGTGGCCGAGCTCGACCCGGCCTGGCTCCGGCCGGCCAGCGTGCGCGCCATCCTGGCGCGGATGTCGCGCAACCTGCGCGGCTGCCACGCGGCGCGCGAGGACTGGGCGCGGGCGCTGCTGGCCGCGGACCGTTGCGTCGCGCTGCAACCCGACTCGCCGGCCGAGCTGCGCGACCGGGGGCTGCTGCGCTGGCGCGTCGGCCAGGCCTCGGGGGCGCTCAGCGACCTCACCGCCTACCTCGACGGCGCCGCGGACGCCTCCGACGCCGCCGAGGTGCGCGACGTGGTCGGGCGGCTGCGCGCCTTCCTCAACTGATGGGCCCGGGCATCCTCGGGCTGGTGGGCGTGCTCCTCGCCCTGGTGGGCGCGGCGATGATGCTGTTCCCGCGGCCGCTGTCGTTCCTGCTGCGTCTCCTGGGGGTGCGCTGGCAGCCGCACGAGGCGAGCCGGGTGGCGGCGTGGGGGCTGGTCGGGATCGGGCTCGTCGTGGTGGTGCTGACCCGCGCCGTGCGCTGACGCCGGTTGGCGCGTGCTCAGCCGCCGATCAGCAGCGCCAGCAGCCAGACGAGGCCGACGACGACCAGCACCGCGAAGGGCATCACCGCGAAGACGACGAAGGAGAAGACCAGGCGCTCGTCGTCGACCGCCTCCGGCTTGCGGGCGCGCAGCCGGACGTCGCGCAGGTACCAGAGCAGGCCGCCGACGATGAAGCCGAGGAGCAGGAAGAGGATCCCGGCCAGCGCGCTCACCGCGCGGATCTGCTGGGGCGCCAGGGTGAAGCGCCAGATGGCGCCGAAGCTCACGGCCAGCAGGCCGCAGGAGATGAAGCGCAGCAGCACCCCGACGGCGCCGCGCCGTGGGGGCGCCGTGGTCTCGGGGGTGGCGGTCTGCTGGGCGGGGCTCATGGCGGCGGTGGCGAGTATAGGTGCGCGGCTAGACTCCCTCCCGCCGCCCCGCCTCTCCCGGAGGATCCCCCATGCCCGTCGCCGCCGGCGACACCCTGCCCGCCTTCGACCTCGCCACCGGTGGCGGGGGCCGCCTGCGCTCCGCCGACCTGAAGGGGAAGCGCACCGTCCTCTACTTCTATCCCAAGGACGACACCACGGGCTGCACGCTGGAGGCGCGCGAGTTCACCAGGCTGCTCCCGCAGTTCCGCAAGAAGGGCGTGGACGTGTACGGCGTCTCGTCGGACGGCGAGAAGTCGCACGACCGCTTCACCGCCAAATGCGACATCGGCTTTCCGCTCGTCTCCGACCCGGATCGCTCGCTGTGCGAGGCGTTCGGGGTGTGGGTGGAGAAGTCGATGTACGGTCGCAAGTACATGGGTGTGGAGCGCTCGACGTTCCTCGTCGGCGCCGACGGTCGCGTCGAGAAGGCGTGGCGCAAGGTGAAGCCGTCGGGGCATGCGGCCGAGGTGCTGGCAGCGCTGTAGCAGCGCGCGGCGCGCGGGATTGTGCGCGCAGCGGCCCTGTGTTAGGTTTCGCGCCACGGGGACGGCGACCCGGGACGCGAGGAGATGAGCCATGCGGCGGGCGGCGGTGCTTCTCGGACTTGCCGCGGTGATCGCGGCGTTGGGCGGTGCGGTGGTGTCCGCCGGTCAGTCGCCGGTGTTCATCGACACACCCAAGGTCACCCTGAGCGCCGTGGGCGGTGGTGGTTGGACGGCGTCTCTGGACTTCACCAACCTCACCAACGCCTCGGTCAAGGTCACCGCAGCGACTCCGGGCGCGCACAACACGCAATGCACGCTCGGGGTGAAGCCGCAGCAGCTTCCGCCGGCGCAGCACACGGCTGTCACCGTCACCGTGCCGGCGGCATGCGACGTGGGCGCCGACGGCATCACCTTCACCGTCAGGGCCGGGAGCGCGAGCTTCACCATCATCGCGTCGAACCCCGACGCCGGCGCGCCGGATTGGCTCGCGCTCTGGGCGTTCGCCGGCGCCTTTGCGGCCGCGCTCCTCCTCTCCGTCATCCTGCTCGTGGTCTTCGGCTGCGCGCCGTGGAGAGAGCTGAAGGGCCTCGAGAAGACGTGGAGCTTCAGCGAGAGCTGGGTGAGCAACATCACCATCGTCGGCGGCCTGGTCACGGGAGTCTTCGGCTCGTCGAGTGTCGTCAAGGCGCTGGGATCGGGTGCCGACAGCGCCGTCGCACTGGCGACCGTCGGCGCCGCGATCGCCGCCGCGCTGATCGCCGCCGGTGGCATCCTCGTGCTCGCCACCAAGCGCGAGGGCGAGATCACCGCCGGCGGCCTGCTGGCGGCCTGCTCGCTCACCGCCGCGGGAGCCGCGGGCGAGCTGTACGCCGTGTTCGACAGTGGACGCTTCCTCTCCCTCGGCGGATGGCAGGACCGTCTCGTCTACCCGCTCGCCGTGGCGCTGGCGCTGCTCGGCGTCTACGTGGTGCGCGCGATGATCGAGACGTTGACCGAGGGGAAGAAGGACCCGGCCCCACCGCAGGAGTCCGACATGCTCACGGCGGCGGACCGCATCGTCGCCGCACTGCGCGCCCTGCAACCCGAGGGACAACGGAGCGTCTTCGACGACGCGTTGCGAGAGACGAGCGCATTCGCGTTCCGCCGTCCGCCGGATGAGGGCGGCGCGGTCGAAGCGGCGGCGCCGGTGGTGACGAGGCGGCGCCGCACGGCGCTCCTCTGATCGGAGTCCGGACCGCTGCTCGGCGGCGCGCACTCCGTCAGTGCGCGCCCGTCTCCGGCTCGGTGGTGATGCGGGCCTGCCAGATGCTCGCCCCCGCGACGTAGACGGTCGCCTCACCGCCGTCGGCGAGTCGCACCGGGACCGCCCAGGCGATCCGTGCGGGGGCGCCGTCGTAGCTCAGCACCGGCTCACCGGTGACCTGCACCCCGTCCGCGCTGCCGGCCGCCATGTCCCTGACGCGTCGGGAGTCGAGCCACGAGTCCGCGGCCGGACGCGCGCCGGGCGGGAACGCCGAAGCGGCCTGGAAGCGCAGGTCCGCGGTGACGCGCACGAAGCCGGCGAGGCGGTCGCCGCGCGTCACCGGGACGAACCACGATTCGACGCTGCCGTCGGGATGGTGCACCGGCAGGGCTGGGCCGACGTCGCCGCCGTCGAGGTCGGGCGCCATCCCCCCGTCCAGCGCGGTGCGCGCCACGTCGCGCGCCGCACCGGCATCGGGGGATGGCCTGTCGCTCACACCAGGGCGACCTGTGCGGTGAAGGCGCGCCGGTACGTCTGCGTCGCGAAGTTCTCCCAGCGCGTGATCACACCGGCGTTGGGCGGCCACGGGTCGTACACCAGCAGGCCCTCGAAGTTGAGCGCGGGAACGGTGCTGATCACCTGGTCGAAGCCGGCCACCGTGCGCGAGTGGCCGGGGATGAAGCTGATCAGCGGACGGTTGGCGTCGATCTCCGTACTGTAGGTGGCGAATGGGGGAGTGGTGAGCATCGTCGCGCTGAGCGCATCGGCGGTCAGCGCCTGCAGCGCCGCGGCGACGTCGCCGTCGCGCGAGTACGGCAGCCCGCTGGGGTTCTGCAGCGTGCCCAGGCCCAGCCTGTCCGCGATGCGGGTCTGCGTGTAGCCGTAGCGGTAGAAGTCGAGCACCATCTGCACGCTGGCGGCGACGCACCACACGCTGGTCTCCTGCCCGCGCACCTCGTAGCAGACGTGGTGGTCGGCATCGCGCGTGCTGAAGTGCAGGTCGCGTGTGAGCACGAGCGTGTAGCGCGGGATGATCCCGCCCCACCGCGCCGGTGCGATCAGGTGCGGCGAGACGAGCGCTGCGCCGCCGCCACCGCCGGTTGCCTGCGCGTGGAGAGACGCCAGCACCTCGTTGGTCTCGTGGAAGTGGCGCTCGCGCCGGGAGCGGTCCTCGTCGTCGAGCTCGTCGAGCCACGACCACCGCTCGAAGTCGGAGGGCGGCTCGTCAGCCGGCCGCCGGCGCTGCTCCGGGACCTGCGCCCAGGTGCCGACCTCGAGCATGAGCACCTCGCGGCCGCCGGAGAGGAGCTGGACGGCCAGCTTGGGGAAGCTGAATGCGACCAGGCGCGCCTCGTCCACGTCGCGCACCCCGTGGCGTTCCGCCGCCGCCTCGCGGGCTGCGGCGACGAGCCGGGCACCCTGCCAGTCGGCGCCCTGGCCGATGGCGAGCAGCGGCGCGCCGAGGCTCGGGTGGTCGGCCACGTCGACGTAGCCCAGCGGGAGGCCGCCGCGCTCCAGGCGCATGCGGTGGAACAGCACCTCCCCGTTGACGTCGTGGACCGCTGTCCCGGGTGCCTGGAGCACCGAGCCGTCGAGCTCGGCATGGCCGAGGCCGCCCGCGCTCACCAGGCCGTTGAGATGCGCGACCGCAGCCGCGGTTCCACGCGCCGTCGAGGTCTGACGTTCTGCCATGTCCGCCACCGCCAATGGATCGGCCGGCTCCGGCCGAAGGTCGCGCAATCATTGCGCTCTGCGGGGCGGCTGTCCAGTGCCGCGTGGCGGCGACGCGCCTGTCAGCTGGGGAGCTTGCGGACCGGGTCGCCGGGGCGGATGGTGCCACCGCAAACGACGCGGGCGTTGGCGCCGCGCAGCCGCAGCGATCGTCCGACCGGCGAGTTGACGAACCGCTGCGCGTCGACGCCGAAGCGCTGCACGAACTTGGCGCAGCCGGTGTGCGGCGGCTCGGTGAGCTCGACCACCGCCTCCTCCCCGATGGCGATGCGGGTGCCGGGCGGGAGGTTGGCCTCGCTGATGTCGAGGTCGACGTAGAGCTGGTCGCCGGCCAGGGGGATGCGCTCCGGGTCGACGGCGACCAGCGCCGCGAAGCGGACGTTCATCACCGTCAGCTGGCGCTCGGGGTCGGGGCGGCCCTCGGGGTGGAGGCGGTTGTGCCGGCGGCCCCAGCTGTCGCCCCGGAGCCCCTCGGCGGGGTCGAGGACGGCCTCGGCGAGCACCTCGCGCTCCTCGACCTCCGGGCGGCGGACCACCAGGGCGAGGCTGCCGAGCTCCGCCGGAGCGGCGCGGACGTGGTCGAGCGCGGCCTCCATCTCGGCGACGGTGCGCTGGCCGGCCTCTTCGGCGACGCCCTCCATGCGAGGAGCATAAAGGGGGACGGCCCGCGCGCGCCAAGGACGGGCGCCGCGTGCACGCGGCCATAATCGGGGCCATGCAGAACCGCACCCTCGGCTCCACCCCGGTCCAGGTGTCGGCGATCGGCTTCGGGGGCTGGGTCCTCGGCACCTCCTGGTGGGGCACGCTCACCGAGGAGGAGGGGAGGGCGCTGGTCCGGCGCGCGCTCGACCGCGGCATCACCTTCTTCGACACCGCCGACTCCTACGGCGACGACGGCGTCAGCGAGACCCTGCTCGCCGGCGCGCTGGCCGGCCTGCCCCGCGACTCCTACGTGCTCGGCACCAAGTTCGGCTACGACATCACCCTGCCGCGCAGCGCACACACCCACAGCGAGCGCCCGCAGCGCTGGGACGGCCAGTTCATCCGCAACGCGTGCGAGGCGTCCCTGCGGCGGCTGGGCACCGACGTCATCGACGTCTACGAGATGCACAACCCGCGCATGGACGCCATCGACTCCGACGAGGCTTTCGCCACGCTGCAATCGTTGCAGGACGAGGGCAAGATCCGCGTCTACGGCGTGGCCCTGGGCCCGGCGATCGGCTGGGAGGCGGAGGGCGTCAAGGCGCTGCGCGAGCGCCGCGTCCAGGTGCTGCAGACCGTGTACAACATGCTCGAGCAGGACCCCGGGCGCCGCTTCCTCGAGGAGGCCGCCGCGGTCGGCGCGGGCGTGCTGGCGCGCGTGCCCCATGCCAGCGGCGCGCTGGAGGGGAAGATCACCAAGGAGACCACCTTCGCCGCCGGCGACCACCGCTCCTTCCGCAACCGGCAGATGCTCGTCGACCTGCTCGACAAGGCCGAGACGCTGCGCTGGCTGCACCAGGACGGGCGGCGCACGGTGGCGCAGCTGGCCCTGCAGTACGCCATCGCGCAGCCGGGCATCAGCAGCGTGCTGCCCACCATGACCTCGATCGAGCAGCTCGATGAGTTCACCGGCGCCGTCGACTCCCCGCCGCTCACGGCGGACGAGCTGCAGCGCATCGACGCGCTCTACGCCGACAACTTCGGCGTCGAGCGTCGCGAGTACGCGCGGCGCTGACGCCGACGCGCGCGGGGGCACGGTCGCCCGAGACGGCTGACGGCGTCCTCGCCGAGCTCCTCGAACGGCGCCTCCTCTTCGTCGCTGGCAAGGGCGGGACGGGCAAGTCGACGCTGGCTGGAGCGCTGGCGCTGGTGGCGGCGCGCCAGGACAAGCGCGTCCTCTGCATCGACATCGACGCCAAGGGCGACCTCGCCGGCGCGCTCGGCTCACCGCCTGTTGGCTTCCAGCCGCGGCCGGTGCAGCCGGGGGTGCACGTGCTGCAGCTGATCCCCGAGGAGTCGCTGCAGGAATACCTGCAGATCTACTACAAGGTGCCGCGCTTCGCCCGGATGACGCCGCTGGCGCGCGTCTTCGACTTCGTCGCCACCGGCGTGCCCGGGGCGCGGGAGATGCTGGTGATCGGCAAGATCGCCTTCGAGGAGAAGCGCCGCGAGCGCGACGGCACCCCGGCCTGGGACCTGATCATCGTCGACGCCGCCGCCACCGGCCACTTCCTGCCGCAGATCCGCGCCGCGCGCGCCATGCTCGATCTGGTCAAGGGTGGCATGATCCGCTCGCAGGTGGAGTGGATCGACGCCATCCTCAGCGATCCCCAGCGAACGCTGCTCACGGTGTGCGCGCTGCCGGAGGAGATGCCGGTGGTGGAGGCGCTGGAGCTGAGCGAGAAGGCCCGCCGCGAGACGCGCATCCGCGTCGGAGCATGCTTCCTCAACCGCACCATCCCCGTGGTGCTGACTCCCAGGCAGCGCAGGGTGCTGGAGTCGATGGGCGCGCCGGAGCACGTCGACGCGCTGAGCGAGCGCTTCGGCGGCGACGTCGGTGCGGTGGTGCAGGGCGCGCGGCTGTCGCAGCGCCTCCACGACAACGGCGCGGCGCATGCCAAGCGCCTGCGCGCGGGCATCGGGGCGCCGGTCGTGGAGGTGCCGCTGCAGGTCGAGGCGCGCCCGGGCCTGGCGACCACGCGCGCGGTGGCGTCGGCGCTGATGCGCGGCGAGGCCTCGCTGTCGTGAGCGCCGCCGCCGAGCAGCCGCTCGACCTCGCGGCGCGTCTCGCCGAGCGCGAGGTGGTGGTCTGCGCCGGCAGCGGCGGGGTCGGCAAGACGACGATCAGCGCCGCGCTGGGCGTGGCCATGGTGGCGGAGCAGGACCGCCGCGTGCTCGTGCTCACCGTCGACCCGGCGCGGCGGCTGGCCACCGCGCTCGGTCTCGAGAGCGTCGGCAGCGAGCCCTCCCGGGTGCCCGCGGCGCAGCTCAAGAAGGCGCTCGGCGCCGCCCCCAAGGGCGAGCTGGTTTGTGCCATGCTCGACCAGAAGTCGACGTGGGACCGGCTGGTCGCGCGGCTGTCGCCGGATCGCGCCACCGCCGACCGCATCTACCGCAACCCCTTCTACCAGGGCATCAGCGAGGCCTTCGTCGGCTCACACGAGTACATGGCCATGGAGGCGCTGTACGAGCTGCACACGCAGCGCGAGTACGACACCCTGATCATCGACACGCCGCCGTCGCGCAACGCTCTCGACTTCCTGGAGGCGCCCACCCGCCTCAACGACTTCGTGGGCGCGCGGCTGCTCGCCTGGCTGGCCGCGCCGACGCGGATGGGCTTCCGCGCCATGGGCTTCGCCGCCGGGCCCTTCATGCGCATGGCCGATCGCCTGCTCGGCACCGACGTCCTGGAGGACCTCTCCTCGTTCGTGCGCGACCTGCAGCTGCTCTACGGCGGCGTGCAGAAGCAGGCGCGCGAGGTGTACCGCCTGCTGCGCGCGCCCGCCACCGGCTTCGTGGTGGTGACGACGCTGGAGCCCGCCCCCTTCGCCGAGGCCGAGTTCTTCTGCTCCAAGCTGCACGAGTTCTCCATGCCGCTGCGTGCCCTGGTGGTCAACCGGGTGCTGCCGGACGCGCTGCGCGAGCGCGAGGCCGTCGCCGCGGCCGCAGCCCTCGCCGACGCGTCGAGCGCGGCCAGGATCCTCGGCGAGGAGCTCGGCGAGAAGGTCACCGCCGACACGCCCAAGCGCATCGCCGAGGCGTTCACCCTGCTCAGCCGGCTGGCCGAGCGCGACACTCGTCAGGTGGCGCGGCTGGCCCGGCTGGGACGCGTCCCGCTGGCGCGGCTGCCGCTGGTCGACCACGACATCTCCGACCTCGAAGGGCTCTCGCTCATGGCGGCGGGACTTCGCGGCCGGGCGACGGTGTAGCCCCTCCGGCGTCGGGCTCGCCGCGCTGCCAGCCGCGGCAGCGCAGCACGGGCAGTCGCGGGTAGCGGTCGAAGGCGGGATCCGTCGCCGACAGCCGGCACATCCAGAACGTCGAGCGCGCGCCCCGCACCGGCGCCGCGTGGCGGCAGGTTGCGCAGAGCCCGGGGTCGGGCGTCATCGCGCCAGGTGGGTCACCGTGGCGCCGCCCTCGCCGCGCGCCGCCAGCAGCGGGGTGCGGCCGAGGACGATGACCGAGCAGTCGCCGCCGCCCTCGCGGGCCACCTGGTCGGCCAGGCCGGGATGGGTGGTCGTGATCACCACCTGGTTGGTTTCTGACAGGCTGAGCAGGAACTCGACGGCCGCGCGCCGCCGGGTGGGGTCGGCGGTGAGCAGCGGGTCGTCGAGCAGCAGCGGCGCAGGTTCACCGGCGTCGCCGAGCACCTCGGTGAGGGCGAGGCGCAGCAGCAGCGACACCTGGTCGCGGGTCCCGTGCGACACCAGGTCGAGCGGCACCAGCTCGGGCCGCTCGGCGCAGTGCAGCGACACGGCGAAGCGCTCGGCGTCGACGTCGACGGCGTCGTAGCGCGACTCGGTGAGCAGCGCCAGCCGCGCGCCCACCGACGCCGCCAGTCGCGGCGCCACGTCGCGGTGCACGCGGCGCGCCGCCTCCTCGATCATGGCCCCGGCGCGGCGCAGCGCCTCGAGCTGGTGCAGGCAGCGCTCGCGAATCGCCAGCGCCGCGGCGCGCTCGTCCTCCAGGTCGGCCACCGCGGGGAGGCCGTCGAGCAATCCGGCGAGACGCTCGCGCAGCCCGGCGGCCTCGCCGCGCGCGGCGGCGGCCGCGTGGCGCGCCGTCTCGACGGTGTTCTCCAGGCGCTGCAGCGCGGCGGCGTCGAGCGGCTGGGCGGCATCCGCGTGGCCCGGGTCGCCGCCCCGGCGCCGCAGGTCCTCGGCGAACTGGGCCTGCCGGCGGTCGAGCACCCCGGCGTCGGCGCCGAGCACCGCGATGCGGCGGCGCACCTCGGCCAGCCGCGCGGCGGTCGCCTCCAGCTGGCGGCGTGTCGAGCACGCCTGGCGGAAGTGGGCGGCGGCGCGCACCGGGTCGGGGTCGGGCTCCAGCCCGGCCACCTCCAGGTACTGGGCCATCTCCGCCTCCAGGGCGGCGCGGGTGGCGGCACGCTCCTCGGCCTCAAGACGGGCCGCACGACCGCCCTCCTCCTCGCGGGCGAGACGGCCGTCCTCCTGCTCCAGCTCGGCGACGCGGCGGCGGGCGGAGGCGGCGTCCTCCACCGCGTTGAGGGCGGCCCTGGCACGGGCCAGCAACCCCATGGCGGTGGTCTGCAGCAGCGGCGAGTCGTCGGAGCCGACCGGCACCGGGATCGAGGCAGCCAGGGTGAGGCAGCGCTGGGCGAGGTCGGCGGCATGCGCCGTGGCCGCCTCCAGCTCCTCGCGGCCCGTCTCGACGAGCAGCTCCTGGCGCTGCAGGTCGGCGTGGAGGGCGCGCAGGTCGCCGAGGCGGCGCGAGGCGCGGTGCAGGCCCGCGAGGCTGAGGTCCATGCCCGGGCAGCGCCGGGCCAGCTCTCGGCGTGCGTCGGCGGCGGGGCCGTGGCCGCGGCGTCCGGCGGCGACCACCGCCGCCGCAGCCAGCAGGGCGAGCACCGCGGCCAGCACGCCGACCTCGCGCCGCCCGGCCGCCACGCAGGCCGCCGCCAGCCCTGCGCCGACGAGCGCCACCATCGCGGCAACCGGTCCCAGGCGGCGGACCTCGGTGGGACGCGACGCGGTCTCGACGAGGTCGGCGACCAGCTCCGCGCTGCCCACCGGGACAGCCCCGAGCCCGGTCCCGGCGATCTCCTGTCGGAGCGCCGCGCTTCGCGCCTGGGCCGCCTGCACCGACGCGGCGCGCTTCTCGACGCCGCCGGCGGCGGCGACCTCCCCGGCGAGGCGCTGCACCTCCTCCAGCGCGGCCTCCGGGACGCGTGGTGCCAGGCCCAGGGCGCGGAGCGCGGTGAAGATCTCCAGCCGGCGCTTCTCGATGGCCTCGAGCCGCTGCTCCGCCTCGCTCCAGCGCGCCGCCGCCTGGCGGTCGAGCGCCTGCGCCTGGGCCAGCTCCCCGGCCACGGCGATGACGCGCTCCTCCAGCTCCAGCGGGAAGGCGGCGTAGCCGGACCACCCGGCCACCACCTCGTCGAGCCGCCGCTCCTCCTCCAGCGCGTCGGCGAGCTCACGCCGCTGCGCGGTGATCGCGGCGAGCCGCCCCACCAGCCAGGCCCGCTCGCACTCCGCCTGGCGCCGCTCGGCCTCGTCGGCCAGCTCCTCCAGGTGTCGCAGACGGTCCTGCTCGCGCCCGACCGCGTCGGTGCGCCGCCTGGCCGCCTCCAGCTCGGCTTCGACCTGGCGCAGCCGCGCGGTGGCCTGGCCCAACGGCGTCCCGCCGCGACGCTCCGTACCCACCCGGGCCTCGGCTGCGCGCAGCCGCGCCAGCGCCTCGGCAGCGGTGGCCTGTGACGCGGAGTCGGCGAGCCGCTCGACCGCCTCCTGCAGGCGGTCGGCCCGTGAGGTGACGGTGTCGGGCGCGTCCAGCCGCAGGCTGTCCTCGCCGATGCAGGCGGTGGCGCAGAAGACAGCCTCGTCGACGCCGAGGTGCACGCGTCCCGGCACCACCGCCCGACCCACGCGCAGCTGGTCGGTGACGTCCCCGCCACCCAGCTCGACCACCTGCACGGACTGCGCCCGCCGGCCCAGGCCGCGGGCGACCCGGAAGCGCCGCCCGTCGGCGAGCGCGTAGGTGAGCGCCAGCCCGTACTGCTCGCCCTTCCAGGGAGTCCAGCGCGCCCACTCGCTGCGCTCCACCGCCCGCCCCTGGCTGCCCGCGTCGAGCCCGTAGAGCGCGGCGCGCACGGCCCGGTGCAGCGTCGACTTGCCCGCCTCGTTCTCGCCCAGCAGCACCGTGACCCGCGGGGCGAAGTCGACGCGGACGTCGCGAAGCCGGCCGAAGCCGAGGATCTCGACGCTCTCCAGCCTCATCGCAGGCCCACCTCCACGCCGCCGAGCGCCTGCAGGCCGTAGCGCAGCGCGTCGCCGAGCACCGCCTGTTCGCGGGCGTCGCCCTCCGCGGCGTGGAGCGCGTCGAGCACCGCTCGGGTGAAGGCGCCGCGCGCCGTGGGGTCGACCGCAGCCGCCGCGAGATCGAGCACCGGGTCGGTGAGGTCGCGCGCCTGCACCACGGCGGCGCCGGTGGAGTCGCGCGCGGCCGCCTCGACGGTGGGCAGGTCGAGAGTGATCTCCGGGGACAGCTCGCCGCCGAGCAGCAGCCGGACCATGCCCCGGTCGGGGACGCCGGTGCTGGCCGCCATGCGCGCCGCCGTGCACGCGCGGTCGATCACCGCGGCGAAGGAGGTGCACCCGGTCAGGTCGCACTCCGCCGTCTCTGTCCACCATGCGTTGAGAGAGAGGGGCTCGAACCGCACCGCTCCGCTGCCCTCGACGGTGACCAGCACCGGACCGCGGCCGCCGTCCTCGTCGAAGGTGAGGGGTTCAGGGCTGCCCGGGTAGACCAGTCCCGCAGCCTCGTCGACGCGGCGCCGGTGGTAGTGCCCGCTCAGCGCCGCGGCGAACCCGCACTCGGCGATCCGCGCGGCGTCGAAGGGGCCGTGCACCGACTTGCCCTCCGGCCGGCTGCCCATCTCCGCGCCGTGGAAGAGCGCCAGGTGCACGCCGCCGTCGCCTCCCACGTGCGCCCCCTCCAGCGGGTCGCCCCGCCAGGCAGGGTCGGGATGCGACAGCCCCCACAGGGTGAGCCCGTCCGCCAGCGGCGCCGGGGCCAGCGACGGCGACCGGAAGACGGCGACGTTCTCGGGCCACTCCATGCGTGCGTAGAGCGAGCCGGGGAGGAGCGGGTCGTGGTTGCCGGCCGCGAGGAAGACGGGCAGCGGCCGCCAGGCGGCGAAGGTCTCGACGAGGAAGCGCCCCGTCTCCAGGTCGGCCCGTTCGTGCTCGTAGAGGTCGCCGCCGAGGGTCACAGCGTCGCACCCGTTGGAGCGCGCCGCGTCCCCCGCCCGGCGCAGCGCCTCCCGCAACCCCAGGCGCCGCCGGCGGGCGAGGTCGCCCTGGCAGCCCATCCCGGCGAAGGCGCGATCGAGGTGGAGATCGGCGAGGTGGAGGATGCGGTAGGACAACGGCTCGTCCCGGTGGGCGGCCGGCGGGCCGCGGGCTTCACGAACGTCAGTTCGGCGAGCAACGCTACCACAGGGTTGTGGAAGTCGCAACGGGTCACCTTCGACCGTGCGGTCACCCAACAACCTCTGTTGAGACTGACAATGGAGATTGGCAAGCCTGCCGGTGCGGATGCCGGCCCCACCGCGCCAGCATTGGCTGCAACCGAAGGGACCGGTGCAGCTTGAAAGGGAACGATCAGATGTCGTGGATCGGCGTGGAATCCGCGGACGACGACCGGGCGCGGGCCCGGCGGGCGGCGGGCAGCAGGCGGGACTGGATGCTCAAGGTGCGCCTCGACGGGCGAACGTACGAGTCCCGGCTCCTCTCCCTCACCGAGGAGGACGCGCACACCTATGCGCGGCACGTCTCCGCCGACTACACCCTCCGCCCGGCTCGGTAGCCGGCCCAGTCCGCCTCCCTTCGCGGGCAAAGAAAAAGGCCGTCGGGCGAACCAGCAGCACTAGCCGCCGACGGCCCAAGGAAGGGATGAGCAATTGGACCGGGCAAAAGCATACAGCGTCTGCGCCCTATTCGGTGGAAGTGCGGCGAGTCCGTCATGTGCGCCGGTTTTTGGTTAGTGCTCCGTTTACTCGACATAGCGGGCGCGTCGACCCATCAGGCGGGACGCTGCGTGGGCGGACCGGGGCGGCGCGTGGAGGAAGGAGAGATGAGCGAGCTGCTGACCACAGGCCAGGCCGCGGCGCTGTTGGGATTGAGCAAGCCGACCCTGGTGCGCGCCGTCCAGCGCGGCCAGCTGCGTCCGGCGCTGGTCACCCCCGGGCAGCACCGGCGATTCCGCCGTGAGGAGCTCCTGGCCTATCGCGCGGCCCAGATGGCACAACCCTCGGTGCAGGACGACGAGGCGGTGCTGCGCGCCAGCTGACCCGGGCGGGTGAGAGGAGCGGGGGACAGGACGAAACTTCTAGAATCGAACTTTCCGTCCACCCCCCAATCTTCGCCGTGAGCTCCCCCCCGCCGCCGTCCCCCCGTCCGCGCCCTCCCGTCGCGCCGCGCGACCAGCTCGCCGAGCAGGTCCTCGACCTGATGCCGGCGCTGCGCCGCCGTGTCGAGCGCGGCTTCCCGCCCGAGCTGCGTGAGGAGCTGCACACCGTCACCGTGCACCAGCTCGAAGCGCTGCGCCACCTGTGCCGCTGCGGCGGGATGACCATGGCGGAGCTGGCCGGCGTGCAGGGCATCGGCCTGAGCAGCGCCACCGCGCTCGCCGACCGGCTGCTGCGCCAGGGCCTGGCCCAGCGCACCTCCGACCCCAACGACCGCCGCGTGGTGCGCCTCGTCCCCACCGACGGCGCGCGCCAGCTCGTCGACCGCTTCGCCGCCGCCAAGCGGCGCACCGCGCTCGACGCCCTGACCGCGCTCGACGACGACGAGGCCGCGACCCTGCTGGCGCTGCTCAGCAAGATCGCCGGCACGCCCGAGGCGTCACCGCATGGATGAGGTGCGCGCGCGCATCGACGCCGAGGCCGCGCCGCGCTCCACGCGCTTCGACTACAAGTGGGTGGCGCTGGCGGTGGTGCTCTGCGGCTCGATCATGACGCTGCTCGACGCCACCGTCGTCAACGTGGCGCTGCCCACCCTGCAGTCGACCTTCAACTCCAGCAGCTACAACGACATCTCCTGGGTGGTCAGCGCCTACCTGCTGGCCCAGGGCGCGGTGATCCCGGTGACGGGCTGGATCACCGACCGCTTCGGCACCAAGCGCGTGTACCTCATCACCCTGTTCCTCTTCACCCTGGCGTCGGCGCTGTGCGGGTTTGCGTGGAGCCTGCCCGCGCTGATCGTGTTCCGCATCCTGCAGGGCATCGGCGGCGGCATGATCATGCCGATCGGGATGACCATCATCCTGCGCGCTGTCGGGCCGTCGCAGATGGGGCGCGTGATGGGCATCTTCGGCGTGCCGATGCTGCTCGCCCCCGCGATCGGACCGGTGCTGGGCGGGTGGCTGGTGCAGGACTTCACCTGGCGGCTCATCTTCTACATCAACCTGCCGGTCGGCATCCTCGCGCTGGTCGCTGCATATCGCTACCTGCGTGAGACGCCCTTCTCGCACACCATGAAGCTCGACTGGATCGGCTTCCTGCTGGGCACTCCTGCGGTGGTGACCCTGATGTACGCCGTCGACCGCAGCAGCACGCTGGGGTGGAGCTCGCCGCTGGTGGTCTCGCTGCTGCTCACCGCGGCCGTCCTCTTCACCCTCTTCGTGGTGCGGCAGCGCACCGCCGCCGAGCCGTTGCTGCACCTCGAGCTGTTCCGCGATCGCACCTTCAGCTGGTCGATCGTGCTCGGCTTCGTCATCGTCACCGCGATGTTCGGCGTGATGCTGCTGCTGCCGCTCTACCTCCAGGAGGTGCACGGCTACGACGCGCTGCACACCGGCCTCCTGCTGATGCCGCAGGCGGCGACGGCGGCCGTGTTCATGCCGCTCGGCGGCTACCTGACCGACCGCATCGGGCCGCGACCCGTGGTCATGTTCGGGCTCGTCGTGCTCGTCGCCGGCGGCCTGCTGCTGGCCCAGCTGCAGGTCAACTCACCGACCGTGCTGGTGGTCGCTGCGCTGGCGCTGCGCGGCATGGCGATGGGCTTCGCGATGATGCCCGGGATGTCGGCGGGCCTGGCACGCGTCCCCGCGCATCTCACCTCGCGCGCGTCGAGCATCACCAACACCGCGCAGCGCGTGGGCTCCTCGATCGGCATCGCCATCCTGGTCACCGTGCTCTCGGCGCAGGTGAGCACGGGTGCCGCGCAGGCCGCCTGCGACCCCTCGCCGCAGGTGCTGGCCTCTCCGGTGCTGCACCGCATCGCCGGCGTCGCGGCCACGGCGCAGCTCGACGCGGTGCAGGCCTGCGGCGCGCTGCGCAGCAGGATCGCCGCGTCGTCGCAGGACGAGCGCTCGCAGGCGGTGCCGCCGCACACCGGTGACGCCGCGGTCGACAGCTTCGTCAAGTCCTTCGGCGACGACACCCTGACCATCGCCTTCGACCGCACCTTCGCCTTCACGGTGATCGTCAGCGCGCTTGGGCTGATCCCCGCGCTGTTCCTGCGCAAGCCGCCGGCGGGTGCGCGCTCGACGACCGCGCTGGCGGCGTAAGCCGCGTCCTGAGCTCAGCCGCCGGCGCGGCGGTAGCGGTCGAGGCGCTGCGCCAGCAACGTCTCGACGTCGACGTCCTTCAGCTCGGCGAGGTTGCGCACCAGCGCACCGCGCAGCGCCGCGATGGCAACGTCGGGATGCTCGTGCGCACCAGGCCACGGCTCAGGGACCAGCTCGTCGACGAGGCCGAGCTCGTATGCCGTGTCGACGCCAGGACGCATCGCCAGCGCCGCGCGGGCGCGCTGGCCTGCGTCGCGGTAGAGGATGGCGGCGCACGTCTCCGGTGGCGCCACGGTGTAGACGGCGTTCTCCCAGGCCAGCACACGGTCGCCGAGCCCGAGCGCGAGAGCGCCTCCGCTGCCGCCCTCACTGAGCACCGCACTCACCACCGGGACGCGCAGCTGCAGCGTCGCCGTCAACGACTCCGCGATCGCCCAGGCCTGGCCGCGCTCCTCGGCGCCGACACCGGGATGGGCCGCGGGCGTGTCGATGAGGAAGACCACTGGCAGGCCGAACTTCTCGGCGATGCGCATCAGCCGCTGCTGCTTGCGGTATCCCTCGGGATGGGGCATGCCGAAGTTGTGCACGGCGCGGCTCATGGCGTCGACGCCCTTCTCCTGGCCGATCACCATCACCCAGGCGCCGTCGAGGCGCGCGGGCCCGCCGACCACGGCGCGGTCGTCGCCGAAGAGGCGGTCGCCGCGCTGCTCGGTGAAGTCGCTGAAGGCGCGCGCGATCACCTGCAGCGCGCGCGGACGCGAGGGATGCCGGGCCAGCTCGACGCGCGCGAACGCGTCGCGCTCGCGTTCGGCCAGCTCCGTGGTCGGCGCGACGGTGGTCACGACGTGTGCGCTCCGTAGGCGCCGAGCAGGCGCACCAGCACCGAGCGCAGGGCGCGGCGGTCGACGACCATGTCGACCATGCCGTGCGCCAGCAGGAACTCGGCGGTCTGGAAGCCCTCGGGAAGCCGGTCGTGCGTTGCCTGCTCGATGACGCGGCCGCCGGCGAAGCCGATGCGCGCGCCCGGCTCGGCGATGATCACGTCCGCCTGCGTCGCGAAGGACGCGGTGACGCCACCGAAGCAGGGATCGGCGAGCACCGTCACGTAGGGCAGCCCGGCATTGGCGACCTGCGCGGTGCCGACGCTGCAGCGCGCCATCTGCGCCAGTGAGGCGATGCCCTCCTGCATGCGCGCGCCACCCGAGGTGCACACCGCGATGAGCGCGCGGCGCTCCGCGACGGCGAGCTCGCAGGCCTGGGCGAAGGCCTCGCCCGCGGCGCTGCCCAGCGAGCCGCCCATGAAGTCGAAGTCCATGCAGGCCAGCACCGCGGGCACGTCGCCGACGCCGGCGCGCGCCACGGTGAACACCTCGTCGTTGCCGGTCTCGGCGCGCGCCTGCGCGACGCGCTGCGGGTAGGGGACGCCGTCGTCGAAGCCCAGCGGGTCGCGGTCGGCGACGGTGATGGGCACGATGTCGAGCGTGCCGCGGTCGGCGATCTGCTGCGCGCGCAGCGTCGCGGGGACGCGGGCGTGCCGTCCGCACGAGGAGCAGACGCGCAGCGCCCGCTCGAACCGGTCACCGACGAAGCGGCGCCCGCACGCGGGACAGGCGACGGTGTCCGCCGAGGTGGTGCGCTGCAGCCGCGGACCCGGGACGGGCAGCGATCCCGGCCGCACGCTCACCGTGGCCCGTCCAGCGCCCACTCCATCGCCGCGCCGCCCCAGGTGGCGCCGGAGCCGAAGGCGAGGCAGAGCAGGCGGTCGCCGCGGTGCAGCCGGCCGCTCCGGTGTGCCTCGTCGAGGGCGAGCGGGATGGAGGCGCCGCTGGTGTTGCCGTAGCGGTCGCCGTTGTAGACCACCCGGTCCATGGGGAGGTCGAGCCGCTTGGCGACGGCCTCGACGATGCGCAGGTTGGCCTGGTGGGGGACGACGTGGGTGACGTCGTCGAGCGTCCAGCCGGCGTCGGCGCAGAGCTGCTCCGCCAGCTCGCTCATGCGCTCCACGGCGACGCGGAAGGTGCCGCGGCCGGCCATGCGGACGTGGTCCTCCTCCTGTCCCTCCTCCTCGCCTGGCCCGTAGTAGATGAGGTCGGAGAGCGCTCCGTCGGCGAGGGCGCGGGTGGCGACGATGCCTGGACCGTCCCCGGCGCCACCCACCACCGCGGCGCCGGCGCCGTCGCCGAAGAGGACGCAGGTGCCGCGATCCCTGTAGTCGATGAGGGTGGTCATCGCCTCGGCGGCGATCACCAGCACCGTCCTCGCGGTGCCGGCGCGGACCATGCTGTCGGCCAGGGTCAGCCCGTAGACGAAGCCGCTGCAGGCGGCGGAGAGGTCGACCGCCATCGGCCCCGGCATGCCGAGGCGGCGCTGCACCAGGCACGCGCTGCTCGGGAACAGCGTGTCGGGCGAGGTGGTGGCCAGGAGGATGGCGTCGACCGCGGGGTCGCCCGCGTCGCGCAGCGCCGCGCGGGCTGCCTGCTCCCCGATGACCGAGGCGGTCTCACCGGGGCCGACCCGGCGCCTCTCGCGCACGCCGGTGCGCTCCAGGATCCAGCGGTCGGAGGTGTCGACCAGGCGCTCCAGGTCGGCGTTGGTCAGCACGCCCTCGGGGACGAAGCTGCCCATGCCGAGGATGGCCGAACGGAGGGGCAGGGGAGATCTGCCATCCCGCAGGGGCGTCGCCGCCGGGCCGGGCGTCGCCGGGAGGGCTGTCATCGTCAGCCCAGAAGCGTACGCGCCGCGGGGCGGTTACGGACGCCACCTGCGCGTTCCGCCACCCGCCGGCAGGCCTCGCGGCGGCTCTCGCGCCAGGTCAGCTCGAGGCGCTATCCTGCCGCACCGTGAACCTCTTCACCGGCATGACCGACCGGCAGATCATCTCCGCCGTCCTCATGTTCGCGCTCTTCAACCTCTGGGTGATCCTGGAGGCGGCGGCGCTGGGGGCGTTCTACGTCTCCAGCCGGCCCAGCCGTGGCGGGCGCATCCGCACCGCCTCGGCGATGTACCTGGTGGCGGCCTTCTGGTTTCTGTGGTCGCTGATCAGCACCGTGTGGGCGGCACCCGCCGAGAAGTCGTTCGTCGACACCAACGGCACGATGTTCGCGGGCGACCGGTTCACCAAGGTGATCGTCGGCCTCGTCCTCATGGTGATCGGGCTGGGCTCGATGCTGATGGGCGCGGTGATGAACGCCTCCCAGAAGCGCGAGGCGGCGCGCCAGAGCCTGGTCTCGGGGGCCTAGCGCTCCGAGAAGGAGAGGATGGCGGCGGGGTTGAGCAGGGCGAAGGCCCGCTGCAGCGCGTGCGTCTCCGCTCCGATCGCGGCCACCCACAGCGCGGAGAGGTTGGTCACCGGCACGAAGTCGGTGCGGTAGCGCTCCAGCTGGTCGCGCAGGGTGTGCCGGGGCTCGAGGTGGACGTCGGCGACCATGGAGAAGGCGACGGTGTGGATCGCCGCCGGCTGGCAGACCTTCTCCCGCCACATCGCCGGGTTGCCCACGATGTCGCCGACCTGCTCCTTGGGGGAGATGAGGATCACCGACTGCTTGGCGATCACCGTGCGCTCCTCCCGCTGGCTGAGCACCGGGTAGTTGACGCTGAGCGGCTCGGCGACGGCGTCGTGCAGCTCGATGTAGTCGCCCACCTGGTTGACCACGTCGGTGAGCCGGTGCGGCGGGAGGATCTCGATCTCCCCCGCCACCTTCATGAAGGTGGCGTACACCTCGACCGGGCGCCAGTAGCTCATCAAGCTGGGCAGGCTAGCAGGGCACCCGGCCGCCCGCGGCGGCCCCGGCGGGCTTCAGCCCGCCGAGAGGGGGGCGAGCCGGGGGGAGATCTGCTCCCCCCGTCGGGCGCGCGTCTGAGCGCGCCGTGAAAATAGGCTCTTCGCCCTAACCCTGCCTCCAGCCCCACGGGGCCCCATCCCCGTCGTCTATCCTGTGCGCCGTCCTGCTCAGATCGTCCCGGAGACCCGTGGTGGAGCGTCTGATCCTCGCCCTCAGAACCGACTTCGGATGCCTGGCCATCGCCGTCGCCTTCCTCATCATCATGATCTCGACGATCGTCTTCGCGGACATCATCACGCCCCCCGCCTCCAACCCCTTCGTCTAGGAAGCGCCGCCGCACCCTATGGGTAGAATGCCCCAATCCGGAAGCCACTCCCCGGCCGCTGCCGGAGGCCCTGAGGTCCGCGCCCCATGGCGGTGAACCCGTTCGAGAGCCGCGAGGGCCGGCTGCACTTCCTGGCCGACGTCACCCGCCGCCAGTTCCTCCTCATCATGGGCTGGCTGGCCGCGGCGGTGGCCACCCTCTTCGGCGTCGCCAAGACCCTGCAGTTCATGTTCCCAGGGGCCACCTCGGAGGAGCCGCTGGCCTTCAAGGTGAACGTCGACCCCGCCAGCATCACCACCGGCAACCCGCTGCAGATCACCGCCAAGCGCGTCTCCATCGTGCGCGACGAGGGCGGCTTCTACGCCGTCTACCTGGTCTGCACCCACCTCGGCTGCACGCCCAACTACACCACCACGGTCACCCAGGGCACGGGGGTGGCCGACGCTGTCGCCGACTCGCACGGCGACCGCAAGGGCGGCGACCGCATCCCCAACGGCTGGGCCTGCCCCTGCCACGGATCGCGATACTTCATCGACTCGACCAACTTCTACGGCCCGGCGCCGCGCCCCATGGACTGGGTCGACATCCAGTACTCGCCGGACGGCTTCCTGGTCGTCGACCGCGGCAAGCTGGTGGTGCAGCGCACCCCCGGCGACGTGACCAAGCCGACCTGGCGGCTCGACCCCGGCACCAAGAAGGACAACGGCCAGACGTACGGCGTCTAGCCGGCACACAGGAGTGGAGAGGACCGACGTGGATCAGCTGAGGGACCGCGGATGAACGCAGCGGGGAGCCGCAATCCGTTGTCGAAGTTCATGTCCCAGGTCTGGGGCTCCATCTTCCGGCACGGGCTGCCCACCACCGACAAGGTCGCCGCGCGCACCGCGCTCACCAACTTCTTCCTCCACATCCACCCCGTGCGGGTGAAGAAGTCGGCGATCCGGGTGAGCTACACGCTCTGCCTCGGCGGCCTGAGCTTCTTCCTCTTCATCCTGCTGACCATCAGCGGCCTGTTCCTGATGTTCTATTACATCCCCTCGGTGGACCAGGCCTACCAGAACATCAAGGACCTGGAGTTCGTCGCCACCTTCGGCCTGGTCATCCGCAACCTGCACCGCTGGGCGGCGCACGGCATGGTCATCACCGTCTGGCTGCACATGGCCCGCGTCTTCTACCAGGGCGCCTACAAGCCGCCGCGCGAGTTCAACTGGGCGATCGGGACGCTCCTGCTGCTGACCACGTTGCTGCTGTCCTTCTCCGGCTATCTCCTGCCGTGGGACCAGCTGGCGGTGTGGGCGATCACCGTCGGGACCAACATGGCCAAGTACGCGCCCATCGCCGGGCCGTACACCCGCTACATCATGCTGGGAGGAAGAACCGTGGGTCAGGGCGCCCTGATCCGGTTCTACGTCTTACACGTCGTCGCCTTACCCCTGATCGGGTTCATCCTGATGGTCGTCCACTTCTGGCGCGTCCGAAAAGACGGCTTCACAGGAGGCTTGTGAGGTCATGGCCACGATCGTCGGTCCTGGTGACGGCGGCTCCGGCCGCCGCGTCAACGGGGGGAGCGCCGTGCCCGTCGCTCCACGCCGTGGCGCCACCGGCCCTGAGCTGGTCGCGCCGCCGCTCGTCGTCCGCCGTCGCGAGGACGAGGAGACGGTGGTCACCTTCCCGGCGCTGGTGTGGAAGGAGTTCCTCGCCGGGCTGGCCATCTTCTGCTTCCTGCTGCTCGTCTCGATCTGGGTCAACGCCCCGCTGCTGCAGCGGGCCAACACCGCGATCACGCCCAACCCGGCCAAGGCGCCCTGGTACTTCCTCGGCCTCCAGGAGCTGCTGGAGCGCTTCCCGCCGGTCATGGCCGGGGTGGCCTTCCCCACCTTCGTCATCGTCGGCATGATCCTCACGCCCTACATCGACAAGAACCCGAGCCGCCGTCCTCAGGACCGCAGGGTGGCCATCGCCATCTTCACGGGCTACATCGTGCTGGCGGTGGCCTTCGTGGTCATCGGCGTCTTCTTCCGCAGCCTGGCCTTCAACTGGGACTGGTTCAAGCTGCTGGGACACCCGGGAGTCAATCCCTCGGTATGACCAAGATCTTCCTCGGCCTGTCCGCGTTCCTCCTTCTGCTGATCGGCGTCGCCGCGGCGAAGGACGCGCACGACCGCGGCTACCTGGGGATCCAGGAGCAGTACCTGAAGGACTACCCGACATCGGTGAAGACGACCGACGTCAAGATCCAGCAGCTCTTCCCCTCCTTCCCCCAGGCCCTGCAGGGGCAGAGCTTCCGCGTCGAGCGCTGCATCTCGTGCCACGTGCCCGACATCGCCACCATCGGCCCGCAGGAGGCGGCCAAGCGGCTGAGCCAGGACTTCTTCAAGTACGAGCCCAACGCGCAGCAGATCGCCGCGCAGAACCACCTCACCGGCGTGCACCCCGCGCTGGTCACCCAGCAGTACTACGACACCTACGGCCAGAACGCGGTGGCCACCAAGGACGGCTTCCACCCCTACCCGGCTGAGGTGTCGAGCGGCAACACCAGCAACACGACGTCGGGCACCGGGGCGGGCTCGCCCGGCACCGGCGCCGGCTCGGGAGGCGGGGCGGGCGCGGGCGGAAGCGCCACCACGGCGGCCACCGGCATCACCGGCTTCATCCCGCAGTTCCTCAGCCCCCAGCAGAACAACGGGCAGACGCTGGGCATCGACCAGACCGGCTGCATCGTCTGCCACAACGGCCAGCGGCTGGAGCTCGACGAGAACGCCGCGCACCTCAACCTCATCATCAACCCGGAGTACGCCTGGACCGAGGGCGCCTCGCTCTACTACCAGTACTGCGCCTCCTGCCACGGCAACCTGGGCGAGGGCAAGATCGGCCCGCCGCTCAACAACCAGGACCGCCTCGGCTTCTTCAACGAGGACTACTACTACCGCTGCATCGAGTACGGCATGACCGGCTTCGAGCACCTCGGCAGCGTGATGCCCAACTGGGGGTCGATCGCCTCCGACTACCACGCCGACAAGTCGGTCGACAAGGTGCCGGCCAACCAGACGCGCGTCCTCAGCGAGGACCAGATCAGCATCCTGGTGCAGTTCATTCGGCACTGGGAGAACTACCAGACACTGCCGTGACGGAGGCCTGACACCGATGCGCCGCCGCACCTTCGCCCGCGACCTGCTGGGCACCCTGATGTTCTTCGCCATCCTGGTGATCCTCACCTTCGGGGTCATCCTCGGCGAGCACTGGCTCGAGAACTTCAAGTCCCACTGATGAGGAAGCAGCGATGATCGCCGCCATCACCCACCTGCTCGGCGCCCTCGACCCCGGCGACGCCGGCTGGGGCGACGTGCTCTTCGTCTCGATCTGGGCGCTCGGCTCGCTGCTGCTCGGCGCCTACTACTGCTACAGGGCGTTCCTGACGCGCTAGCGCGCAGCAGCCGGATGGTGTCGAGTCGTGGCGCAGCAGCTCATCGGTGACGACGTCGGCGCGGTGAGCGAGTCCTCCGCGCCGGCACCGCCGCAGCGGCGCCGCAACCCGACGCTGGCGGCGACGCTGTCGATCCTGCCCGGCCTGGGCCAGCTCTACAACTTCCAGCCGCGCAAGGCGATCACCTTCCTCCTCTCGTGGGTGCTCACCATGGGCCCGTCGATCCTGCTGATCACGGCGGGGGAGGGCTTCGGCCACCGCCTGCTCGAGGACAAGCAGTTCGGCGCCTTCCTGGTCGTCGCCTTCGCCTCGATCCTCGCCTTCCTCGTCCTCTTCCTGCTCGGGCTCACCGTCTGGGCCAGCGCGGTCATCGACGCCCGCCGTTCGGCCAGGGAGCTGAGCCAGGGCCTGCCGCCGACCCAGCGCTGGATGAAGCTGAAGTTGTGAAGCCGAGCAGGCTGCACGCCGCCGCCGAGGCGGCGCAGCGACTGCGACCGCCGCGCACCCAGGGGCTGGACTGGCCGCGGCGCGGGGAGGGACGTTCGGCGCGCGGTGACGCGGAGCGCGCCCGCCTGGTGCACTACGACCGCCTGATGGGCATGGCCCACGCCGTCGCGGTCGCCGTGGCCGCCGTCGCCGTGTGGGTGCGCATCGACTTCATGTCGCAGCCGGCCACGGGCTGGTTCGGGGCGCTGCTGGCGGTGACGCTGGTGTTCGCCGCGGTGTGGCACTGGCTGCTGCCCTCGGTGTGGTGCTCGCACACCAAGGTGGTGCTGGGCCTGGTCATCGACGCGGCGCTGGTCACCGGCGTGGTGCACCTCACCGGCTATCACATGTCCCTGCTCGTCTTCCTCTACTACCTCATCGTCATCGCGGCGTCGCTGACGCTCGGCACCCGCGCCATGTACGGCATCTGCGCGGTCATCTCGCTGTTCTTCCTGGCCATCCTGCCCGTCGACCCGCTGTTCACCGCGGCGCCCGTCGACCACCTCGGCCACGTCGCGCTGTTCGTCCTCTCGGTGTGGCTCGTCGCCCTGGCCAGCGGCGCGGCGGCGTCGCAGCTGCAGAGCGCGGAGCGGCGGCTGGTCGACGCGCTCGCCACCCAGCGCGAGGTGGCCGCGGCCAACATGCAGCTCTCCGCCGACCTCGCCGCCCAGCTGGAGGCGACGCGCGCGCTGGCCGGCTCGCTGGAGCGGCAGCGCGAGGAGACGCAGCGCCTCGCCGACATGGTGATCCGCGCCCAGGAGGAGGAGCGCGGCCGCGTCGCCCGCGAGCTGCACGACGAGGCCAACCAGCTGCTCGCTGCGCTGATGACCACCGTCGACACCGCCGACGCGCTCTCCGCCGACGGCGGCTCGCCCGCGCTGCGCGACACCCTGGCGCGCCTGCGCCGCCTCGCCGACGCGGCGCTGGGCGACCTGCAGCGCATCGCCACCGAGCTGCGCCCGCCGGCGCTCGACGAGTTCGGCCTGCTGCCAGCGCTGAACCGGCACGTGCGCGACCGCGTCGCCGCCTCGGGGCTGCACGCCGACGTCCACGTCGAGGGCCGCCGCCGCCGCATGCCGCCCGCCGTCGAGCTGGCCCTCTACCGCATCGCCCAGGAGGCGCTGGCCAACGTGCAGAAGCACGCCGGGGCCGGCCGCGTGCACGTCCGCCTGCGCTTCCTCCCCGACGCGGTGCGCCTCGACGTCAGCGACGACGGTTGCGGCTTCGACCCCGCCGCGGAGGGCGCCGAGGTCTCCCGGGTCGGCCTGGGGCTTGCCGGCATGCGCGAGCGGGCCAGCATCGTCGGCGGCAGCGTCGACGTCTCCTCACAGCCCGGCGGCGGGACGCGGGTCAGCGCTCGCATCCCGCTCGACCCGGCGGGCGCTGAGCTGGTCGGGGCCGCCTCGTGATCGCCAGGGAGCAGCCCGCGGGGGGCCGCCCCATCCGGGTGCTGCTCGCCGACGACCATGCCCTCTTCCGCGAGGGCGTGCGCTCGCTGCTGGCCACCCAGCCCGACATCGAGGTGGTCGGCGAGGTCGCCGACGGCCGCGCCGCGGTGCAGCAGGCGCTGGCGCTGCACCCCGACGTGGTGCTCATGGACATCACCATGCCCCACCTCGACGGCATCGAGGCCACCCGCCAGATCGCCGCGCGCGAGCCCGCGGTCCGCGTCCTGGTGCTGACCATGCACGACAACGAGGACGTCTTCCTGCGCGCCCTCGGCGCCGGCGCGGCCGGCTACGTGCTGAAGAAGAGCGGCGGCCTGGAGCTGATGAGCGCCATCCGCTCGACCCACGAGGGCAACTCCTACCTCTCGCCCTACCTCGCCAAGGCGCTGATGACCGACTACCTGCAGCGCGGCGACCGCCCCCCAGGACCCGCCGACCTGCCCTCCCCGGCCAAGCGCCTCAGCGCCCGCGAGCAGGAGATCCTCAAGCTCATCGCCGAGGGCCACTCCTCCCGCGAGATCGCCGAGATGCTCGACCTCTCCGTGAAGACGGTGCACAACCACCGCACCCGCCTCATGACCAAGCTCGACATCCACCGCAACGCCGACCTCGTCCGCTACGCCATCCGCCTCGGCATGGTCCAGGTCGGCTGAAAGCCGACCCGGCGCGCATCTGCGCGCCCCGGCGGGCTTCAGCCCGCCGAGGGTGGGGCAGGAGCCAAGCGGCCCGCAAGGGCCGAAGGGGTCCGCGGGGCGGGACCTGCCCGCCCCGTCTGCGCGCCAGGGCGCGCGAAAAACCAGGCGCGCGACAACCAACCCCGCCCCACGGCGCGCGAGACACACCCCACATCAAACGCGCGTGCCGACTTGGTACATTCCCGCGCCATGAAGTTCCCCGCCCTGCCTCGGCGCGCCCCGCGCGACGCCCAGGGTCCGCGCGACCCCGCCGGCCGGCTCCTGCCCGACCCGGCCAAGGTCCCCACCGCGCGGGGGACGTGGGAGGAGGCCGCCCTGACCAACGTCGCGGTCACCGAGGTGGTCAAGCGCCAGATCCGGACGGTGACCCGCCCGTGGACCAAGTAGGCGCGCCGGGACCCGTGACGGCCGCTCCCGCCGACCAGCCCGCGTTGGGCTCTTCGCCTCACGTCCACCGCACGCCGCAGCGCCTGCGCGACCTCGCGAGTTGGGCCGTTCGGATCATCCCGCCGCCGTTTGACGACGGCTTTCCCCGGGTGCCATGATTCCCGCGGCTCGGCTGGCCCCGCAGGAGGGGCGGAGGCCCGGTGCGGGCCGACGTCCGTCACCCCAGTCGCCCGTCGTCCCGCGGCGGGCTCCGCGTGCGATCACACCGAGGGACCACATGGGGGTTTGCTGCCGGTGACCGTGCTGGCCGGAACCAATGTCGGCGGTTTCGTCGACATGTCGCCGCTGCATCCCCAGGGGCCGATCGGAGACAGCATCAACAACGTCTTCTGGCCGCTCTTCTGGGTCTCGGTGGTGGTCACCGCGGGGGTGTCGGCGACCATCCTCTACAGCGCCTTCCGCTTCCGTCGCAAGCACGACGACGAGGAGCCGGTGCAGACCCACGGCAACAACAAGCTGGAGCTGGGCTGGACGATCATCCCGTTCCTCATCCTGGTCTCCCTCTTCGGCCTCACCGCGGCGAACATGAGCGTCATCGCCAAGACCCCGCCGAACGCGCAGACGGTGAAGGTCACCGGCTACCGCTTCTACTGGCAGTTCGACTACGGCGTCACCAAGGCGAACGGCAAGGAGCTCACCACCATCAAGGACTTCTACGTCCCCACCGGCACGCCGATCGCCCTGGAGATCCGCTCCGCCGACGTCAACCACTCGCTCTTCGCACCCAACATCTTCGGCCAGATGAACGCCATCCCCGGCCAGGTCAACCACACCTGGATGCAGATCACGAATCCGGGTGACTACACGGGCCAGTGCACCGAGCTCTGCGGTGACGGCCACTGGATCATGGAGTTCACCATCCACGCCATGTCGCCGTCCGACTACCAGGCGTGGCTGAGCAAGCAGCAGTCCGGAGGGTCGTGATGGCTGTCATGGAGGCTCCGCTGCCGCAGGTTCGCCACGCGGCGCGGTGGGACAAGAACAAGGGGATCCTCGGCTGGCTGACGACTGTCGATCACAAGAAGATCGGCATCATGTACCTGTACACGACCTTCTTCTTCTTCATCATCGGCGGCATCATGGCCCTGCTGGTGCGCATCCAGCTGGCCGAGCCGCAGAACAAGTTCCTCACCGAGGCGCAGTACAACCAGATCTTCACCATGCACGGGACGACGATGATCTTCCTCTGGGTCATCCCCGTCCTGGCCGGGTTCGGCAACTACGTCGTGCCGCTGATGATCGGCGCGCGCGACATGGCCTTCCCGCGCATCAACGCGCTGAGCTACTGGCTGATCCCGCTCGGCGGCCTGGTGATGTACAGCGGCTTCCTCTTCGGCGGCACCGGCGACGCCGGCTGGACCGGCTACGTGCCGCTCACCGAGAAGGCGTACTCGCCCCAGGTCGGCCAGGACCTCTGGATCCTCGGCCTCCACCTGCTGGGCATCTCCTCGATGCTGGGCGGCATCAACTTCCTGGCCACCATCCACAACATGCGCGCCAAGGGCATGACCTGGTTCCGGTTGCCGCTGTTCGTGTGGTCGATCGAGGTCACCGCCGCGCTGGTGGTGCTGGCCTCGCCGTTCCTGGCCGGCGCGCTGCTCATGGTGCTGCTCGACCGCCAGGCGGGGGCCGCCTTCTTCGCCGTCAACCACGGCGGCAACGCGCTGCTCTACCAGCTCATGTTCTGGTTCTACTCACACCCGGCGGTCTACATCATGATCCTGCCGGCGTTCGGCATCGTCAGCGAGGTCATCCCCGTCTTCACGCGAAAGCCGATCTTCGGCTACCGCGCCATGGCCTACTCGATGGCGGTGATCGCGGTGCTCGGCTTCATCGTGTTCGTGCACCACATGTTCCTCACCGGCCTGCCGCTGGCGGTGCAGACCTTCTTCTCGGCCACGTCGATGATCATCGGCGTGCCCACGGGAGTGAAGATCCTCAACTGGACGGCCACCTTATGGGGCGGGTCCATCCGCTACGACACACCCATGCTCTTCGCCGTGGGCTTCCTGCTGATGTTCCTCATCGGCGGCGTCGACGGGGTCTACGTGGGCTCGCTGGCGGTCGACTACGCCCTGCACGGCACCTACTGGGTGGTCTCGCACATCCACTACGTGCTCTTCGGCGGCAGCGTCATGGGCGTGTTCAGCGGCGTCTACTACTGGTTCCCCAAGATGACCGGCCGCTTCCTCAACGAGAAGCTGGGCAAGCTGCACTTCTGGATGATGCTGGTCGGCCTCAACCTCGCCTTCATGCCCATGCACATCCTGGGCATGCTGGGCATGCCGCGCCGCATCGCCTCCTACCCGGACAACCGCGGCTGGGGTGACCTCAACTCCATCAGCACCTTCGGCGCCTTCGTCATCGCCATGAGCGTGGCGGTGTTCCTGATCAACTTCTTCGTCTCGCTGCGCTCGCCGAAGAACGCCCCCGACGACCCGTGGGAGGGCAACACGCTGGAGTGGGCGACCAGCTCGCCGCCGCCGCAGCACAACTTCGACGTGGTGCCCGAGGTGCGCAGCGCCCGCCCGGTTCGCGACCTGCGTCGCGCGGCTCGCCCGGCCGCGGTATGAGGTTCGGGTTGAGGGCGGCGCCCAGCGGTGGCGCGCCCTCGCGGGGCTTCCGGCGCACCGCGGTCGCCGCCGTCGTGTCGACGTACCTGCTGGTCGTCGCCGGCGGTGTTGTGCGGGTGTCCGGAAGCGGGCTCGGCTGCGGGGTCAAGGGCCAGGACTGGCCCCTGTGCCACGGCGGCCTGGTGCCCCCGCCGGACACCGCGACGCTCATCGAGTTCTCCCACCGCATGCTGGCGACGATCTCCACCGTCCTGGTGGTGGCCCTGGCGGTGTGGGCGTGGACGCGCTACCGGCACCTGCGGCGCGTGGTCACCGCGGTCAGCGTGGTGGTGGGACTGCTCGTCGTGCAGATCGTGCTCGGCGGCATCACCGTCGAGCTGAAGCTGCCCGGCGGCATCGTGCTCGCCCACCTGGCCAACGCCCTGCTGCTGCTCGGCGTGCTCATCTCCGCGGCGGTGGTGATCCACGCGCCGGGGTCGCGCGGCGAGCCCGTCGCGCCGCTGACCGACCGGCAGCGTTCCGCCGCGAAGCAGATGGCCTGGGCGGCGGGCGCGACCTACGCGCTGGTGCTGAGCGGCGGCCTGGTGGTCGCCAGCGGGGCGGGCTTCGCCTGCAACGGCTGGCCGCTCTGCGGCAACGGCTTCCAGCTCGACTCCGCGCACCTGGCCACGCTCAACGAGTTCCATCGTGTCGTCGCCGCGGTGGTGGCGATCTTCCTGGGCTGGAGCGTGGCGCGAGTCATGCTCGCCTTCAAGGGCGTGCGGCCGGTGCGCGTCGCCGCCATGGCCGTGAACGTCGTGCTGCTGCTGCAGATCGTCGCCGGCGCCGTGCTCGTCGACACGCGGCTGCCCGCGCCGGCGCGTGGCACGCACCAGGCGCTGGCCTCGCTGCTCTGGGCCAGCGCGGCGCTGCTGGCGCTGCTCACCCGGCCGGGTGCGGTGCGCCTGGGCCGCCGCGACGCGGAGTCTCGGGACGACGGCGGCGTCCGCTCGCCGGCGGTGACGGCGCGACCCGAGGCGGTGGCGTCGTGAGCATCGCCCTCGACCTCCCCGTCCGCCGGCAGCGCGCCCTGCGCGAGGTCCTCGCCGACTACCTGGCGCTGACCAAGCCGCGGATCATCGTGCTGCTGGAGATCACCGCCTTCTGCGCCATGGTCATCGCGGCCAGGGGCTGGCCCGGCCTGGGCCTGGTGGTGGCGACGATGGCCGGCGGCGCGCTGGCGGCCGGCGGGGCCAACACCATCAACATGTGGTTCGACCGCGACATCGACCAGACCATGCGGCGCACCTGCTCGCGCCCCATCCCCGGCGGGCGCATCGAGCCGCTGCACGCCCTGCTCTTCGGCATCGGCCTGGAGATGCTCAGCTTCGCGGTCCTGGCCACCTTCGCCAACCTGCTGGCCGCGACGCTGGCGCTCAGCGCGCTGCTCTTCTACGTGCTCGTCTACACCATGTGGCTGAAGCGCACCTCGATGCAGAACATCGTCATCGGCGGTGCTGCGGGGGCGATGCCGCCGCTGGTCGGCTGGGCGGCGGTGAGCGGGCGTCTCAGCCTCAGCGCGCTGTTCCTCTTCGCCATCATCTTCTACTGGACGCCGCCCCACTTCTGGGCGCTGGCGCTGCTCATCCGCCGGGACTACGAGCGCGCCCACGTCCCCATGCTGCCGGTGGTCAAGGGCGACCGGCAGACCCGGCAGCAGATCGGGCTGTACACGGTGGTCATGGTGGCGGTGACCATGCTGCCCGTCTTCACCCATGCGCTGGGCTGGATCTACCTGGCCGGCGCGGCGGCGCTCGACGGCGTCTTCCTGGCCTACGCCCTGCGCACCTGGCGCGACGGCAGCCCGCGCTCGGCAGGCCGGTTGTTCCACTATTCCCTGCTGTACCTGGCCCTGCTCTTCGCGGTGGCGGCGCTGGACAGCGTC
>Ga0070739_10001366_pt1 | contig 37367 bp, 26 predicted proteins | sample Coa_R1_7_FD_66445 | JGI IMG/M metagenome (GOLD analysis project Ga0070739, IMG submission 66445) | Surface soil microbial communities from Centralia Pennsylvania, which are recovering from an underground coalmine fire - Coalmine... | ecosystem: Environmental > Terrestrial > Soil > Unclassified ...
AGCGGGATCGAAGCCGCACGATCCATTCATCGATCCGCGGATCATAAAGCGGGGCGGCAATCACATGAAGCGGATATCCTCGAAGGGAGAGCGCCGCCGCCATCAGCTCCCAATTGCCGATGTGACCGGTAATGAGGATCGCCCCGTTTCCTTCGTTCTCCGCCTCATCGAGATACTCTTCCCCTTCGATGGTAATAAGCGATTCGATCTGATCCTCCTTCAGGTTTTCGAATTTGAGGATTTCGATCAGTCCCTTCCCCAGATTTTGGAAGCTCTTCTTCAAGATCTGCTGAAGCTCCCGCTCCGGTTTGTCGGAGCCGAAGGCGATCCGCAGGCTTTCCAGCGACCGTGCCCTCTCTCTGCGAAGGAGATAATAAAGGAGGGTGCCGATGAAGCTGCCCAGTCGAATTCCCCATTTCCAGGGAAGGGGCCGGGTCAAGAACGCCACCGAAGTCAGTGATGCAAAGATAAAGGAACGGACCAACTTTTTCGAAAATTTCATGGCAACTCTTTTTGATTAATAACGTGAGGCGTTAGGCGTGAAGCGTGAGGGGTAAAGATTTGAAAGCTTTTGACTTGACCCCTTACGCCTTACGCATTACGCCTAACGTCTTTTAGATTCCTGAATAGAGAGGATGAAATCAATGACTTCCCGAATCGCCCCCTCCCCTCCCTTTTTTTGGGTAACCCAATCGACTTCCCGTTTGACCGAATCGATTGCGCTGGCGACCGCGATGGAGAAGCCGACGCGCCGGAGCAACGGAATGTCGATGAGATCATCGCCGATGAAGGCGACCGCCTCATCTTCCAGGCGATGTTTCGCCCGGATTATCTCATAGGCGGCCACCTTGTCCCGGCTCCCTTGATGTACATCTTCAATGCCGAGGTCTTTGGCCCGCCATTCGACCACGGCGGACGTTCGGCCTGAAATAATCCCAACGCCGATCTGGGCCTTTTTTAAAAGGCGGATGCCATGGCCGTCATAGATCGAAAAACCTTTGATCTCCCTTCCGCTTTCATCAAAATACAATGTCCCGTCGGTCATCACGCCATCGACATCGAGAAGAAGATAGCGAACCCGCTTGGCTTTCTGCCGTCGTTGAGAAAGCGTGGCCCCCGCGCGCTTCAACTACACCGCACCTTTCTTCAACAGATCGTGAAGGTGAAGAATGCCGTCGACATGGCCGTCCGGACCGGCGACCACCAGAGCGGTAATCGAGTGCGACTCCATCATGTGAACCGCCTGGGCGGTCAATGCCTCCCGTGAGATCGTTTTGGGGTTCCGATTCATGACTTCTCGGGCCGGCAGCGAAAAAATGTCGCGCCCTTCATGATCGACCTTTCGAATCAGCCGACGAAGATCGCCGTCGGTGATCACCCCCATCAGCTTTCCGGCGCCGTTCAATACGGTGGTCATCCCCAGTTTTTTGGCGGTCATCTCCAGGACCACCTCTCGCATCGGGGTCTCTTCCGCCACTTTCGGAATATCATTTCCGGTATGCATCGCATCTTCCACCTTCAAAAGGAGCTGACGTCCGAGGGCGCCGCCGGGATGAAAGAAGGCGAAGTCTTCCTTCCGGAATCCCCGCTTCTGAAGCAGCGCGACGGCGAGGGCGTCTCCCATCGCCAGCGTGGCAGTGGTGCTCGCCGTCGGCGCCAATCCGAGCGGGCAGGCTTCCTCCTTAATTGAAATGTCGAGAACCACATCGCTCATCTTCGCGAGGGTTGATTTGAGGTTTCCGGTCAGGGTGATCATCTTCAGGTTCAGCCGCTTGAGCGACGGCAAGACCCGGAGAATCTCTTCGGTCTCCCCGCTGTTGGAGATCAGCAGCGCAACGTCTTCTTTCGAAACCATCCCCAGGTCGCCGTGGATTCCCTCCGCGGGATGAAGGAAGAAGGCGGGCGTGCCGGTGCTGGCGAGGGTGGCCGCGATCTTCTTCCCGATCAACCCCGATTTCCCCATGCCGATGACGACGACACGGCCGCGGCTGTTATAGCAAAGTTCCACCGCTTCGACAAATCGTCCGTCGATCCGTCCGATTAGATCGGTGATCGCCTGCGCCTCGATTCTGAGGACCCGTTTCCCCTCTTCCAGGATCATGGTCTTTTCCCTTTTGATGATGAGCGCTCTGTTTCTTCGAGCACTCGGAGAATGCGCCCGACTTGAGTGAGGAGTTGGTCGAGCTGCGCCGGATCGATCATGTTCGGTCCGTCCGAGGGGGCCTGATCCGGGGAGGGATGTACCTCCAGAAAAAGGCCATCGCAGCCGGCGGCGACGGCGGCGCGCGTCAGCGGAAGAACAAACTCCCGCTGGCCGGAGGAGACCTTCCCCCCCCCGCCCGGCAATTGGACGCTGTGGGTGCCGTCGAAGACGACCGGATAGCCGGTCCGCCGCATGATGACCAACGATCGCATGTCGCTGACCAGGTTATTATACCCGAAGCTGGCGCCCCGTTCAGTCAGAAAAATTTTCCGGTTCCCGGTCGATTCGAGCTTCTCAACCACATTGGCCATGTCCCACGGGGCGAGGAACTGCCCTTTCTTAACATTCACGACCTTGCCGGTCTTTCCGGCGGCTACGAGGAGATCGGTCTGCCGGCAGAGAAACGCCGGGATCTGAAGAACGTCGAGCACCTCCGCGGCGGCGGTCGCCTCTTCCGGCCCGTGGACATCGGAGAGAACCGGCGCGCCGATTTCCGACTTGACCTTCTGGAGAATCCGCAGTCCCTCTTCCATCCCGATGCCTCGGAAGGAGCTGATCGCGGTTCGATTCGCCTTGTCATAAGAGGATTTGAAGATCAGCGGAATCCGATGCGCCGCGGCGATCCGCGCGATCTGCTCCGCCGTCTTCAACACCAGATCCTCCCCCTCGATCACGCAGGGACCGGCGATGAGAAAAAAGTTTCCATCGCCCAGCCGCATTTTTCCGATCTCAACCGAATGAGGCAATTACTTCCCCTTTCTTCTTAAAGGCCGGCGCGCCGATGTTTTAAAGAAGCTTTAATGAACTCACGGAAAAGCGGGTGAGGATCTTGCGGCCGCGATTTGAACTCCGGATGGAATTGAACGGCGAGGAACCAGGGGTGCTCCGCCAGTTCAATGATCTCGACCAGCTTTCCATCCGGTGAGAGACCGGAGAGGATTAATCCGTTTTTCGTCAGCAGCTCCCGATAGTTGTTGTTGAATTCGTATCGATGGCGGTGCCGCTCGGAGATATTGGTCTGCTGGTACGCCTCGTAGGCCTTCGTCCCCTTGACCACGCGGCAGGGATAGGCGCCGAGGCGCATCGTCGCCCCCTTCTCCTCGATGTGGCGCTGATCGGGAAGGAAATCGATCACCGGGTCTGGGCCCTTCGGGTCGAATTCGGAGCTGTTCGCTTTGGAAAGTCCGGCGACGTGCCGGGCGAACTCGATCACCGCGCATTGCATCCCAAGGCAGATCCCGAAAAAGGGAATTTGCCGCTCTCGGGCATATTCGATCGCCGAGATCTTCCCCTCAATCCCGCGATTGCCGAATCCGCTCGCCACGAGGATGCCGTGAGAGCCCTTCAAGACCGTCTCGACCCCCTCTTCTTCCAAACGCTCGCTGTTCACCCAGTCGATCACCACCCGCGCCTTGTTTCCGATTCCGCCATGAATCAGCGATTCACAAAGGCTCTTGTAGGAATCCTTGAGATCGACATATTTGCCGACGAGGGCAATTTGAACCTCGTCCTGAGGATGTTTGATGATCTGAACGATCTTCTCCCAGGCCTTGAACTGCGGCGCTTTCGCTTTGAGCTTTAATTTTTTAACGATCGTCTCATCGAGCTTCTCTTGGTGGAAGACGAGCGGCACCTCGTAGATGCTGTCGACATCCTTCGCCGTGATGACCGCCTCTTGTTCCACATTGCAGAAGAGGGCGATCTTCCTTTTCAGATCGGCGGAGATAAACCGGTCGGTCCGGCAGAGGAGGATGTCGGGCTGAATTCCGATCTCGCGCATCTTATTGACGCTGTGCTGGGTCGGCTTGGTCTTCAACTCCTCGGCCGCTTTGATGAAGGGGACGAGGGTCAGATGAATATAGAGGACATTCTCTCTTCCGACGTCGAAGGGAAACTGACGGATTGCCTCCAGGAAGGGGAGACTCTCGATATCACCGACCGTCCCGCCGATCTCCACGATCGCCACATCGACGCCGTCTCCGACCCCCATGATGCAGCGCTTGATCTCATCGGTGATGTGGGGAACGACCTGCACCGTTCCGCCGAGGTAATCGCCGCGCCGCTCTTTGGTAATGACGTTGTTGTAGATTTTTCCGGTGGTATAGTTGTTCTTCTTCGACATCGTCGCCGAGGTATAGCGCTCGTAGTGGCCGAGGTCGAGGTCGGTCTCGGCGCCGTCGTCGGTGACATAGACTTCGCCATGTTGATAGGGGTTCATCGTCCCCGGATCGACATTAATGTAGGGGTCCAGTTTGAGGAAGGTGATCGAGAGCCCGCGCGATTCAAGCAGATTCCCGATTGATGCGGCGGAGAGCCCTTTCCCCAAGGAAGAGACCACCCCGCCGGTGATGAAGATATATTTTGTCTTCGATTGCTTTTTCACCTGAACCTCCGAAGTGCGAAGTGACGTGAGGCGCGAGGCGTGAGGGGTAAAAGATAAAAAAGATTTTGTCTCGCCCCCTTACGCCTCACGCTTCACGTTATTTAGTATTTCTCGTGCCCTTGCCAGATCTTCCGCCGTATTGACCTCCCACAAGGAGAGGGCCTCTTTCTTTTCGATCTCGATCACGCGGACCTTTCCTCCCTGTTCCAGAACGCGGAGTTGTTCGAGCCGCTCCATCCGCTCCAGACTTCCCTCCCGCGATTTCGCAATGTGAAGGAGAAAATTTTTGTGATAGAGATAGATCCCGTAATGCTTATAAAAAGTAAAGGCCCCTCTTTTCTCGAAGCTCCCTCTTTCAATGTAAGGAATCGGAGAGCGTGAAAAATAAAGGGCGTCCCCTCTTTCGTTTGTGACCACTTTGACCGAATGGGGAGAGAAGAGCTCTTCCTCGTCGAGGAGGGCCGATTTCGCCGTGATCAGATCGGCCTCGCCGCTTTGGATCAAAGCGCCCCCGACTTCGATCAGCCGATCGAGCGTCGCGGGTTGAAAAAGGGGAAGATCTCCCTGGAGGTTCACCACCTGCTCGGCCGGAAACTGCGCGGCGACTTCCGCCACCCGCTCGGTCCCGGTCCGGTGCTCCGAGGAGGTCATCAACACTTCGCCGCCGAATCGCCGAACCGCCTCCGCAATCCGCTCGTCATCGGTTGCAACAAAGACCTGGCTCGGCCGCTTCGCCGCAACGGCCCGCTCCCAGACATGCTGGATCATCGGCTTTCCGTTGAGGTCGGCCAACGGCTTTCCGGGAAACCGAGTGGATGGATACCGTGCTGGGATGACTACCAATGTCGCGTCGGCCGTCCATTTCATGAGAGCGCTTTCTCCAGCATCGCTTTTTCAATCGCCGTCGTTCCGACCATCCCGACGACCACCCCCGCCGCATGGTTGGCCAGGCGCGCCGCCATCGGCAATGGTGCTCCGGCCGAGATGGCGAGCGAGAGGGTGCTGACCACCGTATCGCCCGCTCCGGTGACATCGAACACCTGCCGCGCCTCGGTCGGAATATGGGTGATCTCCCCGCTTTTATCGAAGAGGCTCATCCCCTGCTCTCCCCGCGTGATTAAGACCGCTTGGCAGCCGAGCTTCTTCAGGAGCGTTTTCCCCGCTTGCTGAAGGGTCGCCTCATTTTCAATTTCAATCCCGGAGGCCTGCGATGCTTCCAAATGATTCGGCGTTATCACCGTGACTTTTTTATAGAGAGAGAAATGATGGACCTTCGGATCGACGATCACCGGAATGCCGCGTCGCCGCGCGAGGGGAAGAATGGCACCCAAAAGTCCCTTCGTGATCACCCCCTTGGCGTAATCTGAAATGACCAGGCAGTCAATCCGATAGATCTGATCATTGATAAATTGGATGAATTTCTTTTCGGTCTTTGCTGAAATTTCGGCCTTTTTCTCGTGATCGTATCGGACGATCTGCTGCTGGTGGGCGATGATTCTCGTTTTTTTGGTGGTGGGTCGCTCTTCTTCGATGACAATCCCCCCCGACTCGATTCCTTTGGAGCGCAGCTCGTCCGACAGCCACCGGCCGGCGTCATCCGGTCCGACCACGCTGCAGAGGATACCTTGTCCTCCCAAGGTAAGAATATTATGGAGGACGTTTCCGGCGCCGCCGAGCAGCACCGATTCGCGCAGCACATTGACGACGGGAACAGGCGCTTCCGGCGAAATCCGCTGGACGCTTCCCCAGATGTAGTGATCGAGCATCAAATCGCCGACCACCAAGACACGATGCCCCTGGAATCGATCGACATAGGGGCGAAGCTCTTTTTTCGAGGTGACGTCGGCGGTGCCTGAACCGTTCTGTTTTGGAATCGGATCGGCCGGTTTCTTTGCATGCGAAGCGGTTTTCTTTTTCCTTCCCGAAGAGGACATCGCGGCGGCCTGATTTACCTTCATTTAGTGGATCAGTTTTCCGATTCGGTTCCAGCGGACCCAGTTGCTGTCGCTGTCCCACGACCAATAGATAATGAACGCCTGACCTTTGATCTTGGAGAAGTCGACAAATCCCCAGAAGCGGGAATCAAGGCTGTGATCCCGATTATCTCCCATCACGAAGTAAGCATTCTTCGGGACCGAGACCGGACCGAAGTCGTCCCTCTCCGGGATGGAATGCGCGGGGTTGTTATCCTCATGGATGGCGTACGGCTCCTCCTGTTTTTGACCGTTGAGGTAGACCTCTTTGTTTTTCACCTCGACGGTATCTCCCGGCAGGCCGACCACCCGTTTGATGAAATCTTTTGTTTCATCCTTCGGGAAACGGAAGACGATGATATCTCCCCGATGCGGCTCGCGGATCGGAATCAACGTCACATCGGTAAAGGGGAGACGAATGCCGTAGATGAACTTATTCACCAAGATATGATCGCCGATATCGAGCGTCGGAATCATCGAGCCGGAGGGAATCTTAAAGGCCTGCACGACGAAGGTCCGGATAACCAACGCCAGGATGATCGCGATGACGAGTGTTTCGGCGTACTCGCGGATCGTCGATTTGATTTTGTTCTCTTCGGGCAAGGCTAATCCTGTACTTTCAGGACCGCAAGAAAGGCTTCCTGTGGGATCTCCACCCGACCGACCTGCTTCATTCTTTTCTTGCCCTCTTTCTGTTTCTCCCATAATTTCCTCTTTCGCGTAATGTCGCCGCCGTAACATTTGGCCGTCACATTTTTCTTCATTGCGCTCACCGTCTCCCGCGCGATAATTTTGCTTCCGATCGCGGCCTGGATGGCGACTTCAAACATCTGTTTGGGGATGAGCTCTTTCATTTTCTCCGCCAGCTGTCGCGCTCTCACTTGCGATTTGTCACGCGCGGCGATGAAGGAGAGGGCATCGACCGTCTCCCCGTTGAGCATAATATCGACCTTGACCAGCTCGGCCTCCCGATAGCCGATGAATTCATAGTCGAGCGAGGCATACCCTTTCGAGAGCGATTTCAGCCGGTCGTAGAAATCGAGAATCACCTCGTTCAGCGGGAGCTCATACTTGACCATCACCCGTCCGACGTCGAGGTACTTCATATCCTTTTGTGTCCCGCGCCGGTCTTGGCAGAGCTTAATAATCGACCCCAAGAACTCATCTTTCGTGATGATCACCCCTTCGATAAAGGGCTCTTCGAAGCCGGCGATGTGGTTGGGCGCGGGAAGCTTTGCCGGATTGTCGATGTGAAGCACCTCCCCCTTGACCGTGGTCACCCGGTAGACGACCGTCGGCGCGGTGCTGATGAGGGAGAGCCGATATTCCCTTTCAAGACGCTCTTTGATGATCTCCATGTGCAGGAGACCCAAGAAGCCGCATCGAAATCCGAAGCCGAGGGCGAGCGACGTCTCCGGCTCATAGCGGAAGGAGGAGTCGTTGAGACGCAGCTTTTCGAGCGCGTCCCGAAGATCTTCGTAGCGGTCGGTATCGATGGTGTAAAGACCGCAGAAAACCATCGGCTTCACTTCTTTATAGCCGGGAATTGCCTCCGTCGCCGGGCGATTTGCATCGGTGATGGTGTCGCCGATCTTCGTCTCGCTGACGTTCCGGATGCCCGACACCAAAGAGCCGACCTCTCCGACCGAGAGCGATTGAACCTCTTCTAATTTAGGGGTGAAGACGCCAAGGGAGAGGACTTCGTGTTCGATTCCGTTCGACATCAGCCGGATCTGGGAGCCTTTGCGGACAGTCCCGTCGACCACTTTCACGAGGACCACCGCCCCCTGATAGTTATCGAACCACGAATCGAAAATCAGGGCCCGAAGCGGCGCCTCCGGCTTTCCCGACGGAGGGGGAACCCGACGGATCACCGCCTCCATAATCTCTTTGATCCCCTTTCCCTCTTTCGCGCTCGCCAGGATCGCCTCCGAGGCGTCCAGGCCGAGGATATCCTCGATCTGCTGCTTGGTTTTCTCAACGTCGGCGCTGGGAAGATCGATCTTATTGATCACCGGGATAATCTCAAGATTATTCTCGATGGCGAGATAGGCATTGGCGATCGTCTGCGCCTCCACCCCCTGGGTGGCGTCGACCACCAGCAGGGCCCCTTCGCACGCGGCGAGGCTTCGGGATACCTCATAAGTGAAATCGACATGCCCTGGCGTGTCGATAAGGTGGAAGATATAATCATGTCCATCATCCGCCCGATACTTTAACCGGACGGCGTGGGCCTTGATCGTGATCCCCCTTTCCCGCTCCAGGTCCATGTCGTCGAGGAGCTGATCTTTGAATTCCCGCGGTGTCACAGCCCCGGTTTTCTCCAAGAGGCGATCGGCCAGTGTTGACTTTCCGTGGTCAATATGGGCAATAATCGAGAAATTTCTGATATACTCTTGCAAGTCTGACTTCCCAATTCTATAAACCTTAGAATTATATTGATTTTAGATCCCATTGTCAAAAGGGAAAAGCGCTTGAAACGATCCTCACCATCCGGGACCGGTTTTCCTCCCTGTCCGCGCCACAGTCGAGAAGGTCAAAAAACACCGTCATTTTTCTTGCAAAAAGGAAGACAATTTAATACCATTTTAATAAGCTTTTCATTCCCTTTTAATTCGAGTGACATAGACTGCATCAGAGGAGGACTCCTGCTTCATTCCCGTCATGCTACCCAAAAAGTTCAATCTCAAATTTAAATTTTTGTTTCTCATCGGCTCTCTGCTCGGCCTGACCCTTACGCTCTCCTATCTGATCACCTCTCGGTTGATGACCGACTCTCTGACGGAAGAGGCGACGCTCCGTGCGATGACGATCGCTCAAGGGATTTCTCAATACAGCCAAGAGGCAATTTTAACAAGAGATCGACTTGCCCTGGAGACGATGATCAATGAGGCCTTCAAAGATCCCGCCATCCTTTATATCTTCATTGTCGATACGAAGCAGACGATTCTTGCCCACACCGACATGACCCAGCAAGGACGGACCTATTTCCCCTCATCCCTGGGGGGGCAGCACCATCTGAAGGGAAGCGTCGAGTTGGTGACTTCCAGCGATCTGGAGGGAAGAGAGCGGCTCGATGTGATCACACCAATTCTTTTTGCCGGGCAGAAAATGATCGGGTCGGTCCATGTCGGATTCTCCAAGCGGCCGATTTACGAGACGGTGGCTCAATCTCAGAAGAAGATCCGTCTCTTCATCCTCCTGGCGCTCTGTGTCGGTCTTCTCGGGGCCTGGTTGTTGGCGTATATCATCGTGAAGCCGATCCGCCGGTTGGTTCAGGGGGTGAAAGCGATCACCGAAGGAGAGTATCCTCAAATTCAAATGAAGTCGAATGATGAGATCGGCCTTCTGGTCTCGAACTTTAACGAGATGTCGAGAAATCTTCGGGAGAAAGAGCTGATCAAGAGGGCTTTCTCTCAGTATGTTTCGGAAAATATTCTGGAATCATTCCTGCAAAATCCGACGAGCCTCCAATTGGGCGGGACGAGAACGGAGGCGACGATTCTCTTCACCGACATCCGCAGCTTCACCGCCCTGGCGGAACATTTGGAGCCTTCCGAGGTGGTCCATATTCTAAACGACTATTTCGCGGCGGTGGTGGAGATCGTCCAAAAATATGAGGGCACCCTCGATAAATTTATCGGCGATGCGGTGATGGCGGTCTTCGGGACACCGATCTCTCATAAAAACGATGAGGAGAGAGCGGTTCGGGCGGCGCTTGAGATGAACGATCGTTTCCAACTGCTGAAACAGAAGTGGGTTCGCGAGGGGTATCCGGAAATTGAGATCGGGATCGGAATTAATACCGGAGAAGTCATTGCCGGGAATGTCGGCTCGTTGCAAAAGCTGGCCTATACCGTCATTGGGAACAGCGTCAATATGGCGGCGCGGATCGAAAAATTAAATAAACGGTTTCATACTCAGATTTTGATTTCCGCGAGCACCTATAAACATCTTGAATCGATTCTCGATGCGATTCCCCTCCCCCCGACTCGGGTTCGAGGAAAATCCGAAGAGATTCAGGTTTATGTTGTCGTCGGATTTAGAGACGAACCGATCTCTCAAAGAAATGTTGAGTTCGGCACCGAACAATATAAATTTATCTAATCGACCGTGAGGTTTTGTTTGAGGGTTCTCTCTCTCTTTGTGTTCCTCTTCGGAGCGATCTTCTTCGCTTCTTGCGCTTATTTCTCTTCTCAAGAAACGGCGCCGAAAGAGAGTTCGGTTCCCAAAGAGACTTCGAAACCGGCTCCCAAAGTCGAAACCCCGGCAGACCCTCATTTGGAAGCCGGCCAGCAATTCTTGAAACAGGGAAAGAATAAAGAAGCCGTTGCCGAGTTCGAGGCGGTTTTAAAAAATAATCCTTCCAATTCCCAAGCGGCGAACGGCCTTCGGCTGGCTCAAAAAAAATTGAAAGACGATCGGGAACGGACGATTCAGAACCTCACGCAGCTCAACGACAGGGCGCTTGAGTTTTATCATCGAGAAGACGCGGTCATGGCCGGTCTTGCCTGGAGAGAGGCGATCGATTTACTCCGATCCCAGAATGATCCGACCTTGGAGCATGAACTCCCCTTCCGGACCGAGGAGGTAACCGGCCGTTTGGATCAGCTCGCTCGGGTGCTCGTCGATAAGGGGGTCCTTCTCTATCGTCAGGGAGATCTTCAGCGCGCGATTGCCGTTTGGCAGGATGTGCTTCTGATCGAACCTGAACACCCCGAAGCGAAAGATTACATCCACAAAGCGCGCATCAAATTGGATACGCTCGAAAAACTTTCCACCACGCCCGTCCCTCCCGAACCCCCTCCCGCGCCTTGACACCCTTCTTCGGACTTCTGTATATTAGAAATCAGGAGGAAGGAAAAACTGATGAATCCAAGCGAAGAAGAACCGTTTGAGAATGAGCGTCTTCAGGCGCTGGTGAAAGAGCTAACTGAGAAGATCAGCCACCTCTTCGCTGAGAATGATCAAATCAAGAAGATCCTCGAAAAAATTGAGAGTGAGGGATATCAGGTGGACCTCGTTGTTGCGTCCCTCAGCCGTATTTTATCCGAGCAAGAAGAGTCCGACGTTGAAGAGATCGACGATGATGAGCTCGATGAAGAAACCGAGTACGAGCTGAATCCATTCGACTATGCCTTTCTTCAGGCGATCAAGGTCAAACCGTAATTTCCCCGCTCAACCAAAAAACTATTGACAATCTCTCCCTCGTTTGTTACTTTCTGCCTCATTGCCGAGATAGCTCAGTCGGTAGAGCAGAGGCCTGAAAAGCCTCGTGTCCGCAGTTCGATTCTGCGTCTCGGCACCACTTCTTTCAAACGGTTGCAATCCGCTCCTTTCTTTGAGCCTTCCGCCGGCGACCTTTCCACTCATTTCAAATGACGAGTTCCCAAAGCCCGGGTGGCGTGTTTCTCTGCCGCCCGGCGATGGGTCGCCCTATCAAATCCCGGGATACATCCATACTGCTCCGGAATCTGCTTGGGATGTTTTTTGTTCCTAAGCAGGAGATTTGCGAAGGGAGGACGGAGATGTGCCTTTGTCCGTTCTCTCTAAGCGATCTCTCGCTTCGCGAAGCGATCCGGCGATTTCGGTTCTGAGCCCTCTGTATTCCCTCTTGCGGGGGTATGGCGGACTCAAAGCAGCCGCCCAACCTGATTCAACCATGATCGGATCAAATAATACTTGCATCGAATCGGATGATTGTGCTTATTGTATAAGCAGGCGAATTGATACGAGATCTTCGATGGCGCAGCGAATTCTGATCGTTGATGATAACGAAGACAGCTTAATTATTTTCTCATTGGCCTTAAAAAGCGCAGGTTACGAGGTGATCACAGCGAAAGCGGGCAAAGCGATCTGGCCGATGATGCTTCAATGGCGTCCCGATTTAGTCCTTCTCGACATTCAGTTTCCCAAACTCGACGGGTTCTCAATCTGCCACATCATTAAAAGCAGCCCTTTATTTCGCCCAATTCCCGTTCTGATGATTAGCCCCGTCAGAGATGTCGACGCCCGTCTTGGAACGCTCTGTCGCGACGCCGGAGCAGAGGAACTAATGGTTAAACCGATTGAGCCGAAAGATCTGATTGTGAAGATCGGAAATTACCTTAATCCAGGAAAACAAGACTCCTCCCCGCTCTCTGCATAATTTACCGTCTACTGACTCTAACATAAGAGAGATTGAATTCTTTGTTCAAGCCTTTCACCGATTTCTCTGGATCAAGCCGATCAATAACGTGAGCGAACCGTTCTAACGGTCAAACGTTCTAACGGTCAGAGGAGGATTCGAGAGGGGTTCGTTTGGAATAAAGTTGGAGCGTTACCGCGGGCCCTTCGGCGGCTTGCAGACAATCGCTGCCATGAAGAGCACAAAGATACATGCGGCAACCAGGACTAAGTTTCCCATTGAATTATTCCCGCCATCAGAAATTGAACACGCACGTGTGTCATGGTTCGCATTCGCTCAGGAGGTGAGCCGAGAGACTTTGATCTTTTTTTCAGCATAGCTCAGCAGTGAGAATAGATCAATAGAAAACAGTGGATTTTCCCCCTTTCACCGTTTTGGGTTATAATGACACTTGTAATGGGTTTTCTTTTAAGATAGAATGGTTTTCATAAAGATGTACTCACACCCACCTTTTTTTTACCATCCTTAGAAAGGAGAATTTATGTTCAGAAGAGTGACGATCATCGCTCTGATGATAACCTTGCTGCTCCCGGGAACCGCCATTCTGTCGCAGGCGAAAGATGAACCGATTCCTGGAATAAAAATGTTGGAGGACTTCCAGAATGTCTTCATCGCGCTCGCAGATCGGGTGAAACCGACCGTGGTGAATATCTCTCCTCTCTCTGGAAACCCTCACCCGACCCGTCCCGATGAGGGACCGAAAGAATCTCCGCGTGAAAGAGATCGGCCGCCGGAAGCCCCTCCCGGATCAGGATCGGGCGTCATTATCGACAAGCGCGGCTTTATTGTGACGAACAATCACGTCGTGGGCGATGCAGAGGAAGTCGAAGTTCGTCTCTCCGACAAGACGAAATTCACCGGTAAGGTGATAGGGAAAGATCCCGATACCGATCTTGCGCTCGTGAAAATTGAAGCGAACCGGGATCTTCCGTTCGCGGTGATGGGCGACTCCTCCGCGATTAAAGTCGGCCAGTGGGCGATCGCCGTCGGCAATCCCTTTGGGTTGGATCGAACGGTGACGGTCGGCGTGGTCAGCGCGCTCGGAAGAGAGAATGTCAACCTTTCCCGGTATGAGGATTTCATTCAGACCGATGCGTCGATCAATCCGGGCAATTCCGGCGGACCGCTGTTTAATATACGGGGCGAGGTGATCGGAATCAATACGGCGATCATTAATTTCGCTCAGGGAATCGGATTTGCCATTCCGTCGAACATGGTGCAATCGGTGACCGGGCAGCTCATGACGAAGGGAAAAGTCACCCGAGGATGGTTGGGAGTCGGTATTCAACCGTTGACGGCGGAGCTGGCGGGGAAATTCGGCGTGAAGGAAGGGGAAGGCGTTCTGGTGAATGAGGTCTTCGACGGCGATCCGGCGAGCAAAGCGGGGGTCCAGCCGGGTGATGTCATTCTGAAGGTCGATGGGATCACGGTCGATACTCCCAATTCGCTGGCGCGCGTCATTGCCGGACTGGTCCCAGGCAAGAAAGCCAATCTCGAAATCTTGCGGGATGGAAAGAAGAAACTCCTCCCGATCGAGTTGGTGGAGCGAAAAGATGAAGCGGTCACCGCGGCGATTCCCAAACGGCCCGAAAGTTTCCTGGGGCTGAACGTTCAAGATCTGACGCCGGATATCGCGGAGCGCTTTAAGATCAAGGACGACAAAGGGGTGATCGTCACGAAGGTGGAGCCGGGAAGCGCCGCCGAGGCGGAAGGTCTGAAGGAAGGAGACCTGATCAAAGAGGTGAACCGAGAGAAGGTGAACAGCGCGGATGAATTTAAGCAGCTCATGGAGAAGACCAAGAAAACCGAAGCGGTTCTTCTCCGGATCAGCCGTGAGAATCGCGCCTTCTTTATCGTAATAAAGCCGAAAGAAAAATAGAACGATCCCTGGATCGATCTCGTCGACGGCCCTCACGCATCAAGTGAGGGCCGTTTATTTTTATCAGTGACGATGCGGAAGGGCCTTATCGCTCTCGCGACGAAGGAGAGGAAGGAAGCACGGCCGGGCGGTCCGATTTTCTCCGGTTGAACTGGGTGAGATTAATCGGCAAGTGAATGGTCATGGTCGTTCCCTTGCCGAGTTCCGATTGAACGTCGATGTTTCCGCGGTGTTCCTCGATCAGATGATGGCACATCATCAATCCGAGTCCGGTCCCCTCGTTTTCTTTTGTCGTAAAGAAGGGGTTGAAAAGCTTTTGGAGGTTTTCTTCGGAAATGCCGACGCCGGTGTCTTCAATTGCGATATGGAAGAATGAATGTTTCCGATTTTCTCGATCAAAGGAGGTCTTCACCAGGATGTGACCTTGAGAGGTCGCTTGGATCGCATTGAGAAGGATGTTTAAGAAGACTTGCCGAATTTTTTCCCGATCAATATAACCGTCGGGAAGTTCCGGATCAAATTCCTGCCGAATCACGATCCCTTTCTTCTTTGCCTCATTATCGATAAACGTAATCGTTTCGTAGAGAAGGTCGTTGATATTCACCTCGCTGAGCCGGAGGCCGTCCCCTTCCGGAGACTTGGAGTAACGAAGAAGCCGGTTGATGAGCATCTGAATGCGATGGGTTTCATCCAGAGCGACCGTATAAAATTTATCCCAGAATTCGTCGTCTTTCGGCGTCTCGTCATACTTCTTCGGAATCATTTGCAGGAAGGTGTTAATCGCGACCAAGGGATTATTAATCTCGTGCGCCATGCCGGCCGCCAAGAGGCCGATGGCGGTCAGTCGATTGGTCTGGGCCATTTTTTTGAGCGTCTCGATTTTCTCCGCATGGAGGCGGTCCCGTTCTTGAGCGAGATAATAGCGCTCAATCCCCTGCTTTAGGATCTGCTTTAATTCTTCTTCATGATAGGGTTTGCTGATATAGCGATAGATATTCCCTCGATTGATCGCGTCAATGATTAATTCAATTTCGGTATAGGCGGTGATCAGCATCCGAATGAGATCGGGTCTTTTCGCGGAGACTTGGCGGAGAAGGTCGATGCCGGTGAGCCCCGGCATCCGTTGGTCGGAGACAATCAACGCCAAATCCGGGTGGGCGTCGATCATTTCCAGCGCCTCCTCCCCGTTTCGAGCGGTATAAATCGTGAATTCTTTCTTAAAAAGATTTTTAAGGGTGATCAGGGCCATCTCTTCGTCATCGACGAAGAGAATCGGATAATCTTTATATCGGGGTGCTTCCGGCATAAAGCCCTCTTCCTGCTTTCTCATCGGAGGACTCGGGCTGGGAGAGGGGGAGAGAAATGAGGACCTCTGTTCCCGAGCCGGGTTGACTCTTTACTTCTATCTTCCCATGATGGCTTTCAATGATCTTATACGTGATCGTCATTCCCAGGCCGGTTCCCTTGCCGACCTCTTTGGTGGTAAAGAAGGGGTCGAAGATGCGTGGAAGATCTTTCTCGGCAATGCCTGTGCCGGTATCACGAATGGAAATCCGGACCACACTGTCGATCTGTTCCGTTTTGATGAAAATCTCTCCGCGGTCGGGAATGGCTTGGACGGCATTCTGGACCACATTCATGAAGGCCTGATTGATTTGGCCCGGAATCGCTTCAATGGGGGGCACGGTCCCGAATTCTCGATGAATCGTGATTCGATGAGAAACTTCGTGGTTAAAGAGCTGAAGGGTCGATTCGAACCCTTCGTGGATATCGAATTGTTTTAAAACCTCTTCATCCTTTCTCACGAAATTCTTTAAGTTCCGGATAATATTTTCGGTGCGGTCGAGCCCGTTTTTGATGATACCGACCGAAGTCTCGATGTCTTTTAATAACTCGGTCATTTCGGCCGGGCTCAGGCGATCGGCCTGCTTTAACTGCTCTAGAGAGCGGCGGACAATGAAGAGACTTCCCTTGGCGAAGCTGACCGGATTATTAATTTCATGGGCCACTCCCGCGACCAAAAGACCCAATGCCGCCATCTTCTCCGACTGGACGAGTTGGCTCTGCGTTTCCTTGAGTTCCCGCAGAGTCTCTTCTAATTGCTGGCTTCGAAGCTGGATTTCACGCTCCAATTTTCGAAGATTGAGCAGCGAGCGGACACGCGCGCGCAGCTCCTGAGAGTGAAAGGGCTTGGTGAGATAGTCATCCGCTCCATGTTCTAACCCCTCGATCTTGGTGGACAGATCGGTCTTGGCGGTCAGAAGAATGATCGGAATGTGGCATGTGCGCGGCTCCTCTTTGATCTCCCGGCAGAGCTGATATCCATCTTTATACGGCATCATGACATCCGAGATGATCAGATCGGGGACATTTGACTTTGCCCGATCGACCCCCTCTCTTCCATTTTTTGCGAAGAGAAGTTGGTAGTCGTCTTTGAGCTGCGAGGCGATATAGCTGAGCATGTCGGGATTATCGTCCACCAGAAGAATGCGATGAAGGTTTTTCCCGTCGCTCGCGACGTCCGGTTCTTCCTGAATCGAGGTCGGCTCCTGCACAACCCCCGCTTCGGTATAATCCGCCTGCACTTCAAGCGACTTGTCCCAGTCTTCTTCCCGTCTCTTTTCGGGAACGGGAACCATTTCGGTGCGCCGATCCAACGCGCCCGGGACATCTTCCAACCGAGTGTAGATCGGAATCGTAAAAAAGAAGGTGGTTCCCCTCCCCTCTTCGCTCTCCGCCCAGATTTTTCCGTGGTGAAGCTCGACCAACTCCTTCGCGAGGGCGAGACCGATGCCGGTCCCTTCATACCTTCGGCTGCTGGAACTGTCGGCTTGGGAGAATCTGCTGAAGAGTTTGGGCATATGCTCTTTCGGAATGCCAATTCCGGTGTCCGATACTTTGACCAAGACCTGGTTTTCCTGGTATGTGCAGGAAACGGCGATCTCGCCGCGCTCGGTGAATTTCAAGGCGTTGAATACGAGATTCAATATCACCTTCTCGATTTTATCGGCGTCGAAGAAGAATTCCGGAATTCCCTCATCACTTGTAAATCGAAGCGCCAATGATTTTTTCTCGGCCATCGGACTGACGGAAAAGACCACGCCGCTGACATAGGTGGAGAAGTCGGCCCGGTTATAATAAAGCTCCATCTTCCCCGCATCGATCTTCGCCAGATCCAATAAGTTATTGATCAGCTTAAGAAGGCGGAGGGAGTTTGTCTGCATGATGGTGAGATATTTTTCCTGATCCTTCGTCAGTTTCCCTAAATTCCGATTGAGCATCATTTCGGTCGGCGCGAGAATGAGCGTGATCGGCGTCCGCAATTCATGACTGATATTGGCGAAGAATTTCGATTTGATCTGATCGAGCTCTTGAAGTTTTTGATACGATTCTTCGAGTTGATGCTTGCTCTCCGCCAATTCTCGGGTCCGTTCATCGACTTTCCGCTCCAACTCTCCGGCCCACCGACGGAGCTCCTCCGACATTTTGCTGACGTCATCGTAAAGGAGGGAATTGCTCAACGCAATGGAGGCTTCCGCGCGAAGATTGGAAAGGAAATCAAGATCCATGCCGGAGAAGGCTTTGAGATTATCTTTCTCCCCCAGGTTGACCAGTCCGATCAGTTTTCCATCATGAATGAGGGGAAGTGCGATCTTCGCGTCGAATTTCTTGAAGTAGGATTGGGCCAGGGATCGCATCGATTCATACTTCGGATCGAGCTCGATTTCATCAAATTCGATGACCCGGTCTTGCTCTTTCATCCAGGAGAGAAATGGGAAATCGGGGGTGATCGGATCTTCTCCCTCCTTCATTTCCCCTTTTACAATCTTGAATCGCTGTTCCTTGCGATCCCATAAAACGACACTAATTTTGGAAACGTAAAGCACTTCCTGAATGGTGTGGGCCATCTTGGAGATGAGGCTATCGAGGTCCTTTAAGGCGGCGAGTTCTCGGACGAGCCCTTGGAGAATTTTCTGCATATCATATTTTCGCCGCTGAAAGAAATGGTCGATTCTTGGTTGCACCGTTTTTATATAGACAACAATAATGGAGGAGAGCGCGGCGATGAGCGCAGTGAAGTGAATATCCGAAAGGCTGGTCAGAGAGGGCCTGACCCAGTAAGCGCCCAGGAGAATGGGCAAGATAATAAGGGAGGATGTTCCAATCCAGAGGGCGGTTTTATGGACGACCGTCTGGATGTCCATCACCCGATATTTTCCGATCGCATAGGTCATGATGATCGGATAGAGGACAATTCCGAAATTGCCATAAGGATAGAGATCCAGACCGAAGATCGGAAGATAATCGAGGGAGCCGGTAAAATAGGCTAAGGTGAACGCAATGAAAAAGAATTTAAATTGATTTTTCCGTGCATCGGAGGATTGGCGATACTTTTTGAAAACTTGGTAGTGCGCATAGACCACGAGTCCGGTCCACCAAGCGAAAAATAGGTAAAATAAAATTGAACCGGGCGTCGCATAGTAGAAGGAGGAGAAGACAAATCGCACATCGTTATAAAAAAGAGGTGAGAAGAGGATAATGGGAAAAAACAACGCGGCGATGAAATAGTTGAGACGGAGGATGAATTTTTCGCGCAGATCACAAAAGATGTAGACAAAATGGTAGAAGAGAATCGGTATCCAGACGACCCCAAACGCGAAAGCCGCTCTCCACGCTAAGATTGCGATCGATTCCTTTTTCTCTAAAGCAATCCACATTCCACCGAAGCCCCAGGCCGCGACAGAGGCTGTAAAAGAGAACCAGAGTCGGTTCAGCCGGTTGTCCATTCCTTTTGAAAGGACAAAGGCCCCCATCCCAAAAGAGGTTAGCCCGGTTAAGAGACCTGATAGCGCGAATAAATTCATCTAATTTAAACGTTTTTCCAGTGCGCCGCGTTCTATATTTTCTGGAGCATACGCAAGATAGGTTGCATCCAATGCCCTTAAAAGATACTCAAGGCTTCGTTGCGCGGCGAACTTGGCCTTTTGTTGTAGATCTTGCGTTGTGGCATGTTTTTTTATGATTTCCAACGCTTCGAGCGGATGGAGATCATCGTAACTTGCATGCGCTTCCATCCACCAATACGCTTTCTTATCGAGATAGATTCCTTCTTTCCCATGGTATTTATCAAAGCCTTTGATCATGGTTGTCGCGATGCCTTGGGTAATTCCTTCAATGGCGAAGTTCGTTGCTGCAATTCCTTCGATCATGCTGCCATGGCTATTGATCGACCAAAGCCAGTTGATGAGCGCTTCCACTTCCGGAAGGATCGACGCCCGTAAGATCTCTTCTCGACCGACGCCGAATCCCATTGACATATCGATCCATTGGTCCGCATGTTTCTTTTCAACCCGTAAATTATCGATGAGGAAGACCCTTGCCGCGGGATCGGGCGCTTTTGCAAGGGTGAGCGCCATAAATTGTGGAAAGCGTTCTATAAAAGAATAAAATTGAATGTTCCACCCGCGAATTTGTGGAATGGAGAGATCCCCTGTCGATGTCTCTTGGACCAGTTTTGTCTGGAGGACGGCTTGTTTGTGCGGTTCAAGCTCTTTTTCCATCTCAAGGATCCAAGTCGGATTTTCCGTAAATTTCCGACCTCTCCTGACATTATTTGATTTTCTGTGCGCCTCCGCATTCGCCGATTGTTTTGCGGTCCGTTCGGGTGGATTGAGAATTGTTTTTGGGATAGAGCTCTCTTCGGAAACAACGACATTGAGGACCGATTTTTCCTTCGTTAAAGAATGGACGATTAATTCGGCCACCGCAGACATCAGGAGTTTTTTCTCGAAGTCTCGCATTCCGGCAAATTTAACTCGGAGCGCGTTCAATCGACGCGGTTGATTTTCGGAGGGATTGCAGAAGAGCACCTGTCCGGGAATATTCAGGCGACAAAAGCTCTCGCCGATTAAAAATTGAAGAGAGGCGGAGGTTCCTACCTCCAACGTTATTTCACTGAAAATTAAAAGACCTTCCGGGCTGATGTCGTGAGTATACCCGACATATTCCTTCCCTTTAAACGCGATCCGAACGTCAATTTTAAACGGTTCGCGTTGATATCGGCGGGTCTGAGAAGCAAGGCGCCTTCGTTGAATATGGGCCTCTCCATTTTGATTCCGCCGTTGCACGGTTCTTCTGTCAAAAAAGTCGATGGGTGTGTTCTTTTGCCTGCGCTCAAAAAAACCTGTCGTATTCATCTTCCCCTCTTTCAAATCCCGTTCATCTTTTCTGTTTTCAGTTTGTATCTCTTTTCTGGATATCTCAAAAACAAATTTCATTTCAAGACAGAATACGCTCGCGCGTCTTCATTTTCTACCGCCTTGAATATTGTATAAAGGAATGTGTTAATTTACTTTCGATGTTCCGGAAGAAAAGTCCGACGGCATCAAAAGTAAAAATGTAAAAAGTAGACGACGGGTGGGTTCGGCATTGCGTTCGTAAAAGTGCCAACAACAAAATGGGGAAAGAACGAAGAAAAGGATGCATATCGATCTGATTCATTGCCCTTGGTCTCGCCTTGCAGTTCACGTGGAGCTCCGACTAAGGTCGCAAAAGCAATCAGATACATATGAAGAAATTTATACAATATGTTGAATATACATGAAAAAAGTATTTTGTCAAATTAAAATATTATTAAATTATTCCTAAAAATCGAACGAAGAATGGGTTATCCTTAGAGCTTTTTTAGGCTTCAACGTAGGGAGTGTGGGACTGAATACTGCGAGGTGTGTATCGGTTTTTATGTACGACTTTGTTGGAAACCTGGTGGGCCGCCCGGGATTCGAACCGATAACAAATACGCTGAATAGATTTGTCTTATTTCGTATATCCCATTGTGTGATTCAGATCACATTCGGACGGTACTCACGACAAAGGCGAACATAGGAAAAACTTTTCAAAAGCGATATACGTATGGAGAGTGGGCCTTACCTCCTGATCATACTGCCGGGCCTGGGGGCCGGGTCTCCAGAATGAACACGGACATAAATACACAATGACATGGGAATTATTATTTGGGATTGGCTTAATTTAGAAGATATTAAAATATTGGTGAGCCGCCCGGGATTCGAACCCGGGACACCCGCCTTAAAAGGGCGGTGCTCTACCAACTGAGCTAGCGGCTCGCTTAATGATGAAAATGAGAGGGGATCTCTTTGAAGGTCGAGATCTGAAATGTGAAAGTTTACTTTTAGCATTTCTTAAAACCAGTGTCAACTTTTATCATCGAGGCCGGTTTGAATTTTCTGATGAGATCGACTATGATAAGGGGTTCTATTTTTTGGAGCATGGCGCGACATGGCATTGATTCTTTTCTTTTTTTCAGGTGTGACCGCTCTGATATACCAAATGGTCTGGATGCGGGAACTGGTTCTGGTCTTCGGCGCATCGATGTTTGCCATCTCCACCCTTCTCACCGCCTTCATGGGGGGGCTGGCGTTGGGGAGCGATTTCTTCGGCCGCCGCGCCGACCGCTACCCCAATTCCCTCCGCGTTTACGGTCTTCTTGAGCTTGGGATCGGCGGATATGCCTTTTTGGTTCCGCTGCTCTTATCTTCATTGATCCCGATCTATCAATACCTCTATCAATTCTTTCACTTTTCATTTTACGTTTTTAGTCTGGTCCGATTTGTGATGGCGGTGCTCATTCTCTTATTGCCGACCGCGCTCATGGGGGGGACCCTCCCCGTCCTCGCACGCCTTTATAAAAATAATGCTGAAGTCGGTAAAGGGGTGGGGCTTCTCTATGCCGTGAACACCCTGGGAGCCGTCGCCGGTGTTCTCGGCGCCGGGTTTGTCTTGCTGCCGACCTTGGGTCTGCAGAAGACGGTTCTCTTTTCGGCGATGCTCAATGCCGGCGTCGGGCTGGCCGCGATCGGGCGCGGGAGAAGCAAAACGGTTTCAGTGGAAGAATCGATTCATAGAACCGCCGCATCGGCGCCGAAGCGCGATTCCTCCCTTCGCCGTGCGCTCTTCATCACCTTTGCCCTCTCCGGTTTTGCGGCGATGATTTATGAGGTTGTCTGGACCCGCATTTTAACACTCATCCTCGGTTCCACCCTTTACTCTTTTGCCACCATGCTGGCGACTTTCCTCATGGGGCTTGCGATCGGGAGCGCGCTCTTCTCATTCTTCCTGAAGCGGTTCTCGCGTCCCCTGCTTCTACTTGCCTTGGTGCAGGGAGGCATTGCGTTGTTTGCTTTCGTCGGCGAATTTCTCTTTCCACTCATCCCGGTCCTTTTCTTCAAGCTCCTTGAGATATTCCATTCAGAGGGAGGAATCCTCTCGGCTTCCAAATTTTTCATTGCGGGCTCGGTGATGTTGATCCCGACCCTTTTGATGGGCGGGGTTTTTCCGCTGGTGATCCATCTTCTTACTTCGGGCGGTTCGACCGAGTCGAAGCGACGGGATCGGGCGGTTGAGACCGGACTCGGTTCCATCGTCGGCCGGGCCTATGCCATGAATACCGTCGGAACCATCGTCGGCTCGTTCGCGATCGGATTTATCCTTCTCCCCTCGCTCGGCATTCAGAAGAGCCTTCATGTCGCAATTCTGACCAACGCGGCTCTCAGCCTCCTTCTCTGGATGCGGATGCGGGAGATGGGCGACGCGCGTCTCTGGGGAGTCGGTGGGGTCGGCGCCTTTCTGGTCATCGTCAGCTTTTCAACGCCGGCCTGGAATCCCTTGCAGATGTCGAGCGAGCTCTTCGGAAAACTCTCGACCCTCGATCTGCTCTACTACAAAGAGGGAATCTCATCGACGGTGACGGTGGTCGAGCATCCGACCCTTGCGAAGCAGCCGCATCTCACCCTGGCGATTGATGGAAAACCGAATGCCTCCACCACGGGCGATATGAAGACACAGGTCCTGGTCGGCCATCTCCCGATGCTCCTCGCACCGCAGGCAAAAGAGGTGATGTCGATCGGGCATGGCTCCGGAATCACCACCGGCTCGATTGCAACCCATCCTCTCTCAAAGTTGGTCACGCTCGAAATCGAGCCGGCGGTTGTCGAAGCGTCCCGCTTCTTTGATCGGTTCAACGGAAATGTCCTCGACGATCCGCGGGTCCAACTGGTCGTCGATGACGCCCGAAATTATCTGATCCTCTCCAAGGATCGCTTCGACGTCATCGTGTCGGAGCCGTCGCATCCGTGGCGGAGCGGCTCTTCCAAGCTTTTTACGGAGGAGTTCTTCCGTCTGGGCCGATCACATCTTCGGCCGGGTGGAATCTTCGCGCAGTGGATTCATTTTTACGGCATCCGCGCGCCTGAATTGAAAGCGGTCGTCCGAACGTTTCATTCCGTTTTCCCTCAGGTCTTTATTTTTTACACCGATGCCGGGGATCTGATCCTTCTCGGCTCGGATCGCGAAATCGTTCTTGATCGTGAGGAGATCGCCCGGAGAATCGCCCTGCCCGCGGTGAAGAAAGACCTCTCCCGGGTCGACGTTTCCTCCCCGTTTGATCTCTGGACTTATTTTCTCCTCGGTCCGAATGAGATCGACCGCTATACCGGGAACGGAATTTTTAATACCGACGACTACACCGTCGTCGAATTCCAGACGCCGAAATCGCTTTTTGAAGACACCCTCTCCATCCACTTGGCCGACATGAAAGGGGCGGCGCGCGGGGGAGATCTCTACCTGATCCATCCGAACGAACCGAACGATGTCAAAGCCGCCGCATATTTCGACATCGCCAAGGGGCTCATTCGGAACGGAAAAGAGAACGATGCGCGCGAGTTGATCCAAAAGGGAATGCTGCTCAATCCGGTCGCCGAGGGGGATTGGCTCCGGGGGCGGGTGTTACAAAAGCAGGGAGATCGAGACGGCGCGGCGCGCGCCTGGCAGGCGGCGCTGCAGAGAGAACCGTCGCATCCCGACGCATTGCTCAGCTTGGCCCAGTATCATCAAGAGCAAGGCGCCTTTGCTCAGGCTGAACCTCTTCTCGCTCGACTCCGAAAGGATCATCCGGAAAAGTTGTCGGGGGCCTTTTATCATGGGGTCAATCTTTACTATCAAGGACAATATCAAAAAGCGCTGGAGGAGCTCAACCAAGGGATCGTTTTCTCCGAGCCGTTCGTCTACTATTATCAGAGCCTCGTTTTTGATAAGCTGAAAAAGGAAGCGGAGGCGAAAGAGGCGCTCGGGCGGTTCATCAGTAGTCTCAACGACTGGCGAAAGGAGTTGGAGCTCGATCCGAAGCGCTTCTCCACCCTCCCCTACGCCAAGCAGGTCGAATGGCGAAAGAAGAACAACATTCAGATCCCGGAGGAAGAGCGGATGGCGCTCCTCTTCGACATGTTGGTGGCGAAGCCGTTGAATCATCTCTACAGCGGCGCCGGTCTCTTTGTTCTGGGGGCGTTCAAGCCGGCCACCGTGGAATTGGAGGAAGCGATTAAAGCGCTTGGGAATCAAGGCCCCAGCAGCATCGCCCAATACTATCTCGGAATGGCCTATAAAGAGCTGGGACAGGTGGACCCCGCCCGCAAGGCGTTGGAGATGTTTATCCTAAGTGAGCATACTTCGCTGGAGCCGAAAGACCTTCGGATCGATGAAGCGAGGCGCATCCTGGATGGATTAAAGCGGGCGAAAGGAGTCTCATAGATGGCGTCGGTCCGGCCGCTTTCTCCTAAAAGTAAAGTTCGTTCCTATCCGGAGCTGCTCGATCGGATTCTCCACCTGGCAAAAGAGACGAAAGGAATAGAGGCGCATCTTCTCGGAAAGGTACGGGCCGATCCCGGACAATATCCTTTCTGGATGCTCTCCACCCCTCCCGGTGCTGAAAAGAAACAGGTCTGTCTCTCCGGCGGAATTCATGGAGATGAGCCGGCCGGGGTAGAGACGATCCTCGCGGTGATCGAGATGATCCGGAACGAGCCGCGGCTGCTCGACTCATTTTCGTTCGTTCTTTTCCCTTGTATTAATCCGTTCGGGTATGAGCATCATACGCGGGAGAATCGCTCTCGGATCGATCTCAACCGGCAGTATGTAAGGAAGCGACCCCCTGCGGAGGTGAGATTCGTGAAGCGGGCGATCGAGGGAAAATCGTTCGATCTGGATATCGAGTTTCATGAAGATATCGATACGCCCGGATTTTATATGTATGAGGTCTGCCAAGATCCGCGTCAGGCGGTCGGCCGAGCCATTATCCAACGGGTGGCGAAGAAATACCCGATCAATCTTCAATCAGAAATTGAAGGAGCTCCCGCCGACGGCGGGCTGATCAGTCCCGATATCTCCTCCAGCTTCTTCAAACGCCGCTTCGCGCGAAAGCGCCTATGGCCCCAGGCGATCTATTTTTTCAAAAACGGCACCCCCCATGTAATCACCTCGGAAACCCCGGTGCACCTTAAAATGCACGAGCGGGTTGAGATCCACCTGATCGTCCTTAAAACGGCGCTGGAGCACCTTCTCTCCCGATCTTAATCGGCCGACGCGCTTTGCCGATGTTGTCACTTCTGAGGAGTTAGTCCACAACAAAAGGGATTCTGATTGTCCCGATCGTCTCCCCGCTTTCGGCATCGATCAGATCGGTATGGAGCGTGACGCGAGGGGTGTCTCGTTCGATCTTCTGGAAAAAGAGGAATCCTGAAAGACGGCCGTTCTCCTCCAATACCCCTTCCCGCAGCGCTTTGCGAAACATCTCTTTCGTCGGTATCCGAACGGGCCAAAGCGCGTAATACTGACGGTAGTAGACCGGGTCGGCGGCGAACGGATCGGACCAGGGAATGACCTCGGTTCCAAGGTAAGGGAGATTATAGGGAGCCACATAAAACCGCTGATGAGAGAATTCCGGAACCATCGGAGGGGCGATGGCAGGGACCTCTTCCACCTCTTGAATTTTGGAGGGGGGAAAGGCGGCGGATCGAACACCGGTCGGGCTGACCAGGACAAACTGGCGGGCGCGAATCTGAATCGGTCGTCCGCTCTGATTTTGGAGGGTCACCTGAATCGTCGTCAAGATCGACTCCAAATTCGTCGGATTCCCCGACCAGCCTCGCCCCTTCGCAATCATCCGCACGCCGGACGCTTCAGCGACCGCTTCTTTTCTCTTACCGGGAGTGATCTCCGCTTCCGGAGCGGGTCGCAAACCGGGGCGAGCACATCCTTCAGCGATAAGAGCAATAAGAAATAAAATGAGGAGCCATGCGGTCCCACCGTGTTGAAGAGAGGTGGAACGGTATTTTGCTTTGGGAAAATACTTCATTGCTTTGCCGACATGGGACGGACGATTCCATTCAAGATAGGTTCTATATTTTATCTTAGCGTAAGGCAAGTTGTCTGGACGGTAAGCGAAAGTACACTGGCCGGCTGGGCATTCCGAAGGGGGGTTTCTTACGAATCAGAAAATATTGACAAACTTTTTCGTATCGGAGGCGCCGAGTCCCTTCAGATTTAGGAGAAATAGGAATTCGCTTCTGTTGAGTTGAGGCACCGAAGGTGAACGCAGAATGATATAGACCAGCGAAATACTCCAGCATTGCCGCTCAAGCTGGACGCCATAATCGATTTCGGTGAACTTTTTCTCCGTGACATCGAAATAGGCTTTGCTCGCCAGATTGATCCCCGCCGGGGTCCGCAGGACGATGTGCTCCGTTAAGAAGTTAATTCGCGGCGTTGTCTCCCGGTCCCCCAGAAAAAGCGGGTTGAAGAGATCTCCCTTTTGCGGGATGGTCCCCTCCTTGGTCGCCCGCTGGCCGAGGGTGATGGCGAGGCGGGGGGGAAAATTGAGTGTCACGTCGGTATTCCATGATGAGAAGAGATGGCGATACGGGTCGTAGAAAGAGTCGATGGCGAGGGTGAAATGCGAGGTGTAATGAAAGATTCCCTCGGCGCGAAGGTCGGAGAAGGGATGCGTGCCGGTGACACCCGGTTGCTCATCCCGTAAATTATAGGTGTCGGTGAATCGAAGGTAGACCTTCTCTTGCGCTTCCCCTTTTTCGTTCCGGGTGAAGAATCGCTGCGCAACCGACGCCGTGAGGTTATTGCGATCATGAAGGCGATCGATTTCATCGAACTGAGGGACGTCCGGGTGATCTCCCACCGCGATGCGTTCATACATCAGTGAGGGGACGACCAGGTGGGTAAAACCTCCCCAGGCACGTTGGAGCCGATCTTCCCAATCGAGTCCGATCGGGTAGATCTCTCTTTCGATCGCTTGAGTGTCCGTTTCTCCCCGGCTGTACCACGTTTCTCGGAATCCGGTCCAGGGGGTCAGCGTTCCCGCGGCCGAGAGGGAAATCGGCATGGAGAGTTTCGGATAGAGGTCAACCCGTTTCACGTCCGGGCCGACTTCTCGCCAGAAATTCGTGGCCGTGCTCTCCCAGTTGAAATAAAGAGGGGTCTCGTCAATCCGGTGGTTGAGGAAGCTGTATCCAATCTCGGGAAGGCGCTGAGCGACCGTGCTGTTGCTCTGTCCAGTCAAGGTCTGGGTATATCGTCCGAGTAAATAGGCGTACGATTCATCGCCGCGGTAGGTTAAAAAGACATTCGATTCGACATTCGTTTGCGCCCGCTGGGTCGTGGAGTCGGAGAGGACCTGGAAGTTGTTCTGTTGATTGACATAATGGACATCAATTTTCCCGGTGATCCGGTCGGTGAAGCGCTGTTGGTGGATGTATTGAACTTCATCGCGATCGGTGCGGTCAATACGATCATGAAAGTAGTGAATGTCTAATCGGCCCTGCGCATCTTTCGAGAGGACATAACGATATTGAAGGGCGCCACCGTCTCCCTTGTTTCCGCGGTGGTCCAAGGAGAAGGTCATGTCTTGGCTCTTGGAAATCGCCCAAAAAAAATCTTGATAATATCGGAACCCCCATCGGCTGCTGTATCCTACCCGCGGGACGAGAAAGCCGGTCTGGCGTTCTGTTTTTGCCGGATAGATAAAATAAGGAAGATAGAGGATCGGAATCTCATCGGCATAAAAAACAAAATTCCGCATCACCAAAAAGTTGTCTAGGTGAACCCGAATCTGGCTCGCCCGGATGCGCCAGTCCGGGTCTTCCACGCAATCACACGCCGTGAAGGAGGCATCTTTTAAAAAGTAGCGATCGATGTCGCGCCGCTCCATCTCCTCCCCATCGATGGTATAGTGCTCGCTTTTGATGAAGAGCCGGGCATCATACATAATTCCGAGCTGCGTATCGACATCAATCTCGACTTGATTGGCGTCGATCTGATTCTCCCCGTCCGAAAAGTGGACGTTCCCGGTGGCAAGCAGCTTTCCAGATTGGTTGTCGAGGGTCGCGTAGTCGGCCTCCACCCGCATTGGCCCCTGGATCATGACAACCGATCCTTCCGCAATAAAAAGATCTTCGTCTTTTCTGTATTCAAGGGTGTCGGAGGTAAGGTGAATCGGCTCTTCCTTTGAGGGGCGCTTTCTCTGCGGGGAGATGATGCTTTTGGAAATGGACGCGGCCTCCGACACTAGCGGGAAAACGGAGCCGAAGAGCATCACGAAAATGAAAATGAATCGGAGGGCGAACAGCGTCCGCGGCTGGAAAAACGGAGTCGCCTTCATAACGCGGCGGACGAGGACTCCTATCCAGGCGGATGAGCGAGGGATCATCCCCGTAGCAAAGAGGGAACGGTCCCGGTATAAACCGCCTTGGCCTCTCCAACGGTGTAGAGCGATCCGGTGATGACCAATGTATCTTCCGGACCGATGAGCGATTCGACATAGGCGATCGCCTCGGAGACCCGCTCCCGAATGGTCTGAATCGGCGCCGTCTTCGGAATGCACGGGGCGAGGAGGTCCGGCTCGGCGGCGCGGTCGATCTCGGGGCGGGTTAAGACGATCTCATCGGCCCAGGGAACGATCGGCGCCAGAATCTCCGGAATATTTTTGTCGCGCATGATCCCGACGATCAACCAATGTTTCCCCTTTCGGTTCGGATCGACTTCGGCCAAGTAATCGGCGAGCGCCCTCGCCCCCGCCGGGTTATGCGCCCCATCGAGAAGAATCCGCGGTCGTGATCGAATCTCTTCCAGCCGACCGGCCCATTGGACCTGGCCGATTCCATTTCGAATCGCCTCTTCGGAGAGAGGGATGCCTTTCGATTGAAGCCGCTCGATGATTCCCAGTGCGACGGCCGTGTTGCGGACCTGGTGTTGTCCCAACAAGGGAGAGTGGACGACCCTCTCTCGCACCCCGCGGTAGAGAAATCGCTCCGGGCGATCTCCTTCCACCTGGATCTCGCGATCGACGCGCCACAACGGCGCCCGCTTTGATTGCGCGACTTTCTCGAAAAGGGCGAGGACCTCCGGCTGGGAGGCTCCCGTAACGACCGGGACCCCCGCTTTGATGATCCCGGCCTTTTCAGAGGCAATCTGTGAGATCGTTGCGCCGAGGTAGCGTTCGTGATCAAGATCGATGTGGGTGATGGCGGTGACCGACGGCAAGACCAGATTGGTCGCATCAAACCGCCCTCCCAATCCGACCTCCACCACGGCGAAATCGACTCTGGACGCCGCAAAATAGAGAAACGCCATCGCCGTGGTGAACTCGAAAAAGGTCAGCGCGGTTTCAAGCGCGGGGGCCTCCTGCTCGATCCGCTTTCGCAGCGCGGCGGTCAGGCGAGCCATTTCTTCCGGAGGAATCGGAACTCCTCCGACCCGAATCCGCTCCGAGAAGTCGATCAGATGAGGAGAGGTGTAGAGCCCGACGCGGTATCCCCCCTGCCGTAGAATGGAGGCGACGGTCGCCGCGGTCGAGCCTTTGCCGTTCGTCCCGCCGATGTGCACGGTCCGGTATTTCCGTTCGGGATGATCCAAAAGGCGGAGAAGCTGTTCCATCCGCTCCAAGCCCGGCTGGATACCGTGCCATTGCAGGCGATAGAGGTAGTCGAGTGCGTCGGCGTAAGACATGATTCCCCGATTGGATTGGCCTTCTTTTTTATCACAACCGTGGGGAGAATTCAAGGAAGCGGGCGCTTCTTCTTTTGACGGTCGCATGCACGGACGAGGCGGTGTCTCGCCCTCCTAAGCCTGTTGCAGGGCCTCTGCGACGGTTCGGAGAAGCTCGTCGGGACGATAAGGCTTCGGTAGATAGGTGACGTTCGATAAGCAAGCGGAGGGATCGGTCCGATGACCGCTCGACACAATGACTTTTAATGTCGGTCCGATTTGGAGAAGTTGACGGAGGATTTCCTCGCCGGAGAGATGCGGCATCATCAAGTCGAGAATCACCAGATCGACCTCCTCTTTTCTCTGAGAGAAAATTTCAAGCGATTCCCGGCCGTCCCCCACCGTCAGAACCCGATAGCCTTTGTGTTCCAGAATCTTTTTCCCCAGAAGGCGAATCGCCTCTTCATCATCGATAATGAGAATGGTTTTTCCTCCATCGGTCGCCGGCTTCTCGGAGGGAACCAGAGGAGACAGGGGCGCCTGCTTCGTCGGAGGGAAATAAATCCGGAACGTGGTCCCTTCGTTTTTTGCGCTCTGCAATTCGATCCAGCCTTGATGTTCGGCGACGATTCCGTAAACCGCGGAGAGCCCCAACCCGGTGCCGCGACCGATTTCCTTGGTGGTGAAGAAAGGCTCAAAAATCCGATGGCGAATCGCCTCATCGATGCCGCTGCCGTTATCTGAGACGCTGAGGCGGACATAACGGCCCCTCTTCGCATTGGGGTGGATGCGGCAGTGCGCCTCATCGACCTCCACATTCTCGACCCGGATCAGGATGCGCGGATCCCAATCCGGCGGCAGGGGGATGCTCGCGCGACGGTCCATCCGCTCCAGCAGCGCGTCGCGCGCGTTGACACAAAGGTTCATGAGGAGTTGGTTCATCTGTCCCGCGTCGGCCAGAATAAGCGAGAGATCGGGGTCCACTTCAATTTCCAACTCGATCCGCCGGTCGATCGCCTGTCGAAGAAGACGAACCGCCTCTTTCGCCTCCTTGCCGAGGTTTTGCGGTTGCTGATCGATCGGACTCCGCCGACTGGATGAAAGAAGCTGCTTGGTCAGCCCCGCGCCGCGACAAGCCGCTTGTCGCGCGATGTCGACCAGACCGGACAGTTCGCTCCCCGGGGGAAGATGATCGAGAATGAGGCCGAGGCTTCCGGTGATTGCGGTTAAGAGATTATTGAATTCGTGCGCCACCCCGCCGGTCAGTTGGCCGATCGCCTCCAGCTTTTGCGCGTGTCGGAGCTGCTCTTCGATCTGTTTCCGCTCGGAGATGTCGCGCACGAACGCGACATGGAATTCATCCTCTCCGAGCCAGAGGTGCCGCGCCGAAACCTCCACAGGAAAAATGATCCCATCTTTGCGTCGGTGTAAGGTCTCCGTATGGACCGTATCGACCCGGCTCTCGATGATCTCCTCCCATCGCGCTTTCGGGAAAACGGGATCGATCTCCCAGAGTTTGAGGGAGAGGAGCTCGTCCCGGGTGTAGCCGAGGGAGCGGCACGCCTGCTCATTCACATAGGAGAAGCCGGCGTCGCGCGTCATGAAGAAGACCGCGTCCGGCGCGTGCTCCATGGAGAACTGAAAGCGATGGAGCGCTTCTTCCGCCTGCTTTCGGGCGGTTAAGTCCTCTAACTGTGCGACGAAGTAGAGCGGCGCTCCGTCGGCGTTGCGAATGACGGTGGCGCTGACACTCACCCAAACGGTGTGTCCGTCCTTATGGAAAAAGCGTTTTTCCATTTTGAACAGATCTCTCTCGCGATTGAGCAACTCTTGGAAGCCTTTGAGGTTTGCAGGAAGGTCCTCCGGGTTCATGATGGTGCGAAAATTCATTCCGACCAGTTCCTGCTCAGAGTATCCGACCATTTGGCAAAAAGCATGATTGACCTCGATCCAGCGTCCATCGAGACTGGTCAGGGTCATGCCGATCGGCGCGCGATCAAATGCTTTTCGAAATCGCTCCTCGCTTAATCGTAAGGCATCTTCGGCCCGTCGGCGCTCAGCGACCTCTTTCTTCAGAGCTTCATTGGCGGCCGCCAACTCTCTGGTGCGTTCAATGACACGTTGCTCGAGGTCTCCATTCATGCCCTTGTCTCCTATCGGTTGCTTGCGTCGGAGGGGTTTTCGTTTTTATTTGTCTCTTTACATTTGTCTTGCCGGAGAGGGAGGCCGTCGCGTGGCGCGTGAGCAAAGCGCCTCGGCCTCGCAGAGGGTTTCGATAAAATACCTTATATGATAAAGAAGCAGAGGGGTAAAGTCAAATTAGGAATGGAGAAATATACTTAGGTTATAGCGCTTTCAGGCCGATGCTGGTGAAATAAGGAAATCGGGGGCGCGGACGTACGTCTCCTCGATCGCCGTTTCCGGGACCCCGATTTTTTGGGCGGTCTCTTCACTCAGAAAACCGGAGACCGTCCCGCTTCGGCATCATCACATCGACGATCGCCGCATCATACGGCTCGCTCTGTCCCAGATAAAGTCCCTCTTCTCCATCCGCGGCGAGATCGACGGCGAAACCGGTTTCCTGAAGCCCCTTGCCGATAAATGAAGCGATCTTCGGATCATCTTCGACGCCCAGCACCCGCATCGGCCCTTCTTCCTGAGAAGATCTTATCGGGGAACCGGCCGATCTGCAAGGAGCCATTCAACCTGTTTCTTCTAGACTCCCCGTTTCTATTTTGATATCGTCTTGGGATCTTCATCGGGGAGCGACATTGTTCAGTCTGTTCGGGAGGAGGGAATGGGGCAATTCATTAATCGGATGATTCGCGCGGCGCAGCTCGATCTGAATCTCTACGAAGAGGTGGAAGCGGACAAAAGAGCGATGGGGCAGGCGATGGGAGCGGTCATTCTCTCCAGCGTCGCGGCGGGGATCGGCACCTGGAGCGAGGGAGGGATCGGACGACTGGTTTTCGGTACGGTGGCGGCGCTGCTCGGCTGGTATATCTGGGCCTTTGTGATCTATCTGATCGGGACGAGGCTTCTTCCGGAGCCGCAGACCCGGGCCGATCATGGAGAGCTGCTTCGAACGCTCGGGTTTGCCAGCACCCCCGGCTTGCTCCGGATCTTAGGCTTTCTTCCCGCCTTTACCTACATTGCCTATTTGGGGGCGTCGATCTGGATGCTGACCGCGATGGTGGTCGCCGTCCGGCAGGCGCTCGACTATCAGAGCACGCTGCGCGCCGTCGGCGTCTGTGCGATCGGATGGCTCATCCAGGTGATCTTTCTCCTTCTTGTTTTTACGATCGGCGGCGCGGCCGGTCAGTCGCCTTGACGGCGCGCTCCGTCTGATTGAAGCAGGGCACTCAAGCCTTCCCGATAGGAAGGATATTTCAGGTCGAAGTTGAAGTGTTCCTTCATCTTCTGATTTCGGCATCGCCGACTGGCGACCGGTGCTTCCGCCCGGTTCCAAGTCGGATCAAAATCGGTGATCCCAAGGCGCGCTGCAAGATAGGCGTAGTAGTCCTTCCGCTGAACCGGATGGTCATCGGAGAAGAGATAGCAGTCCCCTACTTTTGTCAGAGGAGCCGCCGCCACGAGCAGCGGGACAAGATCATCGAGATGGATGAGATTGAGGTAACCCTCGGGACGGCCGCGCAACGCTTCCCGCTTTAGGAGAAGATCGCGGCCGGGAATTCGGTTGGGACCGTAAATACCGGAGAGCCGGATCACCGCTCCCGGAAATTGATTTTCCTCAATGGCGTTGAAGAGAACATCTTCGGTCTCGATCAGGCGCCGTCCGGGAAGATCTTTCGCCCGACGGAGGGAGGATTCGTCGACCCAGTCGGAGTTGTAGTCGCCATAGACGGCGGTGCTGCTGGTATAGATAAACCGCCTCGGCGGATTTTCAAGAAGGGCCGCGAGCGTGTTAATCATCGCAGAGGGCAAAGTCGCATCGCGCGAACCCGATACCATGAAGTAAACCCAATCGGTCCGGGGGAGCCGAAAGGGGGGCTTGAGGAGATCAAGCAGGACCGGCTCGATCCCTGCTTTGCGAAGCCGATCGCCCTTTTCCGCCTTTCGCGTTGTTCCATAGACGGTGAATCCTTTTCCGATCCATGCCTGGGCCAGCGGCAGGCCGGTATACCCGCAGCCGATAATCAGGACCGATCCGCTCATCCGCCTCCTTCGGGACCCCGACCCGCTCTCTTGTCCCGGTTCACAGCGTAATGCTTTTTGAGAACCGAGGTCAACGAATTTGTCAGGGAGGAACCTTCCGTCAAGAAAACTCCTTTCGTTAGTGGATCGCGAGGCTTTTTACAAAGACAAATCCATTCTCAATCCAAGCGGTATAAAGTTGCTGACCGGAAGTGGCGAGCGAGGTCGACCAGGAGAAGGAGCCTGGAATCTGATTCAACGCCTTTCCGCTCTGATTCCACCCGGCGCCGTTCCAGCCCCAGACTTCCACATCCGGCCCACCGAAGGCGAGCATCGGATTTCCATTCACCTCCATCAACGCCGGATCGACCCCCTTTGAAGAGAGCGGCGCGCCGAGCGCCACCCATGTCTCCCCGTTCCATTGCTTCGCTTGAATTCCATCTTGTTGAAATGCGAGGGTCGGATGGCTTTGAATAAAGGCCAGTGAGAAGGCCGAGGGGACGAAGGTGAGCGGATCGTTGGCCGGTCCCCCATCGGGAAGCCAGCTTTGGTCGGTATGATGGAAGAGCGCTAATTCAATTCCGGGCGAAGCGGCATTCTGCATCAGCACGGCGAGGGAGAGATTCTGATCGTGGGAGCCGAGGGCGTACTTTCGGGGCGAGGGAGCGTCGGCATAATGTTCCCCCACTCCGCCCAGATCGACCCACGCGCCGGCCCACTGCTGAACCCGCGTGCTGGCATACATACTTTCGTTGCAAAAAGAATCCCAGGCGAGGGTCGGAACCCCCTGCCGGACATCGAGGCCGGCGTTGGCCGGAGCACAACCCGACTGTTGAGATTGCACCGCCACAGTCGCCCATCCATTTCCTTCTCGCCGGACGAGGTAGAGCGATCTTGCTTCAATCCAGGTCAGGTAGAGACCTTGCCCATCGCCGGCGAGCGACGGCAGAGAGGCCGCTTCATTCGGATTTGCATTCAGAGGGCCTTCCACCTTCCATTCGGATCCGCTCCAGAAACCGGCATAGATCTTTCCATCTTCTTCCCAGGCAACGACAGGATTGTTTTGGAACGTCGCCAGCGTCAGCCAAACCGCGGTCCCTCTCTGCGCTGCGTTCACCTGACCGCCGAGCAGTTGCCACTCGGCGACCTCTGTATTCCCCGTGCTTCCCCCAGAGGTGCCCCCTCCCTTCGGAGGATCGGGTGGAGGATTCAGATTGGGCGCTGGCGGCGTGGTTGAAACCGGCGTCGCGACCGGGCCCGGATCTGTGGAAGAACCGGAATTGTTTCCACTTGCGGGGGGTGTGCCTGTGCCCGAATTGGCCGCAGGCGTCGTTGTTCCGGTTGTGCTGTTCGAAGCGGGTTGATTGGAATTGTCCCCGGATTGAGTCGTCTGGCCCGACCCGCCCGATCCACCTGACCCACAGGAGACGAAGGTGAGAAGAATAAAGATAAATGCGAAAGAATAAAACAGTTGCTGATGAACCCTTTTCATGCTGATCCTCCACCGACTACTTCTTTCAGGTAAGGTGCAACCTATGTACCTCGTCAAAAAGAGAGGAGAGAGGCAGTAGGCGGTTCAATGAACGGGGATCAACTTGCAATGAATTGCACAATTGGTTACATCGGTTACATCTCGGATGAATCGTAGAGGCAGAGATGTGCAAAAAGGGATCACTTTCTGACTGAATCAATACGAATGTGGATCGGATGGGGATCAACTGCTTGGGATGCTATAATGCTTGGTATGGATGAGATCATCTGGACCCCTTCCGAAGAGATGGTTCGACAATCAAACGTCTGGCGATTGATGCAGCGTCATCGGCTTTCTTCTTATGAAGTGCTGATTCGCTGGTCGGTCGAGGATATCGGCCGATTTTGGGACGCCGTCTCCAAAGACCTCGGCATTCGCTGGGCCCAGCCGTATCGTCAGGTTTACGATACCTCCGCCGGTCTTCCCTGGACGAAGTGGTTTGTCGGCGGCCGGACGAATCTGGTGACCAATTGCATCGACCGCCATCTTCCCGCCCGCGCCGGTGAAATCGCGCTTCTCTGGGAGGGGGAAGACAAGAAGGTCCGAAGTTGGACATATGATCAGCTCTCGCGGGAGGTTTCCCGTCTTGCCGACGCCCTTCGACGGGAGGGAATCGGCATCGGGGACACGATCGGGATCTACATGCCGATGTCATTGGAGATGGTGGCGGTTCTCTACGCCGCTTTCAAGATCGGGGCGATCTGCATTCCGATCTTCTCCGGCTTTGCCGCCGCACCCCTCGCCGCCCGACTGGCCCATGCCGAGGTGAAGATCCTCTTCACCGCCGACGGCTCGCTCCGACGAGGTAAAGTGGTCGAGATTAAACAGTCGGCGGATGAAGCCACTGCCCAGATTCCAACCTTACGTAAGAGAGTTGTCCTTCGGCGTCTTGGAAACGCGATCGATTGGGACCGATCGCGCGATTGCTGGTACACCGAATTCGTCGCCGGAAAATCGGAGCGGGTCGCGACCGAGCCGCTCGACGCTGAAGCCGCTGCACTGATCCTCTACACCTCCGGGACGACCGGACGGCCGAAAGGAACGGTTCACACCCACGGCGGCTGTCTGATGCAGATCGGGAAGGAGCTCGCTTACCACTTCGACGTGAAACCGCAAGAGCGCTTTTTCTGGCTGACCGATATCGGTTGGATGATGGGACCCTGGATGATCATCGGCGTTCACCTGCAAGGAGGCTGTGTCTTCCTCTACG
>Ga0070739_10001367_pt1 | contig 37303 bp, 30 predicted proteins | sample Coa_R1_7_FD_66445 | JGI IMG/M metagenome (GOLD analysis project Ga0070739, IMG submission 66445) | Surface soil microbial communities from Centralia Pennsylvania, which are recovering from an underground coalmine fire - Coalmine... | ecosystem: Environmental > Terrestrial > Soil > Unclassified ...
CCGCGCAGCTCGTCGCGCTGCATCGCGAGCGGATTGAACACCCGCTTCTTCGTAAAGCGGTCTCCGGCGCGCGCCCAGCGGTCGTCATTCGCGATCACGGCAAGGTTATACAGCACCTCGTTCATGCCGCCGAATTCCGTTTCCAGAATGTCCTGCATGTGCGCTTCGGGTTTCGATGCGGTCCAATCATCCGCCCATTTCGCCATGCCTAAAGCGACATCGAGCGCCTGCCGGTTCCCGGCCCACTGATACTGATCCACCAGGCCGGCCATGATTTTGTGAATCGTGTAGAACGGCGCCCATACCGGCTTCCGCGCATCCAGGCGGTCGAACCACTCCGTTGGAAACGCGCTCAGATATCCGCCGCTTAATCGCTGCTGGCATTTCGCCAGCTCATTCACCATGTACTCGCCTTTGGCCTTCAGTTCCTGGTCGCCGGTCGATGCATACATCAACGCGGCCGCGGACAAATAATGGCCCGTGAAGTGACCGCGCAGCTCTCCGGCGCGTCCGGGCGTATCCTGCTCCCATCCGCCGAGCGGCTTGGCCGACGACGGCAACCCGGCATTCAGCAGAAAATTGCGAACCAGCCGGTCCGCTTCCAGCCGGTGCAAGTAACCGCGGTTCCACTCTTGCGCATCCCGATACGGACCGCCCAGCACCCGAACCTCCGTCATCGCGAACGGGCGCACCCGCGGGCTCACATCTGCGCGCGTAAACGCAATCGTTTCCTGAAACGGCGGAATCTCCGGCATTGTGCCGCGCCGCTGGCGGCTCGTATTCGGATTCGGAGCCCCGCGCGTTGGCTCATTCTGCGGCGGTGGCGGGCTTTGCTGTCCCAAAATGCCGGGAGCCAGCACGCCCGCTCCTGCGAGCATCGCCCCAAATCTCCGGCGTCCAATTCCTTTTCCGTTCTCTAACTTGTCCATAGATGTCTCTTTCAGTTCCGGTGTGCCTCGAGTTCGATATGCGGCCAGCCGCCAGTCCAGTCAATCGCGGAAATCTGTAGCGCCGGCGTGCCGGTCTTCGCGTCGTACGCATGGAAGGCAATCACATCGTGCGGCGAACCCGGCAGAATCGACTCTCCGCCTGGCCCTACCCACTCTGGATTGCCCTTCAGAAGTTCCGTTCCGCCGCCGTTCAGTAAAGGCTTACCATCTTCATCGACGTAGGGCCCGGTGATCCGGCTCGCTCGGCCCGCCATAATGCGATAGGTGCTCCGCGCGCCTTTGCAGCACAGGTCCCACGAAACAAATAGATAGTAGTACTTACCATGCCGCACGATGAAGGGCGCTTCAATCGCATGGGCCGGCGGCTGCCGCGCGGCTAGCGAATAAAGCTTTGGATCTTTCGCCGACGGCATCCCGTCGTCGTTCAACCGGCGCAGCTTGATGCCGCTCCAAAAGCTCCCGAAATCCAGCCAGCTTCGCCCTCGCTTATCGATAACAAAATTCGGATCGATGGCGTTGTAGTCGTCGCTGGCACTCGAACGCAGGACCGGGCCTTTGTCCACCCAGTTGTAATCCGGGCTCCTGCTGTCCAGCGTCCTATTGGTGGCGAGCGCAATTCCCGACGTATTCTTTCCAAACAGCGAATAAGCGTAATAGAGCCGGTACTCGCCGCGATAATAAGAAATATCGGGAGCCCACAGGGCGCGCGTTCCGGGACTCTCTTTGCGAATCCAATCCGGAATGCCGTCGAATACGTGTCCGCAAAAACGCCAGTTCCTCAGATCCTGTGAGCAGCGAATAGCAATCTGGCCACCGTCCGGCGCTTTTCCCGTCGCGAACACGTACCAGGTATTGCTCTGCTTAATGATGGAAGGATCGTGCGTTCCCCAGAAATCGCCGGACAGCAGAGCCGCCGCGGCTAGTAGTGTCCAGGCACTCACACTCGAATGATAGCGCTTACAGATCGAGCGTCATTGCTCTTCCCTCAAACTGAATCCGCTTAGCTTCTCCTCCACCCACCACCTCGATCCGCATCTCGCGAAAGCCTTCCCACACCCGCTTCGATCCCGGCGCCAGCGCAACCGTCAATTGCCGCCGGTTGTCGTCCCAATCCAGATTGAGCCGCATGAACTCGCCGCGCTCGTACGCAAAACTCTCTCCGTCATCGGCATAAATCTGCGTTTGTCCGCCAGTTCCCGGATGAACTCGCAGCGTCATCGGCTTGTCCGAGCGTTGTGTCACGTACTGCCTGACCGGACCCAACGCCAGCACCGTGCCGCTTCGCACGTAAATCGGCATGGTCGCCAAATCTACCGCGCGCTCAACCACACGCGGTCCTTCCACCCGTTCGCCGCTCCAAAAGTCGTACCAGACGCCTGGCGGAAGATAGACCTGCCTGGAAGTCGCGCCCGGCTGTGTGACAGGCGCAATCAGCAAATCGCGTCCCCACAAATACTCATCGCTCAATGCAGCGGCCTTCGCATCCCTGGAATAATGGAGCCACAGCGCGCGCATCAGCGGCAGCCCCGTTTCATGCCCCTCGCGCACGGCCGAATACGTGTAGGGCAGCAATTGATAGCGCAGGTCCAGATACTTTCTGCAAATCGGCTCCACCTGCGCATTATGCAGCTCTTTCGGATCGGGCATCCGGTTCATGTCCACTTCCACCGGCCCGAAATCGCCCGTGTCCCAACCCCACGGCAAACGTAACTTCCACGTGCGCCCATGCGACCGGAACAGCGGGCAAAACGCGCTGAATTGGAACCATCGGACATATAACTCGCCTGTCAGTTCTTTCGTCGGCACAAATCCGCCCGTGTCCGTTCCCCAATATGGCAGCCCCGTCAATCCCGCATTCAGGCCAACCGGAATCTGCTCCGCCAGCGTCTTCCACCTGCAATCCACATCGCCCGACCACAGCCACCCGTACCGCTGCAATCCGGCATAGCCGTTGCGGTGAAGAGCGAAGGGCCGCTCCATCGGCCGCTCCCGGACCGGCCCTTCCCAATACATGCGGTTGCGCGCGAGTCTTGCTTCCGGCGCAAGCGGATCGCCTTCGTCCGGCCACCACCCATCCACGCCCAGCCGGAACACCTTGAGATGCTCACCCCAGTAAAATGCTGCATCGCTCAAGTCCTCGGCCGCCGTGCCGGTATCGCTCACGCCTCCGTGCAAATGCTCTGGCGGCCGCGTGACGTGCAGCACGATGTGAAAATGCTCATCGTGCAGTTCCTGAATCATCTGCTTCGGGTCGGGGAACACCTTTTCGTTAAACGTGAACGAGCCATGCCCGGTATTCCATCCCGACGGGCAGAATCCCGTCCCGAGATAGATGAGCGTGTCGCACGGAAGCTTATCGTGGCGGAATCTCTTCGCCTCGTCCAGGATCTCTTCGCGGCTCGACAACGTCCGGTGCGACTGTTGATACCCGAACGCCCATAACGGCGGCATGTGCGGGAATCCTGCGATTTGCGCGTAGGCCTTCAGGATTTCTCGCGGCTCGCGGCTCACCACAAAAAAGATATCCAGCGGCACCGGATCTTCTACCGCGGTTGGCGGCTGTCCGAAGACATACTCGGGCCCGCGCAGATCGATCACCCCGAACGGCTGTTGAAAAAAGATTGCCCATCCATCTGTCGAAATGAGCCAGGGAACCGGCAGCCGCGCGCCAATGGTAGAAAGGAATGGCGCAAACTGCCCATTCCGCATGTTGTATGTCTGGCCGCGCCGGTCAAACTGCGGTCCGCCCTCACCCAATCCAAACACCGGCCCCGCGGAACTTTTGAAAGTAACGGTCCCCTGATCGTCAACGCCGAAGCTTTGGATCGCTGTTCCGTTCTCGTCCTCTATCGTCGCGGCAAGAGGCGAATCCGTCACCCGCACGCGCCGTCCGCCCCAGGCCATTATTTCCGGCAAACCGGCGGGCCGGCGCCCTCGTAGCAGCCGCAACCGCAGTATCACGCTGCTCACCGGCGTAATCGCCCAATGAACCGGTACGCTTCCCAACAAATAAGCCGCCGCCCCGCCTACCTGCAGCAGCATCTCTCGCCTGGAAACTTTTTGTCGCACCAAGCAAATTGTATTGCTCATTCCGAATAGAACCGACTTTGCGAGCTCACAGACCCAGGCGCAACTCCCTTCTGCGGTGCGGCTGGCTCAATTCAAACCGCCGTTTACCGGAATTTGCGCCACCACGGTGGTTCCCTCACCAGCCGGACTGTCGATATAAAACGTGCCGTTTAGCAATCTGACCCGTTCTTTCATGCTGACCAGTCCTAAACCGGAAGAGTTTCCCGCCCGCTCGCAATTGAAGCCGACGCCTGTATCGGAGATCACGAGCCTGACTAGATTGTCGGCCCTCTGCAGCCGCAGCCCGGCTTGCGCCATCCCGGCGTGCTTTGAAACATTCTGAAGCGCCTCCTGGGCCACGCGATACAGGCACAGGCCCGCATCTTCAGAAACATCGCTGAACGCCTCATCCGGAGAGGAAGAAAACGATACCGGTACGCCGCTCAAAGTGGAAAATTCGGAGCATAATGCGCGCAAAGCCATTACCAAGTCGCAGTGTTCGAGTAGCGGAGGATGTAACCGATGGAAAAGCTGACGCAGCCCTTCACCTAAATGGGCGAGATTCTGCTGAAGGCGGTCTGCCTGATTGTGTGCATCCGGCTCTCCCGCGGAAATCTGCCGTTTCAGCGCGCTGATTGAAAGGCTGAGTGCGGCGATGCGCTGTCCAAAGTCGTCGTGCAATTCGCGGCCTATGCGCGCTCGCTCTTCCTCTTGAGCGTTTATCAAATGCTGGTAAAGATCGTTCAATTTCTCAGCGGTATAGTTGAAAGCGCCGGCCACGGTTGCCAGTTCATCCTTTCCGGCCACCGGAATTTGGAATCCGAATTCGCTGCGGGCCAGTGCCCGCGCGCCCGCCTCCAACTGCTGCAATGGACGGGTAATGCTTGTGACAACCAGGAATCCGAGTATTCCGGCCGCCAGCGCCGTCGAGAGACCAGTGAGGCCCAGGAGCCACAGAAAATTTCGCTGCGCCCGCTGTGTGCTCGCGAGCGCGCGGGCCAGCTCGCGCGTCACTTCATCATCAACGGTCTGCACCGCCAGAGAGCTGATGGATGCTAATGCATTCACCTGATTCGCGAGCCGGAGCTGTGCCGGCTCCCAGTCACCGGCCGCGGTGAGTTTTACGAGCAAATCAATTTGCGCCGGCAGCGCAGCCTCAATCGTTTTTAGGAGCACCGGTAATTTGGGATCGGGCGGAACCGAAGAAATGGATGCCTGTAATGCCGCGCCGGCCCGGTCTATATCCGAAAGAAGCGTCTGGTGCAGCCCAGCGGCGGAAGCGGCAAAACGAGATGCGTTCCGAGCGTGCAAGAGTTGCTCCAGCGGCTCGCGGAACCCAAGCAGGTCGGCGTGCACGCGGAGAACGGCGATCTGCTTCTGGTCGACTAAGAGCAGGTTTTGGCCGTTGCGCCGGTCTGTCTGGAACTGCCAGAGCGCCAGTGCATCGCCCAAGATCATCAGCAGGATGATCGCAGTAAAGGATGCTGTCAGCCGCGCCCCGATCTTCAGTTGGCTTGTCCTTTCAGATGCGTAATCTGAACTAACTGCTTTTCTAAGCCGGCCGCTGCCTTGGCTGCCGGTACGTTACCCATCAGAACCGCATGTACCGTCTGAGAGTAAGCCTTCGAAATGTCGGGGTAGTTTCGGCACTCGATCGTCGAGGGCCGCGCGACCATATTGTTCTTGAATACGCGTAGCATCTCGTCAAAGTAGGATTGACCCTTCTTAAATCCGGATCGTTGTAGAGATCCGCAATAGTGGGCGGATTCGAACGAGCTCGGCAACGGCGCAATTCCGCACTCCGGCTGCATAGATAGCGCACCAAGGCAATCGCCTGCCGGGGATGCAATGAATATCGCGACACGCCATAGGACATTCCGCCCAAGGTTGAGGATGTCCCGCGCTGCCCGCAGGGACTGCAGTGACTCCAAATCTATCTCTCGATGCTGAGTCGCGAAGCTGAGTGACAATATAAGCTGTCGGCCAGTTGCGCATGAAAGCTACGTGGCCGGATTCCCATACGTTGAAGGCGTCGAATTCAGTGTAGGCTGTTACTCCGGGCGGCGAGATGGAACCGACCCAGCGTGCTGCCCGCTCCCAGGCCCGTATGGCCCGTGGGTTGTTTACGTCGATAACTCCGCTGCCACTGATAATCGTTCCGCCGCCTTCGAAAGCCTGCCATTCGAGCGCGTTGCAGGAGAGAGCTTCGGAAGCTCCTCCCTGCCAGACAAATCCCCAGAAGCGTTCATCGCCCTTGGCTCGTTCTCCTGCCTGGATGCGGGCAAGTTGCGGAGGCGATGTGTAACCGTAGTTTCGCAGCAGATCTTTGCGGTAGAACAGGAGGCCGCCGGCCAGATTGTACGGCAAAGCAACCAGCCTGCCGTTTACGGTGTCGTTGTCGATCAGTGTCTTAAAATGAGCGGCGATTTCGCGCTCGAGTATGTATGGTTCGAGATCGAGGAGATAGTCGCCAAGAATTCCGGGCCAGATTACGTCGACGGCGTATACATCGGGAGTGGCGGACCGGCTTTCGAGGAGCCCGCGCCACAGCGTCAGTTGTTCCCGCGCTTTCAGGCGACGGAAGTAGCTGTACCGGAATGCCGGTTTCGCGTGTGAACTCGTTCAGTTCGTGGTTGCGCCAGTCACGGTAAGGTTGATCGAACCAGCAACAGGGGCATGGAAATGTCGGTCACCACCACATCGGGCCGCAGTTCCTGTACCGCTCTGACCAGCGCTCTCTTCCATCGCGAACGATGTCGGCGAGGTCGAAAGCTCCTTTCAGTAAGGCGGCCAGACCTTCTGCGACGATCGCATGATCGTCGGCAAGCAGAACCTTGATCCCCGCCATAACAGACCGCTCCTCATCATATATCCGTTTGTGTGGCATTGATTACGCTGTGGATGTCTACCGATCCGCGATGCAGTTCAAAAATCCGTAAAAGCCCTACCGCGAATTCCGCATTACTTCGGATCGAGAGCTGTATGCGCTTCCATTAGGCTAAAGCTATCCGGTGGTCACGTGCAGAGCCGCCCTCCCACAGTCCCGGCTCCGTGGCACGCCCAGAGCGGTTGGCGCGGCAGCGTTCCGCGTGCACTTTCCGATCCCCTGTTGTGCGCGGCTCTGCCGGCCTCCGCAGAGCTCTGCTTGATGCATCTGCTGCCAACCGCTCCTCTCCTTGTTTGTTGATTAAGACAGTAGCAGGTCCCACATGCTCGAAATGGCGATTACAGTAAACGACGCAGTATGCAGCGCCTTGGAAGCGCTCGATAAGTTCGCGCCTGGAGAGTTTCTGATCATTACCCATTTAGATCCGGAAGCAGGAGAAACGACGCTCCCTGTCGGCTCGGTGCGCCGCGTACTGATTGAACTGATTCGCGAGGTGAAACGCCGCACGCCCGGCGGGGCTCTGTTGGAGATTGCGACCGGCCGGACTGCACTCAGCGCGGATGAGACTTGGCCTGGCATTCGTCCGGGCAATTACCTGAGCATTTCGATTACGGTCCGCACTGCGGGAGACGTAAGTCCCCGATTCGATCTGTTGAAAATGCTCGGGATTGCGCAATCCGGCGGGGCCCATTTGACCGTTACCGCACAAAAAAACACGCTCACGACGCTGCGCCTTCTGATGCCGCAAGACGGGAGCGCCCCTCGCCTGCAGCGGCAATGTTTCTCTGAAAAAACCATTCTTCTGGCAGGCGATGGTTTGGAAGATCGCAGCCCGCTTCGAAGATTGCTCCTGGACCAAGGCTATATTCTGCTCGAGCCGGGCAATCAGCGCTGCGTTGACGCAGTCTTCACAACTTTTGGACGCAGCATTGATCTTGCTGTTGTTCATCGGACTTCCGAAAGCGCGGGCGGAGCGCTTCCGGACTGGCTGGCCTCGTCGCCGGGAATTCCCATCGTCGTGTGTACTGTTCAGCAGCAAGGCTCTGTTCCGGGCCAGAAGGTTCTCCATAAGATTCGTAGGCTTCTCGACCGGCCGCATCCGAGGCAAAGCATTCTGGTTGTCGACGAGGACCATTTGCTGCGCCCTATGATTGTGGCGGTACTGGAGGCCGCCGGATACGAGGTGCGGGAAGCCGGCGATGGCAATGCAGCACTACGTTCGGCGGCAAAGCAGAAACCTGACGCTGTTCTTACCGAAATGGTGCTCCCGGGCACAAATGGGCTTCAACTTGTGCAGGCCTTGCGTAAGTCGGGTCCGGACATCAAGATTATTGCCATGTCCGGCTCATCGCGCGCCGATACTTACCTTTTGGTTGCCCGCTCTCTCGGAGCAAATGCCGCTTTGCGCAAGCCGCTGTGGGGCGAAGACTTGCTGGACAACATACGAACCGTCCTGAAGGATTCGTTGCCGCGGCGCTTGCACTATGTGAGCGACGGAGCGTAGATTCAGCTTTGCCGGAGGGCGGCATGAACGCTCAACCGGGTAGCGCGGCGCGCCGGCAAACCGGCCGCGAGCAGGGCACAGGCTGTTAATAACAGCACTGCCCCTGCGTAGATGGCAGGTTGCTCGACTGCCATTCCTTCCAATTGGCCTCGAATGATCGACAGGCTTAAGTACGTAAGCGGAAGGGCCAGAAGGATTCCGGCTCCCAGGATCAATGCGGCTTCACGCAGGACTAAGCGTATGATGTCCGCGGGGCGTGCGCCGACCGAGATCCGGATAGCAAACTCGGCCGTTCGTAGTGAAGCGCTGTACGATACGACACCATAGATCCCGAGGGCCGCAATCACGAGCGCGAGTGCGGCGAAAACACCAACCAGCAAAGTGATAGCACGCTCTCCGGAGGCGAATCCAGCCATTCGAGTCTGCATGGTGGCAATGTCATACGGTGCGATTGCCGGCGCTTCGCCGCGCACAAGCTGGCGGATTGTCTGTTCGGACAGTGTGCCGTGCCTGGTGCGGACATAATAAGTCATGTCGGTCACCCGCCGGGCCTGCTGCGCCGGCGTATAGAGGAGCGCGGCCTTGGCGCGCCGCCAGGATTGATAATGATCTGCGGCGATGCCGGCCACCGTCGCGACCCAGTTCGGATCGAGCCCCGTTGAATACCGCTACGGTGCGGCCGACAGGGTCCTCTTTACCGAACAACTTGCGGGCGAGAGTCTGGTTGAGGATCACGACATCCGGGGTGTTGGCGCGGTCGCGAGAGTCAAACTCACGTCCGGCGACGATGGGAATTCCAAGAGTCGCGAAATAGCGGGGACCAACGATGCTTCGGATTCCGGTTTGATGATGTTTGGCAGTCGTGTTGCCCGGAAACACCACAGCGGCATCGGCGTCTTGCGGAAACGGCCCACCCATGCCATAGGTGACCGCCTGCACATCCGGAGCCGTTTCAAAGCGATGGGCAATTGCGGCCCATAACATTTCCGTATTCTGCACATTGGCGTGAGCCAGTTTGGCGTCGATGGAGAACACGGTCAGATGCTCCGGATTAAATCCAACCGGTACGCTCACAAGTTGATGCAACGCCTGCGCGAACAGCCCAGCCGCGATCACCAGCACCAACGACAACGCGATTTGCGCGGAGGCCAGGAGCCGGCGTGTGAGCGCTTGCGAACGCGATCCGGAATGGGTCAGCGCACCTTCATTCAATCCTTCGGCGACGTTGATTCTGGCCGCATGCCAAGCAGGGAAAAAACCGACCAGTAATCCCACCAAAATGGCCGCCGTCCAATGGGCCCACAATAGCCAGCCTTGCGGGCCGTGCATCGTGAACGATTGAGCCTGATCCATGCGGGCCAGATACAGCAGCAAGCGTATGCTCCACCGTGCGACCAGCAAGCCGAGCAGCCCACCCGCCACGGACACTGCCAGCGCTTCCAGAAAGCGGAGCCGCATCACCGCCATTCTGGTCGCTCCCACGGCATAGCGGATCAGCACTTCGTGCCTTTGCTTGACCGCTCGCGCGACCATGAGCCCGGCAATGTTGATGGCGGCCAATAACAATACGGCGAGCGTCATCCATTGCAGGATCCGCAATGGCTCCTTCCAACGGTCCAGCATGCCATGCACGCCCTGCGATGCCGGCACGAGCGAAACATATTCATGCGATAACTCGCGGAGATATTGCGGCGGCTGCGTTCCTTCGCTCGCGAGTTCCTGGCGTACGGCGGCCCGGTACACGGGCTGAAATTGCGCTTCCGCCGCTTGCCGGGATAAATGCGGAGATAGACGGACAAAAGCATTCAGCCAGCGAAGCGCCCAGTCGCCATCGCCGCGCCAGCCTGGATTGAGATCGTTGTAAACGGCGAGCGGTAAGTACAGCTTCGGAGCTTGACCTGCGACCAGGCCGTGAAAACCCGGAGGCGCGACACCGACCACAGTGAAGGTCAAGCCGTTCACGCGCAGCGTGCTGTTCCAGGCGCTCGCCTGCCCTCCGTATGCCTCCTGCCAAAAATCGTAAGAGAGGACCGCGGCGAAGCGGTCGTTCGCGTCGAAAGCTCGCCCGATGACCGGCCGGGCGCGCAGAACGTCGAAAAAATTCGCCGCGGCAAAATCGGCAAGCAGGTGCCGTGGGCCGCTCGCGGTTTCGACGTTTACCAGTTCGCCATGACGGGCCGTGATTTCCATTCCGCTCGCCAGATGACCGGCCAGATAGCGGTACGCCGGAGCGCTGAACGTTTGAGCCATAGCGTCGCTCTGGGAGCGGCCATTATGCGTCACATTGGTTTTGAACGTAAAGATCTGCTCCGGCTCCGGGACGGGGAGCTGGGCGTAAATGGCCTGCCAGAGAAGGGTAAACACGGCCGAAGCGAATCCGATTCCCAGTGCGAGCAGGACGACCGAGAGCGCGGTGAATGCCCGTTCCTTCCGCAGGCCGCGGAATGTGAGGGTTATCTCTTTCCAGAGCAGATCGGGATGCAAAAGCATAAAGCTCAAAAGAGGAAGCCAGCTTCGATGCTACCGCGCGGCTGGCTTTGGTTCATGCCGGCCACGCCGAAGGCATCGCCAGGCGTGTATTGGGTTGCCCGGACGAAAGAAACCTCTCCCCGAACAAAGAAGTCGTGATTTTGAAAGGCTGGAGTCACGGTGAGCGACCAGCCTCCACTGCCGGGGCCGAAGAGCAGGTTCCCGGTGCTCGAAATGTATTCGCTTCGGCCTGACAACGAAAGGTGATGCTTGAAGTTATAGGCGACTAAGAGCGCTCCGCCCCCGCTGGTAGCTGTATGTGGAATGTCGGTGTATTGGAAGTACGGCTGAACGACCCAGGCCCCCTTCTTGAAGCTGTAGATCACGTCATAGATACTGCTGTTGTTCTGTACCGGAGTGGCTACGGTTTGGAACGAGGTGTGGCCGGCGTTTCCGCCCGCCACGAACGAAAGCGAATTCGCAGCGTTGATCTGGTAGGCCAAAGCGCCTGTGATCCAGGTGTAGCGGTTGGAATAAAAGCCATCGTTCCAGCTCGCAGAGAGACTTAATTTGCCAAGGCTGCCATTTACCTGGATCCCCCGATTAACGGAATTTTCCTGGTTCCATAACAAACCGCGCTCGATGTTCATGTTTTCGAAATCGAATGTATATTCGGCCCCAATCAGCGAGGGCAGCTTGCCGATTAGGATAGAAAAGTTCTTCGATGGGACCAAGGTCAGATAGGCAACGGGTAAAGGGCCCCACAACTTAGTCACGTTATCGGCAGTAGAAGCGAATGGAGTGGCCAGGACCGGTATGTTGTAAGCTCCGGCCTGAATATAGAATTGCCACCAGCCGGACGTCTTTTGGATGAATATCTGGCCGTTACTCAGATCGGCCTGCGCCGCGGCATCACTTCCAGCATGATTCCCCTGGACAAGGCCGAGGCCGCTGACAACACCATTGAGATCAAGCTTGCCCAGCGGCCCTGCATCGAACGTATGAGATTTGGGCAATTGCAGGGGACCGGTCATCGAAGGCTGTTGAGCGAAGCACAGAGAGATGCCCGCCGCGAAAGATACCGCGAGCGCGCACCTGCATAAAAACATGTTCTACTTCTTCAGCAACTGCTTATCAAGCGCCAGATTCAGCTTCAGAACATTCACGCGAGCTTCGCCCAGGAAACCCAGATCGCGGCCCTGTGCCGCAGATGTAATTAAATTATCCACCGTGGATTTCGAAACTCCGCGTGCTTTCGCAACGCGAGCGGCTTGCGCTTGGGCATTGGCTACGCTGATGTCCGGGTCGAGCCCGCTACCGGATGCGGTGAGAGCGTCGGCTGGGATCGGGCCCGAATAATCCGGGTTCTCTTTCCGGAATTGCGCGGCCGCGGCTTTCACGCGGTCATACAGTTTCTGATTCGTGGGACCCAGATTCGAACCACCCGACGCGGTCGGGTCGTAGCCGTCGCTACCGGCCGCGGAGGGGCGCGGATGGAAGTACTCGGGCCGCATGAAGTTCTGTCCCAAAAGCGAGGAGCCGATCACGTGCCCGTTCTGCACAATCAAACTACCGTTGGCTTGCTTGTTGAACAATAACTGGCAGACGCCGGTGACGACGGCGGGGTAAATCAGTCCGGTAAGCACTGTAAGAAACACGGTGATCCGGAGCGCGGGACTCAGTTGTTTCAGCATATATCCCTTTCTCTATGCCAGATGCAGGTAACCTAAGAAGCGATCAATGATCCAGATACCGGGAAACGGCGCAATAAGCCCGCCGATTCCGTAAATCAGAACATTGCGCCGCAATAACGAAGCGGCTCCTAACGGCCGGTATTTTACGCCTCGCAGCGCAAGTGGTACAAGCGCGATGATAATCAAGGCGTTGAATATCACCGCGGCGAGGACGGCGCTTTGCGGCGTGCGCAGTCCCATGATGTTGAAGTGCGTGAGTGCCGGGTAAGTTGCCATGAACATGGCCGGAATGATGGCAAAGTATTTGGCAACATCATTGGCGATGGAGAACGTGGTCAAAGCGCCACGAGTAATCAAAAGTTGCTTGCCAATCGCGACCACTTCGATGAGCTTGGTTGGATTACTATCCAGATCCACCATGTTGCCTGCTTCTTTGGCGGCCATGGTTCCTGTGTTCATGGCGAGACCAACATCAGCCTGAGCCAGGGCGGGGGCGTCGTTTGTGCCGTCGCCGGTCATGGCGACCAGCCGGCCCTCCCGCTGCTCACGCTTGATGTAGTCGAGTTTGTCGGCAGGAGTTGCTTGCGCAAGAAAGTCATCCACACCGGCCTCTCCGGCAATGGCGGCTGCGGTGAGCGGGTTGTCGCCCGTAATCATCACAGATCGAATACCCATTTTACGGAGCTGTCCGATGCGCTCCTTCATCCCGCCTTTGACGATGTCCTTGAGATGGACCACGCCGAGCGCACGATTCCGGTCGGCTACGGCGAGAGGCGTTCCTCCAGTGCGTGAAATGCGATCCGCGGTCTCGTGATAGGTGTCCGGCACGGTTCCGCCACACTCGACAATAAATTTTTCGATCGAAGCGCTTGCGCCTTTGCGAAGCATCCGGCCATCGAGATCCACGCCGCTCATGCGCGTGTAAGCAGAAAAGGGCACAAATCGCGCTTCGTGTTCTGCTATTTCACGGCCGCGTAGCCCATATTTCTCTTTGGCGAGGACGACGATGGAGCGCCCTTCGGGAGTCTCATCCGCCAAGCTAGACAATTGCGCGGCATCGGCTAGCTCTTGTTCGGATATACCGGGAAACGCGATGAATTCTACCGCCTGGCGATTCCCGAGCGTGATAGTTCCGGTCTTGTCGAGAAGCAGCGTGTTCACGTCACCGGATGCTTCTACGGCCTTACCGCTCATCGCGAGTACGTTGTGTTGCATGACACGGTCCATGCCGGCAATGCCAATTGCGGAGAGCAGGCCGCCGATGGTGGTGGGAATCAGGCAAACGAGAAGCGAGACCAGCACCGCGATGGTGGGGACGCTGCCCGCTCGGGTCGAAGAGACCGCGTAAACGGCGAAAGGATGGAGCGTCGCGACGGCCAGCAGGAAAATCAGTGTCAAGCCTGCAATCAGGATATTCAGGGCAATTTCATTTGGCGTTTTTTGCCGTTCCGCGCCCTCGACGAGAGCGATCATCTTATCCAGGAATGTCTCACCCGGGTTCGACAGAATTCTAATCTTGATCTGGTCCGACAACACCTTTGTGCCGCCAGTAACCGCGCTGCGATCCCCGCCTGATTCACGAATCACGGGCGCGCTTTCGCCCGTAATGACAGATTCATCTACGGTGGCGATGCCATCGATGACTTCTCCGTCGCCCGGGATGAGTTCACCCGCACTGGCGATCACAGTATCTCCGGCACGCAGCTTCGAAGCGGGCACCACTTCGGTCTTTCCGTTCAAAACACGATTTGCCATCGAATCGCTTTTCGTTTTACGAAGCGTATCGGCTTGCGCTTTGCCGCGAGCTTCCGCCATGGCTTCCGCGAAGTTCGCAAAGAGCACCGTGAACCAGAGCCACAAAGCGATTTGGATTTCAAACCCACGCCCTCCAGTGGCTCCGGTGAAAACATCGCGAAGCAAGAAGAGCGTAACCAGGGCGGCTCCCACTTCTACGACAAACATCACAGGATTATTCAGGAGCGTGAGCGGGTTCAGCTTTCGGAAAGAGTCCTTTACGGCGCGGCGGACGATTTCGGAATCAAACAGCGGCCGCGCTCGCACAAGCTTGCCGGGAAGCAGGGAAGCGGGGTCCTGCTGCGATGTGGACGGCGATGTTTTCGACGAGGGCGTCTGAAGCGTGGTGGCCATGACTTAACTCCAAAGCGGGAAGAGCAGCAGAGAAAACAGTTTGCCCTGTTGCATCAGAAAGTGTTCAGCGATCGGGCCCAATGCAAGCGCGGGGAAAAAGGTGAGTGCTCCCACGAGAATGACTGTTCCCACCAGTAATCCGACAAACAGCGGGCCATGCGTAGGCAGAGTTCCTGCGGTTTCGGCGACTTTCTTTTTGGCTGCCAAACTCCCAGCCGCGGCTAACAGCGGGATTAAGAAAAGAAAGCGACCCATGAACATCGCCAGTCCGATGGTCAGGTTGTACCAGGGCGTGTTTGGATTGATACCTCCGAAGGCGCTGCCGTTATTGCCGGCGCCGCTCGAATAAGCGTAGAGAATTTCGCTGAATCCGTGCGCTCCGGAATTGCCTATGTTGGCGGCGGCCGGACCCGGCGGATTCCAGTAACTGCGGGCTACGAGCTGGCCTTTGGCATGTTTCGCCGGGGAAGGGAATTGAACGACGGAGGAAATCGCCGCAAGCACAAGAATGCTGAAGGCTGTGGCGATCAAGGCCAACATCGCCATTTTGACTTCTTTTTGCTCGATTTTCTTGCCGACGTATTCAGGTGTGCGGCCCACCATCAGTCCGGCGATAAAGACCGCCACAATGGCGTAGAGGAGAATTCCGTACAGCCCCGCGCCGACGCCGCCGAAGATCACTTCACCGGTTTGTATGTTGAAGAGCGGCACGAGCCCGCCGAGCGGAGTAAAACTATCGTGCATCCCATTGACTGCGCCGCAGCTTGCATCGGTGGTGATTGTGGCGAATAGCGCGGAATCAGCGATACCGAAACGGGTCTCTTTCCCTTCCATGTTGCCGCCCGTCTGCCCATTGGTGGCCTGTGTTTCGATTCCCAACTGGGCGAGTATGGGGTTCCCCCTCTGCTCCGCCCAGTAGCAGACAAAGGCGCCGGCCAGGAACATGACAGCACAGGCGGAGAATAGAGCCCAACCCTGGCGCCGGTCTCCTACCAGTACGCCGAATGTGTACGTGAGTCCCGCGGGAATCAGGAAGATCAGAAACATTTCCACAAAGTTCGTGAGGGGCGTCGGATTTTCGAAAGGGTGAGCGGAGTTTGCATTAAAGAACCCGCCGCCGTTCGTGCCGAGCATTTTGATGGCTTCCTGCGATGCTACTGGCCCTTGCGCGATCACCTGTTTGGCGCCTTCCAAAGTTTTCGCGACGGTATAAGGATGAAAGTTCTGAATGACGCCCTGGCTGCAGAGAAAAAGGGCCGCTAAGAAAGAAATAGGCAGCAGAATATAGATGGTTGCCCGCGTTGCATCCACCCAAAAATTGCCGATGCTGTTTATCTGCTGGCGTGCGAAACCTCGTGTCAAGGCAATTGCGATGGCGATGCCCGCCGCCGCGGAGGCAAAGTTTTGCACAGTTAATGCGGCCATTTGGACGAGATAGCTGAGGGTGGCTTCCCCAGAGTAGGACTGCCAGTTAGTGTTCGTGACGAAGCTGACAGCGGTATTGAACGCCAGATCTGGCGATACTTGCGCAGCGCCGAAGCCCTGAGGGTTCAGCGGTAGCACGCCTTGCAGCCGCTGCAGCACATAAACAAAGAGAAAGCTGAAGATGCTGAAGGCCAGCAGAGAAGCGGTATATTGCGTCCAGCGCTGTTCCGTCGATTCGTTCACCCCGATTAGCTTGTACGTGATTCTCTCCAGAGGCCGGAGCAAAGGGTGCAAGAAGGTCCGGTTGCCTTCGAACACGCGCGCCATGAAGAGACCCATGGGCTTGGCGCTCGCCAGAATGATTAGAAAGTAAACGGCGATCTGGAACAGTCCGTTCGATGTCATAGATGTTTCCGAAACACTAGAATTTCTCAGGCTTCAGCAAGGCGTAAATCAGATACGCGAAAAGCAGCACAGTTACAATTCCGCCAACAAGATAGTCCATAAGCACCTTCTACAGGCGGTCACACGCTCGCGTAAAGCTCCAGGCGAGGAGAAACGCTACCAAGGCTACGAAAAGGAAGAGTAGATCAAGCATGAAGAGTTTTCCACTTCGTTTTCACTGTAGCGGCGGGGGCCTAAAGAATGTCTAAGGATTGCCTAAGGATTGGCTTAAAACGGAGTTTGTGGAACGAAGCCAGTGTAACCGCCCCCTCCTTGGCAGCCGGGGTTCTGAATAGATTGCGGAACGAACCCAGATCGGGCTATCAGCTCACAGCCTTCAACGATCGGCTTTGATGCCGCTTGCTTTGGCCGCGGCTCTGCGGGAAGCCGTTCGGGAGATGCGGGCGAATCGGTGGGTGCGGAGTTTGTAGGAACGAACCCACGCGCTTTTTGTAGCTGGCGCAAAGCACTGAGCGCTTTGTGGAAACCGCGTTCGGCAGCGGACATCAGGCGTTGGATTTGAGACAGCAGCTTGAGACACCGGTCAGTGTCCGGAGTTTCCCAGGCCTTTGCTTCATGTTGGCGAAAGCGGCGGATGCGCCAATACTGCTCAGCCATTTCGCTCACGAGCAGTTCTTCCGTCGTGTTGATGGGTTGGTGTTCCGCGAACAGGTCCGCTTTGAGCTGATTGAGTTCCGCCGGATCTTCCCCAGGCAGAACGAGCTGCTTGGAATACAGGCCGTGTTTGAAGGAGTTGCGGCTGGAACGAGCTTTGCCTTCTTCGCTCTTGGGTCCTGTCGACTTTTCGGCATTTGAACGGTTGGCGGCCAGTTTGGCTTCAGAGATCTGCTGCTTTTCAGCGAGTTTGCGGGCTTCGCGCTCGGCGGCGCGGCGCGCTTTGCGTGCTTGACGTGCGCTCATAATGACGAGCCGAGGTTCGCACGGGCTACGAACCTCGGAGGTCAAAATCGGGCGTAATGTGTTGACAGGATTCGGCGGAAATTATTTTGGCATTTGTTGTGATTGGCGAATCGGGCGGAGCCGGCGTGCAGCGCATGACGCCGGAAACCTGGATCGACGTGATCGAACGCGAGAAGCAACGCGGCGATGGGCACATCGGTCCCTGCAGCGGCAACTTGCCCCGGCCCAAGGAGCGCGGCGAATGCGAATGCCCCGTCTGCGCGGAAAACAGCCGCATTCTGAATGCAGGTTGATACATTGTGGAATCAGTTAACCGGATTTCGCATGCGAATACTCCCTTTGTGGTCGATCTCTGCAGGCGCTCTGCTCCTCGCCCGAACGCTTGGCTGGGCGCAGGGCCCCCAAATCGATCAGCTTCTAAGCCAGCTTGAACAAGTCCAAACGCTCTCCGGTGTAACCATTTCGCCGGATGGGAAGTGGGTCACATGGAACCAGCCGGCGCGCGATAACAGCGCCAACTCCGAGATCTATCTGTCTGCCTGGAAGAACCCGCCCGCGGCGCCGCAACGGATCACGGCCGGCGACGGCAAGCAATCGCTCGATGAGCATGGACTCGTATGGTCCCCAGACAGCAAGCAGGTCGCGTTCCTGTCGAATGCCGGATCGAGTCAGGAACAGGTCTTCGTCAAGAGCGTGGACGACAATAAACCGGCTCGCAAACTGACCAACCTGAATGGGTATGTTCGCGATCTTTGCTGGTCGCCGGATGGAAAAGAAATCGCATTTCTGTATGCGGAGGGCGGCGGTGGCGGAGGGCCGCTCGAAGCGGAACCGGCGCAAACGGGACCCATTGGCGCGGAAATTCATAACCAGCGCCTGACCACCGTGAAGGCGGAGGGCGGCGACATCCGCCAGTTCTCTCCGGCGAACCTGAACATCTACGAATACGACTGGGCGCCGGATGGGCAGCGCTTTGCCGCCATCGCAGCCCCAGGACCCGCGGACAACAACTGGTGGATCGCGCGCCTCTATGTGCTCGCTGTAGAGCCCTCCGAAATGAAACTGATCTATCAACCTCCCACCGAGCAGCAGATAGCCGTGCCGCGCTGGTCGCCCGACGGGCAGCAGATCGGTTTCATTGGCGGCATCATGAGCGATGAAGGATTCGTCGGCGGCGATCTGTTCACCATGCCCGGAACAGGTGGCACCCCGCGCGATGTGACTCGCGGCCGGAAAGCCTCTGTGAGCGGCTTCCGCTGGGAAAGCCCCAACAAAGTTCTGCTGACGGAAGATCTGGACGGCGGCGGAGCGATCGCAACGCTCGATACATCCACGGGACAAACCGAGAGGTTGTGGAGAGGTGATGAGGCCCTGCACGAAGACGGGAATTATCCGAATCTCGCGCTGGCAAAAGATGGCCGAACCAGCGCCATTATTCGAAGCACCTGGGCCCTCGCTCCGGAAGTCTGGGCCGGTCCCTTGGCGGATTGGCGGCGGCTCACCGACGTGAACGCCAGCCAGCACCCGCATTGGGGCAAAGCGGAAAGCATTACTTGGACGAGCGGCGGTTTTCCCGTGCAAGGATGGCTGATTTATCCCGAAAATTTCGATCTGCAAAAACGTTACCCGATGGTGGTCGGGGTCCACGGCGGGCCCGCCGGCATGCACTCGGCCTCTTGGCCTTCCACTCATTTCGATATGTCCGTGATGGCCGGCCTCGGCTATTTCGTCTTTTTCCCAAACCCGAGAGGAAGCTATGGAGAGGGCGAGGCGTTTACCAAAGCGAACGTGAAGGACTTCGGCGGAGGCGATCTGCGCGACATCCTGGCCGGTGTCGACGCAGTATTGAAGAAGGCGCCCGTCGATAGCAACAGGATCGGCATTACCGGCTGGAGCTATGGCGGATACATGACCATGTGGACCGTCACGCAAACGAATCGCTTTCGTGCAGCCGTTGCAGGCGCGGGCATCTCCGACTGGCTCAGTTACTACGGCGAAAATATGATCGATCAGTGGACGATCCCCTATTTCGGGGCTTCGGTGTACGATGATCCCGCCGTGTACGCCAAGAGCTCACCCATCACTTACATCAAGCACGTGAAAACACCAACGCTCGTCGTAGTCGGCGAACGCGACGGCGAGTGCCCTGCGCCGCAGTCGTTTGAATTCTGGCACGCTCTGAAAACGCTGAACGTTCCCACGCAGTTGGTTGTGTATGCGGGCGAGGGCCATTCCTTTCACGATCCGAAAGACCGGCTCGATGTGCTGCGCCGCACACTCGCCTGGTTTGACCAGTACTTGCAGAAGTAACATGCCGGGCACGATCTCAGTTCGCCAAATGCGGAGCTCGGATTTGCCGGAAGTGCGCAGAATCTGCCGCGTCGCTTTCGGAACATTTCTGGGCATGCCTGATCCGGAGGCTTGCTTCGGAGACAAAGAATACGTGTTCACGCGCTGGAAGGCGAATCCAGAAGCGGCGCTGGTCGCCGAAGTAGACGGGAAAGTCGCGGGATCGAACTTCCTGACCCGGTGGGGGAGCTTTGGCTTTTTTGGTCCGCTTACGGTCAGCCCGGAATTCTGGAACCAGCGCATCGCCCAGAAATTGCTCGAACCGACCGTAGAACTGTTCGACAAGTGGGGTTTGCGCGAGACTGGCCTGTTCACCTTTGCGCACAGCCCCAAGCACGTCGCACTGTATCAGAAATTCGGATTTTGGCCCCGATTCCTAACCGCGCTCATGTCGAAAACCGTCAATGGGCGCGGGGAACCATGGATTCAATATTCAGGGCTCGAGGAAGCTGCACGGGCCCAAGCGTTACGTGCTTGCCGCGAACTGACCGATTCGATTTACGAGGGCCTCGATGTGACCTCCGAAATTCAAGCCGTCCACGATCAGAATCTGGGCGATACGGTTCTCTTGTGGGAAGGTGGTGATTCGCTCGACGGGTTTGCGGTTTGTCATTGCGGACCGGACACCGAAGCGGGACACGACACTTGTTATCTGAAGTTCGCTGCAGCGCGGTCGGATAAAGACTTCGCACGTCTGTTAAAGGACGCCGAAGCATTTGCCGCCGCCTGTGGTGTGCACCGGCTGGAAGCCGGAATGAATCTGGGCCGGAGGCAAGCCTATCGCCAGATGCTTCAGAATGGATTCCGCACCGACATGCAGGGCGTCGCCATGCATCGCCCCGATGCGCCGGCCTACAACCGGCCGGAGGCGTTTGTTGTCGACGATTGGCGTTGACCGCTCTGGTGCTCGGCGGCTTTCTCAATCTCGGAGTTCAGCTCGCCGCCAATCAGCACCGCCGCATTTGTGAAATAAAGCCACATCAGCAGCATCGCCACGGCGCTGAGTCCTGAATACATCCGGTCGTAAGAATGAAACAGATCGAAATAGAAGCGCACCAGAAGCGCCGATCCGACCCACAATACCAGCGCCGCCACCGCGCCGGGCGTGCTCCAGGCCCATTCGCGGTCCGATAGATTCGGACCAAACCGGTAGAACAGAGCGAATGCAAGGAGTAAGAGGATCGGGATCACGACCCATTCGACTACACGAAAACCGAAGACTGAACGATGACTAATGTAGGTGCCGAACAAAATGATGCCGAGCGAAGCCAACGACAGAATCATAATTGCCAGAGTCAGCCCGAATGTGGTGAACACGATGGACCAGAAGCTACGGCGCTCCCGGACTTCATACGCTGTATTGAGGCCGCTTATCATGGCCCAAGTGCCATTCAATGCCGCCCATCCAGCTCCGAGCGCCGCGGTCACAGCCCCGATGCCCGTGTGCGGGCGCGCGTTCAGTTGACTCATGGTATTGTCGATGAGCTCCGAACTGCGCTGCGGCATGATCTGCCGCAATGCATCGATCAGGGTATGGCGCACGGCGGAATTGGCATCGCTGGATTTGACGAATAGAAACATCAGGAGCAGCAGTGAAGGAAACAAAGCGAGGAAGTGATAGAACGCAAGCCGGGCAGCTTGACCGAATATCGCATCCTCCCAGCTTTCACGCCAGGTGCGCTTCAGCAATTCACGCCAGGAGAGGCCACCGAGAGTCCAGAGATCAACCATTCGCGGCTCTATGGTAACGATTGACAATCGAGGGCAATATGAAAAGACTGATTACGATATTGGCATTTGCGACCACTCTATTTGGCCAGAACGGCAAAATTCGCATTATCGCCTTCGGCGCTCATCCTGACGATTGCGATATTCGCGCCGCGGGCACAGCGGCTCTCTTTGCCAAGATGGGCTACCCGGTAAAGTTCGTTTCCGTCACAAACGGCGATGCCGGGCACCAAACCATGCGCGGCCCCGAACTGGCCCGCCGCCGGTTGGGGGAAGCGAAGGAGTCCGCGCGCCGCTTAGGAATTCAGTACGATGTCCTGAACAATCACGACGGCCAACTACTCCCCACGCTGGACGTCCGCAGAGAGATCATCCGCGAGATTCGCGAGTGGAATGCCGACGTGGTGTTGGCGCCGCGTCCGAACGACTACCATCCCGACCATCGCTACACCGGCGTTCTCGTGCAGGATGCCGCCTACATGGTCGTGGTGCCGGACATCGTGCCGGAAACTGCTCCGTTGCGCAAAAATCCGGTGTTTCTCTACTACGAAGATCGTTTCCAGCGTCCGAACCCGTTCCAGCCCGACATCGCGGTCGATATCGACAGCGTGATTGACAAAAAAATCGACGCATTAGACGCCCACGTTTCGCAAGTCTACGAATGGCTGCCCTGGGTGGACGGCACGCTGAATCAGGTTCCGAAGGACCCCACAGAACGCAAAGCCTGGCTGAAGCGAACGCGCACGCATGCGATCAGCGTTCCGGTACGCGCCTCGCTGGCGAAATGGTACGGCCCGCAAAAGGGAAATACAGTCAAGTATTACGAAGCCTTCGAAATTTGCGAATACGGCGCGCAGCCCGACGAATCTCGCATCCGCCAGCTATTCCCCATGCTGGGCCAGTAACTTTCCGCTCTGATGAAAAATGCCGAAATGAGCGGAAGCGTCAGCGTCAGCGCCCTAACAGGAGATCAACCATATGAACAATAAACTTATCTTCGTCGTAAGCGCCTTGATCACGGGAGCCATTGCCTTTGCCCAGAACGGCGCGATCGATTTTCACAAAGGAATGCCCTTCAGTGAAGGACGCGTCGTAGGCAACACGCTGTACGTTGCCGGCCAGCAAGGCCCCGACGCTCACGGCAAAGTCACCGGTACCGATATCACGGTGCAAACCACTAATGCAATCGCCGCGGTAGAGAAGGTCGTCAAAAAAGCCGGCTTTCAAATGAGCGATATCGTAAGTCACCGTGTACCTCACCGACCTGAACGATGTCGAGAAGATGAATGAAGTCTACAAGAAGCTCATGCCGGATCCCAAACCAGCCCGGGCCACTGTGCAGGTTGCAGGCTTAATCGGCGGAGCAAGGATCGAAATCTCGGCAATTGCTGTAAAGCAGTAAAATAGCAAGCGGTATGTAGCATGCTACCCACAATCAATGCGCCGCAACAAGCACTCTCCAAACTGAAGCAGGATCTGAAACAGGGAATCCGCGCATACCGGACTCGCTCGTCGAGCGTGGCACTGGCGGTCATCGCGATGGCGCTCGCCTTTGGAATCTGTACAGGCGCCTTCAGCGTAATGAATGCGCTGCTGGTAAAGAGGCTCCCCTTCCACCAGCCGCAGCAGCTCGTGGAACTCTGGATTCCGCCGGTCGGGCCCATAAATGGCCGAGTGGCATTCCAGGCCTGGTCCCGCAACAGTTCGTATCTGCAAGGAGCCGCCGCTTTCTCCGCCTCGGAGATGAACTTGATCGGTAGCCGGGATGCCTTTCGCGTGAAAGTTGCCGAGACTTCGGCGAACTTCTTTTCATTGCTCGGTGCCAATCCCGTCGTCGGGCGCTCCTTTGCGCCGGATGAAGATATCCTGGGCCACAACGCGGTTGCCGTAATCTCCTACGGCCTCTGGCAACAGTTCTTCGCAGGAGACCCTGCCGCACTCCACAAATCGATAAACATAAACGGAAAGCCGCTGGAAGTCATCGGGGTCGCCCCGGCCAGCTTCGATTATCCGGGCAAAACCAGCGTCTGGATTCCCACCGTGTTCGATGTTGAAAAAATACCGAAGCGGGGAGCATTCCTAATCCAAACCATCGCCCGGCTGAAGGACGGTATCGCGCTTCGGACCGCGCAGAAAGCATTTGATGCCGAGGTTCGGAGCACCGATCCCGAACTCCTCCGGACCGTGAGTGCCCAGGAGCGAAACCGGCCGCATTTGGCTGCCCTGCAAACTCAGCTTGCCGGGCCGCTGCGCGATGCAAGCTGGGCGCTTTCCGCCATGACGCTGCTGGTCCTGCTCACCGCTTGCGCTAGTGTGGCGCAAGTGCTGCTGTCGCGCGCCATGGAGAGGAAACACGAGTTGGCGGTGCGGACCGCGTTGGGAGCGAGCCGCGCGCGCCTGCTACAGCAATGGATCACGGAAGCTACCTTGTTGACCACGGCCGGTGCTGCTCTTGGTCTCATAGTGGCTTATTGGTCGGCGCGCATCGTCTCGTCGGTAGCGCCGGCGCAATTGGAAGTGCAGCAATACACTGTTTGGGACTGGCGGGTACTCGGCTTTACGACGATGCTTGCCGTGGCCATGGGCGTCGTATTTGGGATCCTGCCCGCATGGCTCGTTGGGTCTTCGCAGCCATCGGCATACTTCGTTCGGAGTCAGCCCGGCGCGCGCGACGTGGGAAGCAGGCGAGCGCGAGGCGCCCTGATCGCATTGCAGGCTGCGTTGCTGTTGGCTCTGGTAACAAGCTCACTCACGCTCGGGCGTACATTCCTGCAGCTCGTTCAATCGGATTTGGGCTTTCGTCCCGCCCATGTGGTGACGCTCCATGTTTCGCTGGAAGGGACGCGGCATGCCGGTCGTGGCGAATGGGCTTATTACAGTGAAGCTCTTCGCCGCCTTCGCGCTGCGCCGGGCGTTGAGGCAGCCGGCGCAGTAAGCTACCTGCCCTTGGCGAACAACATCTACATGGCCAATGCCATGAAACTCGATTCCGGCCAGACCGTTCAAGGAGCGGTCATGAATGCGGTCACACCCGGATATTTTCGCGCGCTGGGAATTGCAATGCTCGCAGGCGCCGATTTTACCGAAAGCCGGCGTTCGAAACGCGCTGTCATCGTAAACCAGGCCTTCGTGCAGCAGGCGCGGCTCGGAGAACGCATTCTGGGCCGCAATGTGATAGCGCCCTGGAGCAGTAGGCCATACCGGATCACCGGAGTCGTCCGCACCACGCGTTTCGCCGGACCGGAATACGCCAGCCACCCCCAGATTTATTGGCCCGTTGAGGAGGAACCACCTCCCGCGCTGACGTTCGTCGCACGGGTACAAGGTTCGCCCGAGGCGTTCCTGGCGCCCTGCCGCGACGTCCTGAAGGCCATAGACCCGGAAGTGCCTGTGTACGACGTCAAGACGCTCGATCAGCGCTTGGCGGATGTTCTCGCCCGTCCCAGGTTTTACACCGCCGCCACGTTCGTTCTGGCCGTGTTGAGCATCTTGCTCGCAGCCGCCGGAATTTACGGAACAACCACCTATTCGCTTTCACAGCGGAGGCACGAAATGGGCGTTCGCATGGCGGTGGGCGCTTCCTACGGGCGTATCCGCGCCATGCTGCTGCGCGAGTGCCTCGTACCTATTTTGTGCGGGGGAGCCGCTGGCGTCGTTCTCTCGACGCTTTCCGGAGAGTATTTGAGCCGTCTCCTCGAAAGCGCTACGCGACAGCCATTCTGGATACTGATCGCCGGCGTGGCGATCTTGCTGTCTACCGGATTGGGGGCGGCCTGGAGCGGAACAGCCAGCGTGTTATCCATAGACCCCGCAGAGGCGCTGCGGGCCGAGTGAATCTCGCTCACTTACTGCATGGGATATACTGCTCCAGCAAAGTCGAGGTTTCGTGTGCTCCGCTCTCTCCCACTACTTCTCTTACTAGCGATCCTTTCTGTGTCCATCGGGCACGCGCAAGATACGGCGACGATCGCCGGCACAGTCTCGGACCCCTCCGGCGCAACCGTCGCCGATGCGCAGGTCACGTTGGTAAATGCGGGAACGCAATTCACCCGCGTTGTCGCCACCAACGCCAGCGGCCAGTACGTCGCGTCGTCCATCCCGACGGGCGCCTACACTCTCACGGTTGTAAAGCCCGGATTCGAGAAGCTCGTTCGCTCGGGAGTGATCCTGACCGCGGCAACCACCTTGACCGTCGATCTGCAGCTTGCGGTCGGAAGTCAAACCGAGACGGTGTCCGTTACGGCCACTGCGCCGCTGCTGCAATCGCAAAGCGCGGAAGTCTCGGCCTTGGTCGACAGCCGTCAAATGGTGGCATTGCCGTTGGTCAGCCGGGACTTCACGGATCTCGTGCTGCTCACGCCAGGCGCACACGCCGGCTCTGCCGCCAATCTCGCCGAAGGCGGCAGTCCCTATTCCATGCGCGGCGGAGCCAATTACAGCGTCAACGGGGCGGTTGCCGCCGGCAATAGCTATCTGATCGACGGTGTCTATAACCGCAATCTCTGGTTGAACACCTTGATCATAGTTCCGGTTGTGGATGCGATCCAGGAATACCGGGTGATGACCAGTAACTATTCCGCCCAGTATGGCGAGTCCGCTGGCGCGGTTACCGAGGTCGAGACCCGCTCCGGGACAAACGACTTCCACGGTTCGGCCTGGGAATTCTTACGAAACGATAAGCTGAACGCCAATACCTTCTTCAACAACCTGAATGGAATTGCGCGGCCGGCCTTCCGCAGAAACGAGTTCGGCGGCACCATCGGCGGTCCGCTCATCCATAACAAGACATTCTTTTTCGGCGATTACCAGGGCATCCGGCTCACCTATCCGCAAACCTTTACGTCCACGATTCCGACCCTGGCGCAGCGGCAAATGATTGAGACAGGAAATTTCGCCGCGCTTGGCGTTCCCATTTACAACCCATATCTGACGCAGACGGTGAACGGGCAATTGCGGCGCGTGCAGTTTCCAAACAATCAGATTCCGTTAAATCTGCTGGATACGGTAGCGATCAACATGGTGAAACTGTTGCCGCCGCCGAGAACGCCGGCAGCCACCAACAATTTCACCTTCGATCCTCCATTGACCCAACGAACAGACCAATTCGATGTTCGCGTGGACCAGAATATAGGCGCTTCGGATCACCTCTTCTTTCGCTACAGCTACGACAACAGCAATCAAGTTGTGCCGGGCACGCTCCCTGCGCCCGCCAATTCGGCCATCCAAACGGGCCCGTACATTGCCACCACCGGCACTGGCGCCACAAGCACGGGAAATGGCACCACGACGCCCCTGCTTAACTGGTCCGCCGTGCTCGGGTACACTCGTGCGTTCAGCCCGAATACCGTACTGGAATCGCACTTCGCCGTAGTGCGATGGAATGCCAATATCACGCCGCTGGATGGTGCGTACAACACCGCTGCCCAGATCGGTATGCCGGGTATCAATATCAACGACAAATCGGGCGGCTTGCCAAGTTTCACTATCTCCGGATTCCAAACGCTTGGCGATAACTCCACTTTCCCGGAGGACAGCCATAGCACGACTTTCCAGCTCGACGGCGCGGTGACGCACATTCGCGGAACGCACACCATCAAAGCCGGTATGCTGTTTCTGCGCCATCGCTTCAATGGGTATTCTGCATTTCCGACGCGCGGTACCTTCGACTTCAACGGCCAGTTCACCCGGCAAATCAACAGTTCCGGTTCGCAAACCGCCCTTGCCGATTTCGCCCTGGGCGCCTACGATGCGGCGAGCCGCAACATCCTGACCAGCACCTTCGGTATGCGCATGTTCCAGCTAGCGCCATTCGTGCAAGATACCTGGCGCGCAACCAACCGGCTGACGATCGATCTCGGCTTTCGCTGGGAAGTGGATGCGCCGCCGTACGATGTCCACAATCATTGGGCCAACTTAGACATCAACACCGGCCATTTGCTGGTTGCCGGAGTGAACGGAAATGGCCGCCGGTTGCGGAATTTCGATTACGATACACCCGCGCCCCGAGTGGGACTCGCCTACGTGCTGACGTCCGACCGCAAAACCATCCTGCGGACCGGCTTTGGAATTTCCTATGTGAACATGCTGGCGGGCGGAGCGCAGCTTTACAAAAATCTGCCTTACTTCTTCACGCAAACAATCGCTACGAACATCAGTGGCGCTCCTGGAGCAACTTTGAGCCAGGGCCTCCCGGTTCCTGTCCAGCCGGATATCAACAACGAAGCGGCGCTTTCCACCGGCAGCCCCAATGCCTGGAACATGAGCCTGCGCCAGACGGAAGTCTTGCAATGGAGCTTCGGAATTCAGAGGCAGCTCCTGTCGGATTGGATGTTCTCGGCCACCTACGTCGGCACGCGCGGCGAGAGAATTCTCGTCAACAGCCAGAATCTCAACCAGTCGGTTCCCGGTCCCGGCGCCCAAGGACCGCGCCGTCCTTATTACGGAATTAATCCCAACCTGGTGAACGTGGCTTACCGGACGAATGCTGGCGATTCCAAATACGAGTCTCTGCAATTGCACCTGGAAAAACGGTTCTCGCGCGGGCTGACCTTCGGCGCTCCTACACCTATGCCAGCTATCTATCCGATGTCGGAAACCCGAACGGAGGCGGCAATTCCGATATCCAAAACTATTTCTGCATCGCCTGTAACTGGGGCCCGATGCCGGACGATTACAAAAGCGTGCTTTCGATCAATCACGTTTATCAGATTCCGCTCGGACGCGATCGCAAATATCTCACACAAGGAGTGCTGTCCTACATCTTGGGCGATTGGAATCTCAGCGGCATTTGGACTGCCCAAACCGGACCGCACTTCACCGCTATCCTCGGCACGAATGTTTCGAATTCAGCCGGGGGTGGGAACCAGCGTCCCAATCGCATCGGCAATGGAAACCTGGCGCCGGATCAGCGAAGCATTTATCACTGGTTCGATACCGGCGCATTTGCCCCTCCGCCGCCTTTTACATTTGGCAACTCGGGAACCGGGATTCTTGTGGGGCCCGGCTATTTCGATGTCGATCTCAGTATGGTGCGGCAGTTCCGTATAACCGAGCGTTTCCGGTTGGACTTGCGTTCCGAATGGTTCAACGCTTTCAATCGGGCCAATTTCAATTCGCCGAACGCCAGTATCCAGACGGCGCAAGCCGGAGTGATCAGCAGCACGCTACCGTCAAGAATCATCCAGATGGCCGTGAAGGTTTCGTTCTAATGACGCGCCGCCAAGCCATAACCGGGCTCGCAGCAGCGCTCGGCGCATCGCCATTCGCCTATTCAAAGCAAGAACAGAATGGCCGCCCGAAGAACGTGCTGATTATCATGTCCGACCAGCACAAGCCCGACTGTCTGGGCGTTACCGGGAACACAGCCGTACGCACACCCAACCTGGATGCCTTCGCTCGCACCGCGGTTCGTTTCACCAGCGCCTATTGCACGAATCCGGTATGTACGCCGTCGCGCGCCTCCATCCTCACCGGTCTGTACACCCACCATCACCAGGCCTGGAACAACACGACTCCGTGGCCAATCGGGCACAAGACCATCGCGCACTACTTCGGACACGCAGGCTACGTCACTGGTCTTATCGGCAAAATGCATTTTGTCGACGCCCAGACGCACGGCTTCGATTACCATCTCGATTTCAACGATTGGTATCAGTTCTTAGGGCCGAAGACCAAACTCTACGCCGATGAACTGAGCCGCGCCAATTCCGGCGCGGGACTTCCACAGATTGACGATCTCTGGCGCGATTTTGGTGACCCCTGGAAAGGCGCGCGCGAGCTGGACGGACGCGAAGGTCCGGTCGCGGTCGGCGCCGTGTCGAAGATACCGGAGGAGGACCACTTTGAAAGCTTCGTGGCGCGGGAATCCATCCGGTTCTTAAGCAAATACGGGCGGCAGCAACAACCTTTTCTGTTGATTTGCTCGTTTTTGAAGCCGCACGATCCGTTTATGCCGGCCGAGCGTTTCGCGCGAATGTTCCGGCCGGAGGCTATGACCTTGCCTCCCACCTGGGGTAAAGTGAACCTGTCGAGCGTTCCAGCCGAAGTGCGCAACTCGATCGAGCACAATGCGCCGACGCCGGAGCTGAGCGATCCGGTCGAAGCTCGCAAGCGCATTGCCTATTACTACGCCAATCTGGCCCAGATGGACGATCGTGCGGGCGCCGTCCTGCGGAGCTTACCGCAGCTCGGCCTCGAGGAGAACACCATCGTCATCTACACCTCCGATCACGGCGAGATGCTGGGCGAGCACGGGTTGTGGCAGAAGTTCCAGTTCTACGAATCTTCCTGCGGTATTCCGCTGCTGGTACGCGCGCCGGGAGTTTCGAAACCGGGCGTCTGCCCGGTACCGCTCAGTCAGGTAGGCTTGCTACCGGCCATCGCGGAACTCGCCAACGTCCGGGTTTCCTCGCCGATCGACGGCCTTAGCTTTGCCGCCCAAGTCCGCGATCCCGACGTTCCCACCGATGCCCCCGTATTCGCCGAATATAACTTGCGAACCAAAAACGCCAAGTACATGATCCGCAGCGGCGATTACAAATACACATTCTGGACGCATGACATGCCCGAGCTCTACGATTTGCGCGCCGACCCGCAAGAGATGAACAATCTTGCGCTCCGCCGCGAGTACCAGGGCAAAGTCGCGGAGCTGAAAGCAAAGTTATTTGCCTGGTACACTCCGCCTAGGGCAATCTAAAAGTACTTTACAAGAAAAAGCAAATCGCGCATACTCTTCTCATGATCGAGTGTGCGTGCACGACTTCTTACGATTGGGTTGACTACTTCTACCGGAACGCTCCGGAACCGGCGCTTCCCTGGAACGACTCAGTCCGCTTGTCTGGCGCCGAAAGATTGGCGGTGATCGCCTCGATCCAGCAGTTCCAACTGGGCGAAGGCGCCAGCGGCGCCCGCATGCTGGAGCGTGCGCAGCGCTTCTCGCGCGCAACGGGAGATCTCGGGCTGATCGCTGCCTTGAAGCTCTTTTTGCGCGAAGAGCAGCGTCACAGCAAGATTCTGGCGCGCTTCCTCCAGATCGAGAATGCCCGCTGCCTACGGAAGCATTGGGTGCACAGCGTCTTCCGATGGATTCGCGGGCTGGCAGGTCTTGAGTTGTGCCTCAAGGTCCTGGTGACTGCGGAGCTGTTGGCCCGGCCATACTACGCGGCATTGCGCGATGCTACCGGATCGCCTTTGCTCAGGAGCATCTGCCAGCTCATCTTCGAGGAGGAGCGCGCTCACATCCGTTTTCAGGCCTTCGCTCTGAGCCGCTTTCAGGGCCGGCATTCCCGGCTGATGCGGCCTCTGATCAAGCGAGGGCACGCCGCGCTGTTAGCTGGGACGGCAGCGCTCGTGTGGATGGAACATGGGTCCGTCTTCCGGTCTGCCGGGCGAAGCTTTCGCAGCTTCTGGAAAGAAACATGGCAGGAGTTCCACGAGCTCTATTGCGTTGTGGGCCCATAATTGCACTACAAATCGGCATGGGAGGTCGTCTAAGCGGCAGGACTACAGATCCTGAATCTGGAAATTGGGGTTCGACTCCCTTTCCTCCCTGCAAATTCTCTACTGCAAAGCGAGCGACGCGGCGAGCGTAACCCGCTTCTGCGCCGCCCGGTCCTCGACGATAATTTGTCCGTTTTCAAGCCGCACGTCGTCGACTTTTCGGAACCCTTCCGGAATCCGGGTATAAAACAGCAAAAAATGCGTTCCAATCTTTGACTTCGCGGGAAGCCATCGGTAGGTCGGTGTGTCAAACATCGTACCCATGCTGATGGCCTCGCGCCGCGGTACGTCGAAGGGCTGAGTACTGAATTCCATTCCGCGCGCCATTTTGCCGGTTGGCGGATAGTTGCCCCAATACTGTAACCACGGGTACTCACTGCGCTTGAAAATGTAGCCCAGCATCAAGCGCGTTTTCGGGTTGATCGCCGTAACCCACTCCAGCGTGCGCTGCAGATCGAGCAGCGTCGTCGCGTGGTCGAGGTAATGCGGGTTCTCCGGCGTCTCGCGAAGGTTGATTTTCTGGCCGCTCAAGCCCGGCGCCATCGGCCAGGTGAAGTCCTGCCCGGAGGTGAGACGCCGTTCGGTCTGTCCCATCTTTGGTTGATCATACGGCCGTGTACGCGAGCGCAACCCGGAAAGATCCACGACCGTAACGCCCGATTCGAGAAAAGGCGATCCGAGCGTAGCATGCTCCGCCCAGTTCACCGGACGGTCAAAGCCCAGCAGGCTCTCCAGCTCGCTCTCGACATAGATGACGTTTTCCCCGTCGACAGCCCGGAACGTCCGCGTAAATGTCTCGTGGACGATTGGCAACGGCGCCGTTAGGGTTGTCACCGTAGTCCTTCCTTCGCGGCTCGAACGCACTTCGAATGTTTCCGTATGCGCTTCGCCGTGCATCGAAAGGCCGGACGCGCGTTCTTCGGCGGACGGCGGCCCGAAACCATCGACGCACACGAAGTGGCCCGCGCCTCCGTCGAACCGGACCGGCCTTCCGAGTTCGCGCGCCATGCGCATCGGGTTCCAATACGGGCTCAGCTTCTGAGGATCGTCAGCCAGCACCAGGTTTGCCAGCGTGCCGCCCTTCCGCATGATCGTCAGCTCCAGCTTGCCGTTCGAGAGCGTGATTGCGGGATAACCTTCGAACGTGCTGTCTTGCATAGCTCCTTGCGGCCGGCACAGCACGGCACACGCGAACAAGACGGCGATTCTCAATGTACGCACGCGTTCGAGGATATCAGAGCAGGTCAGCGCTCCACGTACTGATCCAGCCGTCCAGCACGGCCGAATACTAGAAAAGGCTGTCTTGCGGCGCCACGATTTAATGGCTTAATGGCCCTCTTCCGGAAACTGGCTCAGCTTTGAAGGAATATGCATTTGTAGCGTAGTAAACAACGGTTGGCTCTGCGGAGCGGCATCGCAAAATCGATTGCGCCCTGCGTGACCGGAATCGGAGTCTTCAAGTTCTTCCCCTACGAACTGGGGAGACCTTTCATAACCGGGGCGGATCTTCCGAATTGTGTTACTAAGCTTCCGTGAGCCAATCGTACTGCTCACTGGTGAGCGGAACCACGGAAAGACGTCCTTGCTTAACAAGAGGAGAATCCTCGAACGCGCGATGGGTTTTCATGCTGTTGAGGGTACGATGGTTTTTTAGGCGCTTCCCGGCCCGGATCACAACACGCGGATTTTTCGGGTCTGAGGCGTCGACACTTACGACTGTTGCCGTCCCGACTGCCTGCCGTTCATCGCCCGTATGATAGATGATCAGCTTATCGCCATGCTTCATTCCGCGGAGGTGCTTCAGCGCAAGCGGGTTGGTGATACCGTCCCAAACCGTTTCGCCATCGCGTTCCAGATCACTGAAAGAATAGGCGTCGGGCTCGGATTTCAGAAGGTAGTGCATACTATCGAGGCCATCTTATCCGATCGCATTACTGCGGGACCCCTGCGTGCGCGAGGGGAAGTCCTTGCCCCGGGGCTAGGGTTTTAAAGCAAGCTGATAGCCGGGGTCGCTAGGGGACTCTCCGTTGACTTTTACGATGCCAACGGATCCGTCAACATCGCTTGCGCGCAGGAATCCAATTGCTCCAGGTGTAGTCGAGACCAACGTTTTCACATCCTGCGCGCTGCCCACCATGCGCGGCAGAGTGACACTCTTCCCCACAAAGGTCATCTGCAGAAAATATTTTTTGTAGTCGCCTTCGGACATGTTGCAGATTATCTTCAGAAAGCTGTGAAGCTCCGGATGTCCGTTGCCGAGAGCCACCGGAACCAGCGGCTTTCCGGTTGGCCAGCGGTCTTTTTGCCCGAGAAAGATGGCTTTCAGATCGGCGGCAGACAACGTCGGTACAACATTGGTTTTGTTGACCACGACGGCAATAGCGTCCCCGTTGGCGCCGGCGGTTCGCAAAGATAATGATGCCAAGCACAAGGCGCCGAGCCCCAGGATGAATTTTGTTCGATTCATATGAGTTGCCCTTTCCCGATCAGAATGTGAACGCAATCTGCGCGTCTAATCCATTGGCGGTGGTGCTATCCAAGACCGGCGTGATGGAGCGCTGATAGAGCCGGTTATATTGCAGCTTGAACGCCGCATAATCGGCAAAGTCAATACGAAGTCCAGCGGATGGTCCGGTATACCGGCCCGTGTAAATGTTGACAGGATCGCCGGCGGGAGAATTGACATATTGGTAACGGATATATGGCCGGTACATTCCAAATTTGCGCGACAGTTGCGTGTAACCCATCGGCGTACGGTACACATGCTGCTGGCCGTCAATGCGATTGTTCAGCTCCACTGCTTCATTCATAAATTCCCAAGTCGGCGTGATGTAGACGGCATAGACGCTGCGAATATCCTGCTGGACATGTGGAATGCCCACAGGCACCATTCGATCGCGATAATACGATGTTCCAATTTGCAGGCCGCGGACCCATTCGGGAGCGATATAGCCGGCAAAATTGTAGGCTTTGTGATTCTTATCTGCCAGGAAATTCTGAACAGGCGCGGCGAACGGGTTCGAGCTCCGGCCGTTACCGCCTTCCGCCACCCAGTGCAAGCCGAGCTTATCCGTGCCCGGGACCAATCCGGTGGTTGTGACACCCACGTTGTGGACGGGGAGCAGGCCGCCGCTGTCCTCAAAGAAGTACATGAAGGGGCGTCCGGTCGCGGTTTGGAACCAGGTGCCGTGATGGAAAGCGGTGTTGTAGTAGCCGATCGCTGTGTGATAGCGTCCGCCGCTGATCTCGAAGTACTTATTACGCTTGTAAGTCAACTGCAGGCGCTCAATATCAAGGCCCCATTCGTTGGTCGGATCCGAGCCGACCACGAGTTCGCTGACGAAGCTTAAACGATCTGACAGCTTCGAAGACATAAACAGGTCGAATTCACCTGCCTGGAACGTATTGTGAGCCGAAACACCATAAGCGGCCTCGGGGAAGATGAGGGGATTGGCGTCCGATCCGAGGCCAAGATCCATATCGAAGAAGCCGCGAATCTTCAGCGTGGGTCCACCGCCCGGCAGTTCGATCATGTGATCGTGCGGGCTCGACATGTCGTCCGGAGAAGTGGAAGGCGAGCCTAACGGCGAGGTACTGGCGACCACGGGAGCCGGTGCAGGAATGGGTGTAGCGGTCGCGGGCGCAGGAGCGGTCGCCGGCCCGGCGGCAGTCTGCGATCGGTTTTCCAGCGTTTTTATATCAACCGTTTGAGCCGCGGAATCCTTGGTATCGATATGCTGCTGGCCGGCAAGTTTGTTTTCCAGTTCTTTGATACGGACTTCGTCGGAAGCTAAACGGTCCAGTAACATCTGAACCTGTTCCGCCGTGACCGGCTTTGGCGGGATATCGTTTTGCTGCGCGGCGACCGGCATACACGCGGCGATCACTCCAACCATGACGCGCCTGCAGAAGTTTGACCCTAAATGCGACATAGACCTGTAGCTGTTGTCGGCTAAGGTCCTGGAAATTCTCGCGGAAAGGAGCAACACAATACCGAAAGCATTGGCGGGTGCAGACTGTTCGGTTTTACAAGCGGCTGCGGGACGGACGCTTTTCGAAGCCTCCAGCAATGGTCTTGCGCAGCAGTGGAGCAAGGTCGCCGTGTTCGGTGATCTCGATGCGGTCCAATTCGAGCCACACCCTTATGTTCCGAAGTTCGTTGGCCAGCTCCAGGACAACCCGGCGCGAATCGTGGCCTGGCTCCAGGAAGGCGCTCTGCACAGTTAAAGCCTTGCGCGCGCGATCGGCTTTACGATCGCAGCGAGCGACAAGCGTATCGCCGCACAAAAAGGAACATACATAATAGCCGTAAACGCGTTTGTGGGGGCGGCGTGTATATTTCAATCGTGTACCTCATGCCAAACAGCCGCTCCATGCGACTGCGCTCCCAAACCAGCGAGTGACAAGTCCGCGAGCCTCGACACGCCCGGGGATGCGCGCCTGCGGGTGCAGATAAGCCCCGCCCACAAGTTTAGCGATGCGGGCCGGCCGGAGCGCCAGTCGAGCCACTATGCCCAGCCGCTGCGGCTCCGAAATTGCCTCCGCCAACATGTCCGCCGCCGAAATTGCCGCCACCGCGCGGACCGGCGTAACCCGCATTGGAGCGGGCCGGACCCGCGAAACCGCGTGCCGGACCCGTATATCCGGCTGCGGCACGGCCGGCCGGAACGTGCATACCGCTAGCGGTTCTGAACCCAGACGGAGCGAACGTTCTCATCGTCTGGGTACGCGCGGCTTGATACGCGGCTGGCGATCTCGATACTGTTCCGGCAGGAGGATTCCGCGGATTCACTGCGACCGCCGCGGGTCCGCGCGCCACCCAGCGCCCGTTCAGCCAGTAACCGCCGCCTCGAATGGGTGTCGTCACAACGGGAGCGTAGGCCACCACCGCCGGCGCGTAAAAGCCGTATCCAAATGGATTGTAGAAAGCGCCCATTCCGGGCAGCCAGGCATAAGAATTAAATGCCGAATTCCAATACCAGCCCGGCGAATACCACGGCCCGAAGCCGAACCCGCCCCAGCCGAATCCGCCGTATCCCCCGAATCCTCCGTAACTCGCGGAGTTCAGGCCCACGTTATTTGCGGCCTGATAACTCGCCGCGGCGGCATACCGGGAGCGCACATTGCTCCAGGCATAGAGGTCATCCTCTTTCTTTGCATCGAACTTGCCGGACTTTAGATTGCCCGCCAGCAGCGTCTCATGGCCCTTGCCGAGATCCACTTTGCGGTCATCCAATTGCACCACAGCTTTGCCGTCCATCACGGCAGCACGGGGCTGATCGCCCGCGGTAAACCGATAAAGTCCAGCCTTTTCGATGGTAGTGGAAGCGTTGTGATCGAGAACCACCAAGTGATTGTCTTTCAACAATTCGTCCACTTCGAGCATGACTTCTCCACGCTCCACAGCCACCTGCATATCCGTGAGCGAAGGCGAAATCATACGGACCGCGCTGTTATCGCCGAGCCGCAGGAAAACGCCTGGAGTTAGAAGCACTTCGGCCTTTCCTACACCGGTCGAAAGCGTGTCGTCCGTGTTCAGAATAGTTGGCTTCTCTCGCTTCACGGTAACGGGCTTACCGTTCAGAGATGCGTTTCCCTCTATGTAGTTGACGACTCCAGGCTTGGCGGAGATCGTGTAAGCCTGCGGCATCGCATACATGGCGGTTACTGCCAGCCCGGCAACGACTTTAACGGACATCTGCCACACGCGCTTCATATGTGTGAGCTCCCTCTAATGCTTGGATGCGAAGCGGCCGGGCATCGTTCCCGGGCGATCTTCCATCTGTGGCCTTTATTGTACGCCCAATCTGCGAGAGCAGTGCGTTTTCGATCTCACCTGGCGCGGCCTCTCAGACTGCCGCGGCGTCGAGACCCATCTCCACGCTTGGGGTGGTGAGAACAACATAAGCTGCTTGCAAAATTAAGAAATAAAACAGAGCAGAGTTGAAATGTTTTGAAACTGCGCTTTGTCCTCGTAATCCGTTGTTTCCAGGCAACGAGAAAACGAGGAACAAGCCCCTATGCAGATTACCCGACGCGAGCGAGTGTTGCACTACGGCCACCTGCTGCAAGGCACATTGTTCACCGTTCTGGAGGCCGCCCCAGGGCCGCTCTGCGAGAAAGCACGGCTGCTGATCGCGGTGCTGGAAATGATGGCGCTATAGCGGCGTGTCGTTAACCCGTGCATGATCTTGTGCCATACGGCGTCCTCCATCAA
>Ga0070739_10001372_pt1 | contig 37170 bp, 42 predicted proteins | sample Coa_R1_7_FD_66445 | JGI IMG/M metagenome (GOLD analysis project Ga0070739, IMG submission 66445) | Surface soil microbial communities from Centralia Pennsylvania, which are recovering from an underground coalmine fire - Coalmine... | ecosystem: Environmental > Terrestrial > Soil > Unclassified ...
TTCGACGTCGATCTCGACGCGTCGCGCGTCGCGACGCGAGGAGACGAGCCGGTCGGGCTGGTCAACGTCGGCCTGCGGGGCGCGGCCGCGTGGATCGGCGGCATGGGCGTCGTCCCCTCCGAGCGCGGCGCCGGCCTCGGCGCGACGCTGATGCGGTCCGCGCACGAAGCGGCGGCCGCGCGCGGTGTCTCGGAGGTGTGGCTCGAGGTGATCACCACGAACACGCCCGCGATCCGGCTGTACGAGAAGCTCGGCTACGAGCACGTGCGCGAGCTGGAGATCTGGACGATCGAGCCCGACGGAGCTCCGCCCTCGTCCGCCCGGGAGGTGCCCGTCGCCGAGGCGCACGCGCGCGTGCGCGAGCTGCGCCCGGCGCCCGAGCCGTGGCAGCGCTCCGACGAGACGCTCGAGCGGCTGCTCGCGCACGAGACGCTGCTCGGGCTGGTGACGGACGGCGCCGCGGCGGTGATCCGTCCCACCGAGGGCGGCACGGTCGTGGAGCAGGTGGCGGGCGAGAGCGTCGACGCGGCTACCGACGTCCTGGCGGCCGTGCTCGCCCGCGGCGCCACGCTGCGCCTGACGAACATCCCGGCCGGGGACGAGGCCGCGCTCGCGCTCGCCCGCTTCGGCGCCTCGCCCGTCCTACTGCAGCACGAGCTCCGGCTCGGCCTCGACTGAGTCGGTACCCGCCGGCACGCGCGGGGAGCGAACGGCGGTCGGCGCGACCACGACGACCGGGCAGGGCGCACGCCGCGCGACGTCCGCCGAGACGCTGCCGAGCAGCGACGACCGCGGCCCGTGGTTGCCGACGACCAGGAAGGAGGCACGCCGCTCCCCCGCCAGCTCGACCAGCCGGTCGGCGGGATGACCGCGCTCGAGCACCAGCCCCGCGTGCCCCGCGCCCGTCTCGCGCAGCAGATCGGCCGCCCGCGCGACACCGCCGCCGCCGTCCACCACGTGCACGTAGAGCAGCGGCAGCGAGTAGCGCTCCGCGAGCTCGCCCGCGAGCTGGATCGCGCCCGCCGCGCTGCTCGCATCCTCGACACCGCAGATCACCGGCCCGTTCATCTCACGCACCTCCTGAGTCGCCTGCCGCCAGGATCGCCGGGCGGAGCCCGCGCGGCCATGGGCTCTCCGCCCCATGTCGCAGCACCGGGGCATCCACGAGGATGGCGGGGTGTGGGACTCCCTCGTCGACCTCGCCTCCGGCTCGTCCTGGACCTACGGCGTCGTGCTCGCCTTCGCGGCGCTCGACGCGGTGGCCCCGATCGTCCCCTCCGAGACGCTCGTCGTCGCCTCGGCGGCGCTGGCGGCCTCCGGACGGCTGAACCTGGCGCTCGTGCTGCTCGCGGCGGCCGCGGGCGCACTGCTCGGCGACAACGCGGCGTACGGGATCGGCCGCCTGTTCGGGAGTCGGATCGAGCGCTGGCTCGCCTCGTCCGAGCAGCGGCGCCGGCGGCTCGACTGGGCGGAGCGACAGCTGGATGCGCGCGGCGCGACGCTGATCGTCGTCTCCCGCTTCGTTCCGGGCGGACGCACCGCGACGATGATCGCCGCCGGGCTGCTGCGGATGCGGTGGCGCCGCTTCGTCGCCTTCGACCTCGCCGCCGCGGTGTCGTGGGCGCTGTACGCCGGGCTGATCGGCTTCTTCGGCGGGACGGCCTTCGAGGACGAGCCGCTGGTCGGCGTCGGCGTCGCGATCGGGCTCGCGCTCGCGCTCGGGCTGCTGATCGAAGGAGTGCGGCGGCTGCGCGAGCGGCGAGGCCGCCGTTTCCCCGATACTCGGTCGTGATGCGCGCGGACGAGGCGCCTGCCGTCGTCGTGGTCGGCGCGGCGCTGATGGACCTCGTCAGCTACGTGCCGCGGCTGCCGGCGCTCGGCGAGACGCTGCACGGCACCGACTTCCGCACCGGCTTCGGCGGCAAGGGGGCGAACCAGGCGGTGATGGCGGCCAGGCTGGGCGCGCGTGTCGCGCTGCTCACACGGGTCGGACGCGACGACTTCGGCGGGCGCATGCTCGAGAACTTCCGCTCGCTCGGCATCGACACCGAGCACGTCGGCGTCGACGACGACGCGCCGTCGGGCGTCGCGCCGATCGCGGTCGATCCGAAGGGCGACAACTCGATCGTCATCGTCACCGGCGCGAACGAGCGCCTCACGCCCGAGCACGTCGAGCGAGCGCGATCGGCGATCGCGGCGGCCGACGTGCTCGTCTGCCAGCTCGAGATCCCGCACGACGTCACCTTCGCCGCGCTCCGCGTGGCGCGCGAGGAGTCGACGCGAACCATCCTCAACCCGGCGCCCGCGACCGCCGATCTGGCGGCCGAGGTCTACGCGCTCGCCGACGTGCTCTGCCCGAACGAGCCCGAGGCGGAGCTGCTGCTCGGCCGACCGATCCGCGAGGGCGACGAGCTCGAGGCGGCGGACGAGCTGCGCCGCCGTGGCGCGGAGGCTGTCGTCGTGACGCTGGGCGCGCGCGGCTGCGCGGTGGTGGACGGTGACGTACGCCGCATGCTTCCGGCTCCCCACGCCGAGGTCGTCGACACGACCGGGGCCGGCGACGCCTTCGTCGGCACGCTCGCGGTCGAGCTCGCGCGCGGGGAGACGCTCGAGGCTGCCGCCGAGCGGGCGAACCGCGTGGCGGCGGTCAGCGTGGGCCGGCTCGGGACGCAGACGAGCTTCCCGACCGCGCACGAGCTCGAAGATTCGCGTCCTTAGTTCAAGAGGGACGAGCGTTTCCGCGATCGGCTTCAATGTCGCCGTGTCGAGCGCGACCTGGGGGCTGCTGGCGGCGACGTTCACGGCGTCGTTCGTCGAGTTCGTCGAGGCGCTGACGATCGTGCTCGCGATGGGCGTCACCCGCAGCTGGCGCTCCGCGCTCTGGGGGACGGCGCTCGCGGTCGTCGCGCTCGCCGGCTTCACCGCCGTCGCCGGCTACGCGCTCGTCACCTGGCTGCCGCGGTCGGCCCTGCAGCTCGGCATCGGCACGCTCTTGCTGATCTTCGGCCTGCAGTGGCTGCGTAAGTCGATCCTCCGCTCGGCCGGCCTGAAGTCGCTGCACGACGAGGAGGACGAGTTCCGCGAGCAGAGCGAGGCGGCCCGCGCGGCGGGCGAGGAGCGGCGGTTCGGGCTCGACTGGTTCGCGTTCGTGGTCTCGTTCAAGGGCGTGTTCCTGGAGGGTGTCGAAGTCGTCTTCATCGTGATCACGTTCGGCCTCAACGCGCACGACGTGCCGCTCGCGGCGGGCGGCGCGTCCGCCGCGGCGGTCTGCGTGCTCGGCGCGGGCGCGGTCGCGCACCGGCCGCTCGCGCGCGTGCCGGAGAACACCCTCAAGTACGTCGTCGGGCTGCTCCTCTCCAGCTTCGGCACGTTCTGGGCCGTCGAGGGACTCGGTGTCGCGCGCGACGGCGGCGGCAGCCTCGCGTGGCCGGGCGGCAACTGGTCGATCCTCGGGCTGCTCGCCGGCTGGTTCGTGCTCTCGCGGATCATGATCCGTCTCGCACCCGGAATCGCCGGCGCCGCACCGCTTCCCGGGAGGGCCGGATGAGCTTGCTGCGCGGCTTCCTCCGCTTCTGGTGGGACTTCGTCGTCGGGGACGACTGGAAGATCGCGGCGACGGTCGCTGCGGTCCTGATCGTCGGGGGCATCGTCGCCTCGGGCATGGCGACGCGCGGCCTCTGGCTCGCGCCGGTGCTGGGCGCCGCCGTCGCGCTCGCCTTCGCCGCCGGCCTCGCCGTCGATCTCCGCCGCAGCTGACGGTTCCGCGAGGCGGCGGATCGGGTAGAACCGCCCCGTGACCGAGCCGACTCCACGTCCGCCCGAGCCGGCGGCGGCCGCCGAGCCCGAGCCGCAGGCGGCGCCCGCCGTCCCGCTCGAGTCGAGGGCCGAGCGGCTTCGCCGCCACGGCCGGCGCGTGCGTCTCTACACCTGGGCGGCGCTGCTCGTCGCGGCGCTGATCGTGATCGTGGCGCTGATCGTCTCGAACACGCGCCAGGTGAAGGTGAGCTGGGTGTTCGGCCACTCGCACACCACGCTCGTCTGGCTGGTCGTGATCCCGGCGATCGTCGGCTGGATCGGCGGCATCGCGACGGCGTTCCTCTTCCGCCGCCGCACGCGCGCTCCCCGCCCCTAGCGTCCACCCCTCCCGGTCCGAACCAGTCCGGGCCGTCCGGCGAATGCCAGACGAGCGCGGTCCCGGACGCCGTCGCTCTCCACGACCAAAGGAGCTGACATGCCAGGTTTCGTCGGACTGCCCGAGCTGATCCTGCTCGGCCTCGTGCTGCTGCTGATCTTCGGGCCCAAGCGCCTGCCGGAGATGGGCCGCTCGCTGGGGCACGGCATGCGCGAGTTCAAGGACTCCGTCACCGGGCCTCGCCCGACCGAGCTGCGGGCGTCGGAGGTCGAGCGCGACCACCCGGCGTGATGCGGCTGCCGCGCAAGCTGGGGCACGACGACGCGGCGTCGCTCGTCGACCATCTCGACGAGCTCCGCGCCCGCGTCGTCGTCTCGCTCCTGGCGGTGGCGGCCGGCTTCACGGTCGCGTACGTGTTCCACCCGCGGTTGATCGGTTGGTTGAACGCGGCGCTCCCGCCCGGCCGGCGCCACCCGGTCACCCTCGGCATCGCCGAGCCGTTCATGACGTCGCTCAAGATCAGCCTGGCGGCCGGCTTCGCGCTCGCGTTGCCGGTCGTGCTCTGGCAGGTCTGGAGCTACCTCGCGCCCGCCCTCGAGGCGCATCTGCAGCGAACGATCAGCGCCTTCGTCGCGTTCGCGACCGGTCTCTTCGCGATCGGCGTCGGCTTCGGCTACAAGGTCGCGCTGCCCGCGGCGGTGCACTTCCTGACGAGCTACGACAGCCGGCTCTACGACGTGCAGGTGCGCGCGCAGAGCTACTACTCGTTCGCGCTGATGGTGCTGGTCGCCGTCGGCGTCGTGTTCGAGGTGCCGATCTTCGTGCTCGCCCTCGTGCGGCTGCGCGTCGTCACCGCCGCGCGGCTGCGTCGGAGCTGGCGCGGCGGCCTCGCGGCGATGGCCGTGCTCGCCGTCGCGCTGCCGGGCGTCGATCCGGTCACGACGACGTTCGAGATGTTGCCGCTGATGGCCCTCTACCTGCTCTCGCTCGGCCTGGCGACGGTCCTCGAGCCGCGCTGGCTGCCCGCGCCTGCGCTCGCCGAGCAGCGAGGGCTCTGAGGACCGAACCGCCGACACGGCCGCGGCGAATGAGCGACGCACATGTTCAACGACAGGATGGGGGTTTTCGCATGTCGGAAGTCGAACGGCTCGAGCGCCCGCACGACGAGCTGCAGTACCTCGACAACGTGCTCGCGGACGCCGGAACGCCGAAGCACACCCGGCTGGGACTGCTGAAGACGGCGGCGGTCGGCGCCGCCGCCGCCGGCACGTTCGGGCCGACCTCGAGCGCGCTCGCCGCGCTCGCGCGCAGGCAGGGCGACAGCGTCAACACGGTGGTCACCACCGCGGTCACCGCGGAGGCGCTCGCGGTCACCGTGCTGACCGCGGCGGTCAAGACATCGCCCGGGACGAAGGCGGGCGCGTTCATTCCGGTGCTCAAGTCCGCCAACTACACCGAGTTCCGGCACTACACCGTGCTCGGCTCGCTCGGCGCCAAGCCGCTGACGACGAAGTTCTGGATCCCGAACGCGGCGCTCGGAGAGAAGAACATCAACCTCTTCAAGACGATCGAGCTGGCCGAGACGCTGTTCGTGGACGCGTACCTGATCGGGATCACGACCTTCGCGGCGGCGAAGCAGGACAAGCTCGCGCGCTACGCCGGCGAGATCCTGGGCACGGAGGCCGAGCACCGCGTGCTCGCCCGCTACGCCGAGTCCGTCATCAACGGGCTCGAGCAGGTTCCCAACAACAAGGGCTTCGAGACCTACCGCTTCACCACCATGGCGCAGGTCGTCGCGCAGCTCGAGAAGGCAGGCTTCGGCTTCGGAAAGCAGGGCGCGGCGCCCGGTGCCTTCTACGACTTCCCCGGCGACCCGCTGACGACGCACACCGGCAGCAGGGTCGACGCACCCGCCCCGGCGTAGCGACGCCCCAGGGGCCTGTCCCTCCGCGCGAGGGCCAGGCCCCCCTCATACCCTCTTGGGGTATAATGGCGGCGTGAGCGAGCGGCGCGTCTACGTCGTCCCCGGCATGCACTGCGCCCACTGCGAGCGGGCGGTGGTGGAAGGGCTGTCGGCGGTCGCGGGCGTGGAGTCGGTCGAGGTCGACCTGGTGTCGAAGCACGTGACCGTCGCCGGCGTCGCGCTCGACGACGCGCGGCTGCGCGCCGCGATCGACGAAGCGGGATACGAGGCGTCGTGACGGCACCGACGACGACCGACCGCGTCCGGCTCGAGATCGGCGGCATGACGTGCGCCTCGTGCGCGAGCCGCGTCGAGCGGAAGCTCAACCGCCTCGACGGCGTCCACGCATCCGTCAACCTCGCTACCGAGCAGGCGACCGTCGCCTTCGACCCGGCGCAGGTCGGCGTCGAGGACCTCATTCGCGCGGTCGAGGGAACCGGCTACTCGGCGGCACTCCGCCGGGAGGGCGAAGGTGAGCAGGATCACGGCGACGCCGCGCTCGCGCTCCGCCTCGGCGTCGCGATCGCGCTGAGCGTGCCGCTCGCGGTGCTGACGATGGCGCCCGGCGTGCGCTTCTCGGGCTGGCAGTGGCTCGCGCTCGCGCTGTCCGCGCCCGTGGTGTTGTGGGCGGGGCTGCCGTTCCACCGGGCGGCCGCCGCGAACGCGCGGCACGCAGCGGCCACGATGGACACGTTGATCTCGCTCGGAACGCTCGCCGCGTTCGTCTGGTCGCTCGTCGTGCTCGCGGCCGGTCTCGGCGGCGACAGCTACTTCGAGGTGGGCGCGCTGATCACGACGCTGATCCTGCTCGGCCGCTTCCTCGAGCACCGGGCGCGGCGCCGCTCGGGTGCGGCGATCCGCGCGCTGCTCGAGCTCGGCGCGAAGACCGCGCGCGTGCTGCGCGACGGCGAGGAGTTCGAGGTGCCGGTCTCGGAGCTCGCCGTGGGAGACGTGTTCGTCGTCCGCCCGGGCGAGCGGATCGCGACCGACGGCGAGGTGGTCGAGGGCGCGTCCGCGATCGACGCGTCGATGCTGACGGGCGAACCGCTGCCGGTGGACGTCGGACCGGGAAGCACGGTCGCCGGCGCGACGATCAACACCGACGGCCGCATCGTCGTGCGCGCCACGAGGGTCGGCGCGGAGACGGCGCTCGCGCGGATCGCGCAGCTGGTCGCGGACGCGCAGTCGGGCAAGGCACGCGTCCAGCGGCTCGCCGACCGCGTGTCGGCCGTCTTCGTGCCGGTGGTGATCGCGATCTCGCTCGCGACGCTCGCCGCGTGGGTCGCGATCACCGGCGACGCCGACCGCGCGTTCACCGCGGCGGTGGCGGTGCTCATCATCGCCTGCCCCTGCGCGCTCGGGCTCGCGACTCCGACCGCGTTGCTGGTCGGCACCGGCCGCGGCGCGCAGCTCGGGATCCTGATCAAGGGGCCGGAGGTGCTCGAGTCGACGAGGCGCGTGACGGCGATCGTGCTCGACAAGACGGGCACGGTGACGGAGGGCATCGTCCGGCTGACGGACGTCACGCTGCTCGACGGCGCGTCGCGCGCCGACGTGCTGCGGCTCGCAGGCGCGGTCGAGTCGGCTTCGGAGCATCCGGTCGGCCGGGCGGTCGCCGAGGCCGCGCGTGCCGAGCTGGGCCGGCTGCCCTCGGTGGAGCGGTTCCGCAGCGAGCCCGGCGTCGGCGTCACCGGCATTGTCGAGGGCCGCGAGGTCGCGGTCGGTCGCAGCGACGGCGCCGTCGCGGTGCGGGTCGACGGCGCACCGGTCGCGCGACTCACGGTCGTCGACACCGTGAAGCCGACCAGCCGCGCGGCGGTCGACGAGCTCCGCCGGCTCGGCATCGTGCCGGTGCTGCTCACCGGCGACGCCCGGGAGCGGGCGGAGCGAGTCGCGCGCGAGGTGGGGATCGAGCGCGTCGTGGCGGAGGTCTATCCGGACGAGAAGGCGGCGGAGGTGCGGCGGCTGCAGGAGGCCGGTGAGGTCGTCGCGATGGTCGGCGACGGCATCAACGACGCGCCCGCCCTCGCCCAGGCCGACCTCGGGCTGGCGATCGGAACGGGCACGGACGTCGCGATCGAGTCGAGCGACGTGACGCTCGTCTCGGGCGACCTCCGCGCGGTCGCCGACGCGATACGCCTGGCGCGGCGCACGCTCGAGACGATCAGGGGCAACCTCTTCTGGGCGTTCGCCTACAACGTCGCGGCGATTCCCCTCGCCGTCGCCGGCCTCCTGAACCCGATCGTGGCCGCCGCGGCGATGGCCGGCTCCAGCCTCTTCGTCGTCGCCAACTCGCTGCGGCTCCGCCGCTTCCACTCCGACCGCGAAGGAGCTACCGCATGACCGCGGAGACGAAAGAGTACGGCTACGCGCCGCACAAGGACGCGCTCGTGAAGCGCCTGCATCGGATCGAGGGGCAGGTGCGCGGCATCGAGCGGATGCTCGAGGACGACCGCTACTGCATCGACATCCTCACCCAGATCGCGGCGGTCAACACCGCGCTCGAGTCGCTCGCCTTCCGGATCCTCGACGACCACGTGCGTCATTGCGTCTCGGGCGCGCTCGCCTCCGGCGACGCAGACGAGGCCGGCGAGAAGGCGGAGGAGCTGCTCGCCGCCGTGCACCGCTTCGCGCGGACGCGCTGAAGCTCCCGAACCTCCCGAACCCGGTTCATCTGCGATGAACCAGGTTCGAGTGCTCGAGGTGCGCGTGACCGCGACCGCGCGCGATCAGCGCGCGGTTCACCGGCACGGTGAGCGCGAAGGCGATCAGCAGGCTGACGCCGAGGCTCCACCAGAAGAGGCCGTCGGCGAGGCCGGCGGCGATCGCCCCCGGCACGACCAGGATGAAGCCGTTGTCGACCGCCTCCATCGTCGCGATCGAGACCGTGTCGGACGCGACCGCCAGGCGCAGCGCGCGGCGCAGGGGCAGGCCCGCGGCGACCACCGGCCGCAGCGTCAACGAGTAGCCGAAGACGAACGCGAGGACGACCGAGATGCCGATCGAGGCCGCGTTGCCGAGCCCGAGCGCGGTGGCGAGGACCATCCCGAGCACCTCGCCGATCGCGCACCCCGTCAGGCAGTGCAGCGTCGCCTGGATCGCGCTGCGGGTCAGCGAGTCCCGGATCAGCGCTCGAGGTCGAAGCGGTCGAGGCTCATGACCTTGTCCCACGCGGCCGCGAAGTCGCGCACGAGCTTCTCCTCTCCGTCGTCGCTGCCGTAGACCTCAGCGATCGCCCGCAGCTGCGAGTTCGCGCCGAACACGAGGTCGACAGCGGTTGCCGTCCACCGGAGCTCGCTCGAGGCGCGGTCGCGGCCCTCGTAGACGTGCTCGGCGCCGTCGGCCGGCCGCCACTCGGCGCCCATGTCGAGCAGGTTGACGAAGAAGTCGTTGGTGAGGGCGCCGGGCCGGTCGGTGAAGACTCCGTGCGTCGACCCGCCGTAGTTGGCGCCGAGGACGCGCATGCCGCCGACCAGGGCGGTCAGCTCGGGCGCCGTCAGCGTCAGCATGTAGGCCCGGTCGAGGAGGCCGTGCTCGAGAGGCATGGTCTCCCCCGTGCGCAGGTAGTTGCGGAAGCCGTCGACCGTCGGCTCGAGCACCGCGAACGAGTCGATATCGGTCTGCTCCTGCGACGCGTCCGTGCGCCCCGGAGCGAACGGGACGGTGAGCTCGTGTCCCGCGTTCCTCGCCGCCTGCTCGACGGCCGCGCAGCCGCCCAGCACGATCAGGTCCGCGAGCGAGACGCGCCTGCCGCCGGTCTGCGCGTCGTTGAACTCGGTCTGGATCCGCTCCAGCTCCCGCAGCGCCGTCTGCAGCTCCGCCGGCTCGTTCGCCTCCCAGTCCTTCTGCGGCGCGAGCCGGATGCGCGCCCCGTTCGCGCCGCCGCGCTTGTCGGTGCCGCGGAACGAGGCCGCCGCCTTCCACGCGGTGGAGACGAGCTGCGGGATCGACAGCCCCGAGTCGAGGATCCTCGCCTTCAGATCCGCGATCTCGGCGTCGCCGACCAGCTCGTGGTCGACCGCCGGAACCGGGTCCTGCCACAGCTGCGGCTCCGGCACGTAGGGGCCGAGGTAGCGCGACACCGGGCCCATGTCGCGGTGCAGCAGCTTGTACCAGGCCCTCGCGAACGCGTCGGCCAGCTCGTCCGGGTGCTCGTGGAAGCGCTTCGTGATCGGTCCGTAGATCGGGTCGAGCCGGAGCGCCAGGTCGGTCGTCAGCATCATCGGCGCGTGCCGCTTCGCCGGGTCGTGCGCGTCGGGCACGGTGCCCTTCGCCTCGGGATCCTCCGGCGTCCACTGCCACGCGCCGGCAGGGCTCTTCGTCAGCGCCCACTCGTAGCGGTACAGGTTGTCGAGGAAGCCGTTGTCCCACCTGGTCGGCTCGTTCGTCCAGGCGCCCTCGAGGCCGCTCGTCAGCGCGTGCGCGCCGACGCCGCCGTCGAACGAGTTCTTCCAGCCGAGCCCCTGCTGCTCGAGCGGGGCGGCCTCGGGCTCCGGCCCGATGTGCTCGGGGCCTACCGCACCGTGCGTCTTGCCGAACGTGTGCCCGCCGACGATCAGCGCCGCCGTCTCCTCGTCGTCCATCGCCATGCGCCGGAACGTCTCGCGGATGTCCTTCGCGGCGGCGAGTGGGTCGGGCTTGCCGTTCGGCCCTTCCGGGTTGACGTAGATGAGCCCCATCTGCACCGCAGCGAAGGGACCGGCGAGCTCCCGGTCGCCGCTGTAGCGCTCGTCGCCGAGCCACGTGTCCTCGGGGCCCCAGAAGATCTCGTCCGGCTCCCAGATGTCCTCGCGTCCGAACCCGAAGCCGAACGTCTCGAACCCCATCGACTCCATCGCCACGTTGCCGGCGTACACCAGCAAGTCCGCCCAGGAGATCTTCCGGCCGTACTTCTGCTTGACGGGCCAAAGCAGCCGGCGCGCCTTGTCCAGGCTGGCGTTGTCGGGCCAGCTGTTGAGCGGCGCGAAGCGCTGCGCCCCCTGGCCGCCGCCGCCGCGGCCGTCGGCGATGCGGTACGTCCCGGCGGCGTGCCACGACATGCGGATGAACAGCGGCCCGTAGTGGCCGTAGTCAGCCGGCCACCAGCCCTGCGACGTCGTCATCAGCTCGACCAGGTCGCGCTTCAGCGCGTCGAGGTCGAGCGTCGCGAACTCCGCGGCGTAGTCGAAGCCCTCGTCGAGCGGATTCGAGAGCGGCGAGTGCCGGTGCAGGACCGAGAGGTCGAGCTGATTCGGCCACCAGTCGCGGTTCGTCCGCGGCCGGGTCGCCTTCGGAGTAGGGCTCGGGATTGCCGGGTTCTCGCTCTCGCTGACGCTCTCGGTCACGTCGGCTCCTTTCTCGTGGCGACACAGTCGGGACAGCGCCCCCAGTAGATCACCTCGGCCTCGTCGATCTCGTAGCCCAGGTCGTCCGCGGCCGTCAGGCAGGGGGCGGAGCCGACGGCGCAGTCGACGTCGGACACACGGCCGCAGACGCGGCAGATCAGATGGTGGTGGTTGTCGGCGACGCGCGCCTCGAAGCGGGCAGGCGAGCCGGCCGGCTGGATCCGCCGGACGAGCTCCGCGTCGACGAGGACGCCGAGCGCGTCGTACACCGCCTGCAGCGAGATCGAGCCGAGCGCCGCCCTGACGCGGTCGGCCACCGCGTCGACCGTCGCGTGCGGCCGCTCGGAGACCGCCTGCAGGACGGCGACGCGCTGGGCCGTCACGCGCAGCCCGTGCTCGCGGAGACGTTCGCCCGGCGTCGCCTGCACGAGCGCCAGTCTAGCGCGAGCCTGGAGAGGCTCAAAGGAACGATTGGCTCAAGTCAAGGCGGCGGCGAGCGGTCCGACTCGCCGGCCCCGGCCGACGGCCAGGAACGCAGGCACGAGCTCGCTCGTCACCAGCCCCGCCTCGTCGGTGACCGCGTCGACCGTCGCGAACCAGCGCGCGCACCGCTCCGGCGCGTCGACGATCGTCGTCACCACCGGCACACGGCGGCGAACGCGCAGGAGCGAGTCGCCGTGCGGCCGACGGTCGCCGGAGAAGCCCCAAATGCCGCGCGCGCTCGTGGCGCCGCCCGCTCCCTGTTCGCGCAGGCGACGGATCAGCTCGAGGTGCAGCGGGCGCCCACCGTGGCGGGCCTGCTCGCCCGCGTAGACCGTGAGCTTCTGCCAGCCGCCGCGTGCGTCGCCGGTGCGATGGGGGTCCGCGAGTCGCCGGCCGTCGCGTTTGCAGACGCGGACGCGCTCGAGCGTGGCGATCGGATCCGCCAGCACGTCGTCGAGATACGGCAGGGCGCGCACCAGCGCATCTTCCGCGCCGATGCTCACGATCGCGAGCGGAACGTTCTCGTTGCGGGCGAAGAACCGCGCGCGCCTCCGGCTCCGGTGCGCCATGCCGTCGACGCCGAGGAGGACGGTGGCTCCGGCGACACCGTGCCCGCGGAGGTGCTCGACGACGTCGACATACGCCGGTCTGCCGCCGACCCGCTCGTCGCGACCGAGGTAGACGGTCAGCTTCGCCTCCTCGCCGGCCGGGCCGCGCGGTACAGCGAGCCCACCGTCGAGCAGACGCGCCCGCTCGACCGTCACGAGCCCGCCGGTGACCAGCTGCGCCACGCGCGGGAGCGTCGCCTCGATGCGCGCACGCTCGTCGACCGCCACGGCCAGCAGAGGCAGATCCTCGGACAGGGTCAGGAAGCGGTCGGTGCGAAGCGTCTGCGTCATCCCGAAGCCCTCGGCCGCGCGCACGAGCACGGCGGCGTGCAGCCGGTGCTCCTCGAAGAGATCGACGAGCGCGTCCGAGAGCAGCCGCCCGCCGACGCGGTCCGACTCGCCGAAGTACACGGCGAGCTGCAGCGAGTCGACGCTCACAGCGCCGCTCCGAGCGCGCGCCCGGCGAGCGCCGCAGCCAGGCCGACCGCGAACGAGCCGACGACGTTGGCGGCGGCGAGCCGCCCCTCCCCCTCCTCGGCCAGCCGCTGGCTCTCGAGCAGCCAGGTCGAGAGCGTCGTGAACGAGCCGAGTGTGGCGCTCCCCGCGAGGAGCAGCGCGTCGCCGCCGACGCCGAGACCGGCGAGCACGCCGAGGCAGAGCGAGCCGCTGCCGTTCACGGCGAGCGTGCCGTAGGGGAACTCGCCGTCGGCGCGCCGCTGGACCAGCGCGTCGAGGGCGAGACGGAGCAGCGCGCCGGCGCCGCCGAGCGCCGCCACGCCGAGCCACACGAGCGCGCTCATCTAGAGACGCACCCTTCTCGTCGACGCCGTCGCGAGGTGGACCCCGACCAGCCCGAGCAGGACGCTCGCGAGCGCGTAGCCGACCGCGGTCGCCGTCGCGCCGTGGCGCGTCAGGTCGATCAGCTCGAGCTGGAATGTCGAGAAGGTCGTGAGGGCACCGCAGAAGCCGGTACCGAGCAGCGGGCGGCGGTACGTCGACGGCGGCAGCCGCTCCTGGAGTCGCGTCGCCAGGTAGCCGAGCAGGAGCGTGCCGGCGACGTTGACGACGAAGGTCGCCCACGGCCAGCCGTCTCCGTGCCACGGCAGCGCGCGGGCGAGGCCGGCGCGGAGCAGCGCGCCCGCGACGCCGCCGGCGAACACGGCCGCGGCGAGACGCCCGCGGGCACGGAACGTAGAGCGCAGATCGGGGTCGAGACGATCGGCCACGGGCCTCCACCGGTTCGGATTCGGTAGAAGCCATCAGCCCGCGGGCGGGCGGTTCAGGCGGGCCTCATCGCCTGGTGTCAGCGTACCGGCTGCGCCCGCTCCTTGCCGACGACGCCGGCGAACGGCCGCCAGGCGCGATGCACCCAGGCACCGGTGCGTTGACACATCGGGCAGCGGTCGGGCGCGGCCCGGTTCACGACGCCGTAGCCGCACGCACGGCACTCGAGGTCGAGCTTCGGGGAGCTCCCGGCCGCCACCGCTAGGACGCCCCCACCCCCGGCCCGGCCCGCAGGGCGGCGAGCGCGCCCTCGCCGACGGCGGCGACGACCTCGGGACGCTCGAGCAGCCTCGCGCGCTCCTCCCGGGTCGACCGGTTCCGCACGTACGGGTCGTCGAGCACCTCCCGAAAGGGCCTGCCCCTGCCGTGCTCGCGCAGGACGTAGCTCGCGAGCCGTTCCTCGCGCGCCGACGACGTCGTCAGGAACCCGAACGGATTCCTGCCCTTGATCGCAATACGCATCTCGACCTCCTCCCTCGTGTCGCTTCTCGCCCACACCGTCGCGCAGGCCGTGCGTCCGCGCCATGGGCTCGCCGCCCGATTCGGCCGCGGCGGACGCACCACCCGGGCGCCGAGCGGCCGAAGATGGGGGCGCGGCCCGATCGCCGCCTGCGCATCGCGGCGCAACCCTTGCCTCGAACACGGCAATCGACGTAAAGGGAGATCGAGATGACGGACACCGTGATCACGCCCGACGGCTTGACCCGGCTGAGCGAGGAGCTGGAGCGGCTCGTGAGCGACGGCCGGCGGAGCATCGCGGAGCGGCTCCGCCAGGCGCTCGGAAGCCAGGCGAACGCGGCCGAGAACGCCGACTATCTCGCCGCGCGCGAGGAGCAGGAGCGGCTCGAACGGCGGATCGCGACCCTGCAGGAGCGGCTCGGGGCGGCAGAGCTCGTCGAGCCGCGCCCGGGCAACGGCGTCGTCGACGTCGGCGAGCGCGTGCGGGTCCGCGACCTCGACTCGGGCAAGCGGCTCGAGCTGGAGCTCGTCGGGCCCCTCGAGACAGACGTCGCGGCCGGCCGGATCTCGCTCGTCTCCCCGCTCGGCAGCGCGATCGTCGGCCGGCGACGCGGCGAGGTGGTCGAGGTCGACGCGCCGCGCGGCAGGCTCCGCTACCGCATCCTCGCCGCCTCTTAACGGTGTCTGACACCTAACGGTGTCAGACACCGTGAACGAACCGTCAAGGCTGGATGAGGCCGCGGCGGATCGCGTAGCGGGTGAGCTCGACGCGGTCGCTCATCCCGAGCTTGTCGAGGATGTTCTGGCGGTGGCGCTCGACGGTCTTGACGCTGATCACCAGCTCCTGCGCGATCTGCTTCGACGTGTACGCCTCCGCGATCAGCTTCAGCACCTGCAGCTCGCGCGGCGTCAACACGTCGAACTGCTCGTCGTCCGGACGGCCGCGGTCGACGAAGTCCTTCACCAGCGTCGACACCGCCGACGGGTACAGGAACGACTGCCCGCGCATCGTCCGCCGCACCGCCTCGACGATGTCCTGGTCGGCGTCCGACTTCAGCACGTAGCCGGACGCGCCCGCCTTCAGCGACTCGAACAGGAACTGCTCGCTGTCGTACATCGACAGCATCAGCAGCCGCAGCTCCGGCTTGCGCCGGCGCAGCTCCGCCGCCGCCTGGATGCCCGTCGTCTTCGGCATCGACACGTCGAGGATCGCGAGATCGACGTCCTCCGCCAGCGCCAACCTCACCGCCTCCGCCCCATCCTGCGCCTCGGCGACGACCTCCAGATCCGGTTGCGCGTCGAGCACCTTCCGCAACCCGGAACGGACGATCGGATGGTCGTCGGCGACCAGGATCCGCGTGACGAGCGGGATCGGCATCAGGCGCGCTCCGTCGCCGGCACCTCGAGCCTCACCTCGACGCCGCCAGCGCCCGACGGCTTCACCGCGAGCGCACCGCCGACGAGCAGCGCCCGCTCGCGCATCCCGCGCAGCCCGCCGTGGCCGTTCAGGCCCGCGCCTTCCGGCAGGCCGCGGCCGTCGTCGACGACGCGCAGGACGACGCTCGCCGGACCCGGCTCCAGCGTCAGCTCGACACGCGACGCCTGCGCGTGACGCGCGACGTTGGTGAGGCTCTCCTGGGCGACGCGGTACACCGCAAGCTCGGCCTCGTCCGAGAGCGGCGGCAGGCCGTCGCCGAAGCGGCGCTCGATCTCGAGGCCGCTCTGGTCGGCGAACCGACGCGACAGCTCGGTGAGCGCGCTCTGCAGCCCGAGCTGCTCGAGCATCTCCGGCCGCAGCTCGCGCGCGATCCGCCGCACCTCGTCGAGCGCCTGCCGCACCGCGTCCTTCGTCTCCTCGTCGTCGAGCCGCAGCAGCACCCCGGTCAGGACCTGCCCGACCTCGTCGTGCAGCCCGCGCGCGACGCGCAACCGCTCGGCCTCCTGCGCCTGCAGCGCCCGGCCGCCGCTCTCGCGCCGCTCGGTCTCGAGCCGGTCGAGCATCTGGTTGAAGACGCGCACGAGCTGACCGACCTCCGCGCCTCCCTGCACCGCCAGACGCTGGCCCGGTCGCAACAGGTCGACCGTGCGCATCCGCTCGACCAGCCTCCGCAGCGGCGCAAGCGTCCGCCGCAGCAGCAGCAGGTTGGCGGCCAGCATCAGCAGCAACCCGATCGCGAGGTCGAGACCCTCGACGAGCGCGATCGGCGCGTGGATCGTGACCGGCGTCAGCGCGAGCAGCAGCGTCGCTGCGACGAGCAGCACCGCGTTGATCGCGAAGACCCGCCAGAGCAGCGGCAGTCTCGAGAACAGGCGCACCCGAGGGTGTTCTAGCGCGCGACCGCGCTGCCGGCCGCGGTCAGCCGCAGCTGGCTGCGCCTGCGCGTCGGCGGCGGCGCGACGAGAACCGGCACCGGCGTCGCCGCCTCCAGCTCGCGCGCGAGGGTCGAGCGGAGCGCCCGGCCGCGCAGCCCGCCGGCGCGGGAGCCGACGACGATCGCGTCGGCTCCCTCCTCGGCGGCCACGGAAGCGAGCGCATCACCGCGCCTGCCCAGTACCAGCCGGGTCTCCGCTCCGACCCCGACCTCTCGCGCGAGCTCGGCGAGCATCCGCTCCGCGCCGCTGCGGCGCTGGCGGGCGCCGAGGCTGTCGGGGGCAGACGCCTCGGCGCCGTCGATGACGTGGACGAGCACGACGCGCAGGGCGAGCCGGGCGCCGAGCGCGGCCGTCAGCTCCGCCGCGCCGCGTCCCTCCGCCGACTCCGTCACGCCGCACACGATCGTGCCGCCCATTCCGCCTCCTCTGCCGTCCGCCGAGCTCATGCCCGCACGGTAGGCCGACCGCGTCCAGGCGGCCATGGGGCGCCGACCCCAACTCGCCCGGGTCGCGACCCCGCCCTCAGGCGGCCGCGGCGCGCGGAGCGGCGTCCTCCGCCGGCGACCGGGAGCCCGACTCGGCCGCGTCGACGATCGCGCCGATCTCCTCCGTCCTGAAGCCGCTGCGGACGCCCCACGCGAGGGCGACCAGGCCGACCCCGACCTCGATCAGCGTGTCCCACGGGAAGCCGCCGAGGGCCGGTGAGCTCGTCGGCCCGTACGCGCCCCAGTAGGAGAGCGGGAACGTCGCGAGCAGCAGCCACACGAGCCAGGCCGACCGCTGCACGTGCAGCCGTCCCTCCCGGTTCGAGAGCAGCCAGAGCGCGACGCAGAAGAAGAGCACGGCGGCCGAGAACGCGGCGTCGTAGAGCCAGAACGGCCACGAGCCGCCGCGCTGCTTCGTCCCGGTCGCCAGCGTCCAGCCGCCGGCGTCGTTCACGTAGATCCACGCGCCGAGGAACACGAGTCCGAGCGCGGCACCCGCCGCGGGACGTAGCCAGCCGCGCTTCCACGCGTAGTACCACGCGAACAGCGGCAGCCCGATCCACGTCGCCGCCTCGACGCTGTTCAGCGTCGTGAAGCCGGCCCAGTAGACGATCTCGACCGCTGCGAGGAAGCCGACTGGGCACCAGAGCCACATCCACGGCAGCCGGAACGGCCGTGGCAGGGTCGGCGCCGTCCGCCGCAGGACGGGGAGCGCGACGCAGCCGACGAGCATCGTCAGCACGGTCGCGGACGTGATGAACCCGACGAGCAGGTACCAGCTCGGCGCGGGAATGAAGAAGAGGCAGCCGATCACGCCCGACGCGAGCAGCGCGAACCACGGGATCCCGAAACGGTTGATCCACTCGAAGATGCGCGGCGAGTAGCCGGCGATCGAGAGGCCGTAGTTCGCGCGCGCGGACGTGCCGAGGTAGATCCAGCCGGTGCCCGAGGGCGAGACGCCGGCGTCGATCAGCAGCACGGTGCCGAACGCGCTCATCGACGCGATCCCGAACGCGGTCAGCTCCTTGTAGAACGGCGCCGCCGCCCACGGGCTCTGCTTCAGGCCGCCCCAGTGACCGGCGGCGACGCCCGCGTGGTGCCAGTCGAGGCCGCCGAGGAAGCCGATCTGCAAGCCGAGGTAGATCAGCATCGTGATCACGACCGCGCCGATCGTCGCGATCGGCATGTCCCGTTGCGGGCGCCGGGTCTCGCCGCCGTACTCGATCGCCTGCCGGAAGCCGAGATACGAGAAGACGATGCCCGAGATGCTGAGCGCGTTGAAGATCCCCGCCGTGCCGAGCGGCGCGAACCCGCCGAACGCCGTGAAGTTCGAGGAGCGGAAGATCGTGAACAGGAAGCAGAACGTGCAAGTCGGGACGACGATCTTCCACCACGTCACCCACTTGTTCGTCTCCGAGAGCAGCCGGATCCCGAAGACGTTGATGCAGAAGAAGATGATCATCAGCCCGACGGCGCACCAGATCCCCCAGGGCCACGAGAGGACGGTCGTGCCGCGCGCGGAGTGCGTGAGGCCGACGGAGGGATAGCGGCCGCTCAGGTAGGTGATCACCGCCTCGGCCTCGATCGCGGGCGTCGCGATGGCCGAGACCCAGTACGACCAGCCGAAGATCCAGCCGGCGAACGCGCCGTGCGTCATCTGCGGGTAGCGGACGAGCCCGCCGGTGCGGGGCAGCATCGTCGCCACCTCCGACCACGAGAGCGCGATGAAGATGATGAAGACGCCGCCGACGACCCAGGAGACGGTCGCGGCCGGGCCGGCGTAGACCGCGGCGCCGAGGGCGGCGAACAGCCAGCCCGAGCCGATGATCGAGCCCACGGACAGGAACAACGCCTGCGTGAGCGACATCGACCGCCGGAGCTTGCGGTCGGAACGCTCGAACTCCGCCGCCGGGCCGGGCGCCGATACCGCCCGCCGGGTCTCGACCACGTTCGTCAGGAGAACCTCCCGAGCTGGATCGCGATGCGATTCACCTGCCCGTGCACGCGCGCCTGCAAACCGGCGGCGGCAACACGTGAAGCCTCGGGCGTCGGCAGCCGAGGCTTCACGTCTGCGATCGGGTCGGGCTCGACGCGACCCCTCTCGCGCGAGCCGGGACCCGTCTTGCCGGAGGCGTCGCCGGCCAAACCGCGTCGCCCCGAAGTTCACTCGTTCGAGGGAGGCGCCCGAGAAGCGCGCTCGGGACCGCACCGATACCGCAGTGATGCCTGCGCTCCGCCCCCCGTTGCTGTCGCGCGCCGGGCTGCTCGGCACGTTCGCGCTCGTCAGCCTGGTGCCGATCGCGCTGCTCGCGGTCGCTCTCGCTCACGTCCTCCGCGACGACGTGAGCAGGCGCGCGCTCGTCAACGCCCGCCAGTCGGCGGCGCTGCTCGAGCAGTCGCTCGTGCTGCCGCAGCTCACGCCGCGAGACCTGCACCACGGGCTCACGGCGGCACAGGTCACACGTCTCGACGGCCTGCTCCGGGCCAGCCTCTCGAGCAACGAGATCGCCCGCATCAAGGTGTGGAATCGCGACGGGCGCGCCGTCTACGCCACCGACCATTCGCTGCTCGGGAAGCGCTTCGCGCCGTCGGACGAGCTGCGCACCGCGCTCGGCGGGAAGACCGCGTCGGAGATCTCCGATCTGCGCGCCGCGGAGAACGCGAACGATCGCCGCTTCGGCCGGCTGCTCGAGGTGTACACGCCGCTCCGTTTCGCCCCGAACGGTCCGGTCGCGGGCGCGTTCGAGCTGTACCTGCCGTATCGCCCGATCCAGGCGGCGATCGACCACGACACGACGCGCCTCACGCTGATCCTCCTGGGCGGGCTCGCCCTGCTCTACCTGGCGTTGTTCCGGATCGCGGCCAGCGCGTCCAACCGGCTGCGCCGGCAGGCGGACGACCTGCGCCGGCAGGCGCGCGAGAACGAGCACCTCGCGCTGCACGACCCGCTCACGGGGCTGCCGAACCGGAGCCTGCTCCGCGACCGGGCCGCGCGGGCGATCCTGGCGACCCGGCGCGAACCGGGATCCGTTGCGCTGTTGCTGCTCGACCTCGACCGGTTCAAGGAGATCAACGACACGCTCGGGCACCGCAACGGCGACGTGCTGCTCGAGGAGGTCGGCCGCCGTGTGTGCGGGGCGGTGCGCGAGAGCGACACGGTCGCGCGGCTGGGCGGCGACGAGTTCGGCATCCTCCTGCCGCAGGTGCGCGACGCCGACGCGGCGCTGGCCGTGGCGGACGCGGTGCGACGTGCGCTCGGCGAGCCGCTCACGCTCGAAGGCATCGCGCTCGACCTCGACGCCAGCATCGGCGTCGCCCTCTTCCCCGAGCACGGCGACGAGCTCGAGACGCTGCTGCAGCACGCCGACGTGGCCGTCGACGTGGCGAAGGCGGAGCACACCGGTTGCGAGCTCTACTCGCCGAGCAGGGACGAGTACAGCCCGGCGCGGCTGGCGCTCGCCGGCGAGCTGCGCCGCGCGCTCGACCGTGACGAGCTCGTGCTGCGCTACCAGCCGCAGGCCGACGTGAGCACGGGTCGCGTGCGGAGCGTCGAGGCGCTCGTGCGCTGGCAGCATCCGCAGCGTGGGCTGATCGGCCCTGACGAGTTCGTGCCGCTCGCGGAGCGAACCGGACAGATCCGCGAGCTGACGCGGCACGTGCTCGCCTGCGCGCTCCGGCAGGTCGGCGTGTGGCGTCGCGAGGGACTCGAGCTCGACGTCGCCGTCAACCTCTCGGCGCGGGACCTGCTCGACCTGGAGCTGCCGGAGACGGTGGCGCAGCTGCTCGCCGAGCACGACGTGGCGCCGGGCCGGCTCGAGCTCGAGCTCACCGAGAGCGTGATCCTCTCCGACCCCAATCGCGCCCGCGCCGTGTTGACCCGGCTCGACGCGATGGGCGTCCGGCTCGCGATCGACGACTTCGGCAGCGGGTACTCCTCGCTCGCCTATCTCAAGCGGCTCCCCGTCGGCACGATCAAGATCGACCGCTCGTTCGTCATGAACATGGCGGAGGACGAGAACGACGCCGTCATCGTCCGCTCGACGATCGACCTCGGCCGGACGCTGGGGCTGCGCGTCGTCGCCGAAGGCGTCGAGACCGAGCGTGTCTGGCGGGAGCTCGCGCAGCTCCGCTGCGACCGGGCGCAGGGCTACTTCCTCGCCAGGCCGATCCCCGCCGACGAGCTCGCGGCGTGGCTGTGCGGGCGCTCGGCGGACCGGCCGGTCGGTAGCGCCACGGCCGCCGCCGCTTTGGCCTAGGCATCTCCTAGGCAAATTGTGCTTGTATTCCGGGCGTGCCCCGGCAGCTCTACACGGCGGGCGAGGCGGCCGCCGCGCTCGGGATCAGCCTCGACACGCTGCGGCGCTGGGACCGCGCCGGGCGGATCCGCGTCGAGCGCGACGCGGGCAACCGGCGGGTGGTGGCGGCGGCGGAGATCGACCGCCTGCGCGGCGACAGCGCCGGCTCGCACCTCAGCGCCCGCAACCGGTTCCACGGCACCGTCACCGACGTGCGCGTGGAGGGGCTGATGGCGCAGGTCGAGCTCGTCGTCAACGAGCCGGCGCGGCTCGTCGCCGTCGTTACCCGCGACGCGGTCGCGGAGCTCGGCCTGCGGCCCGGCATGGCGGCCACCGCGGTCGTGAAGTCGACGAACGTGATCCTGCAGCGATGAGCGTGCTTCGGCTCGGCGCCGTGCTCGCGCTGTGCGCGGCCGCCGCGGCGCTCGCCGCACACGCGCGGGCGGGCGGCGCCTCCGGTCTCACCGTCTACGCCGCTGCGTCGCTCACGAACGTCCTGCCGCAGATCGACTCGTCCGCCAGCTACTCGTTCGGCGGCTCGAACATGCTCGCCGCACAGATCGAGCAGGGCGCTCCCGCCGACGTGTTCGCCGCCGCGAACACGTCGCTTCCGCAGCAGCTCCACGCGAAGAAGCTGTGCTCGACGCCGGTCGTCTTCACCCGCAACGCGCTCGTGATCGTGGTGCCGAAGCGCAACCCGGCCCACATCCGCTCGGTCTACAGCCTCGCCCGCCGCGGCGTGAAGGTCGACGTCGCGGCCGTCGGAGTTCCCGTCGGCAACTACACGATCGGCGCCCTGAAGAAGCTCGACCTGGCGCACGCCGTCTTCGCGAACGTCGTCAGCCGCGAGACCGACGTGCGCGGGGTGCTGGCGAAGGTCGCGCTCGGCGAGGTGGACGCGGGCTTCGTCTACGCCACCGACGCGCGAACCGTGGCCGGGCGCGTGCGGACGATCGCGCTGCCTGCGCGCGCGCGGCCGAACGTGGAATACGGCGCCTGCGTCGTCACGGCGAGCACGAAGCGCGCGCTCGCGCAGCGCTTCGTCGCCGGCCTGCTGGGCAAGGCGGCGCAGGCGAAGCTGCGCGCCGCCGGATTCCTGTCGCTCGCGGCGGGCTAGGGCCGGCGATGGCGCGGGAGCGGCTGGGGAGAGACGCGGTCGTCGCGGCGTACGTGCTCGCGGCGCTGGTCGCGCTCGCGTTCCTGCTCCTGCCGATCGTCGCCGTCTTCGCGCGAACGTCGCCGGCGCGGCTCGTCGACCAGCTGTCGAACCCCGTCGTCCGCGACGCCTTCGTCGTCAGCGCGAAGACGAGCCTGCTCGCGCAGCTGCTCATCGTCGTCTTCGGCACCCCCGCCGCGCTGCTGCTGGCGGGACGGCGCTTCCGCGGGCACTCCCTGGCCGTCACGCTCGTCGAGCTCCCGCTCGTGCTGCCGCCGGCCGTGGCGGGGATCGGCCTGCTCGCGGCCTTCGGACGCACCGGCCTGCTCGGCTCGAGCTTGAGCGCGCTTGGCGTGACGCTTCCGTTTACGCAGGCCGCCGTCACGATCGCCGTCGCCTACGTCGCGAGCCCGCTCTACGTGCGCCAGGCGATCGCGGCGTTCGAGGCGACCGACGCGAGCCTCGCCGCCGCCTCCCGCACGCTCGGCGCGGGGCCGGTGCGCACGTTCTTCCGGGTCGTGCTTCCGCTCGCACGCGGCGGGCTCGTCGCCGGCCTGGCGCTGTCGTTCGCGCGCGGCCTCGGCGAGTTCGGCGCGACGATCATGTTCGCCGGCAGCCTGCAGCGGGTGACGCAGACGCTGCCGCTCGCGATCTACGCCGAGTTCGACCAGAACTTCGACGCGACGCTCGCGATGAGCGGCGTCCTCGTCCTGCTCAGCATCGCCCTGCTCGTCGCCCTGCGGATCGGCCTCACGTGGCAACGCTCGACCTCGACGACGTCACCGTCCCTCTTCGGAGCTACGACCTCCGGCTGACGCTGCGGGTCTCGTCGACCCTCGCGGTCGTCGGACCCTCGGGCGCAGGGAAGACGACGCTGCTGCGCGCCGTCGCCGGGCTCGTGCGGCCGAGCGGCGGACGGATCGCGGTCGGCGAAACCGTCTACTTCGACGGCGAGCGGCGCGTGCACCTGCCGCCCGAGCGGCGTCGCGTCGGGCTCGTGTTCCAGGAGTACGCGCTCTTCCCGCACCTGACGGTCCGCCAGAACGTCGAGTACTCGCAGCGGCGCGCGGCGGACGACTACCTCGAGCGGTTCGGCATCGGCCACCTCGCGCGGGCGCGTCCCGGCGACCTCTCGGGCGGTGAGCGGCAGCGCGTCGCGCTCGCACGCGCGCTCGCGTGCGAGCCGCGGGTGCTCCTCCTCGACGAGCCCCTGTCGGCCCTCGACGCGCACACGCGGACGAGGGTGCGGTCGGAGCTGCACGACCTGCTCGGCGAGCTCGACATCCCGGTGCTGCTCGTGACGCACGACTTCGAGGACGCTGCCGCGCTCGCAGACCAGGTCGGAGTGCTCGTCGAGGGCGCCCTCCGCCAGACGGGACGGCCGGGCGACCTCGTCGCCGAGCCGGCCGACGCCTTCGTCGCCTCGCTGACCGGCGCGAACCTGCTGCACGGCGTCGTCGAGCCCAGCGTCGGCGCGACCACGCGCGTCAGGCTCGACGACGGCACGCTCCTGGTCACGGCCGACTCCGGCACCGGACGGGTGGCGCTTGCCGTCTACCCGTGGGAGATCACGCTCGCGCAGGAGCCGCCGCACGACTCGGCGCTGAACGTGATCCGCGCCCCGATCCGGCGCATCGCCGAGCTCGGCAACCGGATGCGCGTCACCGTCGGGCCGGTGAGCGCGGAGGTGACCGCCGAGTCCGGCGCGCGCCTCGGGCTCGAGGTAGGCAGGCTCGTCTACGCGTCGTTCAAGGCGACCGGCACGCGCGTGGTGTGAATGAAGCTCCCGAACCTGGTTCGGCTTCGCCGAACCCAGGTTCGCGGGTTGCGAGCTAGCGAACCGGCGTCAACAGCGGCTCGCCGCGCAGGTAGGCGAGCACGTTGTCGACGACGACGCGCGTCATCGCGGCCCGCGTCTCGACCGTCGCGCTCGCCACGTGCGGGTTCAGCACGACATTCGGCAGCGTCAGCAGCGGCTCCGGCACGTGCGGCTCGTGCGCGAACACGTCGAGCCCGGCGCCGATCCGGCCGGAGACGAGCTCGTCGACGAGCGCCTGCTCGTCGACGATCGCGCCGCGCGCGGTGTTGACCAGCGTCGCCCCGTCGCGCAGCAGCGCGAGTCGCTCGCGCGACAGCAGGCCCGTCGTCTCGGTTGTCAACGGCGTGTGCAGGGAGACGACGTCGCTCTCGCGGAGGAGGTCGTCGAGCGCACGCCAATCGGGATCGTCGGTGCGCGAGCGGGCGTGGAACAGGACGCGCATCTCGAATCCGCGTGCGCGTCGCGCGACGGCGGAGCCGATCCGGCCGAAGCCGACGATGCCGAGCGTCGCCCCGGTCACCTCGCGTCCCAGGAACGGCCCGTCCGACCAGGACGTCGACCAGACGCCGCCGCGCACGAGGCGATCGCCCTCGACCACCCGGCGCCGGACGGCGAGGATCAGCGCGAAGGTGAGGTCGGCGGTGGCGGCGTCGAGCACGCCCGGCGTGTTGGTGACGGCGATACCGCGCGCCGCACACGCGGCGACGTCGACGCGGTCGTAGCCGACCCCGTAGTTCGCCACGAGCCGGAGCGACGGGAACAGCTCGAGGTCGACGGCCTCGTTGGCGACGACCAGCACCTCGACGTCCTCACGCGGCGTGTCCGCCGGGCCGACCTCGACGTCGCCCAGCTCGCTCCACGCGTCTCCCGGCAGCCGGCGGGTGGCGAGGATCGTCACGGCCGTGGACGGTAGACGGACGGCCCGGCCGGCGGGCGGCGACCGCCTGCTCGCCGCCGCCCGCCCCGGCACGCCCGTGCGCCTGCCGGCGTGGTTCCCGGCGAGCGTGCCGCCGCGGCGCGCCGGCGCCAATGGGCTCTCGACCCCATCTTTCGCCGTGGCTACGCGAGCCCGAGCAGCCGGGCCGCGTTCTGCTTCAGGATCCCCGGCCTGACCTCGTCCTTGAACGGCGCCTGCTCGAAGTCGGCGAGCCAGCGGTCGGGCGTGATCATCGGGTAGTCGGAGCCGAAGAGCACGCGCTCCCGGAGCAGCGTGTTCGCATAGCGCACGAGCTGCTCGGGGAAGTACTTCGGCGACCAGCCCGACAGGTCGATGTACACCTGCGGCTTGTGCAACGCCACCGAGATCGCCTCGTCCTGCCACGGGAACGACGGATGCGCGAGCACGATCTTCAGCTCCGGGAAGTCGACGGCGACGTCGTCGACGTGCATCGGGTTCGAGTACTTCAGGCGGATCCCGCCGCCGCCGGGCAGACCGGAGCCGATGCCGCTGTGGCCGCTGTGGAAGAGCGCGGGCAGCCCCGCCTCCGCGATCGCCTCGTACAGCGGGTAGACGTCGCGGTCGTTCGGGAAGAACGCCTGGATGTTCGGGTGGAACTTGAAGCCGCGCACGCCGTGGTCGCGGATCAGCCGCCTCGCCTCGCGCGCCGCCTGCGGCTTGTGCGGGTCGATGCTGGCGAAGGGGATCAGCACGTCGGCGTTCGCGGCGGCCACCTCGGCGATCTCCTCGTTACGGACGGCGGCACGGCCCGTCACCGTCTCCGCGTCGACGGTGAACACCACCGCCGCCATGTTCCGCTCGCGGTAGTACGCCGCGACGTCCTCGACCGTCGGCAGCCCGCTCTCGTGGAAGTAGCGCGCCGCCGCCTCGCGCCACTCCGGCCGGAGACCGTCCTCGCCCGTCAGTCCGACCTCCGCGTGCGTGTGCACGTCGATCGCGACGATCCTCTCCAGGTCGATCGTCATCGCGGCGTCGTCTCCGTCGCGTGCGCGAGCAGCGCGGCCACGTCGAGCTCTCGCTTCAGCACCTTCCCCGTCGGTCCCTTCGGAAGCTCGTCGACGAGCACGACGTGGCGCGGGTACTTGTACGCGGCGACGCGCTCGCGCGCGTAGTCCCGGAGCTCCTCTGCGGCGACGGTCGAGCCGGGCTTCGGCACCGCGATCGCGACCACCTCCTCGCCGAGCAGCTCGTGCGGCACGCCGACCACCGCCGCCTCGAGCACGTCGGGGTGCGAGTGCAGCACGTCCTCGACCTCGCGCGGATAGACGTTGTACCCGCCGCGGATGATCAGCTCCTTGCGGCGGTCGACCAGATAGAGGTAGCCGTCCCGGTCGACGCGACCGACGTCGCCCGTCGACAGCCAGCCCTCGGGCGAGAGCGCGGCGCGCGTGGCCTCCGCGTCGCGCCAGTAACCCGCGATGACCGACGGCCCGCGGAGCTGGATCTCCCCCACCTCGCCACGCGGCACCGGCTCGCCGCCGAGCGACACCATCCGCAGCTCGGTTCCGGGAGCCGGCCGCCCGACCGATCCCGTCCGCGGCTCCTCGCCGGGGAACGCGGTCGTCGCGAGCCCCGACAGCTCCGTCAGGCCGTAGCCCTCCCGCAGCTCCGCGCCCAGCGTGCGCTCGACCTCGCATGCGACGTCCTGCGTCACCGGCGCGCCGCCGACGTGTGCGAGGCGGAGCGGCGGCCGCCTCCCTGTCTCCCGCGCGGCGCGGCACAGGCCGATGCACATCGTCGGCACGCCGATCAACACCGTCGTGCGCGTCGCCGTCATGAACGCGAGGGTTCCCTGCGGGTCGAAGCGGGAGACGACCGCCACAGCCGCACCGGCGCGGACCGTCGCGAGGATGCCGGTCGACTGGCCGAGCACGTGCGAGAACGGCGCCGCGCCGAGCACGACGTCGTCCGGCTCGAGCGCGAGCGCACCGACGCCCGCGTCCGCGGCCGCCCGCAGCCCGCCGTGCGTGAGCATCGCGCCCTTCGCGGCGCCCGAGGTGCCCGACGTGAAGAGCAGCACGGCGAGCTCGTCGTCGGCGCGTTCGACGAGCTGTGGCGGCTCGGCCGAGGCGTCCGGCACGCGGGCGTCGCCGATCACGACGCGCGGCTCGGCGCGCGCGAGCCTCTCCTCGATCTCCCGTGCAGCGAGCAGCGGGTTGAGCGGCACCACGACCGCGCCGACGTGCAACGCCCCGAAGTACGCGGCGACGAACGATGTGCTGTTCGGGAGCACGACCGCGACGCGATCCCCGGCGCCGACGCCTCGTGTCCGCAGGTCGTGCGCGTAGGCGAGCGCGCTCAGCCGAAGCTGCTCGTAGCTGACGGCAGCGATGCGGCCCTCGTCGTCGAGGAGCAGCGCGGGCCGGTCCCGCCGGCGCGTGGCGGCATCCTCGAGCAGGCGCGCGAGGTTCACACCGTCTCCAGGCCGACGTAGTTCTCGGCCAGCGAGCGAGCAGCCGTCTCGGAGGTGACGACGTACCGGAGCTGCGACAGCTGCAGCTTCAGGTCGAAGGGGTCGTCGCCGGGGAGACGATGCAGCATCGACGTCATCCACCACGAGAAGTGCTCCGCGCGCCAGACGCGGCGGAGGCACTCGCGCGAGTAGCCCTCGAGCAGCCGGTCGCCGTGGCCGCGGAAGTGCGCCACCAGCGCCTCCGCGAGCACCCGCACGTCGGCGATCGCGAGGTTGAGCCCCTTCGCGCCGGTCGGGGGGACGATGTGCGCGGCGTCGCCGGCGAGGAACAGCCGCCCGTGCTGCATCGGCTCGGCGACGAAGCTCCGCATCCCCGTCACGCCCTTCTCGAGGATCGGCCCCTCGTGCAGCGCCCAGCCGTCGAGCGCGGTGCGCGTCTGCAGCTCCTCCCAGATCCGCTCGTCGGGCCAGCCGTCGAGATCCTCGTCGGGCGCCACTTGCAGGTAGTAGCGCGAGCGCGTCGGTGACCGCAGCGAGAGCAGCGCGAAGCCGCGCTCGTGGTGGTCGTAGACGAGCTCGTCCATCGACGGCGCGACGTCGGCCAGGATCCCGAGCCAGCCGAAGGGATACTCGCGCTCGAACGTGCGCAGCACGCCGGCGGGAATGCTCGGCCGGCAGACGCCGTGGAAGCCGTCGCAGCCGGCGACGACCTCGCACTCCAGCTCGTTCGGCGTGCCGTCGTGGGTGAAGCGGATGCGCGGCCGCTCGCTGTCGAGGTCGTGCACGCTCACGTCGTCGACCTCGAACAGCAGCGGCAGCTCGCTCGCGACACGCGCCTCGATCAGATCCTTCACGACCTGCGTCTGCCCATAGATGACGATCGAGCGGCCGGTGAGCTCGTGCATCGGCACGTGGTGCCGCTCGCCGTCGAACTGCAGGTGGATGCCGCCGTGCACGATTCCCTCGCGGTCCATCCGCTCGCCGACGCCGGCATCGCGCAACAGCTCGACCGTACGCTGCTCGAGCACGCCGGCGCGGATCCTGCGCTCGCAGTACTCGCGGCTGCGGTCCTCGAGCACGACCGTCTCGATTCCCTCCAGCTCCAGCAGCCGCGCCAGCGTCAACCCGGCGGGACCCGCGCCGACGATCGCGACCTGCGTCCTCACCGCTCGAACAGCGCCGCCTGGCCCTGCCCGACGCCGACACAGAGCGTCGCCAGGCCGTAGCGCCCACCGCGGCGGCGGAGCTCGTGCAGCAGCGAGACGACGAGCCGCGCGCCGCTCATCCCGAGCGGATGGCCGAGCGCGATCGCGCCGCCGTTGACGTTGACCTTCTCCTCGTCGAGCCCGAGCTCACGCACGACGGCGAGCGACTGCGACGCGAACGCCTCGTTCAGCTCGACGAGGTCGAGGTCGGCGACACCGACGCCGGCCCGCTCGAGGAGCTTGCGCACGGCGGGCACCGGCCCCACGCCCATCACCCGCGGGTCGACGCCGGCCGCGGCCGAGCCGAGGTACGTGCCCAGCGGCTCCGCGCCGAGCTCGCGCGCCTTCTCCTCGCTCGCGATCACGAGCGCCGCCGCCCCGTCGTTGACGCCGCTCGCGTTGCCGGCCGTGACCGTGCCGCCCTCGCGGAAGGCAGGCTCGAGCGCGGCCAGCTTCTCGGGGGACGTGTCGGGCCGCGGATGCTCGTCGACCGCGACGTCTCCCACCGGCACGACCTCGTCCGCGAACCGCCCCTCGTCCTGCGCGGCCTTCCACCGCTGCTGCGAGCGGAAGGCGAATGCATCTTGATCTTCCCTCGCCACGCCCCAGCGCTCGGCGACGTTCTCGCCGGTCTCGCCCATCGACTCGAGCGGGAACTTCTCCGCGAGGCGCGGGTTCGGGAAGCGCCAGCCGAGGTGCGTGTCGTAGGCGACGACGTTGCCGCGCGCCCACGGCCGGTCGCCTTTCATCATCGCGAGCGGTGCCCGGCTCATCGACTCGACGCCGCCGGCGACGAACAGGTCTCCTTCGCCGACCACGACCGCGCGGCACGCCTCGACCACCGCGGACAGACCCGAGGCGCACAGGCGGTTGACGGTCATCCCCGGCACCGACTCCGGCAGCCCGGCGAGCAGCACCGCCATGCGCGCGACGTTGCGGTTGTCCTCGCCCGCCTGGTTCGCGCAGCCGAGGTAGACGTCGTCGATCTCCGCGGGGTCGATCCGCGCACGGTCGACGGCCGCCCGAACCACGAGCGCGGCCAGGTCGTCGGGCCGCGTGCCCGCCAGCGCGCCGCCGTAGCGGCCGATCGGCGTGCGCACCGCCGAGAGGATCACCGCGCGGCTCAGCTCGAGCCCTCCCCGTCGAGCACCTGCTGCGCGATCGCGAACGCCCGGTTCGCGGCGGGCACGCCGCAGTAGATCGCGCACTGCAGGAGCACCTCCTCGATCTCCGCGACCGTGAGCCCGTTCCGCAGCGCCGCGCGAACGTGCAACGCCAGCTCGTGCTCGCGCCCCTGCGCGACGAGCGCGGTGAGGGTGATGCAGCTGCGCGTGCGACGGTCGAGCCCGGGACGGCTCCAGATCTCGCCCCACGCGTAGCGCGTGATCAAATCCTGGAAGTCGGCCGTGAAGTCGGTGGTGCCGGCGATCGCGCGGTCGACGTGCTCGTCGCCGAGCACCTCGCGGCGCGTCCGCATGCCGTCGTCGGTCATCCGCCCTCCTCCGATTCGAGATGCGCGAGCACCGCCTCGTTGAACTCCTCCGCCCGCTCGACGTTCGCCAGATGCCTCGCGCGGTCGAGGATGACGACCCGCGCACCCGGGATCGCGTCCGCGAGCCGCTCCGCCTCCTCGGGCGGGACCGTCGGATCCTCGCGCCCGCCGACGACGAGCGTCGGCGCCGCGATCTCGCCCAGCCGCTCGCCGAAGTCCCACGCCGCCACCGCCTCGCAGCAGGCCGCGTACTCCTCGCGGGGCGCGGCCGCGAGCCTCGCGGCGAAGCGCGCGCGTTCGTCGAACGCCGGCGTGAACCAGCGGTCGAGGGTCGCGTCGACGAGCGACGAGGTTCCCTCGGCGCGGACGAGGTCGGCGCGCTCACGGTACTTCTCGGGGTCGGGGAAGCGCGCGGAAGTGCAGGCCAGCACGAGCCGGTCGATGCGGTCGGAGGCGTTGGCGCCGAGCCACATGCCGACGGCGCCTCCGAGGGAGACCCCGCAGAAGTGCGCGCGCGTGACGCCCTCCGCGTCGAGCAGGCCGAGCACGTCGCGTGCGAGCGCCTCGACCGTCGGCCGCGCGCGGTGCTCGTACCTCAGGACGCGAAAGCGCGGCTCGAGCGCGGGCAGCTGCCGGTCCCAGAGCTCGCTCGTCGTACCGAGCGCGTTCGAGAGCACGACCGTCTCGGTCACCGCTCGTCCTCCCAGCGCGCGAGCGCGCGGTCGACGAAGACGCCGGCCGAGCCGAGGTAGGTCTCCGGGCGGCGCTCGGGCTCCGCGAGCTCGCCGTCGGCAAGCGACGCCTTCTCGGACATGACGGCCGGATCGACGTTCGCGCGCATGCGCTCCCGGTCCACCTGAAGGCCTTCGAGCACGCGGCGCATCGTCGCGGCCGCGCCGCCCGTCCAGGCGAGCGCGCCGCTCCACGCGTCCCACTCGGCATGCCAGGCTCCGGCAGCGCGCTCGAGCTCGCCGGCGATCCCGCCGGTGAGCAGCGACGCGTTCGCGTGCACGTGCGCGGCCGCCGCGCGGACGAGCGTCGAGCCGGCGGGATTCCGCTTCTGCGGCATCGTCGACGAGGCGCCCGCGTCTTCCTCCGCGACCTCGCCGAACGCGGAGAGCAGCACGACGTCGGCGGCGATCTTCGCCAGCACGCCCGCGACGGCGTCGAGCGCGCCGCCGAGCTGCGCGACTGGCACGCGGTTCGCGTGCCACGGCAACGCCGGCTCGGCAAGCCCGAGCTCCGACGCGTACAGGCGCAGCACCGCCGGCCCGCGGCCGCCGAGCGCGGCGAGCGTTCCCGCGGCGCCGCCGAGCTCGGCGGCGGGCTCGAACGCGCGCAGCAGCGCGCGCGCATCGAGCACCGCCGTGAGCCAGCCGGCCGCGCGCAGGCCGAACGTCGTCGGCACGGCCTGCTGCAGCAGCGTTCGCGCCGCGGCCACCGCGTCGCGGTGCTCGCGCGCGAGGCGGGCGCAGGCGCCGAGCACTGCGTCGAGATCGGCGTGGAGCAACGCGAGCGCGTCGCGCGCGACGAGCATTGCCGCCGTGTCGAGGATGTCCTGGCTCGTCGCGCCGCGATGCACGAACGTCGCCGCGTCTCCGCCGACGCGCGCGCGCAGCGCGCGCACGAGCGGCTCGACAGGGTTGCCGGGCGCGCGGCCCTGCTCGCAGAGCTCGTCGATGTCGTACAGCGATGGTTCGCACGCCTGCCCGATCGCGTCCGCCGCGTCGGCGGGAATCGCACCCGCCGCCGCCGACGCTCTCGCCAGCGCGCCTTCGGCGCGCAGCATCGCCGTGAGCCACGCCTGGTCGGAGACGGTCTCGCGCACCTCGACCGGCACGAAGAGCGGCGCGAAGGTGATCAATGCTCGAAGAAGACGGTCGCCCGCTCGCCCTGCATTCGGATATCGAACAGCAAGCGGTCGTCCTCGGCGCGGGCGAGCAGCGTCTCGCGGTCGGCGGCCGGCAGCGCGGCCAGCACCTCGTCCGCGGGGTCGTCGCGGAGGTAGATCCGCGTGCGCTGGTGGCGAAGCAGGCCGCGCGCGAAGACGTACGCCTCGAGGTGCACCGCGCAGCGCGGTACGCGGAACGAGAAGCCGCCGTCGGCATCCGTCCCGCCGCGCCCCCAGCGCCGACCGGCGGCATCCCACAGCTCGACGACGCCGTCCGGGATCGGCTCGCCCTGCCCGTCGAGCAGCCGCCCGCGCAGCTCGATTCCCTCCTTGTCCAGCTCGTTCTCCGGCCGCCGGCAGAGGCCGATCGCGAAGAACGGGCCGACGGTCTGAGACGGTGTCCTCATTCGAACGGCGTCCGCCGCAGCACGATGTCCCAGCGGAAGCAGAGCGCCCATTCGGGCTCCGTCGTCGCGAGGTCGAAGCGCGCGACGAGCAGCTCGCGCGCGCGCGGATCGCGGACGGCGTTGAAGATCGGATCGTACGGCTGGAGCGGATCGCCCGGGAAGTACATCTGCGTGACGAGGCGCTGGGCGAACGCGCGGCCGAAGACCGAGAAGTGGATGTGCGCCGGCCGCCACGCGTTCGCGTGGTTGCGCCACGGATACGAGCCCGGCTTGACCGTGACGAAGCGATAGCTCCCGTCGTCGCCGGTGAGGCAGCGGCCGGCGCCGGTGAAGTTCGGGTCGAGCGGCGCCGGGTGCCGGTCGACCTCGTGGTGGTACCGACCGGCGGCGTTCGCCTGCCACACCTCGACCAGCGCGCCCCGCAGGGGACGGCCGTCCTCGTCGACGACGCGGCCCGTCACCACGATGCGCTCGCCAAGCGGCTCGCCCGTGTGCTGCCGCGTCAGGTCGCCGTCCGACGCCTGCAACGCGTCCTCGCCGAAGACGGGCCCGTCGAGCCGGTGCAACTCCTCCGGCAGCGCGACGAGCGGACGGTCGGGAGCACGCCAGCGCGTCGAGCGGTAGCCCGGGTAGTCGACCTGCACCTCCGGCCCGAAGGACGGGTCGTCGGGGAGCACGACCGGCGACTCCTCAACGGCGGTCACGACTCTCCCTTCGTCTCGAGCGAGCGGAGCGCCGCCAGCTCGTCCTCGTCCGGCGCGTCCGTCACGCGCAGGTCGCGCGCGATGCGCAGCTCCCAGCCGGTCGCGGCCCGCGCCTCCTCCGCCGAGATGCTGGGATGCACCGCGACGAGCGTCAGCTCCCCGCCGCGCGGCTCGAGCACGCCGAGGTCGGTGACGACGACGCGCACACGGTCGCCGCGGCTCGTCGTGAAGTCGAGCTGCTCCACGAACGCGCGAGCCGTGTGTCGCAGCATCACGAAGACGTCGCGGACGCTCGTCGCGATCTCGGGCGCGCCGCCCGCCCCAGGCAGGCGCACGCGCGGGTGCTCGTACGGGCCGATCACGGTGCTGTTGAGGTTGCCGTGCCGGTCGATCTGCGCGGCGCCGAGGAAGCCGACGTCGATGCGTCCCCCCTGCAACCAGTACGCGAACATCTCGGGCACGGAGACGACCGAGTCCGCGGTTTCGGCGAGCTCGCCGTCGCCGATCGACAGCGGCAGCCGGTCGGGCTTCGCGCCGATCGCGCCGCTCTCGTAGACGAGCACGCATCCCGGCGCATGGGTGCGCCGCGCGAGGTTGGCGGCGGTGCTGGGGAGCCCGATCCCGACGAAGCAGACCATGCCGTCGCGCAGGCGCCGCGCCGCCTCGACCGCCATCATCTCGTCGGCGGTGTACGCGAGCTCCTGCACCGCAGTCATGCGGCGGCCATCCTCGAGCCGGCCAGCACGCGGTGGTACTCCTCGACGTCCGCCGTCTCGAGCACGTGCCGTCGTATCCAATCGCCGAACGTGTCGCGGTCGCGGCTGATCGAGTCCCAGGCGACGTAGAAGCCGTTGTCGCGGTCGTAGTAGCCGTGCGCGTACGACGGATGCGCACCGCGCGGCGCGCGCGCGACCGCGTCGATCGTCCACGAGGGCAGCACCGTCGCGCCGGCGCGAGGCTCGAGCTCGTCGACGATCTCCTCGACGGTGACGAGCGAGCGGCGGGACGCGAGGACGACCTCCTTCTGCGTGCCGAGGATGCCCCAGAGCTGCACGTTGCCGCGACGGTCGGCGCGCTGCGCGTGCACGATGCCGACGTCCGGCCGGTGGGCTGGCACGGCCGCGAGCTCCTCGCCGGTGAACGGGCACGTGATGCGCGCGACGCGCGTGCGCAAGACGAGGTCGTTGCCCTCGTAGCCGCGCAGGACGGCGAACGGCAGGTTCGCCGCGCCGGCCTGGTACGCCGCCGCCATTCCCGCGTGCGAGTGCTCCTCGAGCTCGAGCGGCGCCGGCCACCCGTGCTCGACCGCGTCGCGCAGCCGGTGCAGCGAGCCGACGCCGGGGTTACCGCCCCACGAGAAGACGAGCTTGCGCGCGCAGCCCATGCCGATCAGCTGGTCGTACACGACATCCGGGGTCATCCGGATGAGCGTCAGGTCGCGCCGGTGCTGCCGGATCAGCTCGTGCCCCGCCGCGTGCGGGATCAGATGCGTGAAGCCCTCGAGCGCGACGGTGTCGCCGTCGTGGACGAGCGCCTCGACCGCCTCTGCCAGCGTCGTGATCATGCGCCCTCGGCCATCAGAACGGATAGGGATGGGTCCCGCTCTGCACCGTGATCCACCGGAGCTCGGTGAACTCGTCCAGCGCCGCGCGGCCGCCGAAGCGCCCCCAGCCCGAGTCCTTCACGCCGCCGAACGGCATCTGCGGCTCGTCGGCGACGGGCTGGTCGTTGACGTGGACGATGCCGGACTCGAGCCGGCCGGCGAGCTGGAAGCCGCGGTCCGGGTCGCTGGTGATGATCCCCGCGCTCAGCCCGTACGCCGTCGCGTTCGCACGCTCGACCGCCTCGTCGTCCCCGTCGACGACCTCGACCGCGAGCACGGGCCCGAAGGTCTCCTGCGACGCAAGCTCCGCGTCGGCGGGAACGTCGGCGAGCACCGTCGCGCGGAACACGTTCGACCCCGCGTCCTCGCCGCCGGCGAGCACGCGCGCGCCCTTCGCGACGGCCTCCTCGACACGCCCCTTCACCGTCGCGTGAGCGTCCTCGTTGATCAACGGGCCGATGATCGTGTCGGGCTCGCGCGGGTCGCCTGCCTTGAGGCCCGCTGCCTTCTCGGCCAGCCGCCGCGTGAACTCGTCCGCGACCGCGCGCTCCACGATCACGCGTCGCGCCGACATGCAGATTTGCCCCTGGTGCAGGAACGCGCCGAACGTCGTCGCGTCGACCGCGTAGCCGAGGTCGGCGTCGGCGAGCACGATCAGCGGGTTGTGGCCGCCCAGCTCGAGCACGACGCGCTTCAGCTGGCGTCCCGCCGCCTCGGCCAGCCTCCGGCCGGTCGCGGTCGAGCCCGTGAAGTTGATCCGCCGCACCGCCGGATGCTCGACGAGCACGTCGCCGATCGGGCCCGCTTGGCCGGGCGCGTGCGTGACGACGTTCAGCACGCCCTCCGGCAGCCCTGCCTCCGCGAAGATCTCGCCCCACAGCAGCCCGCCTACCACCGGCGACCACTCCGACGGCTTCAGCACGACCGTGTTGCCGAGCGCGAGCGGTGCGGCGATCGAGCGCGCGGAGAGGATGAGCGCCGCGTTCCACGGCGCGATCGCGCCGACGACGCCGACCGGCCGGCGCACGCCGAGCGCGAGCCTCCCGGGAGTGTCGGAGGGGATGATCTCGCCGACCGGCTGGTACGGCGCGGCGGCCGCCTGCCGGAAGAGGCCCGGCACGAAGCCCAGCTGGAACATCCCGAAGCCGAACGTGCAGCCCGTCTCGCGGGCGAGCAGCGACACGACCTCGTCGCGCCGGCGCTCGAGCAGGTCGGCCGCCTTCAGGAAGACCGCCTGGCGAACCGCGGGGGGCGTCTCCGACCAGGCGGGAAACGCAGCCGCCGCGGCGTCGACCGCAGCGCGCGCGTCGTCCGCGCCGCCGGCGGGCACGACGGCCACCGTGTCGCCGGTGTACGGGTCGCGGTCGTCGAACCTCTCGCCGCCGGCAGCGTCGACCCACGCGCCGCCGACGAACTGCTTCACCTCGCGCACTGCCTCTGCCGTGGCCACCTACTCCTCCCTTCTCTCAACGTGCGGTGATCGTCATCGGCGCAGCCGGTACCCCACCGGCAACAGGCGGACGTCGAGCCGTTCCTGGAGCGTGCCCCAGATGCCGCGCGGGAGCAGCAGCGCGAAGCCGATCGCGACGCCGCCGAGGACGACGAAGTACCAGACGCCGCTCGACGAGACGTACGTCTGCAGCAGGAAGAGCAGGATCGCGCCGATGATCGGGCCTTCGAAGGTGCCGAGCCCGCCGACGAGCACCATGAAGATCATCTTCGCCGACCAGTTGACGCCGAAGACCGAATCCGGCCCGAGCGGCTCGATCGACAGCTGCCAGGCGAGGATGATCGCGCCCGCGGCGGCGCAGCCGGCCGATGCGATCACGAAGAGGATGCCCTTCCCGAGCAGCACGCGCACGCCGAGCGACGCGGCGGCGCCCTCGTCGTCGCGGATCGCCTGCAGCGACGCGCCGAGCCTGCTGCGCAGGACGAGGAACAGCAGCGCGAGCAGCACGGCCGCGGCGCCCAGCGCGGCCCAGTACGTGTAGCGCAGCCGCTGATCGGGCGAGTAGCGCAACGTGAACGGAATCAGCGCCGACGTGCCGGTGCCGCCGCCGATCGCCGGGTTCGGGTCGAGCGAGACGAGGATCGCGAACACCTCGGCGACGACCCA
>Ga0070739_10001373_pt1 | contig 37168 bp, 34 predicted proteins | sample Coa_R1_7_FD_66445 | JGI IMG/M metagenome (GOLD analysis project Ga0070739, IMG submission 66445) | Surface soil microbial communities from Centralia Pennsylvania, which are recovering from an underground coalmine fire - Coalmine... | ecosystem: Environmental > Terrestrial > Soil > Unclassified ...
GGCGGCGCAGCGGGTTTCATACGATCGACGGCTTTGATCAGATCGTCCAAGCGGACCGGTTTGGTCGGATCGTGATTGACGCCGGGCGCTTGCGTGTAATCCGGCAGACCCGATGTTTGCTGCAACAGCTGCGCGATCGACACGTCGCCGGCGACGTTCAATTCCGGTACGTACTTGGTAACCTTATCGGTGAGCGAGAGTTTTTTATCTTGCGCAAGCAGCAGTACTGCCGCCGCCGTGAACTGTTTGCTGATGGAGCCCGCGTAGAATTCCGTCGTCGCGTTTATGCGGCGGTGCGTGCGCAGATTTGCAAAGCCGAATCCGCGCGAATAGACGAGCAAGCCCTGTTCGACAACGCCGATCGCAAGGCCGGGCGTACTGCCCGAATGGAGCTCTGAAAGCGCGATTGTATCGATCGTATGCGCTGTCGATGCGGTAAACGGCGGCGGTGACGGCGCTGCTTGCGGAAGCGGAGCAGGCGTGTTTTGCGCCGGCGCAGCGGCCGGCGTGATAGCCAGCGCAGCCAGAATGCAGGCGATCGCGGTTCGCATACGCGCGCAGTTCGTCGGCTCCCTTCGGGAGCCTCCGGCTGCTTGTTCCTTTGCTTTAATAGATCAAACGGGCATTGGCGATGACGGTGTTGTCCTCGAGCAGCGCAAGCTGTTCCATCTTATGATTCACCGGAAGATATAGCGTACCGCTCTCGCCGTGCATCGCAACGCTGCCGAGCATTTCCATGCGGCCGTTATGCACGTACGCCACTTGCATTCCTGGCCTCGGGTGCATCACGACGACGTAGTACCAATCGCCGCGCGGACCGTACAACACCTTCGCATCCATGCGAATATTGCGCGTCGAGACAAACGCCGCGCGATTGAACGAAGGCTCGGATGCTATGCGGGCGAGCGCACGCTCGTCTTGAAGCATCGCCTGCGTAACGACGCGCGTGCGATCGACCGCGAGCCATGTCGGAATAAACGCAATCGCAAGGGCGGCCGCAAAAGCAATGCCGGCGGTTACCCAATGATGCTGCCGCACGGCGGGCCTGACCGCTTCTCGAAGACGCCGGCCGAGCACGTGCGAGGGCTCGTACAACGGTTGCCCGGACGCAATCTCGGCTACAGCCTGCTCGGCTTTATATACCCGCGTCGCGCATGGTAAACATGAAGACACATGGCGTTCGACTCGCTGCCGCTCGAGATCGTCGAGCGATCCGAGGACGTACAGCTCGGCAAGCTCCTCGATGTGCTCGATCATCGCGAACCTTCGGCGGCAAGCTTTGCGCCGATTTTGCGCAGTCCCAGTGAAATGCGGCTCTTTACCGTTCCAAGCGGCTGATCGAGTGCCTGCGCGATTTCGACGTGCGTTTTACCGCCGAAGTACGCGAGCGTCAATGCCTGGCGCTGTTCGTCCGGCAGCTCGGCAAGCGCTTCACGGACGCGTGCATGCTCGATGTAGTCCTCGATCTCGAGCTCTTCCACCGGTTCGGACTCTTGCCCGATTCGCTGAGAAAGACGCGCGCGCCGCGCGGCAGAGCGTTGGCGCGAAATCGCATCGTTGCGCACGCATACCACCAGAAACGCTCGAACGGTGCCACGATTGACGGCAAAGGCCTGCGGATTCTTCCACACGCGCACAAGGACGTCGTGAACGCAGTCTTCGGCTTCTTCGGCATTGTGCAACACGTTGAGCGCGACGGAGAAAAGGAGCGAACCGTAGCGCCGGTACGCTTCATCGAATGCCCACGTCTCGCGTCTCGCGAATGCCTGGGCCAACGTCGCTTCCTCAGCTCCCTGGCGGGACGTAGCGGCCGTTGCCATGCCGGGAGCTCACTTCGTTCACGCAGGAAGTACGCCTGCGCGGCATCGCGGGATCGATCTCGCGTGGTCCGGGCATATACATAGGGAGAGGAACACGCACCTATGGACATCGTTCAACTGGTGGCAGAGCGCAAAATCGAATGTGCCATTGAGGACGGAATTTTTGACGGCTTGCCGGCGCGCGGCGAGATCGATTGCTCGCTGCGCGGTGAATCATTTCTGACGTGGTGGTTTCGAATGCACTACGCCGCGCCGTCATTCGCCGACGCGCAGGATTAGCACCGCAACGTCATCGACCGGTCTGCCGCCGAGCACCCTATCGATGATCGCTTGGGCCGGATCCTCGGCGCTTAGAAACGTGCGTTCCCGTAAAACGGCTTCCAAACGCTGCATCGCCTGCACGATGTTCCGTCCATATTCGATGAGTCCGTCCGTATAAAAAACCACACTTGCCGCCCCATCCGAAAGCGTCACGCTGCGTTCCTCAACGTACGCCGGCTCGAAGATTTCGCCCAGCGGCGTCCCGCTGCCGAAGAGTTCCGCAATCGTACCATCTTCGTTCACGACGATTGGGCGCGGATGCCCCGCGATCGCATAGGTAAGTTCGCGAGTTTGTACGTCGTAGAGCGCAAAAAGCGCGGTAATCATCGGCGTGCGGTGTTCGAGCATCAGCGTTGCATTGGCACGCGCAAGCACGTCTCGAGGACCGCGCCGGTCAAGCGCGGCAGCACGAATCGCTTGGCGAACGACGCCCATAGTGACGGCAGCTTCGACGCCGTGTCCCGTTACGTCGCCCATCGAGATCGCAACGTGCCGTTCGTCGAGCGCAAAAGCGTCGTACCAATCGCCGCCAACAGCCTCGCCTTGCGATGACGCCGCCGAGGCGTATGCCGAAGCGAACTCCACGTTTTCGAAGTGCGGGAGCTTCGCGGGAAGGAGCGCGCGCTGCAGCGTCGTCGCCACGCGATGCTCGCGTGCAAAGGACTGCGCGTTTTCGAGTGCGATCGCGCCGCGCCGCCCGAGTTCGAGCGCCGTCGTTACGTCGAAATCCGTGTAGAGCCGCGTCGGATCGTCCGACGCGATTCCGAGCACGCCCAGCACGCGGTCCCGAATGCGAAGCGGCACGATGACGCCGCCGGCATAGCCCACGTCGCGATAGATGCGGCGATAGTGTTCGTTCGGAATAACGTATTCGACGGATTTTTCGTCGACATGCTGAAGCAGCTGCGGTTTAACGGTCGTGAGAACGGCCGGCGGCCCCAGCTCCGCGCGGTCGTTGTATATGTTGTGATTGACGAGCTGCGCAAGCAGCGCTTCTTTTTCGGGATGCTGATGCGCGACCACGGCAACGCGCAGGTGCCCGCGCGAATCCGGTATGTCGATTTGGCACCAGGTGCCCATTGACGCTACCGCCAGGCGCGCGATGCGCTCGAGCGTGGTGGAAACGTCCAGCGTCGATCCGAGCACGTCGCTTGCCAGCGCGAAAAACGATTGCTGCGCTTCGGCGCGCTTCTGTTTGTCGATGTCCGTCGCCGTGCCGAGCCAGCTGGTGATATTGCCGTTTTCGTCACGCACGGGAATGGAGCGGAACAAGAACCAGCGGTATTTGCCATCCTTGCCGCGATAGCGGCATTCGCCTTCGTACGGTTCGCCGGTGCGCAGCGTGCGTTCCCGGTGCGTTTCCAAACGCTTGAGGTCGTCGGGATGGACGACGCGTTCCCAACCGAATCCGGCGTTCTGTTCTTCGCTCAAACCGGTATATTGCAGCCAGCGCGCGTTGGAGTAAATCGCGCTGCCGTCGGTTGCATCGAGCCAAACAAATTCGGGCATCGCCTCGGTGATAAGACGATACCGCCGCTCCGACTCGGTAAGCGCTGCAATGGCTTGCTGCGCGCGCTGTTCGGCCTCTTTACTTTTCGTTACGTCGACGAAGACGCCGATGCTGCCCTGCACCGCGCCGTCCGCATCGCAAAGCGGCCACGCCGATGCGATCAAATCGAAGACCGCGCCGTCGTGGCGGAGCAGCTGCATGCCGACGTCGACAACTTCCTCGCCCTTGCGCGCGGCTCGTTGCATCGGCAGCTGCGCCGGCGGCACGTCGGTTCCCGACATGACCGTACGATACCGCGGTATGCGCCGCTCGCCGGGCAGCGACAAACTGGCGTTTTCGGCGGCGGCCAGACCGCTTAGGCGGCGGAACGCCCGGTTGCCTTGCACGCGTTCGCAATTGCGGTCCAGTGAGATCGCGATTGGAACCGGCAGCCGTTCGAGAACGGCCAATAGCCCGAGGACGTAAACCTCGAACGAGCTGGTCTGCATGTGCGCCGGAACTTCGGCGCGGCGCGCCGCAGTCCGTGCTTATTGGATGGCGAGAACCGGGACTTTACCTTTGACGATGGAGACTTTGAGCGTGTCGTTCGCCTTGACTTTGCTGAAGGACGCCACGCCGGTCGCTGCCAGCGTCGTTTCGATGCCGTTGTTCATCACGACGGTCACGTGCTGCGCGTCTTGCACCTTCTCGACCTTGACGATGTAGGTGCCGTCCGGAATGAGGGTCGCGTCGACCGTGCTCGCAAGTGCTGCCGCAGGAGCGGCAAAAAATGATAGAAGTGCAAGTAGGGCAATCCGTTGCTTCATGAACGCGAGTTTATCGCTTGCCCGCGAGCGCTGATATGACGAAAGCGGCATGGCGAAGTAAAGTGACGGCATGGGCTAGTTCCGATTAAATGAAAGAAGCCCGGCATTCCCCGCCGGGCCTCTTATCGCCATCGTCCGGTGTTTACTTGCCGGCAGCTTGTTTCGCCGCGTTCAGTAACGATCGAAACGCCGCAGCGTCGGATACGGCCAGTTCTGCAAGCGCCTTACGGTTGAGCGTGACGCCCGATTTCTTCAAGCCGTTCATAAAGACGGAATAGGTCAGGCCTTCTTTGCGAACCGCTGCGTTGATGCGGCTGATCCACAGCGAGCGAAAATCGCGCTTGCGAACGCGGCGATCGCGATACGCGTACGCCAGCGAGTGCAGCAGCGCTTCGTTTGCGACGCGATAGTTGCGCCGGCGAGCCGCACGGAAGCCCTTGACGAGCTTCATCACTTTGCGGCGGTGCTTGAGGCCGTGGAGACCGCGCTTAATACGTGCCATTTATCCCGACCTCCTTACACCAAGTACGGGATCGTCGGCGCCAGACGCTTGAGATCGCCTGGGAAGACCGGTTGATCTTTGCGGAATTTACGTTTACGCTTGCGCGTCCGTTTGCTCATAATGTGGCCGCAGCCGCTGAATTGGTGACGATGCGTAACGACGCCGTTCGCGCTCACCTTCACACGTTTTGCGGTACCACGATGGGTACGAATCTTAGGCACTTGTGGTCTCCTTCGTCTTAACGTCGCTCTCCGGTACGGGTTTGTGCTCGCGTTCTTTCTCGTGCAGCGACAAGAATTTCGGCGGTCCGCTCGGTACCGGGCGCGGCGCTAGGATCATGAACATGTTTTTTCCTTCGAGTTTCGGATCGCGCTCGACCGTCGCAATCGGCGTCATGTCGGCGGCCATGCGATCGAGCAATTTGCGCCCGAAACTCGTGTAGGTGATTTCGCGCCCGCGAAACATGATCGTGACTTTGATCTTGCTGCCGTCGAGCAGCAGACGTTCGGCCATCCGGGCCTTCGTCTCGTAATCGTGCGTCTCGATCTTGGGACGCAGCTTCACTTCTTTTAATTCGAAGCTCTTCTGCTTTTTACGGGCGTCTTTATCTTTCTTCGACTGCTCGTATTTGAGGCGTCCGTAATCGCCGATCTTGCACACCGGCGGATTCGCGGTGGGCGAGACTTCGATAAGGTCCAGACCCGAGGTTCGCGCACGCGCGAGTGCGTCTTCGGTCAGCATAATTCCAAGCTGGGAGCCGTCCTCGTCGATCACACGCACTTGGCGGATGCGAATCTGGTCGTTTACTCTGAGCGGTCGAGCTATGTTTGATACTCCTAAAGAAAAACAAAAAAGGGCGTCGCCGAAGCAACCCCATCGTCGGAACCGGCCGGCGGCCCCTCGGAAGAAGACCGGATCGCCCGCAGGCATCCGGTGAGGACCCTTTCGGACCCTACTTCGGCTCAGGGATAGTACCATAATAACCGGGGTCGCCGTCAAGGACCGGAGCCTCCGCATCGGAACACCCAAACGCATGGTGGCCTATCGCCGATGGACGGCGCCGCCTTCGGCAGTATTCGCGCGGGGGTGGTACGCGATGCTGGAGGAATGCGGCCTGCTTGGCTCGGGTGTGGTGCGCGGCTGGGAAGAGCGCCTGACCAAGCATTTCACACGCCAAATGGAGGCCGGCAACATGCAGTGGTTCGTTGCCGAAGCCGACAACGGCATTGTCGGAACCGCCGCGGCGATCCTGGCGCACGAGGGATCCTACATATCTACCGATCGTTCGGCGACGCTTGCCGGGATCTACGTTTTACCGCCGTACCGCAAACGGGGCATCGCGCGCGAATCGACAAAACGCGCCATCGAATGGTGCCGCGAGCAAGGATGCGTCAGCGTACGATTACGCGCATCCGCTGCCGGGCGCCCGCTCTATGAATCGCTCGGCTTTGTTGCCGGTGATGAGATGGTGCTCGATTTGCGCTGAGCCGAAACTAGACCGCGGATTGGAGATCGCCGCCGGCTAAACCATCCTCTTGCGACCGGTAGCGAGCGATCATCTCCAGGGTCTCAGCCGCGTAAAAACTGACGACGTCAGGACGCAGCGCGTTCGCGTGCCCGGTGATCTCGCGTGCGATACGCTCGACGTGAGCTGCGCACTCGTCAAAGGTTGCGGTTCCTTGGAGTTGGGCCTGACTCTGCGCGTAAGTTTTGAGGCCGCTCCAAACGGCGTCCGGAAGATTTGTATGAATCAACTGCCTGATATCCCGCACGGGCGCAGTCTACCACGCGGCGACCGTTCGCATAAGCGGCTTCGTTCTTCACGAAATGCAAAGAGTGAAACGCTCATCATGTTTTTCAGATCACTGAATTCCAATTCATATATTGCAGTACAGGAAAAAGACCGCAGATCGGCCTAAATCGATCTATCATGCGCCCGCGCCGGGACTGGACGTTCCTCAGCAACCACTCGCACGTCCTCATCGCGCTCGCGAAGGAGCCGGACCTTCGCATTAGAGATCTCGCGGACGAAGTTGGGATTACCGAGCGGGCCGTCGCGCAAATCCTCACGGATCTCGAAGCCGCATTCGTTTTGACCAAAGAGCGTAAGGGGCGCCGCAACGCCTATCACATCAACCCGAACGTTTCCCTGCGGCACCCCGTCGAGGCGCATCGTATCGTCGCCGACATCCTGCATTTGGCTCAGCCGTTACAGCGCGGCGTCGTCATGCCGATGCGAAAAAGAAGCCGCTAACGCGGCGGCGCTTGCTCCTCGTGAAGCACGCGGCCGTTTTTTGCATCGATTTTGCGCTGGCACCCGTCCTCGGTGCGCGCTACGAGAAGGCCGATTTCATCCCTGATCGATGTGTACTTGTTGTGCGGTGTCGTGGAAGGCCGCGGCTCGATTTGCCAAACGACATCGCCTTTTTCGTTCAGTCCGAAAATATTTTGCGGATAGTCTTCGTTCGGAGGAACGCTGAGCAGTACGACGTTCACGCCTTCGACTTCCAAGCGCTGCTTTACCGGATAAGCGGGCAATGCGGGGAATTGGCCTGCGGTCATGCTACGCTGTTACCCATGGAAACCCAGTACACCGGCGGTCACGACTTTACGAACGTCGACAAAGCCAATGCCGCCGAGATGATATCGTATCTCGATCGGATCACGGGCGCCGTGGGGCAAGGAAAACGCGCCGGCTATGCTGCGCTTGGGATTGCGCCCGGCATGTCGGTGTTGGACGTGGGATGCGGTACGGGCGACGACGTGCGTGTGCTATCGGAGATCGTCGGTCCGCGCGGCCATGTCGCCGGCGTCGATTTTAGTCAATCGATGATCGACGAAGCGATCAAACGCGGCATCCCGTCCAACGCCGAACTGCGGCAAGCTTCCGCGACGGAATTGCCGTTTATGGACGAAACGTTCGACGCCGCGCGTTCGGAGCGCGTGTTTCAGCATCTCGAACATCCGGAAGCTGCGGCGCGGGAATTGTACCGCGTTCTCAAACCCGGCGGCGGCGTAATGCTGATCGATCAAGATTGGGAGACGCTGATCGTAGCCGGTTCGAACAAAGCGCTGACGCGCACCATCTGCAATGCCTTTACCGATCATCCGCTCAACGGTTGGGCCGGCCGCAATCACCCCGGACTACTTCGGCGTGCGGGGTTTCACGACGTCGCCGTGCAGCCGGTTCCCGTTGCGCTGCCCTTTCCGGTTGCAATGCAACTCATTCTAACGCACGCAATAACGTATGCCGTGCGGACGAGCGCAGTGAGCGCGCACGACGCCGCGTCGTTTGCCGCGGACCTGCAAATGGCCGACGAGCGCGGTGAATTCTACTGTGCTTTCACGATTTTTGCGGCGACGGGGCGGCGCTAGCGGAACGAAGATTAGGTCCCTAGTGATGCAACCGCCTCCCGGAACGTGGCCAGCAGCAAATCGATCTCCGCGTCTTCGATGATCAGCGGAGGGGCAATGCGCAGCACCTTTGGCTGCGTATCTTTCGCGGCAATGCCCCGGCTCAGGAGCGCTTCGGAAAGGCGGCGGGCCGGCACGGTAAGTTCGATGCCGATGAGCAGCCCGCGCCCGCGCACCTCTTTGATGAGCGGTGAGGGTATAGCGCGCAGGCCTTGCATGATTTTTGCGCCCGCATATCGTGCACGGGACGGCAGATTCTCCTCGACGATTACTTCGAGCGCGGCCATAGCAACTGCGCAGCCGAGCGGATTGCCGCCGAAAGTGCTGCCGTGATCCCCTGGTCCAAACAGCGTCATGAGATCGCGATTGGCGAGTGCGGCAGAGACGGGATAGAATCCGCCCCCAAGCGCTTTGCCGACGATGAGGACGTCGGGTTTGACGCCTTCATGATCGCAGGCGAAGAGATTGCCGGTCCGGCCGAATCCCGTTTGAATTTCGTCGGCCATAAACAGCACCCGGTGTTCGCGGCATAACCCCCACGCGCGTTTGAGAAAACCGTCCCGCGGCACGTTCACGCCGCCTTCACCTTGAATCGGCTCGATGAGAATTGCGCAGGTGTTTTCGTTGATTGCAGCTGCGAGCGCGTCATAGTTGCCGTAGGGCACGCATATGAAACCCGGCGTGAAGGGACCGAAGTCTTTGCGGTAGTCTTCGGTGCTGCTGCAGCTGATCGCGGCGGTAGTGCGGCCATGAAAATTTTCGCTGAATACGACGATCTCTGCGCGGTTGCGGGCGACGCCTTTGACGCGATAGCCGTAGCGGCGCGCAAGTTTGATGGCGGTTTCGACCGCCTCGACGCCGGTGTTCATGGGAAGCGCCATGTCGTAGCCGCACAGCTCGGTCAACGTCTTGAGAAACTCCGGCATGCGATCGTTTCGCATCGCACGTGACGTCAGAGTCACTTTTTGCGCCTGTTCGACCAGCGCGGCGTGGATTTTTGGATGGCAATGGCCTTGGTTCACCGCGGAATACGCGCTGATGCAGTCCAGGTACCGTTTTCCGTCGACGTCGTAGAGCCAGACGCCCTTCGCACGCTCCACGACCAAATCGAGCGGATGATAATTATGGGCGCCGTAGCGTTCCTCGAGCGCAATGAGCTCGGCGGCTGTCGTCCTCAACATGATTTTCCATGCGCGCCACGTGTGTTTACTTCCAAGGGAAGGACCGCGAGGGCGCGTTCGCCCGCGTTCCAGGAACACTTGCAATTTTGACTTAAGGACGTTCCGCTTGCCTTCCTCTCTCATGAGCAACGAAACGTACGAGAGCGCCCAGCAGGGCCTGCGATGGTTCAGCGAGCGCGACCGCGCGCGCCATATCGGCGAGCAAGGCCGCACGCTGGTGTTCGATCACGGCCGCCGCACGGAGCGGGCGACGCTCCTGCTGCACGGGCTTTCTGCAAGTCCGCGGCAATTCATCAATATCGCTCAAGCGCTTTACGAACGGGGGCACAACGTCTTCGTCCCGCGCCTCCCGCGCCACGGTCACCGCAATCGTCTTTCCGAAGCGCTTGCGACAATGAGTGCCGGGCAGCTCGCGGCTTGTGCAAACGATTCACTTGCAATCGCGCGGGGCATGGGGAAACGCGTCAGCGTCGCGGGGTTTTCCATCGGCGGCATGCTTTCCGCGTACGTGGGTCAATTCGAACACGTTCATCGCGTTGTCGCGATCTCGCCTTTTCTCGGGATCGCGTTTATTCCGAACGTTCTGCGGTTGCCGATGGCCCGATGGTTTCTGCGCCGGCCCAACAAGTTTTACTGGTGGGATCCGTTTTTGCGCGAGCGGCAGCTGCCCGAACACGGATATCCGCGCTTCGCAACGCACGCGCTCGCGCACGGTCTCACCCTCGCGCACGATGTTTTGGAAGCATCTGCAAAAGCGCCGCCGCAAGCCGATGAGCTGGTGCTCGTCATCAATCCGCGCGACTCGGCCGTCAACAAACGCGCGATCGTCAAACTCGCCAAACGGTGGATGTCCGGAAAACCGGATGCCGTGCGCATTCACCGGCTGGCAAACTTGCCGCCCTTCGTACACGATATCATCGAGCCTAAGCGGTATCCGCACGTCGCGCAGCGGGTGCTTCCCGTGCTGGTGGAATTGATAGACGGGTGACGTACGAAGAAGCGCTGGAGCGCGTACGCGCGTTTGCGGGATACGACGACGAACGCATTTTGCCGCAGGCGCGCAGCACGCTGCTGGACCACGGAAAGCGCACGCCGCTTGTCGCTGTTCTGCTTCATGGTTTTACGAATCATCCCGGGCAATACCGCGAGTTCGCGCCGCTCCTTTTCGAACGCGGAGTCAACGTCTTTATTCCGCGCATGCCCGAACAGGGAGATCGCAATCGCATGACCCGGCGTCTGGAATCGCTGACTGCGGAATCGTTGCTCGCGCGGGCGTCGCAAGCGGTCGACATAGCGTGCGGCCTCGGAGAGAACGTTTGCGTTGCCGGCATTTCGACCAGCGGTCTATTGTGCGCGTATTTCGCACAGTATCGCTCCGACGTCGCGCGCGCAATTCCGATCGCTCCGGTGTTCGCGCTTTTGAAATTGCCGTACTGGCTTAGCACGGCGGTTGCTCGCGCGGCGCTCGCGATGCCGAACCGGTTTCTCTGGTGGGATCCGCGTGTGCGCGAAGCGCAGCGCCCGTCGACCGCGTACCCGCAATTCCCAACGCATGCGCTCGCACAGTGCCTGCGTATCGGGCAGGATGTTTATGCCGAATCCGCGCGCGCGCCGTATGCGGCGCGCTCCGTCGTGATGGTGACCAACAAGAACGATCCCGCGGTGAACGACGCCGTCGCAACTCGCGTGGTTCAGCGCTGGAAGGCGAATCGCTCCGCAGGTGTGTCGGCATTTGAATTCGAGGACCTTCCGCGCAATCACGACATCATCGAACCGGACAATCCCAATGCGCGGATCGATGTCGTGTACCCGCGCTTGCTCGAATTGATTTTGGAAACACCGGGAGAGCGCTCTTAAGCTGACCATAATGTCGATTGGGTACAAAAAACCACGGAGCTTTTTTAGGAGAACGAGAAAAATCGATGCTACATAGACTAGCGTTACCGCTCATTGCCGTAGGCCTGATGATTCCGGTCGCGGCCTGCAGCGGCGGTAACCAAAAATCGTCGACGACGACCACGACGACCACGACCCAATCGTCCCCCGGTGCATCACCCGCGGCAGCACCCGCGGGCGGCTCGATTAGCGTTGCAGGATCGACGGCATTGCTGCCGCTCGTTAAACAAGCGGCGGTCGAATATCAGGCTAAGCATCCGGACGCGAAAATCAGCGTATCCGGCGGCGGTTCGATGACCGGAATTGCGCAGGCCGCGCAAAACGGCGTGCAGATTGGTGATTCCGATGTACCCGCGGTAAATCAGCCAAGTCTGGTCGACCATCAAGTTGCGGTCGTTTCATTCGGCGTCGTCGTGAATCCGAACGCCAACGTCAAAAACCTGACGACCAGGCAGATCCGTCAAATCTTCACGGGCGCAGTAAAAAACTGGAGCCAAGTCGGCGGCGCGAATCAGCAGATAACGATCATCAATCGCCCGCGCAGCTCCGGTACGCGTGCGGTATTCGTTCAGAAAATAATGGGCGGCCAACAGCCTACGGAAAGCGGGCTGACGCAGGACTCTTCCGGCACCGTTGCTACAATGGTTGCGCAAACACCGGGCGCCACATCCTACTTGGCGATGGGATATGTGAAGCCGGGTCAGCAAGTCGCCGTGTCGATTGACGGCGTTGCGCCGACAGACCCGAACGTGGAAGCCGGGAAATACCCCTACTGGTCGTACGAGCATATGTTCACCAACGGCCAGCCGAGCGCGGCCGTTGCAGACTTCATCAATTACGTGAAAACGGATACGCCGCTGCTGAGTCAGCTGAAGTTTATTCCGGTTGCTTCGATGAAGGTCTCCAAGTAGCGAGTCACTCGTAGTGCTTTGCCCGCGGCCACAGCTTTGCAATAGGCTGCGTGATGCCGCGGCAAACCGCGATCGGCATGCCGTTTTCGTACGGCATGCCGTACGGATTCGAAAAAACGGCCACGACCTTGGCCGAACGGTACAGGTGAAATGACTGCCAGCACGCGCCGTTGATGTCGATCATGACGGCGGCGTCGTTGCCGTGCGTGCCCCACAAGTAATATTGGTTATGCCCGCTGATAACCGGGATTGTGGTGAAGAACGCGACCGCGCTTGCCTCGCCGTAGTTTTGCGCGAAAACGATCGCCCGCGCTCTCTGCCGGGGCGGCAGTTCGTTATACACTCGTTGCACCGTCGCCGCCAGCTGCGGCCAGCCGTGCATGTCGGCCCAATCCTGCGTCATCCACGTTTGTTTGAGATGTTCGGTAACGGTAACGCCCATGCCGAGCTTCGGTCCGACGGCCTTGTTGTAGCTGATGAAGGTTTGCTCGGGTAAAACCGGCTCGACGTACGGCAAGAGTACCAAGCCCGCGACGATCGCGACGCCGATTGCTGCCGGCCGGAAGGCGCGCATACGGCCCGTCCAGCTCTCTATGGCGGCGCCGCCCGCCGCGAAGAATATTGGATACGCGTCGGCGGGATAGTAATGCTTTGCATGCGATGCGATCATGGCCGCCACGAGCAGGATGTAGCCATAGCCGAGAAACCGCGTGCGCTCGTTCGCGAGCGTCCAGACGAGCCCGCAGATCCATACGATCGTGAATGCGGGGTTGGTGATGATGAATTGCGCTAAAACGTAGGATGCCGGCGAAAGAATGACATTCTTACCGAGCTGCCCGTTGCGGAGAAGCTCCCACATCGGAAAACCGTTGGCGGCCTGCCAAATGAAGTTCGGCAGCGCAATTATCACCGCAAGCAGCGCGCCGGCGGCGAACCATTTCGAAAGCAGAATGCGCCGCTGCGGCGCGAGTACCAGCCCAATCAAAAACGCTGCCGCAAAATAGAACACGCTGTACTTACTCTGCGCGCTAACGCCGATTGCCGCGCCGGCGCCCAGCCAAAGGCGCTCATCGCCGCCCTTGGTTATACGCAGCACATACAGCGCCGCCAGCGGCCAAAGCCAAAGTCCGGCCATGTCCGGTCCGGCTTTCATTGCAAATGCCGCCAGTACCGGACACAGCGTCGCACAAATAGCCGCCAAGACCATCGCGAATGCTTCGCCGCCCAGCTCGAGCACGAGCAGGCACGTCACGTACACCGACGCACCGGCAAACGCGGCGGGCACGGCGCGCAGCAAGAACAACGAATGCCCGAAGATCTGCGACCCTGCAGCCAGCAGCGGCGTGAGCGGCGGTTGATCGACGTAGCCCCATTGCGGATGAAAGCCGCAGATGATGAAATACAGTTCGTCGCGGAAGAAGCCGTAGTGCGGGTTCGCGGCCAAGTGAGAAACGAATGCAAGCAGCGCCGCGACTATCGGAATGGCGAGCCGTTGACGTTCCATGGAACGGTTATATGTGATGGAGCCGGCCCGGCGCGATTGTTACGGGACGAGCGGGACTACTTCAGTAATTCCGGGCGGCGGCAAGCGTACCGGCGGCTCCACATCAGTTCCGTACCATCGAGAAGTTTGGCTTTATAGTCGCCGTGAAACCACGGATGGATCTCTTTGACCGCGTCCAGATTGACGATGTGCGAGCGGTGAATGCGCACAAAGCTCTGCGGATCGAGTTTCTCTTCGAGCGCTTCAAGGGTCGTGCGAAGCGTGAAGTTGCCGCGGCGCGTGAAGATGTCGACGTTATTGCGGTCCGCTTCGATGCGCTGAATTTCGTTGACGTTCACGAATACCGAACGCCCTTCGGAAGGCAGCAGCAGCCGGCGGGCATACTGCCCCTCCGGCCGGATCGCGTCCAGCAGCGCGAGCAGCTTGTCCTGCGAGGGATGCTGCACGCTCGCGAACGATTTGCGGGCGCGCGCCAGCGTTTGTTCGAAGCGCTCACGATCGAACGGTTTGAGCAAGTAGTCGAGCGCGTTCACTTCAAACGCCCGTACGGCGTACGCATCGTATGCCGTTGCAAACACGATCGCCGGAACGTAGTCCCCTCCCGCGATCGCTTCAATAACCTCGAACGCGCCGGCGCCCGGCATTTCAATGTCCAGAAATACCAGATCGGGACGATCCGCGGTAATGCGCGCAATCCCTTCTTCCCCGCCTGCAGCTTCGCCGATCACTTCGACGTCGGTTTGCTCTTGCAAAACCCGCAAGATCTTTCGACGCGCCGCGGGCTCATCGTCGACGACGAGAACGCGCATCACGTGCGCAGCGGGAACTGTAGACACACTTCGGTACCACGCGGCTCCAGCTGCGCTACACGCAAGGCGGCGCTTTCACCGAACGCGTGCGTTAGCCGCGAGCTCACGTTGGAGAGCCCATGTCCGTACTGAAGCGCTCCGGGACCGATGCCCAAACCGTTATCGCGAACGTACACGCCGACTTCGCCTGCCTTGCACTCGATCCGGATTATGGTGTCGAGATCGCTTCGTTCCGTCCCCATACCGTGCCGTATGGCGTTCTCAATAATCGGCTGCAGAATAAGCGCCGGCACCCGCGCGATACGCGCATCCGGATCGACAACGATCGTCATCTGCAGCTTGTTCTCGAGCCGAGCCTTCATGATGTCGACGTACAGGCGCTCGATTTGCAGTTCTTCGTCAAGCGTGATGTCCGCCGTATCCGCCGTGCTGAGAATGACGCGCAGAAATTCGCTCAGGCGCGCGAGCATCGCGTCGGCCTTCCGCACGTCTTCGTACATGACCGCCGAGACGGCGTTGAGCGTATTGAACAAGAAATGCGGATGAAGCTGCAGACGCAAATTTGCGAGCTTCGCTTCGGTCAGCTCGCACTGAAGGGTCGCGGCGTTGATTTCCGCTTCACGCGCCCGCCGTATGCGGTCGTAGAAGTAGATGAACCCGATCACGATCGGATAGAGGATCAGATCGTGCGACGCCTCCATCGGATAACGGTAGAGCATGATGCCGTAATCGTAATGCCCGAGCCCCGCCGCCGGAAAAATTGCGGCGCGCGTCAGCGCCATGAGCGTCGTATGCACGATCGAGTAAACGATCACGGCCGGAATTTGCGCGGGCCATGGAAACCGCCGGGTGACCCAAATGATTGCGGGCACCAGCAGCATGGCGGTGTACGCCCCGGTCATCTCCTCGATGAACCGAGGGACAAATGTGCCCGTGTGCTGCCGCGCGAGATCGTCCAGGTAGTGATAGCTGAAAAACAGCAGCCCGACGGCCGTGAAGAGCGGAAAGAGCCACCAGTACCGACGGACCAGGTCCATGCGTGAAGTCATACCGCAGCGGCGCGGCCGGCGTCAACGGCCGCGGGACGAGCGGGACGCAGCCGCGTTAGACCGCGGAGGTTTCGGGTCTGCCTTCCGCGGTCGTCGGATCGATCCGGGTTACGACGCGGTTGACCGCATTGGCGGGAAATCCGCCGCGGCGCGCGTGTTCCCGAACCTCCTCCTCGCTGCGCGCGTTGTACACGCAATAAATCTTATCGCCGGTGACGAAGCTCTCGACCCATTGAATCGATGTTCCCATCTGGTCCAAAACGGCGCATGACGTCTGTGAAATTGCTTGCAGCTGTTCGGGTGTTAGCGAACCTGCATTCGGGATTTCGCGCTCGATCACATATTTCGGCATAACGGACGCCTCCCGAACTCAGCCTACTCCGGGTCGAAGGCGCCGAGCAAGATCATCTGCTCAGAAAGCTGGCGCGCGAGACGATAGCGCTCCCGTTCTCCAGTCCCGGCTTCTGCGGGTACCTCGTTCAAAATGCCCTGCAGTTCTTCATCGAACATTTCCGAGAGCGAGGCAGGCGTATACGCTCCCGGATACCGCAGGCGCTGCGCGATCATCAGGCGGTAAATGCGGTCCGTTGCGAGGTCTTCCATGTATCCGTCGAGGAGGCTGGCGCCCTTCCCGGCAAGGACCCCGGCCCGGTAGCGTATCACGGTGCGCACTGCGGCGCGCGTGCCCTCGAGCGTCGTGGCGCCGACGCCGTGCGGCGCCGGTCGCAGATCGGGGGTGCTATCGACATCCTTTGGCCGCTTCTCGATTTGGTTCGGAAACGGAAATTGCTTGACCGCGATGTCGTTCTGGTCCGGATGGCCGGTCCACGCGCCGTCCATCAAGCAATCGGCTTCGTTTTTCTTGTCACGCGCGAGTACGTCGAGCGCGCGCGCGTTCAACTCCGGGTCCTCGCGATTCGGATAGAGCGCGGTCATCCCGCCGATCGCCAGCATCCCGTGCTTGTGGCAGACTTCGGGAATCAGGGTGCGCAGCCGCTGAAAGAACGGCACGTCGATTGGAATGGTATTGCGGTCCGGCAGCACCCACTGCGGATCGGTGAGATTGAAATGAATCAAACTGGCCATGTAATCCCAGCGGCCTAAATTCAAACCGGTCAAATAGGCGCGAAGATTGTAGGCGAACTCTTCGAGTTGATAGGCGAGCGGGTGCGCTTCCACGAGCGCCATGCATTTGATTGCACCATCCGGCCAGTGCTTCGCGGCGAGAATCGCATCGAAAAGCTCGCGCCACCATAGCGCTTCTTCGGCGGATTCCGATTTCGGAATATAGACGCAAAGCGTGCTGTTTGCAAGCCGTGCCAAGTCGAGCCGGAATGCAAGGAGTGCGAGGTCGAAGAGCGATGCGGGCGTCGCTTCGTACAGCACGCCGGCTTGCGAGAGGTGCAGACCGCGAACGCGGGTCCACACGACGGTCGATGAAGGTTCGATGGCGACGGTTCGACCGCGCTTCTGATCGAAATATGTCAGCTCGCCGTAGAGCGCCGCGACCAGATTGTCGTGCCCGAGCATCAAGCGATCCCAGGTGTTGGCCATCGAATCTTCGAGATCGAGCATGACGCCCGGCGCACCGGAGTTGAGCATCTTTACGACCAGCTCCGCATCGTCGGCGGGGCCCGTCATTTGATTGCGCTGATCCCGGCACCACGGCGGAAGTGAAATGCGCCAATCCGTCGGGCGGGCTTTGGTCGCATGCAAATATCCCGGAAGAACGCCGCCGTGCGCGCGTTCGAGCACGATGCGCCGCTGCTCCACCAGTTCGCGCTGCCATGGCGTAAACCGATCGTGCAGCGGCCGGTAGAACTGCGCGAAACCTGCGGGCAGATCGCGTTCGATGGTAAAGCCGTCCGGTGCGGCGTTCATTCCCGGCAGAACGAGTGTTTGCATATTACGCGACGAACTGCTCGGCTTCGGTGGACCCCTCCAGCGCGGTCGTGGAAGACGTTCCATTGGAGATCACGCGCGCGACTTCGTCGAAGTATCCGGTTCCGACTTCGCGCTGATGGCGCGTTGCCGTATAGCCGTGAGGTTCGCCAGCAAACTCGCGCTCTTGAAAATCTGCATACGCGCTCATGCCGCGTTTGTTGAAGTCGCGCGCAAGTTCAAACATACTGTGGTTGAGCGCGTGAAAACCGGCGAGAGTGATAAACTGGAACTTATAGCCCATCTGTGCGAGCCGTTCGCGGAAGCTCGCAATGCTTGCATCGTCGAGTTTCTTCTTCCAATTGAAGGACGGCGAGCAGTTGTAGGCGAGCAGCTTGCCGGGGAACTTGTCGTGAATCGCGTCGGCGAACGCCTGCGCCTGCGCGATATTCGGCTCCGAAGTTTCGCACCACACAAGATCCGCATACGGCGCATAAGCAAGGCCGCGCGCGATTGCCGAATCGATGCCGCCGCGAATCCGGTAGAACCCTTCGGACGTGCGATCGCCCGTGCAGAACGCGCGATCGCGCGGGTCGACGTCACTGGTTAACAGCTGCGCAGCATTGGCGTCGGTACGCGCAACGACAATCGTGGGAACGTCAAGAACGTCGGCGGCAAAACGCGCGGCGATGAGATGCCGTACGGCTTGCTGCGTCGGGATGAGCACTTTGCCGCCCATGTGTCCGCACTTTTTCTCCGACGCAAGTTGGTCTTCGAAGTGCACGCCCGCCGCGCCGGCTCTGATCATCGCTTTCATCAGTTCGAAAACATTGAGCGGCCCGCCGAACCCCGCTTCAGCGTCGGCGACGATCGGCGCAAACCAATAGGTTCCGTCCCGCCCTTCGCTGTGGTCGATCTGGTCCGCGCGCTGCAGCGCATTGTTGATCCGTTCGACGACACTGGGCACGCTGTTGGCCGGATAGAGGCTCTGATCCGGGTACATCTGGCCGGCCAGATTGGCGTCGGCTGCTACTTGCCAGCCGCTCAAGTAAATCGCTTTTAGGCCGGCCTTCACGGCTTGAACGGCCTGATTGCCGGTAAGGCATCCGAGCGCCGTTACAGGCTCGTCGCCCGCAAGCAACTCCCACAAACGTTCGGCGCCCAGGCGCGCCAAGGTGTGCTCGATGTGAACGGTGCCCCGCAGGCGCTCCACGTCCCGAGCGCTGTAGCCCCGTTCGATTCCGTTCCATCGCGATGCCTTGACTGTCACCGTCCCGTTCCTCCGTCATTTGGCTTGCTTTGTGCGCGCCATTGGCCCGCTCCAATTGGATGGTTTCCTTTGGTTCTTTGGATGAGAGCCTCTGCGTGCGAGCAGAGTACCAAAGCGCACTTAGGAAGTCAAGCAAGCATCACATGACAGAACGTAACGGCGCCTTAACGTAAAAAACGTAAGGGCGCCCCTTATGAGGACGCCCTGTAAAAAAAGGAAGGCAAATGGCGCCAAAGGCATAGCCGGATCACGGCGCCATTTGCCATCAGCTCTACGGGGTTGTGTTGTTGCAGCCGACCTGCTTATTCGAGTATTCGAATTGAATGCGATAAGCTTTCCCATCCAGACTCGTATTCTGCGGCGAAACAAATCCCGAAGAATTGAACGGCCCGTCGATATACGCACACAGATCCCCAATCTCCGAGGGGAAAAACGGATCGGGAACGACCCATCCACTGCCTGGAATGGGATCGGTGAATGTTTCAGACTGTTCGTGTGAGAGCGCTGAATACTGGCTGTCTTTCACAAGACCATTCGGCGTAGGCGCTGTCGGATTTTGACTGAAATTGTCGACACCGCAGAAATCCGTATCGCTGAACGGTTCGACAGTGAAAAGCGTCGTGCCGGTATCGCTAAACGCGACCGCGCCGTGGAAGGCGCAAAAGGCGGGATTCGGACTGGTCGGAGATGCGTTGCACGCGCCTACCGGCAGAATGGTGCCGGTGCTGCAATAATTCAGGCCCGGCGGTAGGAAAATATTGTAGACGTGATTGAGTCCGCCGCCCGCGACGCCTGCTGCGACTGCATGAATGATCAGCAGCAGATCGTTGTCACCGAGCGTTGTAACAGCCGGGTAGTTTACGCCGAAGTCGCCGCCCCAGGGATAGCGGTTCGATGCCGTAGCGCCGACGTATTCATCAAGCATGTGAACCATGGTGCTGCGGCTGAACCGGTTTTGAAATTGCGAAACATCGCCGAACGTGCTTGGCGAACTGTCGACGAACGCGTTGTAGACATGCGCGCTGGCGACGAGCGGGCCGCCGAAGTATTGCAAGTTGGAAACATGCACTACCGACGACTGCGTCGTCGTCCCCGGTTTGGCCGGCTTTTGCATGCCGTAAACGTGAGCGCGAATTGTTCCATGCGATTTTACGGCGCTGCGATCCGAATTCTTGATGTTGATGATGGTCAGTGACGACGTCGTTGTTCCGCCGTTGCCCGGTTGAGACGGATTCGATTGCGGCTGCGAAGTCTGCGGAATAGATGACGAGCCGCCCGAGCATGACGCGAGCGCCACGCTCAAAAGCGATGCGCCGATAAGCGCAACGCTAGAGTTACGTAATCTTAAACGCACGAGTACCCTCCGATTTAACAAATAGGGTCGTGCATGATTTGACCTGCGAGGTAATCGATGATTGGCACTTGAGGGCCGTATGTCAGGCTCCTTCGGGCCATGAAGGAGGGATACTCGGCCCAAACGATGCCGGGCGAGCGGCACTAAACCTCTACGGCAAGCTCGGAAGCGGCAAAGACGGCTTCGTGCTCAAATCCGGATACGGCTCGGTGAATTTTTCCGCCGCCTGCATCACTAACCGAAGCGCGAACTCCATCTGCGGATCTTTGCCGTCGCGGTAATCGTGCGGCGCGATATCGACGTCGTAGTCAGGATCCGTTCCGTAGTTTTCGACTTTCCAGCCGACGTCTTTGAACCAGAACGAAAACTCCGGCTGCGTCGTGATCGTTCCGTCCACCAAATAGTGATACGGATTGATGCCGATGACGCCGCCCCAGGTGCGTTTGCCGACGAGCGGACCGAGTCCGTACAACTTGAAGCAATGGCTGAAGATGTCGCCGTCCGAGCCGGCAAACTGATTCGTGATCGCCACGATTGGACCCGCGACGGACTCGGGCGGATAGGGCATCGGCTTGTTACTGTAACGCGAAACGTCGTAGCCGACTCGTTTACGCGCTAATTTTTCAAGCAGCAGCGGAGAGACGTGTCCTCCGCGATTGTACCGCACGTCGACGATGAGACCCTCACGGTCGAATTCGTTGAGATAGCCGCGGTGAAACTCCGAAAAGCCCCACGGTCCCATGTCGGGGATGTGCACGTAGCCGACTTTTCCTTCCGTGCGCTCGTGCACGTACCGCCGGTTTGATTCAACCCACGCGCGATACCGCAGCGGCTGTTCGCTTTCCAGCGTTTTCACGGTCGCGCGATGTTCGCCAATCGAGCCTCGGACGACGATGACGACTTCGCGTCCGGCTTGATTTACCAGCGCTTGCTGCGGCGAAAACTCCTGCGTGAGACGCTTTCCACCGATTGAGATCAGCACGTCGCCTTCCCGAATGTTCAGCCCCGGTTCCGCAAGCGGAGAGTCGACGTTACGGTTCCACGAGTCGCCGCGGTAGATGCGAGCGATGCGCCATCCTTGCGCTGCGTCATCCCACTGGAAATCGGCACCAAGAAAACCTGCGTGATATTCCGGCGGCCGGCGCAGGTCGCCCCCGATCTCGTACGCATGCGATGTGCCCAGTTCGCCGTGCATTTCCCAAATGACGTCGGAAAGTTCGGCGCGCGTACGCACGCGCGGCAGCACCGCTTCGTAGCGATCGTACACGCGGTCCCAATCGATGTCGGACATGTCCTCGACCCAGAACTGTTCGGTCTGCATGCGCCAGGCTTCGCGGTACATTTGATGCCATTCCGAGCGCGGTTCGACCTCGACGCTAATGCGATCGAGATCGACCCAGCCGCTTTTGCGTCCCGGTTCGCTCGGCGGTTTGATATCGTCGCCTTCTTCGGGTAAATCGTTGAGCGCATCGACGACGCGCAGCCGATCTTGCGAACGATAGACGAGCGTGTGGCGATCGTTGCCCAGAACGATCTGCGAGACGTCGGTCGCGATTGTCGCGCTGCGCTGCTGTTCAAAATCGTACGCGACGAGGACGCCTCCGGATTCCTCGGCGTTCCAATCCCGATCGCCGGGTTTAATGCCGCGCACTTCGTATTTCGTAAAGAGCGCGCGGTTTCGCACGGCGACAATCTGCCCGTATTCGCCTTCGTCGACCGGGAAACTGAGGATCCGGCCTTCGATGCCGTCGAAATCGATCTCGATGCGAGGCGGACGCTCGGCTTTCTTTTTCTCTTCGTCCGCGCTCTCGTGTTCGTGCTCGTGCTCTTTGTGCACGGGTTTCGGCTTGGGCGTGAACGGATTGGGCACGTCGCTGCGCAGCGTAACCAAAAACGGCCGCTGGGCTTGCGGAAAGCTCAGATCGAATTGCAGAGCGTCGTATACGGGATCGAAATCTCGCGTGGAGATGAAGTACAAATATTTGCCTTCCGGATCCCACGCTGGACTTTGATCGATGCGCATCCGCGGCGTTACGTCGTATACTTTGCCGGACTTGCATTTCACGATGCGCACGATCGCGGCGTTATCGCCGCCGGGCCACCACACGTAGGCGATCCAGCGGCCATCCGGAGAAAACGCGAGGTCGCCGATGCGGCTGCCCAAACTCTTATCCAACACGCGCGTCGATCCGTCGTTGTCGATGAGCATCAGCTCGTACCGGTGATTCGCGAACGCGATGCGATCGTTCGCCGGTGAGCATGCAATCTCGGTGACGCGGCCGATGTCGCCTTTGGTTACGATACGCGGCGCCTCTGCCGCATCGGCTTTGTGAATCGCGATCTGTTCGTAACCGCTTTCATCCGTTGTCGTGACGAAGTGCGCGCCGTCGTGCATCCACGCGACGTTGCGGTAGCGCACTGCGCTGCCCGCACCGTGATGGAGCGGCGCTTCTTCCCAAAACGGCATCGTGTACGGCTGGCCGCGCGCGATCATCGCAAGGCGCGTGCCGTCGGGCGAAGGCGCAAATTCCTCGATCGCCTCGGAACCGTCAAGAAAACGGCGCGCTGTCTGCGGTGCGGCCGATGCAGCCGTCACCCCGATCTCATGAACGTTGCCGCTCTCGATGTCGAGATAATACAGCGCGCCGCCCGCGGTGTACGCGATGCGTTTTCCATCCGTCGAAGGAAAGCGGACGTAGTAATCGTTGTGGTGCGTGTGGCGCTGCACGTCACTTCCATCGAGCGCGCACGAATAGATGTTGCCGATGCCTTCATGATCGGCCAGGAAGAAAATGCGATCGCCGATCCACATCGGCCACACCGGGTTACCCGCCGGCAGCGGCAACTTTTCGAACTCGCCGTCGCCGGCGCGATCGATCCACACCTCGCCGGCAGTCCCGCCGCGATACCGTTTCCAGCGCGCCGGGTCGCCTTCGTTGCGTCCGATAACCAGACGCCCTTGCGGACCGGGATAGAGCGACTTCATATGGCCCAGCCCCAGCTCGCGCGGCGTGCCGCCCGAGGCCGGAATCGCAAATCCGCGCGTTTCGCGCTGATACCACGCGCTGGGATTGCTGACGAACAAAATTTCCGCACCGTCTGCGCTCCACGCGCACGCGGCCGCAAGCGTTCCGCCGAGGTACGTCAGGCGCTGGGGGCGTCCGCCTTGCGCCGGCATGACGTAGAGTTCGGGGTGCCCTTCGTCGTTGGCGATGAACGCAATTTTCGAACCGTCGCGAGAGAGCCTGGGCGTGCTACAGGCGCCGGGCGTGGCGGTGAGGCGCATCGCCGGGCCTCCCTCGAGCGGCGCCGACCACAGATCGTCTTCGCAAACAAAGACGACGCGATCGCCGGCGAGCGTCGCGTACCGGTAGTAGCCTTCAAACATCAGGCGCAGTGGTTGGCGGGGATAAAGCCTTGTTCCCGGTGATACTTTGTGGTACAAAGTAAAAGATGGCGATGCACGCTCCGGTCCCGCAAAGTTCTCCCGCTCACGTGGCGATCATCATGGACGGCAACCGGCGCTGGGCCGCGCGTAACGGCGTTCCGATGCTCGAAGGATACCGGCGAGGCGTCCAGGCGCTGCGGGCGGCCGTTGCGAGCGCGATCGACATGGGCGTACGCGCGCTCACCGTTTACGGGTTTTCAACCGAGAACTGGCGGCGCGACGCATCCGAAGTTTCAATGCTGATGCAGCTGTGCGCCGTCTTCGCGCAGAGCGAACGTGAGCTGCTTGTACGTCAAGGCGTTCGCGTGCGCATCGTCGGCGACATCGAACCGTTTTCATTCCCCGCTCGCGCCGGCCTGCGATCGCTGGTGCGCGCCACCGATCGCGGCGCGCGCCTTACGCTGAACCTGGCGCTCAATTATAGCGGCCGTGCAGAGATTTTGCGCGCGGTGCGATCTATCGCGGGCGACGTCGCGAGCGGAACGCTTGCACCCGGGTCCGTCGACGAGCCGCTGTTTCGATCGCGGCTTTATGCGCCCGAGATGCCGGATCCGGATCTGCTCATCCGCACCGGCGGAGATTTTCGCATTTCCAACTTTTTGCTGTATCAGGTCGCTTATACGGAACTGGTTACGCTCGACGTACTCTGGCCGGACTTCGACGCCGCTCATTTCGCTCAGGCGTTGCACAATTTTACGGAACGGGAACGGCGCTTCGGAAGCTAATGCGGCGCCGTCCGTTTGATAATGCTGCGGATCGGCGCGATCGTCGTGCGGCCATCGGCCCGTTCGAGTAAATCGCCGAGCGCGCGGAAGAGAATGGCGGTGTCGGCGAGCTGCACGGACAACGGCGTGAGCGTGGGCGTTTTGCTGTAGGGCTCGTTCGGCAGCACCGCATCGCCCGATGCCGTAAACGGCATGTACGAAAAACCTGCAACGCTCCGAAAAATGAGGCTTGCGTAAAGCGCGTTCGCCCAGCCGAATTCGTCGCGGGTGTATTGCCAGTACGCGTCCGGATCGAAACTTTCGTGAATGAGGCCTTGTTCGCTGTCGGTTTCGGCGAGCGTCGTAACTTCTTGCGAGGTTTCCGCTGAAGAGGTCGCCGTCAGCGCGCGTGCCATGAGACCAAGCGGCCAAACGTATCCGTACGGCGTGTGTTCGCTGCCCAGGCCTTCGGCATATTTGCCAACGAAATACCACGGATTGCGTTTGGAGAGCGCGTAGTTCCGCGTATTGAGGTACGCCGGATTGTCGGACGCACAATATCCGAAATACGGAAGCGAGGTCAAATCCGGCAAGTTCGCGTCGTCCATGTACGTGACGTTGCCCAGGCCGTCCGTTTCGTAGACGTACACCCACCCGCCGTACGCCGCATTCCAAACGCGTCCGTACGTTTCGATTCCGGTCTCGATTTGCGCCGCCATCGAAGCGGCTTCGTTCGCAAGGTTCGTGTCCGCGTATCCGACGATCGCCAGCCGCGCAAGATCTTGAAGCGCGACGACGATCTGCGCCTGCATCGGAATGTTGAAGTGGTACCGCACGGGATCGTCGGACGGGCGGAATGCCGACCATACCATGCCCGTTTGCGTATTGAACGGCTGGGTATCGCGCACTCCCCGCCAAACATACCGGCTGCACTGCGCGTGCAGCTGTTCGCAACGCCATGTATCGACGATACTTCGAAGCGCTTGGTGAAGTGAGCTTGTAAATATGCCGCGAAAGCCGGTGCGCTGCCAATACACCCACGTCAGCAGGACGGGCCAGGTCAAACTATCGGCTTCCCATTTGCGCTCCCAAACGTGGTAGTCCGCAGAAAACGCGTTCGCATACGGATCCGTTTTAATGTTGCGGGCTTCGCGCTCGATGACTTTGGCGAACCGCAGCGTCAAAATGGGATAGGCGCCGCCGAAGCGGATATACGGCAGCGTTTGTGCGCTCGAGTCGCGCAGCCACATCGCCGGAATATCGCCCGTCTGTACGTAGACCGTGCCGTCGGCTTCGCTAAAAAAATCCGCAAACAGCGTATGAAAGAGCGTCTCCGCTTGGATCGGGCGCGCGCGGTGCGCGGTCATCGGAACGATGAGGTTTACGCCCAGAACGAGCGAAACAGCGGCGAGGACAGCCTGCATTACGCCTGTTCGAGATCTGCGAAGATGCTTTTCCCGAGCGGTATCACGTCGAGTTCGTCGGCGTTGGTCAGAATGACGATCGCATCGTGCGTTTGGGGGACGATCATTGCAAAACAGCTGTATCCGTTTACGCTTCCCGTCGCATAGACGACCTCATACCCATACATATGCGCGATGAAAAAGCCGTAGTACGGCGGGTGTACGAAAGGAAGCCACGTCAATAAATCGGATACGTTCGAACTCAAACCGGCCGCCGCGTATCCGAACGAGGTCGACGACGGCGCAACCGGCATGTTGAGTGTATCCCGCGCGTAACCGCGAGCTTCGTCCGGTTGATCGCCGTACCGTGTGTCCCGTAAATCCAGCGGATCGAGCACCGCATGCTGCAGATACGCTGCGTACGGCATGCCGGTGACGCGTTCCACGATCATTCCGAGCAAGATGTAGTTGGTGTTGCTGTACGACCACGATGTCCCCGGTTCGAAAATAAGCGGCCGCTGTGCGACGGCCGCGACGAGTTGCGCGGGCGTGTACGCGCGATGCCGGTCGAGCAAATCGTCGTCGCTATACGACGGAATGCCGCTCTCGTGAGCGAGCAGATCTTCAATCGTTATGCCGTTCCACGCAAATCCCGGCAGTAGCCGGTCGACGCGATCGCTCAGCGCCAATTTGCCTTCGCGCTGTAATTGCAGAATTGCGGCTGCGGTAAAACTCTTCGTGAGCGAACCGATGCGGTAAATCGTCTGCGCACGTGCCGGCGCGCGCTTGCCGAGATCGCTCCAGCCGTACCCCCGTTCGTACAGAGTTTTGCCGTCACGCGCGATGCCGATGGACAACCCCGCGACATGCTGCGTGCGCATGACAAGGCGAACGGCATCGTCAATCGCGGTGCGCGCAAAAAGCGCGGCCAGCAGCAAGGCGTGCATGTCCGCTTCTTCGCAGCAGCGTGCGGGAGGTCCGCGCAGGCGGGGGCGGCAATGACCGTAGTGCGTGGATTCCAACGGACATACATCGCTCTTACGGGCATTCGAAACGCGCTCGCCGCGCGCGCTTGCGCGCGCTATTTCGCACGCCGAAGCGGGACGCGGGGCGGATCTCATTCGTCACCTCTTTGCGAAAACCGGACGCGCTATGACGATTGGGCTGACCGGACCGCCGGGCGTGGGCAAATCCACGCTCAGCTGCGCGCTGGTGCGTAAAGCGCGATCGCTCGGCAAAACGGTCGGCGTGGTTTCCGTCGATCCGAGCTCGCCGTTTTCGCACGGCGCGCTGCTGGGCGATCGCATTCGGCTGACCGAGCACTTTACCGATGCCGGCGTATTCATTCGATCCATGGCCAGCCGCGGTCATTTGGGTGGCCTTGCCGGCGCAACCGCGGACGCGGTCCTTCTCATGGATGCGTTCGGCTTGGACGTGATCGTCATCGAAACCGTCGGCGTCGGACAATCCGAAATCGAGATCGCCGAACTCGCGCAAACGACGATCGTCGCGCTGCAGCCCGGAAGCGGCGACAGCATTCAAGTACTGAAGGCCGGGATCATGGAAGTCGCGGACATTTTTGTCGTCAACAAAAAAGACCACCCGATGGCCAGTCAGCTCAAACGTGAAATCCGGTCGATGATGGAGATGCTCGATTTCACGGCGTGGGTTCCCGAACTGGTGATGACTCAAGCCACCAGCGGCGAGGGAATCGACGAGCTCTGGATGGCCATCGAAAAGCACGTCGCCTACCTGGAGCACTCCGGCGAGATGGAGGAGAAGCGCCGCGAAGCGTTCACGCACCAGGTGCGTCAGCTGGCGCGGGGGCATCTGGAGCGAAAACTCGAGCGCGAGCTCGAGAGCGAAGTCGCCGCGGGCGTCGACCCGTATGCGGCAGCCGAGCGCGTCCTTCAGAGTTTCGGGGTAACGGCGGAGCAAGTCGACGAGCCGGCGCGTCCGCCGCGCAACCGCGCCTCCGTCAAGGGGTTGACCTAAGCGGGAGGCTCTGCCACCAAAGAGCTTGCCTGCCGTGCGCATTCCTGGGAAAATACTGCGGGCACGCAGGCGGATGCGCGAAGTGCATCCGCCCCTAAAAGGACACGAAGTTGGCGAAGATGATCAACCGCCCCAGCGGTCTGGGGGCGGAACCGACGAATGAGTTCGTCCATCAGAAGGAGCAATGGGAAGCGGCTTCGGGGCGGGGCAAGGGGCGTAAGGGCCCGGGCTCCGGCGGGGTGGACCGCACTATTTCCGATCTTCCTTTAAAGACCGCGTACGGTCCGGAAGACGTCGCCCATCTCGATCTCGGCAGCGATCTCAGTTGGCCGGGCCAGTATCCTTTCACGCGCGGGATTCATCCCAACATGTACCGCGACCGCCTGTGGACGATGCGGCAGTTCGCCGGTTTCGGCAACGCCAAGCAGACCAACGAGCGCTATCACTTTTTGCTGGAACACGGCCAGCACGGATTATCGGTCGCGTTCGACATGCCCACGCTCATGGGCTACGACTCCGACGCCGGACAAGCACGCGGCGAGGTCGGTAAATGCGGCGTGGCGATCGACTCGCTCGCCGACATGGAAGTGCTCTTCGACGGCATCGATATGGGCGACATCACCACATCGATGACGATCAACGGGCCGGCGTGCATCGCGCTTGCGCAATACGTCGCTGCAGCCGAGAAAAAAGGCATTCCGCGCGCCAAACTCGGCGGCACTATTCAGGCGGACATCCTCAAAGAATACATCGCGCAGAAAGAATGGATCTTTCCGCCGCGGCCGCACATGCGCGTCATCGTCGACATGATCCGGTTTTGCCGCGACGAGATGCCGAAGTGGAATACGATCTCGATTAGCGGCTACCACATTCGTGAGGCCGGTTCGACGGCCGTTCAGGAACTTGCGTTTACGCTCGCCGACGGATTTGCCTACGTTGAGGCCGGCATCAGGGCGGGCATGGACGTCGACTCGTTTGCGCCGCGTCTGTCATTCTTCTTTAACGCGCACATCGATTTCTTCGAAGAGATTTGCAAGTACCGCGCCGCGCGGCGCATTTGGGCGCGGCACATGCGCGATAAATATGGAGCCAAGGATCCGCGCTCGTTGCAACTGCGTTTCCATACGCAAACGGCGGGGTGCAGCGCAACGGCGCAGCAGCCGGAAAATAATATCGTCCGCGTTGCCTACGAAGCGATGGCGGCGGTGCTCGGCGGCACGCAGTCGCTGCACACCAATTCGATGGACGAAGTCCTCGCTTTGCCGACGCAAAAGTCCGTCGAAATCGCGCTGCGCACGCAGCAAGTGCTTGCGTACGAAACGAACGTGACGAACGTCGTGGATCCGCTCGGCGGTTCGTACTATGTCGAAGCGCTGACCGACGAGATGGAACGACAGGCCGAAGAGTACTTCACTCGGATTGAGGAGTACGGCGGCGTCATCGAAGCGATCGAGGCTGGGTTCTTCCAGCGCGAGATTGCCGATGCAAGTTACCGCTACCAGCGTTCGCTCGAAACGAAAGAACGCATCATCGTGGGCGTGAACGCGTTCGAAAAACCGGAAGACCGGCTCGATATCGAGCTGCTGAGGATCACCGAAGAGGTCGAGCGCGGCCAAGCGCGCGCCGTGCAAGAGGTGCGCGCGAACCGCGATCAAAACGCGGTAGAAAGCGCGCTCGAACGTTTGAAGGCTGCGTGCAAGGATCCGGCCGATAACTTGATGCCGCACCTGATCGACTGCGTAAATGTTTATGCGACCGAAGGCGAGATCGTCGAGGCAATGGTCGAAGTCTACGGACGCTACACGGAGCGACCGGCGTTTTGATTATGAACATACAGAACGAAGAAGAGCGGCAAGCTGCTGCTCACACGCTCAAAGAAGTGATGGAAAAGCTGCAAGAAGCCTGGCGTTTAGCTCGCGAGCTCGAACAGAACGCAGCACACAAGGAGCGCGAACACGCCGGAGCGGGGCGTGGCTAGACCGCTGCGCATCGTCATCGCGAAAGCCGGCCTCGACGGACACGACCGCGGCGCGAAAGTCATCGCCCGCGCGTTGCGTGACGCAGGCATGGAAGTGATCTACACCGGCCTTTTTCAAACGCCGGAACAGATCGTGCAAACCGCGATACAAGAAGACGCGGACGGAATCGGGCTCTCGATTCTCTCGGGCGCGCACATGACGCTCTTTCCGCTCATCGTGGATCAGCTCAAAACCCAAGGCGCGGAAGATATCGTATTTTTCGGAGGCGGCACGATCCCGCCGGAAGACGCCGATGCGCTTCGCAAACGCGGCGTGCGTGAAATCTTCACGCCCGGCGCGCCGCTGTCCGAGATCGTCTCGTTCGTCGAGCGGGAATGCGGTAAGCGCCGGGAGCTTGTTAGTTAGCCCTTTCCGAAAGACTACGTTTGGCTGTTAAAACACGCGTTGCCCCATCGCCGACCGGCGATCCGCACGTTGGCACCGCCTATGTCGCGCTCGTGAATCTGTGCCTGGCCAAAAATAAAGGCGGCGAGTTCGTCCTGCGCATCGAGGACACGGACCGCGTACGCAGCACGAAAGAATCCGAGCAGGCGATTCTGAAGTCGCTGCAGTGGCTGGGCCTGAATTGGTCGGGTGAGCCCGTGCGCCAGAGCGAGCGTTCGGAGATTTATCGCGATCACGTGCAGCAATTGCTCGACGCCGGGAATGCGTTTCGCTGCTTCTGCACGCCCGAGCGTTTGGAAGCGATGCGCGAAGAGCAGCGGCTCTCCAAACAGCCGCCGCACTACGACGGGACTTGTCTGCGGCTTTCAGCGGGCGAAATTCAAGATAATGTAAAGGCCGGCGTGCCGTTCACGATTCGCATGAAGGTCCCGGAGCAAGGCGCTTGCGTCTTCAACGATCTGCTTCGCGGACGCATCGAGATTGAATGGAAGAGCGTCGACATGCAAGTGCTGATGAAGTCCGACGGTTTTCCGACGTATCATCTCGCCAACGTCGTCGACGATCATCTCATGGGCATCACGCATGTCATCCGGGGTGAAGAATGGATTAGCTCCGCGCCCAAGCACATTTTGCTCTATCAGTATTTCGGGTGGGAAGCGCCGGCGCTCTGTCATCTTCCGCTGCTGCGAAACCCCGACAAAAGCAAGCTGAGCAAACGGAAGAATCCGACCAGCATTCTGTATTACCGGCAGCGCGGGTATCTTGCAGAGGCGCTGCTCAATTTCTTGGGCGTGCTGATCGACTCACGCAATGACGATCCGGAGCTGCTTACCTGCAAATCGCCCGCCGAGCTTGTGGAAGCGATGGCCGGGCATTTCGAACTCGAGCGCATTGCGCTCGGCGGTCCCGTCTTCGACTTGGCGAAACTGAACTGGCTGAACGGACAATGGATTCGCCGGCTCACGCCCGAGCAGTTCCTCGATCTGCTGGACGAATGGGGCGGTTTCAAATGGCCCGCAGCGATTGCGCAATCGCAGCGCGAGCATATTGCGCGGATCGCCGCTCCTCGCATCGAGACGCTTGAAAGTTTCGGTCCGATGATCGAATTTCTCGCGGAGGAGCCGGAAATAACCCGGCGCGACTTGGCGCTCACCAAGGTCACGGAAGCGGATGCAAAGATAGCTTTGAATGCCGCGATAAAAGAACTGGCGGGCGTCGACGAAACAAATTGGAATCAGTCGACGATCGGCGATCGCCTCAAGCACGCGACCGCGCATGCCCGGGGTGCCGAGGACGGCTTCCGCTTCAAAGACGTAGCCCGCCTATTCTACATCGCCGTCACGGGCAGTCCGACGTCGCTGCCGCTTTTCGACGGCATGGAGATTCTCGGTCCGGAACGATCGATACGCCGCCTAGAACGTGCCGTGGAGAAATTGCATTAGGATGCGCGTACGCGCGATAGTTTTGGCTGCGGGTAAAGGCACGCGCATGAAAAGCGCGAGGCCCAAAGTGCTGCACGAACTTTGCGGGCGGCCGATGCTGTGGTACGTACTGCGGGCGCTTCGCGGCGCGGGCGTCGACGACATCGTCGTCGTTACCAATCCGGAACTGCACGATCGTGTGGCGGAATTTAGCGTGCGCGGCATCGTGCAGCAAGAACAGCTCGGGACGGGTCACGCGGTGCAGGTTGCCCTGAACGAGCTGGCGCCGCAGCGCGACGGGCGTGTCGTGATTGCGTATGGCGATATGCCGCTAGTCCATGACGAGATTTTTCGCGGCGTCGTCGGTTCGCTCGAATCGCTCGACGGAGTGGCCCCTGCGCTGGCGATGGTCACGGTGAAGATGCCGCTGCCGTCTAGCTTCGGGCGCGTGATTCGCAACGGTCAAGAAGTGGTGCGTGTGGTCGAAGCTCGCGATGCGACCGCGGACGAACTCGCGGTCGACGAGATGAACGCGGGCATTTACGCCTACGACGAACAGGCGCTGCGTGAGGCAGCGGGCCGTCTGCGCAACGACAACGCGCAGCAGGAATACTATCTTACCGACACGATCGAGGATTTCGTGCGTTCGGGCCGCCGCGTCGTCCCCGTTATGGCGACGGATCACCTGCACGTGCTGGGCATCAACGATCGCGTCGAACTCGCGCTTGCGCGCAAAGAGATGAACAAGCGCCTATGCGCGCAGCACATGCGCGATGGGGTGACCATCATCGATCCGGATGCGACGTATCTGGAACCGGAGCTGCAAATCGGGCGCGATACCATCGTTTACCCGAACACGTCCATCGGCCGCCTTTCGGAGATTGGCGAGCACTGCGTCATCGGACCGAATGCGCGGCTTTCAAACGCAAAGATCGGCGAGCGCGTCGAAGTGCGGGAGAGCGTCATCATCGACAGCACGCTGGGAAGCGACATTCACGTCGGCCCATTCGCGCATCTGCGCAACAACACGGTGCTCGCGGACCGCGTCCACATCGGCAACTTCGTCGAAGTGAAGAATTCGCAGCTCGACCAAGGCGTAAAAGCCGGACATTTGACGTATCTGGGCGATGCGCAGGTCGGTGAAGGGACGAACGTCGGAGCCGGAACGATTACGTGCAACTACGACGGCGTGCGTAAAAACAAAACGACGATCGGACGCAACGCATTTATCGGCTCCAACACCTCGCTCGTTGCGCCCGTCACGGTCGGCGATAACGCGTTGACCGGCGCATCGGCCGTCGTGACGAAGGACGTAGGTACCGGCGAACGCGTCGTCGGAAATCCGGCGCGCCCGCTGCGCAAGAAAGAAGCTGATGCCGGTTAAACGAGACCGGGGCGCCGGATGAACCGGCGCCCCGTGCGGGTGCAGCAAGCAGCACGCTGAAGCAGACAGATCAGATCTGCGCGTTCAGCGTACTAACGTCGAACGAACCAAGTCCCGTGGTGTAGTCGTAACCCGGCAGCGCGGTGAACAGCCCGTTGCTGCCGCTCAGTATGTCGTGGAATCCGCCGTCGGGCTGCCATGGAGGAGGTCCGGCATTTGCAGCGCCTGCTGCATGCGTCGAGAAGTCTTTGTACAGTCGCGGCGCGGCGAAGCCGAGATGATTGCCGTGCGTGCTTTCCAGGCGCGCCCAAACTCCCGCTGCGAGCGGCGATGCGAGACTGGTTCCGCCCGTGACGCAAGGCGTGCACGAACCGTTGACTGCGCTTCCACCCCAGAGTTCCGCGCCGGTTTCGATCGATGCATCCATCGCAACGTCGGGTACGCCGCGGAAGTTGCCGCCGTTGGAGCTCACCGGTTGCGCTTGCGCTTCCCAATACGGCGAGTATTCGAACTGGCTCAGACCGCCGCCGCCGGCTTCCCACGCGCTCTCGCCTTTGTACGTGCCGTCGGCGTTGCTGAAGAGATCGGTGCCGCCCACTGCGACGACGTACGGTGAAACGGAAGGATATTCGGCAAAAGGCGCGCCGCCCGGAACGCCGTTGGTGTCGACGAAATTATTGCAGAAGCTGCCGTTGTCGCCGGTTGAAACGAACATCGTTTGTCCGTGCGCGGCTCCTTCAAGCAGCACCGCATCATCGACGAGCATCGATCCGTCGATGTACGGGAAGACCTCGCAGCCGCCGAACGACGAGTTGCCGACGTTCGTATAGTGCTGCGTGACCCATTTGCTATATTCGAGCGCGATATCCGAGTCGGTCAAGGATGTCGTCGTGTACAGATAAATCGCTTTCGTATTGCCGGCCATGCCGCTCGAGTAGGTCATGTCGAGCGTCCACTCTCCGTCGCCTGCTGTGTCGGTGCTGGGTACACCGACCTGAATGCGGTTGAGCGGAACCTGCGGTAATCCGAACTTCTGCTCGTTGAGACGGAAATCGGAGATCGCTTGCGTCGGATCGCCTTCCGCCATAATCGCGATCGGCGTCGAAGTCGCATTCGCGACGCTGCCGACGTCATACGCCTTCCAGTACGTCGGCGGATCGTAGAAACGCAAACATTCTTGCGGCGGCGTCGCGACGCCCTCGACTTCGCACGACGTTACTTTCGGCGTCGGTTTTGCGGCCTGCAAATTGTTCAGGCCGAGCACGGCGACGACGACGCCGTTTAGTGAAGAGGGCACGTACGCCGGCGCGATATTCGCATAGAAGTTCGTGCCGCCGCCGGAATACGAGTGTATCGACGTGTCAAACGCCTTTTGGATCTGTGCAACGGTGCCCGTCGCACTGATGATGAGATGATTGGGCTCCGTCGTGATGCTGCTCAAGCCTTGGCTTTGCAGGTAGGCCGTTACGGCGCTCACACTCGACGACGTCGGTGCGTACGTCGCCATGAACGTCCCGTCGTCGACTTGCGCGCCGCTTGCAACCGCCTGAGCGAGCTGCGATTGATTCCGCATCGCAAGACCGATGCGAACTGTGATGGTTTTGGTCGAGGCGGCAGCGCCCAAGTCGGACGCGCTCACAATCTTCAGCGCTTGCGTATGCGTGTTCGCCCAGCCGGCCGGCGCTGCGGCGGTCGTCGCCATGCGCGTTCCTGCGCCGCTCTGCGGCATATTCGAACCAACCGGCGGAATAGCCGACGAGCCCCCATGTTGGGAACACGATGCCGTCACGATGCCTGCTGCGGCGGCGAATACGGCTGCCAAGTTCTTGTTCATAGACTCCTCCTCCGCTACCAGGGTACGGCGGGCGACGCAACGGGCGACATACCGGAAATTGGGTAGGGCGATGGCGAGCCGCGGCACGCTACGATGTGGGTGCCATGGTGATATCGCTAGCAGGTGAGTGGGATATCTATCGCAAGGAGGAGCTGCAAGCTCGCCTTCGCCCAGCGTATGAAGAGCGGCAAATCGTCTTCGATTTGACGACCGCCAAGTACGTGACGAGCACGCTCATCTGCGAACTGATCCTCGCGCATAAGCATCGCGAGCAATCTGCGATGCCGCCCGCAACGATCGCCGTCAAATCTGCGTTCGTACGGCGTTTGTTAGCTGCGACCGGAATTGAGAGGCTTTTCCCGATTTACGGAAGCGTGGACGCTGCGCTTTGCGACGGATCGCAAAGGGAGCGCGCGGTCTAAAGTCCGCGAACGCCGTTCGGAGAGCCCAGTCCCGTCGCGAGATCGTATCCGGCGGGCGACACGTCGTGGAAGAAACTGCGGTGCGAATACGAATACGCCGGTCCTTGCGGATTGCCGGACAGCGCATATGCGGCCGCCACAATCGGCGCGCCGACACTGGTTCCACCCGCGACGAGAAAACCGCCCGCGGCTGAGTCGTACATCGTAACGCCCGTCTGCGGGTCGGCGACTGCCGAAACGTCGACGGTGGAACGCTTGGTGCATCCCGTGTTGCTTTGCCACACCGGCTTGGATTCGTACCAGCTGCAGCCCTGACCGCCGTATTGCCACGCAGACTCGGTCCAAGCTCCGCTCCCGCCGGACAGTGTCGTGCCGCCGATCGCGGTGACGTACGGCGATGCCGCCGGATAAAAGCTCGATACTTGATCGCCCGAGCTGACGGTGATGGCTATACCCGCATGCCGGTAGTGCGCGTCGTAGTGCGTTTCACCGGACCATTCCGGTCCGTAATAGCTGTTGCTGATGGCGAGCGGATGCAGCGAAGCGGCTCGATCGACGGCGGCTCCCAAATCATCGAAGGTCGCCGAATTTGCTTCAACGAGCAGAATCTTGCAATTGGGGCACACGGCCGATACCATGTCCAGATCCATCGAAATTTCTTCGTCCCAGCCTGCATTCGCGGCGGGGTACGGCCCGGTTTGTCCCAACTGGTTTATCTTGCGGAAGCAGCCGTTCTGCGTGGTGCATGCAGACAAGCCGAACGTCTGACGATAGATTGCGAGATCGGCTTCCGCCGTAGGATCGTCGTATGCATCGACGATAGCCACCGTGCCGCCGCTGCTGCGTGAAGGCAGCGCGTAACGGTTTTGCAGATCGCCGGGATGGTATCCCGGCAGATCGTCTGCCGGCGTAGTGATGCTTTTAATCGGCGGAATCGTGGTGTTGATCGCGATCGTGCAATTCGCCCGATCGACTTCGAACGTGAGATCGCAGCCTAGCGTTGCACCGGGCAATGCGTGCGGCGTGCCTCCCGGCAGCGCGTGCGGCGTACCGGCCGGCACGACGTAAGAAGCCGCTTCAATCGGCCCGGACGAACCTGCAGGCACGAGCGTGCCGTGTCGTCCCGCGCATGCGGCAAGGCCGCACACAACCGAGAGCATCGAGATTACTCGGAACAGCTTCAACAGCACACTACCCCAAAGCAGTTGGCGCAAAGGGCGCCGAAAAACGCTAGGCTTGTACCCAGCCCTGGCTGGTTGCTAACGCGACGGCTTCTCTGCGGCCGCTGCAGCCGAGTTTCCTGCAAATGGAGCGGATGTGCGTATCAACCGTATGAGGACTGCGCCCGGTTTTCGATGCGATGGTCTTCGTACTTGCTCCTGTGGCCAGCAACTGCAGAATGTCGCGCTCCGCGGGCGTTAGGGCGGCGTATCCGCCTTCGCCGCTTGTCAGCGGCAAGACTGAGAGCAAACGCGCGAAACCGCCGAAATCCTGCGAACGCAAACGGTCCAGAGTTGCCGTAAACGCTTCGAGATCGGCTTGTCCGAGCCGCACGCGGTACATCGCTCGAACGGCTTGTGCAAGGAATTTCATGCGGGGAAGTCCGGCTGTAAGCATGCGTTCCGACTCGAGTAAATGGCGATGAGTAGCTGCTTCGTGCCCTCGCAGCAGCTCGCCGGCAGCGGCGAACACGTGCGCGTAAATCGCATCCTTTTCCGCAGGCGCGCAGTATTCCAGCGCTTCGCTCGCCGCACGCAGCGCAGCTTCGCCTTCGTCCTGTAAGCCTGCCGCACAGGCATATAAAGCAATCTCCGCGGAACGGCGTGCGCGCTCCGGCGTCGTGGCTTGCTCTTCGGCAGTCCCTTCAAGCGCCCGATACGCGGATTCGAAATCGCCTTTCCATGCG
>Ga0070739_10001375_pt1 | contig 37080 bp, 31 predicted proteins | sample Coa_R1_7_FD_66445 | JGI IMG/M metagenome (GOLD analysis project Ga0070739, IMG submission 66445) | Surface soil microbial communities from Centralia Pennsylvania, which are recovering from an underground coalmine fire - Coalmine... | ecosystem: Environmental > Terrestrial > Soil > Unclassified ...
TTGAAGCACCGTCCGCGATCGGGTGTCAGCAGCCACGATTATGCGGATGGTGCTTCATTCCGACGACCAACCACCTGGTGGTTGAGCCCCGCTCCCTACCGGTGAATAATCCGGGCTAGTACTCAGGGACACCTGAGTCGAACACCGACCAGCAGATGTCGTTCCGCAACCGCTGGTCGGCGAGGACGAGCTCGCGAATCGCCTCCGGGAGCTGGTCGCGCTGCCACCGGCACTCGCGTCGCCCTGCGCTCTCGCCCTCACCTGCCGGCGCCGCCGCCCGGGCGGCCTTGATCGCATAGGCGGCCGCGCCGAGCTCGTGCGCGGCGACGTGCGCGACGCACGCGGCTTGGCCGGCGGCGTACGCGGCATACCGTGCCGCCCCGCGCAGGTCCCGGGCCGCGCCCATTGCATGGCCGCCCGCCGCCCGAGCCTGCATCATCTTGACCTCGCCACGCACCCAGGCGCGGGCCTGCTCGATCGCCTGACGCGGGCGCGGGTCCGAAGGCTTCGCCGACTCGAAGAGGTGGAGGACGTGCTCCGCGCACGCTGCCGCCCACAGGGCGAGGAGCCGATGATCCGAATCGGTGAGCGTCCCACCGCGACGGATGGTGATGAAGCGAGGGTCGCGATCTTTGGGAAGGATCACAGCCAGCACCCCTTCTGCTCGCATCTGCCCATGGCTCAAGCAAACTCGTCAATGGAGCCTAGCCAGGGTCCGCCGCGAGCGCGGCGAGCGCTGGAACCTGCTGTTGACGGGCCGTGCACGGCCGAGGGCTAGTTGGTCGGCGGCGTGAGCGCGGCGCGCACCAGGTCGGCGACGAGCGGCGTCACCGCGGGGTGGGCACCGAGGTGCGGCGCCAGGATAACGTCGACGCCCGGATGGGTGGCCCGCGCCTCGGCGACGAGCCGCGGCACGTCGCGCTGGAGGTGGCGGCCGGGGTGGAGGAATACCGGGACGACGGCGATCCGCCGGGCGCCGCGGGCGACGCAGGCGGCGACCGTCTCCGGGAACGATGGCCCGCACAGCTCGAGGAACGCCGCCTCGACGAAGTCGCTGCCGGACGGACCGCGCACGGCCGCCGCCAGGTCGAGGAAGTACTGCCTTGCCTCGGGGGCGCGGCTGCCGTGCCCGAGCAGCACGACTGCCGTCGGCACATCGTCGTTCGTCACCTGCTCTCCGATCCCCTGCCGCCGTTGGAGTGGACGTCGCAAGCATTGAGCCGCCGCCCTCGCAGGCGGAGCCGAGCGCGCTCGCCTGGTCCGCGCTTCCGGCGGGGTGCCCGGGCGAACCGCTCTAGGCGGTCCCCGGGCGGCGCGAGCGGGTCGCCCGGCCTGCCTCGCGCCGGGTTGGGCTCAAGCCGCTGCTTCCTCGCGGTACAGGCCCAGTGCCTCGTACACCGGCTGGTCGGACAGGGAGAAGAGCAGGGCTGGCTCCCGGGTGGAGCGGTTGGCGTGGGCGTGCCAGGTCCACGGCGGCAGGGCTAGCACGTCGCCTCGGGCCCAGTCGAAGCGCTCCTCGCCGATGGTGGTGCTGCCCTCGCCGGCGACGACGTAGTAGACCGCGCTGCTGGTGTGGCGATGGGCGCGGGTCTCGACGCCGGGGCGCAGCATCTGCGCGTAGCACCCGAGCGTCGGCATCACGTGGCCGCCGGTGTGCGGGTGCGTGTACTCGAGATACACGTCGTCGTGCGGGCTGGCGTCCACGCCCGCCAGGGCGTCGAGCGCCTGCCGGGTCTGCGCCCAGCGGTAGACGAACAGCGGCGAAGCCACGCTCGTCGGCCGGCCCCAGGCCGGCTGCAGCGCGCCGGCCCCGAACTGCCGCGCCGACGCCCCGTCCGGCCGCGTCACGGGCTGCCTGTCGTCGGGGTAGGGCTGGTAGAAGGCGGCCTGCAGGGCGCCGCGCACCAGCGGGACGTCGAGACCGTCGAGCCAGATCATCGGCTCGGCCGACTCGTTCCCGTGGTCGTGCCAGGTCCAGTTCGGCGTGAGGATCAGGTCGTGCTGGCGCATCACGCACTTCTCGCCCTCGACGGTGGTGTACGCGCCGTCGCCCTGGAGGATGAAGCGGATGGCGGCGGGCGTGTGGCGGTGCGAGGGCGCCACCTCGCCGGGCAAGAGGAGCTGCACCCCGGTGATCAGGGTGTGTGTCGTGCCGAAGCGGTCGCCCAGGGCAGGATTGACGAACTGGACCACGCGCCGCTCGGCGCCGCGCTCCGGCGTGACGACCTCTGCGGCGCGGAGCAGGTACTCGTAGTAGTCGGCGCGGCGCCAGAGGTAGGGCGCGACGGTCACGCGGGGCTCGCTAGCCGAGGTCTCCGCGTTTCGCTGCCAGAGCGCCGCCAGGTTGCGCTCGGCCAGCGCCGCGTAGTAGTCGCGGTGGGGCCCGGCGGCGACGGGAACGGCCATGAATAGTCCTCCTCCGCGCTAGACGGCGGCGGCGCGCTTCGACGCCACTCGGTCGAGGTAGGCCAGCACCTCGTCCAGCGGGAGCACGTCGGCGTACTTCATGTGCATGTCGAACAGGCTGACCTTGTGCGACAGCTCGCCGCGGTCCGCCGAGCACTCCTCGGGCACCAGCACGCGCAGGTTGTGGGAGAAGGCGTCGACCACCGTCGCCCGCACGCAGCCGCTCGTCGTCATGCCGGTCACGATCACCGTGTCGACCTTGTGGTAGATCAACATGTCGATCAGGCCCGTGCCCCAGAAGGCGCTGGGCTTGGCCTTCTGGATCACGACGTCTCCTCGCTGGGGAGGGATCTCCGCCGTGATCTCGTTCGCCTCGGGTCGGGACAGCAGCGGGTGGTCGACCTGGCTGTACTCGCCCTTCCAGATCCCCCGCACGGCCTGACTGTCGGTAAGGACCCCGGTCGTATAGAAGATGGGCACTTCCTCGCGGCGCGCCGCCTCGAGGAGCCGAGCGATCGCACGCGCCGCCGGCCGGCCGGTTTCCTCGTTGGCCATCGGATAGCGATCGTCGACGAACGCGTTGTTCATGTCGACCACGAGCACGGCCGGGCGCTCCCCGGGGGTGAGGCGTCCGCCCATTCCCCCCTTGGCGAACAGGGCCCGGTCGCGGTCGGAGATCGGAAGATCGTCCCAGACTGCCATGCTGCTCTCCCCTGTCTGCGATCATAAGAACGTCATTCTATGTCGTGGGAGTCCGATGCGCACATCAGTATTCTAGGTTCCGCAAAGCGCATCAACGTGCTGCGATTGTACTCTTCCCGCGCCGAACCCTCAACCGGCCGTCAATGCACGGCGCGGTGCGCAAAATTGACCCCGCGGCACCCTCTCCCTATAATTTCGTCAATACTTGGTCAGCTCGCAGCATAGCGCGCCCGCGCAGCCAGCGGGTGAGGTGGATGAACCAATCTCCCGCGAGGCGACTCGCCTCGGTCCTTTCCGGCACCAGGCCGCTCCTGTCCGCGCTGCTCGGCGTCGCTATCCTCTGCGCCGTGATCGCCAACGTCGCTCCCGTGGCCGGAGCGCAGACGCCCATCCCCAGCGGCGTGGCGCAGCTCGCCGAGACGCTCGCCCGTGAGGGCACCTACGTGTCGCCGGGGCTGAGCGCCGAGGTGCCGTTCGAGGTCGAGGCCGGCCTGCAGCACCAGCTCGACACCGCGTCGCTGCGGGGAATCACGCTCCGCCTCGCCGTGCTCGATCAGACGCCCAGCGCCTACCCGCAGCTCGACGACTTCGTGAACGTCCTCTATTCGGCGCTCGGCCTGCCGGACAGCATCCTCGTCGTCGCCACGCCGCACGGGCTAGCCGCGGCGACCAGCCTCCTGCCGCGGATCGAGGTCGAGCAGCAGGCCGCTCTCGGCCGGGCCATTCTCGAGCGCGACGGCTACGTGAAGGCGCTCCAGTCGGTGGCTGACTCGCTGGTGTCCGACGCCCTGGCCCTCGCCACGCCGGCTCCCGCCGGCACCCTCGTGGGCGAAGCGGCGCAGAGCGCGGACCGCGTCTTCGCGCAGCGCCCCGACCAGGGCGCGGCGGGGCTGCCGCTCGCCGCGCTGCTCCTGCTGGCGATCCTGGCCGGCGGGTACATCTGGCTCGCGCGCCGGATCTGGTATCAGCAGCTCGGCACCGTGCTCGCTAGCCAGGAGCTGGTCGAGGCGCGTCTGGCGGAGGGATCGCACGGCGCCAATCCCCGCGCCGTCGAGACCGCGCGGCGCTCCCTGGCAACGGGCACCAAGGCGCTTCACGCCCTCCAGCCGCTCCCCTGGTGGAGGAAGTGGCTGATGCCCTGGGCACCGCCGCCGCAGCTCCGGCTGGCTGATCGCGCCTTCGGCGCCGCGCTCCAGCTCCTCGGCGATTCGCCAGAGCTCGCGCGGCCTGTGTCGGCCGAACCCGCGCCGCCCGCCCCGGCGACACGCCCGGACGCCGTGGCCCCGCCGCCCGACGCCACGCGCCCGACGACGCTGAGCGAGGATGAGCCGCGCCCGCTGCGCCCGACAGCGCTGCGCGGCGTGGCGGCGGGCGACGAGCCTTTGTCCGATGGCGCCGACGAGACGCTGCGAGGCACGGCAACCCTGCCGGATCCGGCCGCGCTGCACCGTCCGCCGGCGCCGGCTACCCAATCCGACACCGGGGCCACGCGGACGCGCTGGGGCTGGTTCGGGCGCAAGACCGAGCCGGTGCGACCGCGAGCGGTGGCCTCGCTGAATCCCGAGCACATCCTGTCTGGTTTGCGGCCTGAACAGCCGCTCGCCTGCTTCTTCTGTGGCTGCCCGCTGCGCGCCAGCCAGGTGCAGGTCGGCCGCGTCGCTCTCGCCGGCCAGCCCCTCCGGCCGCTGCTCTGCGCCCGCCACGCCGCGGCGCTAGCCACGGATGAGCGACCCCGCGTCTGGGCTCGGGTCGTTGAGGGAGACGCGGTCGTGCCCTGGTTCCGCGACCCGACCTACGCGCCGGCCTGGGACTACAATCCAGACGTGGTCGAGCCGGTGCTAGCCTGGGACGTGCTGCCTCCGCCGGACGAGCTGCTCGCCGAGCCGCTGCGGGTCGTGGTCCATGCCAACGACCCGCGCTGGGACGACGCGGCTTCCGCGGGCGCGGTACCTGCCACCGCCGAATCGCACGACCGCGCCGGCTAGCGCGCAATCTAGTCGGCCGACTCCGGCACCGTTTACTGCTGCCCCCTGCTTTACGAGGACGCCTCGACTTCCGGCCGCTCGGCACGGCCGCTAATCGCCGCCCGGGCCAGGGCGTCGAGCGTGCGCAGGTTCGCCTCCGCGTCCCGCGCGCTGAACCGGGGCAACTCGAGGCCGCGCACGCAGCGGCTGAAGTGCTCGACCATCACGGCGTACGGGTCGGCCTCGAACACCTCCTCCCGCTCCTCGCCGTCGGCAGCGCGCCAGTACAGCGGGGCCGCCTCCCCGCGCCAGGCGGTGAACGCACGCGGCGCGCGCGCCACGCCGGCCCGCCCGACCACCTCCAGGAGCTGGTGCTCGGCGCTGTCGAAGCTGCACTGCACGGTGGCCAGGACGCCGTTCGAGAACTCCAGCAGGCCGGCCACCAGCCGGTCCACACCGTGGGGCGGCCAGCTCTCCGCTCGGGCCAGGACGGAGCGCGGCTCGGCGCCGGCCAGCCAGCGCGCGGCGCTGACCACGTACAGGCCGACGTCGAGCAGCGCACCGCCGCCCATCTCCGGTCGCAGCCGGTAGTTGTCGCCCGCGGCCAGGGGGAAGCCGAAGGCGGCATGGATGAGCCGTGGCGTCCCTAGGAGCCCTTCCCGCACGAGCTGGTGCAGGCGCACCATTCGCGGGTGGAAGCGGTACATCGCCGCCTCCATCAACAGCACACCGGCCGCCTCACAAGCCACCACGGCCTGGGCCGCCGCGGCAGCCGACGGGGCGAGCGGCTTCTCGCAGAGGACGTGCTTGCCCGCCCGCGCCGCGGCGGCGGTCCAGGGGACGTGCAGGTGGTTCGGCAGGGCGACGTAGACCGCCTCGACCGCCGGGTCGGCCAAGAGCGCGGCGTACTCGCCGTAGGCGCGCGGCACGCCAAAGCGCGCGGCGACGTCCGCGGCGCGCCCTCGGTCGCGGCTGGCGACGGCCACGACTCGCCCCGCGCCCGAGGCCTGGATCGCCGGAATCACGGCCTGCTGCGCCACGCCGCCGGGGCCGAGTACGCCCCAGCCCACTGGCTCGACCGCGCCGCTCATCGCGCCTCCTTCGGCGACATCGCCCGGCCGGCGCGCACCGGGCCGCCGTTCGCGGGCCGGCTCAGGCGTCGAGGTCCACTGGGCGCGCGTCGTGGGTCGCCGAGCGCTGGGCGGCCTCCAGGATGGCGACGGTGCGCCGCGCGTCGCTGGCTGGCACGGCCAGCGGATCGCCGTCCAGGAGGTGATCGGCCAGGTTGCGGTGGAAGGGGTGCACAGGGCTGGGCGGCAGCGTCAGCGCCTCGGCGTGGACCGCGCCCGCCGCGTCGCGGCGGTAGACGGTGAGGCGTGGCGGCGCCTCGGCCAGCGCCAGCGGCTCCTCGCGGAGGGCGCCCGTCCAGTCGCGTGATTGGATCACCTCGCGCCGCCAGTCCGCGACCAGCGCCCCGCGCGTCCCGAGCAGGTACCACTTTGGCTTGGGAGCCGCGGCGATGTCGGAGTAGAGGAACTCCGCCTCCTCCCCTCGTGCGAAGCGAAGCTGTAGGCGGGCCTGGTCGGCGTTCGTGACGTCGTGCCAGACCCGCTTGTGCGCGGCGGCCGTCACCCGCACGACGCGGCCGGGCAGCACACCGAGCAGCCAATCGACGTAGTGCGAGCCCCAGTCGTAGAGGACGCCGCCGGAGATCGGCTCGTGGGAGTGCCACAGCTCGCAGGGATGCTCGAAGCCGCCGAGGAAGGTCTCGACGTGGAAGACGTCGCCCAGGACGCCCTCCTGCACCGCGGCGCGGATGGCCAGGTAGTCCGGGTCCCAGCGGCGGTTCTGGTACACCGTGAGCGCTCGCCCCGCAAACGTGGCCAGGGCGATCAGGTGGTCGGCCTCGGCCGCGGTCAGGCAGAACGGCTTCTCGACCACCACGTGCTTGCCGGCGGCCAGGAGCGCGGCCGCCACCTCGGCATGGGTATCCGGCGGCGTCGACACGACGGTCACGTCGACGGCCGCGTCCCCGGCGACCGCGGCGAGGTCCGCATAGGCGCGGAGGTCTGGATCGAGCAGACGGGCCTCGGCCCGGCGCGCGGGATCGCGATCGCAGACGGCGGCGTAGTGCAGGCCCGGCACCGCGCGGATCGCCTCGGCGTGCGCCCGCCCGATGGCGCCGTAACCGACGAGGGCGACGCCCACCGGCGGACCGGGACGGTGCCCGCCGGCGTAGCGCACGGCGCGGAGCAAGAGGCGCTGGAAGGCCGGATGGGCGGCGGCCTCGGGATCACCCGCCCCGGCGAGCACGACGACCTGCCCGCGGCCGTGCGCGCGCACGTAAGCGATCGGGTAATCCTGATAGTGCCAGCGCGTCCGGAGCAGCACGCTCGCCTCCGGGGCCGGCGCCAGGTACCAGCGGTCCCGGATGGCGAACGACGGGTCGAGACGCTGCGTGATTGGGTGATCGGCGGTGACGTGGGCGACGATCTCGGCAGGCACCGTCAGGCGGCCGGGCGCGGCGCCGACGAGCGACTGCAGGCAGGCGTTGTCCTCGCCGGTAGCGAGCGCCCCGGCCAGGCGCACCAGCCCGCCTCCGCCGAGAACGAAAGAGTCCAGGCGCTCGACCTGCTCGCAGGCGAGCGGCGCGCCGCCCCCCAGCAGGACGACGTCCGCGCTGCCAAGTACGGCGTCCGAGCCGAGAAACGGCCGGGCGGTCACGCGGCACTGCGGGCTGGCTCGCAGTGCCGCGAGGAGGAGTGGCTCACCCGCGTCCCCATGCGCGTCCGGGACCAGGCATAGCACGTCGATCATCCGTCTCTCGTTACCTGGCGAGGGTCGAGCGCAGCGCGTCGCGCTGGCGGCGCCCCCTCCGCGCTGGGCCCATGGGATGGCAGTCAAGCCAGGCCGACGCCCCGCGCCCGGGCCCGCTGCCCGCCGCCGCTCCGGCCCAGTCAGGCGCGCGCATGGGTGTGAACGTGGCTGTGGGAGTGGTCCGGCCAGTGATGGTGCTCGTGCTCGTGCGGCTGGGACTCGTCGGCGAGGTCCTCCGGCGCGTGCTGACGGCGCAGGCCGAGGTGATGGCGGTGGTCGTGCCCCGGCCAGTGGTGTTCGGGATCGTAGTTACGGGTGAGCAGGCTCTCGCCATGGTGCCAGCGAGCGCGGAAGAGGTCGTAGTTCTTCTTGCTCCGCGTCGCGCGCTCCTCCGCGGTCAGGCTGTACCACTCGCGGTGGGGGTGGCGCTTCAGCCGTGCGGCCACGGCGGGCAGCGCCAGCACGCGGTAGCCTGCCGTGCGGAAGAAGAAGCTGTAGTTGATGTCGGCCAGCCGATAGAAGCGGTACTTCTCGTCCAGCCAGCCCACCTCGGCGACCAGCGCGCGGCGGAAGGCCATCAGGTAGCCCTCGACGGCGTCCACGTCCGGTCCCTCGGCCTCGCTGAACTCGCGCAGGTCGTCGGTGACCAGGCCATAGGGGCCGACGACGCCGACGGCCGGGTCGGCCAGCGCCTCCTCGAGCAGCCCCCACATGTCGTCCAGCAGCTCGATCGAGGTGTCCAGCCAGGCGACGAGGCGGCCCCGGCTGGCGCGGAGCGTTGCCTTCCGCGCCGCGGCGAACCCCAGATCGTGGTCGGCGAAGATCACCCGGACGGGGATCGGCGGCCCGTCCTGGCGCGGGATCTGTCCGGCGCGGGCCAGCTCGCGCAGGTAGCCGAGCGTGTCGCCGGTCGAGCCGTTGTCCGCGATGATGATCTCTAGCGCTCGCCCGGCGCTGTGGGCGGCGATGCTGCGCAGGCAGCGGTCGAGGTCGTCGCGGCTGTTGCGGGCCAGCAGGCTGACCGAGAAGGTGCAGGTGTCGGGCAGTGCCAGACAGTTGGGCACCTCAGCCGGACGGGAGATTAGCTCCAGTCCCTCGTCGGGATCGCGCTCGATCAGCCGGGGACCGTCACGCGTATCGCGCACGCGGTAGCCGGCCGCTTCGATCTGCTGGCGCAGGCGGTCGGCCGCGGCATAATCGCCGGCGCTGCGCCGCTCGGCCCGCGCGCCCACCAGGTCCCGCACGGCTGCCGGCGCCATCGCCTCCTCACGCGCGGCCCCGCCCTGCGCCGCGTCGAGCGCGCGCCGCAGGTCGAGGGCCAGGACGCGGTCGAAGTCCGGCATTAGCGCCAGCCGCTCCCGCGGCGCGAGTGCGGCCGGCGGGCGGCGTAGGAGGTCCCAGGCCACGGCCAGGGCTCGCGGCAGGTTGAGGTCGTCGGCGATGGCCTCGGCGAACGCCTGTTGCGCGGCGCAACCGTCCGGTACTGGTAGGGCGGCGTCCGGTGCAAGGTCCAGCGCGGCGGCCAGCTCGCGTACCGCGCCGCGCAGTCGCCGCAGGCCAATCTGGGCGGCGGCCAGTGCGCCGAAGGTGAAGTTCAGGCGAGTGCGGTAGTGGGCGGTCAGGAAGAGGTAGCGGAGGTCCAGTGGGTCGAAGCCGCGCGCGTCCAGGTCGGACAGCGTGTAGGCGTTGCCGGTCGACTTCGCCATCTTCAGGCCGTCGGCGAGCAGGTGCTGCGCATGAACCCAGTAGTTGACGAACCGCTGGCCGGTGAAGCCCTCGCTCTGGGCCAGCTCGCCCTCGTGGTGCGGAAAGATGTTGTCCACGCCCCCGGTGTGCACGTCGAAGTGCGGGCCGAGATACTTCATCGCCATCGCGCTGCACTCGATGTGCCAGCCGGGAAAGCCGCGTCCCCAAGGGCTCTCCCAGGCCATCTCGCGCCCGGGCTCGGCCAGCTTCCAGAGGGCGAAGTCCTCGGGACTGCGCTTGTCCTCGGCCACGCCCTCCCGCGTCCCCTCGAGCAGGTTGGCGAGCTCGTTGCCGGAGAGCTGGCCGTAGGCCGGGAAGCGGTTCACCGCGAAGTAGACGTTGCCGCTCACGGCGTAGGCCAGACCCCTGGCCTCCAGGCCGCGGACGATCGCGATCATCTCTGGAATGTGGTCCGTGGCGCGTGGGAAGACGTGCGCCGGCAGGATGTTCAGCCGCTGCTCGTCACGCCGGAAGGCGTCGGTGTAATAGGCGGCGATCTCTGCCGAGCTCTTTCCCTCCTGGCGGGCCTGGGCGATCAGCTTGTCCTCGCCCTGGTCGAGCCGCTCCATGCGCATGTGACCGACGTCGGTGATGTTCTTGACCTGGAACACCTCGTAGCCGAAGTAGGTCAAGGCCCGCCGCAGCCAGTCGGCCATGGCGAAGGTCCGCAGGTTGCCGATGTGGACGTAGCGGTAGACGGTTGGCCCGCAGGTATACATGCGGACGCGGCCATCCTCGATAGCCTGGAACGGCTCCAGGCGCCGCGTCAGAGTGTTGTAGAGCCTCATCGTGCGTTCCGCTGTCGTGGCCGAGACTAGCAGCGCGGCGAGCGCGCCGGCCCGCGCGCCCGCGCGGCGGCCACGGAGCCGACCCAGCTTATTGTAATCGATGGGTAGTCGTCTCCCGGGGTAGGCCGGGTTCGCAAGGCACTCTTGGCGGTGGCGCGGCACGGCTGGTATGTATGTCTTGAGCGCCCCGCCGCCGAGCCGAGCGGCGCGCCCGAGCGAGGTGGCGAGTGGCGGTTGCCGAGTTCCGCACGATCGCGCGGTGCAGCAAGACCCGAGCGCGCGCGGGTGTCCTTGCGCTGCCCCACGGCACGGTCGACACCCCCGTGTTCATGCCGGTTGGTACGCAGGCGACGGTCAAGGGGCTGACGCCGGCCGAGCTGGAGGAGCTGGGCGCCCAGATCGTGCTCGCGAACACCTACCACCTCTACCTGCGGCCGGGCGCCGAGCTGGTCGCCGAGCTGGGCGGGCTGCACCGCTTCATGGCCTGGCCGCGTCCGATCCTGACCGATAGCGGCGGCTTCCAGGTGTTTAGCCTGGGCTTCGGCCTCGAGCACGGCGTGGGGAAGATCGCGAAGATCTTCCCCGCCGAGGAGGCCGGCGAGCGTCCCCGCGCGCTGGGCGGCGAGCACCGCGGCGAGGGGAGCCCCCACGCGCGCCTCACCCGGATCGACGAGGACGGTGTCTCGTTCACCTCCCACGTCGATGGCTCGCCGCGCCGTCTGACGCCCGAGACGTCGATCCGCGTCCAGGAGCAGCTCGGCGCCGACGTCATCCTCGCCTTCGACGAGTGTACCTCTCCCCTCGCCAGCTACGAGTACACCCGAGAAGCGCTCGTGCGCACGCACCGCTGGGCGGAGCGCTGCCTCGCCGCCCGCCGCCCCACGCCGCAGGCGCTGTTCGGCATCGTCCAGGGCGGCGAGTACCGCGACCTGCGCGAGGCCAGCGCTCGCGCCATCGGCAGCCTGCCGTTCGAGGGCGTGGCGATTGGCGGCTCGCTGGGCAAGTCGAAGGCCGACATGCACCGCGTCCTGGACTGGACGATCCCGCTGCTGCCCGACGCCTGGCCGCGGCATCTGCTGGGCATCGGCGAGCCAGAAGACCTGTTCGCCGGCGTCGAGCGCGGCGTGGACATGTTCGACTGCGTGGCGCCGACCCGGCTCGGCCGGCACGGGGTGCTGTACGTGCCTACCGGCCGCCTGCACATCGCCAACGCCGTCTACCGCGACGATCCGGCCCCGGTGCAGGCCGACTGCGCCTGCTACGCTTGCCAGCACTTCTCGCGGGCCTACCTGCGCCACCTGTTCGCGGCGAACGAGATGCTGGGCCCGCGCCTGGCGACGATCCACAACCTGCACTTCCTGGTGGGACTGGTTCGCGCCATCCGCGACAGCATCGTCGCGGACGCATTTCCGGCCTTTCGCGACCGCTTTCTGAGCACCTGGCGGCCGTCCGGCGGCTGAGGGCGCGCCGGAAATGGTATTCTTGGGGCGGACGGCACCGCGGGAGGGGTGATGCCCGACGCAAGCGCGCTGCTGATCTCGCCCAACCGGCTCTCGGACCCCACGGCGGTGGTGCGGGGGCTGGCGCGGCGTGACCTGGCCGTGGTGTGGGCGCATAGCGAGTCGGAGGCGCTGGACCTGCTCGCGCGCGAGTCGCCGCAGGTGGTCCTGTTCGACCTGGCGACGGCGTTCGCGGGCCCGGAGCAGAGCGCGGCAGGCCTCCAGTTTTGCCAGCGCCTGCGCTTCCTCACCCAGGTGCCGATCCTCATCCTCGGCACGCCGCAGGAGCGGGCCACGGTGCTGCGCGCCCTCGGGCTGGGCATCGACGCGTTCCTGTTCAAGCCGGTCGATGCCGAGCTGCTGGTCGCGGCGCTCAGCGCCCTGCGCCGGCGCCAGACGCTCCAGCGGGAGGAACCGCCGGCCGTCATCCGCGTGCGGGACCTGGAGGTCGACCGCGAGCGCGTCGAGGCGCGCCTGCGGGGCGAGCCGGTGGCGCTGACGCCGACCGAGTTCCGTATCCTCGATTGCCTGGCCCGCAACCTGGGCAGCGTAGTGTCGGCCCGCCAACTGCTGCAGGAGGCGCAGGGCTATCCCTGCACCGAGCGCGAGGCGCAGCAGATCGTCAAGGTGCACATCCGGCACCTGCGCGGCAAGCTGCCGCCGAGCGCCGACGAGCAGCCGTACATCGCGAACGTGCGCGGGTTCGGGTACCTTCTCGAGCGCCGCATCGCCCAGCGCGCCGACGATCCAATGAACGAGCTTACCGAGCACGCTGCGGACGAGGCCGAGGCCTGATCGGCGGCCCCCCTCTGCGCTATACTGGGCGCTAGCGGGGGGGCCGAGGGTGGGGCGGCGCAGATGGCGCTTCTGGGTGCTACTCGTGGCAGGCCTAGTCGCGGCCGGTGCGTTGGCCGCCGACGCTGGCGCCCACGTCGATGGCTGCCACCGCTGGCATAGCTGTCCCTCTCACGACGGTCGCTACGTCTGCGGCGATCGCGGCCACTGCAGCGAGTGTCCCGACAACCAGTACTGCCTGCTGGGGCAGCCGCGCGGCGCGGCGCCGACGGCCACGCGCACGCCACGGCCCACGCGGACGCCGGAGCCGACCGCGTCACCCCGCCCCACCCGCACCCCGGACGCCGTTCGCGCGGCGCGCGAGTCGGACGCCACGTCGGCGGGGCGCGGCGAGCCCGCCGCCGACGGAGCCGCGGCGGGCGGTGCCCGCCCGAGCGGCAGGGGGCTGGCGGGGCCGGGCGCCGCGGGCGCGGCGTTCGGCGGGCTGCCGGCCGCCGGAGCGACGGCGCTGGCCACGCCGTCGCCGGTCCCGCTCCCCGAGCTGCAGGGTGTTCGCCTGGTCCAGCCGCCGCGCTGGACGCTGGAGAGCGAGGGCGCGGCGGCCGAGCTGGTCCTGACGAACGGGACAGACGCGCCCCGCACGGTCGTTGTGGTCGTCAGCCTGCACGACGGCGACGGCGAGCAGATGGCGGCTGTCCAAGCCATCGTGGCCGATCTCGGCGCCGGCGAGACGCGGTCCATCGTCCAGAGCCTTCCCCCGTTGGCCACGCCGCCATCCGAGCTGCGCGTTCGCCTCGAGCCGCTGGTCCCCTGAGCCGCCGGCGCCGATCTGCGACAATTGGGCGAGCCCCGGCTGTAGCCGAAGGGCGGAGATCGTGATGCGGCGAGGTGGACGTGTGGGCGAGGTCCTGGCGATCCTGCGACTCCTGGCCGAATCGGGAGGCGCGGACGCGGCCTGGGAGCAGTTGGAGTCGCGGCTCGCCGCGCTCTCATTCGACCAGGTCGTGGAGCTGGACCAGCGCCTTGCCCTCGGGCCCGAGGATCTCCAGGCCTCGGGCCCGCCAACGCTGCGGCGCCGCGTGGTCAATGCGCTCTTGCGGCGCAAGCTCGACGTGTTCGTCTACGAGTGCTTCGATCCGTACGTCAACCCGTGGCGCCTCGAGGCGCGAATGAAGAGGCTGTTCTGGCGCCTCGAGTTCGTCCGCGCCCTCGGCGAGCGCCTCGAGGCGCTCGCCGAGGCAAACAAGGACGATCCGAACCTGCCCTGGACCGTCCACAGCAACCTGTTCGGCATGGCCAGCTCGGCACTGCTGGCCTGGCACCTGGGCGGCTGGGACGACACCGTCTCCGGCTACGGGCAGGGAGACCCGCCGCCGGTCCTGGACTTTTGATCGCCCGCTACGACCCGGTGGGCCGAGTGGTGGCCGCCGCTGCGGGGGTAGGGCTCGTGGCGGAGGTCCGACCGGTCAGGATGTAGGACTGGACGTCGGGCATCATCTTGGCCAGCACCGACATGTGGTCCTCGCCGGGCACCAGCTCGAGCTGAACGGGCACGCCCTCGCGGGCGAGGGCCGCTGCGAAGGTCTGGGTGCTGGACACCGGCGCCGAAGTGTCGTTCAGGTCGTGCGCGAGCAGGAACGGCGGGGCGTAGGGCTGGATGTAGCGCACCGGCGCCGCGGCGGCCCACTGGGTGGGGTCTTTGCCGAACGCGGGCATGAAGATCGACGCCAGCGGCGTGTTGGCGTAGTAGGCATCAAGATCGTAGCCGGCGCCGGCGATGCCGACCACGCCGCGGATGACCGATGCATTCAGCCCCTCCGCGTTGAGGTAGGTCGGATCGAGCGCGGCCAGCGACACCAGGTGCGCGCCGGCCGAGTGGCCGACCAGGTAGATGCGCTGCGGATCCCCGCCATACTGCGCGGCATTCCGCACCATCCAGGCGATCGCCTTCGCCACGTCCTGGACGTGCGCGGGGTGCTGCACGGCGGGCGAGAGCCGGTAGTTCACCACCGCCGCCAGCAGACCATCGCCGGCGAGCTGCGCGCCGACCCAGCCGTAGTCCGCCTTGTCGCCGATGCTCCAGCCGCCCCCATGCACGAACAGGACGACGGGCGCCGGCGAGCCAGTGCCGGACGTGGGCTCGAACAGATCGAGCTTCTCGAGCGAGTCGGTGCCGTAGGGGATGTCCGCGATCGTTGGCTTGGCCGTCGTGCCCATCGGGCCACCGCCCGGGAGGCCCAGGCTGCCCGGCGGCTGCCCCAGGCCAGGGCCGGGCGGCTGCATCGCGCCAGGTGGGAAGGGCAGACCCGGTGCGGGCGCGGCCATCGGCGGCTGTCCCGGCATGGCGCCGGGCGGCAGGGGTAGCCCTGGCCCCCCGAAAGGCAGCGTCCCGGGGCCCGGCGGCAGCGGCGGCATCAGGTTGGGGGCCGGGCCGGGGCCCGGCCCCGGCCCGGCCAGCGGTGGCGAGCCGGGCAGCGCCGGGGCCGGCTCGGCGGGCGCGGCGTTCGGGCCGGGCGACAGGCCGGGCTCGGGCACGGCCTGCGCCGGCCCGCGGTCGCCGGCCGCCGGAAGCGTAGCGCCGGGATCCGACGCGCCAGGGCCTGCGAGGCGCTGATATGTGCCGCCGGCCAACCCGATCGCGAGGCCGAGTGCCAGAACCACCACTTCTCGGAACACAATCACTCCAGATCTGCGCTGCCCGCGCGCCCGGCCTCGCCGACCCGGCGCCGCGTCGCACGGTGCGCTACAGCTTACGCGCTGGGCTACTTCCCGAGCAAGGAATGCAGACGTGGACGGAGAACGGCTGACGGCGCGCCGCTCCGTTGGATACCCCGAACAGCGTCTGCCACGCAGAAGCGACCCCGGCGCACCTGCCGCTGCGACGCGGCTCAGCGGCGGGCGCGCCAGTCAGCCACGATCGCCGCGCCGGCGGTGGCCAGGGCGAGCACGGCGACGACGGGGAACACCCAGCCGGGCAGCGGATTCGGGTCGAGCTGCGACGAGGCGAGCAGCACGGCCGCGACCGCCGCGCCCAGGAAGCGCCAGATCTCGAGGGCCTGCCGCATCGTCTGACCTCCAACGCCGGCCGCCGCGTCCGGCCCGCTGCCAGCCCTACGGTTGGGCAGCCGGACCGCGTCGCCGGGACTCGTCGCGCGCGCACCGCATCCCTATTCGAGGGGGAGCAGCGCCGGCAGCTCCTCGCGAAGCGTCGCCTCGTCGAGCATCGCTCGCCATTCCTCGAGGAAGCGGAGCAGCGGACGCGGCCGCACCTCGTCACGGTAATAGAACACACGGCCGGGGATCAGCGCCGCGACGGCGGGATCGAGATTGAGGTGCTGGCCCACGGCGAGGACCAGGTCGCGGCGGCCGGCCCGCTGCACCTTGGCGATCTTCCGCTCCAGGTAGCCTTCGCCGCTGTAGCCCACGATCTCGAAGTAGGCCGTCACCCGCGGATCGGGCTCATAGACGGCGCGAAAGTCCGGGATCATGACCGAGTTCGCGCCAAGCAGGATCAGGCCCATCTCGCGGACGAGGGCCCAGTCGCTGCCCAGGGCCGCGAAGCGCTCGGCCAGCTCGCGCTCGAGGATCGAATCGTAGGCCGGCGTGGGGTGCAGGTGCGAGACCAGCCCCTGCTCGTCGGTCAGGTAGAGCGTGCGGCGAGCCTGGTCCCAGCGGGTCGCCGCGCGGAGCTGCCAGCGCGGGTGCAGGAGCACATAGGGCAGGAAGGCGGCCATCCGCACGCCGTAGTGGGAGCGCCCGTGCACGCTGCCGATGCCGTTGATCTGCAGGTCCCAGCCCAGGTCCGGATTGCCCTCGCACTCGTAGAGCAGGCGGTGGCGCTTCAGCCCGTAGAAGACGCGCTGGAAGGCCGGCCCCGGACAGGGGTACAGCGTGACGGTGAGGCTCTCGGCACGGTAGAGGAGCCCCTGCGCCAGGGCCAGGTTGTAGCGCCGCAGCAGCCAGGCGGGGGTTAGCTCGACGCGGTCGAAGTCGACGATCCGCTGCCCCTCGGGGTGGTCGGCGAACAGCCAGCGCGCGACCTCCTCGCCGGCCAGGTGGTGGACGGTGCCAACCTGCTCATAGGCGACCTCGCGCGTGAGGCCTCCCACGGTCTCGGGCTCGTCGACGATCGGCCCGCGCTCGGCGACGATGCGGTACAGCGTGCGGCGAAGCTCGCCGGGCGCGGCCGCCGTCGGGGGCTCGCGCCGCAGACGCTCCTCGAGCAGGTGCGCCAGGCCGCGCTGCAGGCGGTGGTCGGTCGCGCCGCCGACGAAGTCGCGCACCGCCTCGCGCAGCTCGCCGAGCGTGCTGCCGACGTGGCTCTCGGCGAGGGCGATCAGCGCCTCGGCGACGCCCAGGTAGCGCGGGCTGGCCGGGTCGACCAGCGCCGGCTGCACCTCGTCGCCCGCAGCGCGGTAGCGCAGCAGCTCGACGGGCAGCATTACAGGAGGCCGGGCTGGGGCGCGGGCCGTGGCGCTGGCTCGCGGGCGAACCGCTGCCGCCCGCTGACGCGGAACACGGGCGTCTGGCGGCGGCGGGCCAGGCCCGTGTCGAGGGTCCCCTCGGTCACGAGCTGGTAGAGCACGGCGTGGCGCTTGCCGGGGTCGCGCCGTAGGAGACGTCCCAGCTTCTGCTCGACCGACCGACGCCGCTGCGAGCGCAGGCTGAGCATGACCGCCCAGCGCAGCGGCCCGATGCTTAGGCCCTCGCCAAGGACCTCGTTGCTCACGATGGCGCGCAGGCGCCCGGCGCGGAACTCCTCCAGAATCCAGTCCCGCTCCCGCACCGGCGTCGAGGCGACGATGGCGGGGATGCCGAAGTGGCGGGCGATGTCGAGGACGACGCGGTTCTCGCCGGCCCAGACCAGGCCGGGCTCGTCGGCATGGCGGCGGAGCAGGAACCCGAGCGCCTCGAGTTTCGCCGCCGGGTGCTGGGCCAGCGTCCGCGCCCGCCGGTAGGCGAGCTGCGCTGCACGGCCTTCCAGCGTGCTGGCCGCCAGGCGCTGGAAGGCGGCGAAGTCGCTCTCGCGCCACGGCTGCAGGCGGTGCTCGGCGAGGAAGGCGCGGTAGATCGCCATGTCGGCGTCGTAAGCGGCGCGCTCGGCCGCCGACAGGCGCACCGTGAGCTGCTGCACCGAGTACTCGGCCAGGAGCGTGCCGACGAAAGCGTCGAGCGCGGCACGGTAGACGGTCGGGCCAACCAGCTCGCCGATCGTCGCCAGCGTGCACTCCGACCCTTCCAGGGTGGCGCTCAGGCCGAGCCGGTAGGGAGCGCAGCTATAGGCCGCTGCCCGCGCGTGCCAGCCGGCCAGGTGGTGGACCTCGTCCAGGACCAGGAAGGCCCAGCGGTCGCCGTAGCGCTCGAGGTGAATCGCCGCCGACTCGTACACGGCGACGGTGACGCGGTCGCTGGGCAGGTGGTGGCCGCCGCCGAGCAGGCCGACCTCGCCGCCAAGGTCGCGGCGCAGCTCCCAGTACCACTGGGTCATGAGCTGGATCGTCGGCACGCAGACCAGGGTGGGCAGCGCTAGCTCGCGCAGGAGGGCAATGGCGAGCAGCGTTTTCCCTGTCCCGGTCGGCAGCTCCAGGCAGCCCCAGCGCGGCGCCACGGGGCCGTCGGCGGTCTGGCCGCTGCGCCAGGCGCGCAGGGCGGCGCGCTGGGCCGGATGCAGCGTCACGGGCTGGGGGGCGGCCAGATCGGTGAGCGGCTGCCAGCGCGCGACGCGGTCGCGTACGCGCCGCTCGCCGACGAGCCAGGCCTGCACCTCGCGGTAGCGCCAGGCTTCGGCCGTCCACAGCTCCAGGCGCGGGTCCCAGCGGAAGGGCGGCGGCAGGCGCTCACCGGGCGCCAGGCCGCGCAGCAGCAGGTAGCCGTCGCGGAAGACCAGGTCGGCGGGAGCGTCCGGTGGCGCGGGGCTGGATCGCTGCACGTGCTCGTCCCGGCGGGCCAGAGTCCGACCCTGTATGATCGACAGAAAGCTTGCCGTGGAGCAAGTCGGCGGTGGGCAACGGAGGGGGCTTGAGGGGACCGATTGCGCTGGTTGGCGCTGGCGAGTTCCTGCCCACGATGGCCGAGGTGGACCAGGCCCTGCTCGCGGCAGTGGGACGCGCCCAACCGCGGGTCGCGGTCGTGCCTACGGCGGCGGCGCAGGAGGGCCAGGCATCGATGGAGCGCTGGGCGGCGATGGGCCTGGCCCACTTCCGCGCGCTTGGCGCCGTGCCGGAGGCGGTCTACGTCGCCGACCGCGCCGACGCCGAGGATCCATCGCTCTGCCGGGCGCTGGTGGCCGCGGACCTGGTCTACTTCTCCGGCGGCGACCCTGCCTACCTGGTCCAGACGCTCGCCGCCAGCGCCGCCTGGGCCGCGGTCGCCGCCGCGCACGAGGCCGGCGGGGCGCTCGCTGGCTGCTCGGCCGGGGCCATGGCGCTGGCGGCAGCAACCCTGGACTTTCGCGCCTCGCGGGACGGTCCGCCGCGCTGGCTGCCCGGCTGGGGGGCAGCGCCGGGGCTGGCCGTGCTGCCGCACTTCGACCGTCTGCAGCGATCTCGCTCGGCATGGGTGGCGGCGCTGGTGGCGGCCGCGCCCGCCGGCATCAGCGTGGTCGGCATCGACGAGCACACAGTGCTCGTCGACCTCGGGGCGGGATGGCGGGTGATGGGCCAGGGCGCTGTCTCCGTGCTCGCGGGCGCGGGGCGGCAAGTCTACCGCGCCGGCGAGGCGCCGGGGCTGCTCGGAGCGCCTGACGAAACCCCGAATACCTGGTGTGAGCCTGCAGGCTCACCAGGTGTTGATGACGAACCTTGGAATACCTGATGTGAGCCCGCGGGCGCACCCCAGGTACGGATTGACCTGCTTAGTCCCCGTACAAGCGGCGTAGGAAGCCGTCGTCTTCCATCTCGCGGACGAAGCGCGGCTCGACGAGGTCCTCGGCACGCAGGCGGCTGACCTCGGGCTCGGTAAGCGCCAGGTTGCGGAGAGTGTTCTCGAACGCCTGGACGGTCGGGTAGGGCGCACGCGGCATCAGCTTGTCGCCGACCTCGACCAGCATATCCTCGACTACCTCGGGGTCGTCCACCTTGTATTCGCGCGCCAGGATCGGGCGGACGGCGGCGCGGTCGGTCTTGAGGTGGTAGATGCCTTCCGTCGTCGCCCGCACGAAGCGACGCACGACGTCTTCGTTCGCCGCGATGTACGCCCGCGTCGCGATCAGCCCGAACGACGGCGCCTGGTAGTCCGAGTCGCGGAGGTTGATCAGGGAGTGAAAACCCGCGCGGCGAGCGAACACCGAGTACGGAGGCTCGACGACCGCCGCCTGGACCTGGCCGGACTGGAGCGCGGCCAGGCGCTCGGAGATGCCGCCGGTGGCCAGGACCTGGAAGTCCTCGTCGACCTTCATGCCCCACAACTCCGCGACGTGCTGGACCGCCATGTCGGCCGTGCCGCCGCGGGCGGAGCTGCTCAGCCGGCCGCCACGCAACTGCTCCGGGCTCTGAATGTCCGGGCCCGCCATGATCTCATAGGTGAAGCGGGGCACGAACAGAGCGATCGACACCAGGTCGCCGCCGCTGAGCTGCGTGCTGATCACCGGTTGCCCGCCGGCGAAGCTGATCGGTGTCTCGCCCGCCAGCACCGAGGCGGCGGTGCGGGCGCCGCCCTGAATGTAGGTCACGGTCACGTCCAGCCCGTTCTCCTCGAACAGCCCGAGCTGCTGCGTGACGGGGACGACCATCGACACCGACCCGATCACGGCGAGCCCGGACGCTATCGGCGTCCGCGCCGGGACGGCGCTGGCGGCGGGGGCCGCGGCCGCAGGCGCGGCCGCGCTGCTCGCCGCGCTGCTACTTGCTGGGGCCGGGGTGCTACTCTGCGGCGTGCAGCCAAGCAGCGCCGCCGCTACGGCGAGCAGCGTCAGGCGGAGCAAGCGACGGGGTGCCGCGCTGCCGGTTGGCATGGCTCATCCTCCTGGGCCTGGGTCGTGATCGGCATTATACGCGGGTCCCGGCGGCCGTGCCGGCCCTTTACCGCCCGGTCGTGTTGCAGCTTTCGCAGTCGGTCGACGATCACAGCGGTTCGCAGGGACATCGAGCCGCTCTGACGGCCGGACCAGCAGACCGGTCGGGCGCCCGCGCTCCAGGGCGGCGGCGGGGTCAGTGCGGAGTCCACTCTAAGGCAGGCGGGCGCGGAGGTAGAGCACCCGGTGGCGCGAGACCAGCGGGCCGGGCCAGGCGGCGAGCCCGCGGCCAAGAGCATCGCGCAGCGCCGACCGCCGCCTCGCGGGCAGGCCGGCGAGCACCCGCGCGCCGCCCGGGAAGGCGGTGCGCCAGTGCCAGAAGGCGGCGACGTCTGGAAAGCCGAACTCCTCGACCCGTTCCTGTACCGCGATGGCGTCGAAGCCGGCGCAAGCCACCGCGCCGACGAGTGGGGCAGCCGCGTCAAGGGGCCGCGGCGCCAGTCGTGGCCCCTCGGCCAGACCTTGCTCGGCCAGGACATCGTCGAAGCAGTCCCAGAGGGTGCGCTCGTTCTCGCCCCAGGTCGCCAGCCGCAGCTCTCCGCCGCGGGCGGTGACGCGCGCCCACTCCCGTAGCGCGGCGCCTGGGTCCGGCAGGTGGTGCAAGGCGAACATGCTGACCACCGTGCGGAAGGTCGCCGCGGCGAAGGGCAGCGCAGCGGCGTCGGCGACGACCCGCCAGCGGGCCCGGCTGCGCTCGAGCATGGCCGGCGTCAGGTCGGCGGCGACGAGCTCTGCCCCCGGCGCCAGCCGCCGCCAGGCGCTAACGACCACGCCCGTGCCGCTGCCGACGTCGAGAGCGGGGTCGGCCGGGAGCGACGGCCAGGCCAGCAGCTCGCGCGCCAGCGGACGAAACCGCGGCGCCACCCAGCGCGCGTAGCGGCTGGCCGCCAGCGTGTACGCCCCTCGTAGCCGCCGCTGGGCATCCGTATCTGCGCCATCCTTCATCGCCGTGCTGACTCGCTCCTCCCGCGCCGGTGTCGCGCACAACGCTTGACGAATTAGAGCGGTTTTCGCCCTGACCCTGCCGCCGCCTTGAAGGGCGGGCCCGAAAACCGGCTCCGGAGCCGGCCTTCAGGCCGGCTCCATGCCTGTGCAAACCGGTGTAGGGCATCGAGGTCCGCGCGAGCGCGTACACGTCAGCCGCGCGACTCGGCCCGCGGCGGCCCCGGGACGAGCTGGAGCAGGGCGGCCTCGGGCGGCATGCGGAAACGGAAAGGAGTGGGGGCGCCGAGGCCGGCGTGCATGTGCACCAGCGTGCCCCGCACCCGCCGCACGCCGTGGGGCTCGCGCACCCGCAGTCGCGTGCGCGTGACCAGGGCGGGCAGGCCGGGCAGGCGCACCTGGCCGCCGTGCGCGTGACCGAGCAGCGCCAGTGCCACGCGGTCTGACGGCAAGTCGAGCAGCACGTCCGGCGAGTGCGCCAGCAGAAGCGTGCAGGCGTCCCACGGCACGTCGCGCAGGGCGGCGGCGAGATCGTGCCGCCGGCGGTGCGGGTCGTCGACGCCGGCGAGCCAAAGCTCGCCGCCGGCGGCGGCCGCCCCGCCGCCGGCGCTGGCCGGCCGGCACCGCGGCACGGCCGCTCGCCGGATGGGGGCGGCGGTGTTGTTCAGCACACGCACGCCGATCTCGTCCAGCGCCACGAGGAGCGCGCCGGTGTCCACTTTGCAGTGGGGGTAGGAGTAGTCGTGGTTGCCGAGCACGGCCCAGACGCCCAGCGGTGCGCGCAGCTCGCCCAGCACGGCAGCGCAGGCCGGGATCGCCGCTGTGCCGTGGACCAGGTCGCCGGTGATGGCGACGAGGTCGGCGGGCAGGGCGGCAGCGGCGGCCCTCACGTGCCGCGCGCCGCAGTTTGGCGCGCCGACGTGGAGGTCCGACAGGTGGAGCACGCGCAGGCCGTCGAACGCCGCTGGCAGGCCCGGCACCGCCACGCGCCGCCGCGCCAGGCGCAGCCGGTGGGGCTCGACGTAACGAGCGTAGCCCGCGAGCCCACCGCCGAGGGCCAGGCCGAGCGCCGTCGCGGCCAGGGCGGTCCTCATGCCGACTGCACCAGGCTGTCGTGGCGCTGCAGCTCCCAGAGCCGGAAGTACAGGCCGCGGCGGGCGAGCAGGTCGGCGTGGCGGCCGCTCTCGACGATGCGGCCCTTGTGCACGACGATGATCCGGTCGACGTGCTGCACCGTGGCCAGGCGGTGGGCGATCACCAGCGTCGTCCGGTCCCGCATCACCTCCTGCAGCGCGGCGGTGATCAGCGCCTCGGTCTCGGTGTCCACGCTGGAGGTTGCCTCGTCGAGCACGAGCAGGATGCGCGGGTTGTGGGCGACGGCCCGCGCGAAGGCGATGAGCTGCTTCTGGCCCACGGACAGGCCGGCCCCCCGCTCGCGCACCTCCTGCTGGTAGCCGCGCGGCAGCCGGTCGATGAAGCGGTGCGCCGCGACCCGCTCCGCGGCCAGGCGCACCCGCTCGGGGGTGACGGCGGGGTTCTGCAGGCGGATGTTGTGCTCGATCGTGCCGGCGAACAGGAATGGGTCCTGGAGGACCACGCCGAGGTGGCGCCGCAGCTCGGCCTGGTCCAGATCGCGCACGTCGACGCCGTCGACGAGGATCCGCCCGCGCTGGGGATCGTAGAAGCGGGCCAGCAAGTTGATCAGCGAGGTCTTGCCCGCGCCGGTGGCGCCGACGAAGGCGATGCTCTCGCCGGGCCGGACGCGGAACGACACGTCCCGCAGCACCCAGTCTTCGCCCTGATAGGCGAACCAGACGCGATCGAACTCGACCTCGCCGCGCGGCTCGTCGAGCCGCACCGGTGAGGCAGGGTTGCGCACCTCCTCCGGCTCGTCGAGCAGCTCGAAGATGCGGTCGGCGGAGGTCATCGCCTGCTGCATGATGTTGTACTTCTCGGCCAGGTCGCGGATCGGCTCGTAGAAGCGCTGCAGGTACTGGATGAAGGCCACCAGTACGCCCACGGTCAGCGTACCCTGCAGCGCCTGGCCGCCGCCGTACCAGATGATCGCGGCCACCGCCAGCGAGCCGACCACCGTGACGCTCGGATAGAGCAGCGAGAAGAAGAACACCGAGCGCAGGCTGGCGCGCAGGTAGTCGCTGTTCAGGTCGTCGAACCGCTCGAAGCTCTGGCGCTCGCGGTTGAAGAGCTGGATCACGGCCATGCCGGAGACCGACTCCTGGACGTAGGCGTTCAGCCGCGACAGGCGGACGCGGATGGCGCGGTAGGCGTCGCGCAGCTCGCGCTGCAGCCGCTGGCTCACGGCGTACAGCAGCGGCAGCACCAGGAAAGTGACCAGCGCGAGGCGCCAGTCGAGCAGGACCAGCACGATGCTGATCCCGACCATCGTCACCACGTCACCGAGGATCGCCACCACGCCCGAGGTCAGCGCCTCGTTCAGCGCCTCGATGTCGTTGGTCAGGCGGGTCATTAGAGCGCCGACGGGATGGCGGTCGAAGAAGCGCAGCCCCAGCCGCTGGAGGTGGGAGAACAGCTCCACGCGTAGGTCGTGCATCGCCTGCTGGCCGGTGCGGTTGAGCAGGTAGGTCTGCCAGTAGCGCAGCGCGAACTCGCCGACCAGGACGCCGACGTAGAGCAGGGCGATGGTGCCGAGGCCCTGCCAGCGGCCCGGCGTGATGTACTGGTCGATGGCCACCTTCATCAGGTAGGGCCCGGCCAGCTCGAGCAGGCCAATCGCGGCCAGCAGGGCGAGCGAGAGCCCCATCGCCAGCCGGTACGGCAGCAGGTACCGCAGCAGACGCCCGGCCAGCCGCGAGTCGTAGACCTTGCCGTAGACCTCTTCGTCGATGTGGGAGACAGCCATTAGTCCTCAGCTATCAGCATTCAGCGGTCAGCCGTCAGCGACCAGCCATGAGCCGTCAGCGATTAGCGATCGGCCATTAGCACCTGGTCCGTCGCGGGCCGTCCATCTGGAACCAGCGCACCATCGCCGCCCGGCGCCGATGGCTGATCGCCGATTGCTGACGGCTGATCGCCGATCGCCGACGGCTCCTCGGCCGCGTCCTCGTCCAGCTCTTGCGCCAGGAGCTGCTGGCGATAGAGGCGCGCGTAGAGGCCGCCGTGGGCCAGCAGCTCGGCGTGGGTGCCCTGCTCGGCGATCGCGCCCTCCTCGATCACGACGATGTGGTCGGCGTGGCGGATCGTCGAGATACGGTGCGAGATCACCAGGCAGGTGCGGCTGCGCGTCGCCTCGTGGAGCCCCTGGAGAATCGCCTCCTCCGTGGCGACGTCCACGCTTGACAGCGCGTCGTCCAGAATCAGGATCGGCGGGTCCTTGAGCAGCGCGCGGGCGATCGCCGTGCGCTGCTTCTGCCCACCCGAAAGCGTCACGCCGCGCTCGCCCACCAGCGTGTCCAGCCCCTCGGGGAAGTTGGCCACGTCGCCGGCCAGCCCGGCGATCCGCACCGCCTCTCTGACGGCGGCGTCGTCCGCCTCCTCGACGCCCAGCGCCACGTTGGCGCGGAGGGTGTTGGAAAAGAGGAACGTCTCCTGCGGCACGTAGCCGATGGCACCGCGCAGCTCGGCCAGCGCGCGCTGGCGCACGTCCACGCCGTCGACGAGCACGGCGCCCTCGGTCGGATCGTAGACGCGGGCGACGAGCTGCGCCAGGGTGCTCTTGCCGGCGCCCATCGGTCCGACCAGGGCGACGGTCTGGCCGGCAGGCAGGCGCAGGGACAGGTGGCGTAGCACCGGACGATCGCCGTAGCCGAAGCTGACGTCGCGGAACTCGACCTCGCCACGGATCGGGCCCGTGTCGACCGGCCGCGGCGGATCGGCGATCGCCGGCTCGGCGTCGAACACCTCGCGCAGGCGCTCCAGCGCGGCGCGCGCCTGCTGGTACAGGTTGGCCACCCAGCCGAGGGCGATCATCGGCCAGCCGAGCATGCCCAGGTAGACTCCGAACTGGACGAACTGGCCGACCGTCAGCTCGCCGCGGATCACGGCCTGGCCGCCGAAGTAGATCAGCGATGCCACCGCCAGGCCGCCGACGAGCGTCATCAGCGGCCAGACCAGGCCAGACAGCTTGATCTGGGCCAGGTTGCGCTCGACGTACTCCGCGCTGGCCCGCCGCAGCGCCTCGATCTCGGCGTCCTCCTGGGCGTAGGCCTTCACCACGCGGATGCCGGCCAGGTTCTCCTGGACCTGGGTGGAGACGGCGGCGAACTGGTCCTGCACGGCGCGGAAGCGCGCCTCGATCCGCCGCTTGAGCACGAAGTAGATGATCCCCAGCGACGGCAGGATCAGCGCCGTGTACAGGGTGAGCTTCGGGCTGAGGCTCAGCATCAGCGCCAGGCTGGCCGTGAACAAAACGACGGTGTTGAAGCTGTGCTGGATGCCGGCGCCGAGCGACTGCCGGACGGCCGACAGGTCGTTCGTGAAGCGGGCGACGACGTCGCCGGTGCGGATGCCGTGGAAGAACCGCTGGTCGAGGCGCTCGACGTGGGCGTACAGCTCGTTGCGCATCTCGTACTCGACGCGCCGCGAGACCTGGTTGATCAGTAGCCGCGAGGCGAAGCGAGCGACGCCGTCGCCCAGTGCCAGCAGCACGATCAGCCCGGCGTAGGGAGCGAGCTGGGCGACGCCGCTCTGGAGCCCGGCCGTCACGTCGTCGATGGCGCGGCGGAGGACGATCGGCGCGGCGAGCGCGAAGCCGTTGCCGCAGAGGACAAAGAACAGGCCCAGCATCAGCCGGGCCCGGTGCTTCAGCAGGTAGCGCCGTATGCTGCCGCGTGACTGCATTCACCGTCCAGGGGGCTCGCCGCCCACCCAGACTATACCAAACCGCGTCCAGGCTCCCCGCTCGGGCCACCGCGAGCCGCGACGGCCGGTCACGCGAAGCTCAGCAGCCCTGCGACGCGCGCAACGGTGCACCGAGACCCCGCGCCAACTGAGCCGAAAGGCTAGCGTCCGCTGAGGGACTGGACCACGGCGTCGCGCGGGGCGATCGTCGTGTCGTAGTCGGCCAGGCTCACCGCGGCGTAGCGCGCGCGCTCGAAGGCCTCGCGCCGCTCGATCGGCACGGTGGCGTCGATCCCGACCTTGGTGCGGATGCCGTGGTCCGACACGGGCACGTACTCGTGGCCGCGGGCGCCCGGCAGGAGGATCAAGTCCTTGCTCGCCTCGAAGCGGGTGGCGACTGCGTACTCGACGTCGGTGGGGTCGTGGATGTCGATGTCGTCGTCGACCACGATGACCTGGTCGAGATCCTTCAGGGCGGCGATTGCGGCGAAGATCGCGTTGCGCTGGAGGCCCTCGTCAGACGGGCTGTTCTTGCGCACGCTGATGACCAGGTGGAAGCGGTACAGGCCGCCGCGAGTGATCTCCACGTCGCGCACGATCGGCACGGCGCGCTGGACCTGGGCGAGGATGCCGGCCTCGAGGATGTACTTGCGGAGCATGATCCCCTCGCTGCCGACGATGCCGTAGTAGATCGGGTCCTCGCGGTGGGTGAGGGCGGTGACCTCGAAGATCGGGCTGGGGCCGATCTCCGTGTACATCCCGAACACCTCGATGAACGGTCCCTCGCGCTCCTCCCAGCGGTCGGTGTGCAGCTTGCCCTCGAGCACGATCTCCGACTCGGCCGGCACCTCCAAGCCGACGGTGCGGCAGCGGACCAGCTCGAGCGGCGCGCCGCGCAGGCCGGACGCCGCCTTCAGCTCGTCCATCTCCAGCGGCAGCAGAGCGCCGAGGCTGCAGGCGGCGTAGGTGAGCGACAGGTCGCCGCCGATGACCACGGCGATCTCGAGCGGCTCGCCGCGCTGGCCGGCCTTTTCCCACAGCGCGCGCAGGTGGCGGCCGAAATCGAGCTTGAGCGCCAGCGTGTTCGGCCCGCGGAGCTGCAGGCGGTGGAACGACGCGTTGTGCACGCCCGTGTCCGGGTCCTTGGCGATCACGCAGCCGGCGGTAATGTAGCGGCCGCCGTCGCGCGCCGTGTGCCAGAGCACCGGGAGCTGGTGCCCGACGTCGACGTCGGCGCCCTGGCGCACGACGGCCTGGACGGGGCCGTCCGGCACCACGGCGTAGGGCAGGGGATGGCTCGTCGCGCGGTCCATCGCCGCGCGCACCCCCTCGGGGCCCATCCCAAAGAAGGTCTGTACCGTGGCCGGGCTGGCCTGGAAGTCGCAGGCCACCGGCATGCCGTAGCCCTTCACGTTCTCGAACAGGAAGCCCACCTCGCCGTTGCGCTGCTTGACCAGCCCGGCGATCTCGAGGTGCGGATCGACGGGACTGCGCACCTTGAGCAAGCGCCCGGCCTCGTCCAGGCGCTGGAGCGCAGTGCGGAAGCGGGTATCCAGGACGCCCAGGTCGGCGGCAGGGGTAGTCATGACGGCCTCCTACGGGATTGCTCCCTTATACCAGACGTGGCCACAACGGGACCGCCGGCCCGGAGGCCATCGCTAACCTGAGCGCCGTTGGCCACTGGCTCCGGTCGCTCCCCGCCGGCCGTCGCGGCATGAGGCGCCGGGAGTCGGCCCCGCCACACCGGATCGCGGGGCACGGCCCGCGGTCTTCGCGCCGGGCACCGACCGGAGCCGCGGCCAGCACCCGCACCGCTCGGGTTCGCGGTCGCGCTGAGCAGCCTGTCAGGCGCCGAGCGCTAGGCCGGTGATGCAGGGCAGGTCGGTGGCCAGGGTGCGGCAGCCGGCGGCGTCGACGGCGAGGAGGTCGCCCTCGGAGGTCGCCGCCAGGACGCCGTGGCCGCCGGGCGCCGGGCAGAGGTCCATCACGCCCCCACGCAGCCCTTCCACGATGGGCTCCCAGCTCGCGCCGCCGTCCGCGCTGCGCAAGATGGCGGCGTCGGCGCGGGCGGGCCCGAGCCAGGTGTTCGGCCGACCGCGGGCCACGCCGACGTAGAGCGTGCCCTGCCCGTCCTCGGCGACGGCCATGCCGTAGGTGCGGCCACCGGGCGGCGTCGCCTCCTGCCAGCTCGCGCCGCGGTCGAGGCTGCGGTAGACGCTCTCGCCGCAGGCGGCGACTACCAGGTCGGGGTCGTGGACGCAGGGCAGCACCTGGTGCACGTCGGGATCGCCCAGGCCGGCATCGCCGGCGCGCCAGGTTTGCCCGCCGTCGTCGCTGACCAGGAGCCCGCCGACCTCGATCGCCGCGTACAGCCGCTCCGGCACGGCCGGGTCGGCGGCCAGGTAGCGCGTCCGCGAGCCGAGGGCCGGGCTCGGCGGAAACACGGCGCCGCCCACGCTGCGCCGCATTTCCTCGCGCTCCTGCCAGCCATCCTCGTTGCGGGCGTACAGCTCGGCGGGCACGGTGCCGACCAGGAGCTGCCCCGGCGCGGCGAGCATGGCGAAGGTGGTCAGGCGCGGCACGTTCGGCTCCGGCCGCCGCCAGGTGGCGCCGCCGTCCGTCGACTCGAAGATGCCCGAGTGCTCGGTACCGAGGTAAACGCGGCGCGGGTCGACCGGATCGACGGCGAGACAGGTCATCGTCCAGTAGGTGAGCGCCCGCGCCGCGGGCGCCCACCCGTCGCCCGCTGGCTCGAAGCGGTACCAGCCGGACTGCGTCGCCAGGTGGAGCGCGGCGGACGTGCTCATGGCTCTCCTCTCACTGAGCGTCGAACGGCCTGCCGGCTAGCCGCCAGCCAGGCGCTCGGAGAAGGGGATGATGCCGCCGGCCTGGAGCATCTCGAGGAGGAAGGCTGGCGGCGGCGGCGCCTGGATGGTCTGGCCGCGGCTCTCGTTCACCACCTCGCCGGTCGCCACGTCGACGCGCAGGACGTCGCCGTCGTCGGCGAAGGCGGTGATGCCGGGACACTCGAGGATGGGTAGGCCGATCTCGAAGGCGTTGCGGTAGAAGGTGCGCGCGAACGTCTCGGCGACCACGCCGCCGATCCCCGTCGCCGCCAGCGCCTTCACGGCGACCGCTCGCCCGGACGAGCAGCCGAAGTGCTTGCCGGCGACGAGCAGGTCGCCGCGCTGTACCTCGCGGGCGAAGACGGGATTGAGGGTGGCGAGCACCTGCGTCGCCATCTCGTCGAACGACTTGAACAGGTTCTTCTCGGGCACGATGGCGTCGGTCGGCACGTCGTCACCGAACTTCCAGACGCGGCCGCGCAACTGCATAGCGCTCTCCTGTACTGCCATCAGCCGTCAGCCTTTAGCCTTCAGCTTCGTGCGGAATGCCGGGGCTGACGGCTGACAGCCGATGGCTGATAACTACGTGACCAGCTCGCGCGGGTCGGCGATGGCGCCCTTGACCGCGGACGCGGCCACGGTGGCGGCGGCGGCCAGGTAGATCTCCGCCTCTGGGCTGCCGTTGCGGCCCGGAAAGTTGCGCGCCTGGGTGGAGATCATCCGTTCGCCCGGCGCCAGGGCGCCCATGTTCGTCGCCTGGTTGCTCCCGGCGCCGGCCGGGAACCAGTTCGCCCCGGCGCGGTAGATCGACTCGACGAGCCCCTCCTTCAGCGCCTGCTCGAACACCCAGCGGCTGTTCGGCACGACCTGCAGCCGCACGTCCGGATGCACTCGCCGCCCCTCCAGCAGCCGTGCCAGCGTGCGCACGTCGTCGAGGCGCCCGCCGCCGTGGCCGCCGATCTCGGCGTGCGTGATCGGCGTGCCGACCACCTCCGTCACCGGGTGGACGTTGCCAATTGTCGGCGGGCAGGCCACCTGCGGCGCCAGCGTCCCGACATCGACGCGCCACTCGCGCTCGTAGGCGACGTCGGGATCGTTGCGGAGGACCTCGAACGGTCGGTCGGTCCACTGCCGGACGTAGGCGACGGTCTTCTCGTCGGGGTCCACGTAGCCGGTCTTGGCGCCGACGTCGACGGCCATCAGAGTGAACAGGATGCGGTCGCTCACGGAGGCCGCCTCGACGACCGGGCCGGCGAACTCCAGCGCCTTGTACACGGCCCCGCCCTCGCCGATCAGCCCGACGAGGTACTGGGCCGCGTCGCGCGCCGACACCCCCGGCGCGTAGTCGCCCTCGAGCCAGACGCGCTGCGCGGCCGGGACGCGGAACCAGGCCTTGCCGTAGGGCATGACCATCGCGGCGTGGGAGTTGTTGCCGATGCCGGTGCCGAAGGCGCCGAGCGCCCCGTGGATGTTGGTGTGCGAGTCGGACCCGACGACGACCGCGCCAGGCCAGACGTAGCCGTGCTGGATCGCGACGTGGTGGAGGTTGCCGGAGCCGCAGTCGAAGACGCGGATGCCGTGGCGGCGGGCGAAGGCGCGGTTCTCCTGGAGGATCTTCGCCCGCTCCTCGCTGGCCGGCGAGAAGTGGTGGTCGAACACGATCAGCACGCGCTCCGGGTAGCGGATCGGCTTGCGCACCTCGTTCTCGAGCACGCGGCCCGTGAGGTAGGCGCTCAGGTCGTGCATGATCAGCGTGTCGACGTCGGCCACGACGACGTCGCCCGGCGCCACCTCGCGCTGGCCGCTGGCGCGGGCGAGGATCTTCTCCACCATGTTCATCGCCTGCTCCTGAGGGGGGATCGCGGGCGCGGGGGGCTAAGTCAGCGCCTTCGCGCCGTCGGGCTGGAGCGCGTAGGTGTCGCCGTGGAGGCGGCCGCTGCCGCGCTCGAGCGCCAGCAGCGCGAGCACGTCGCCCTCGGCCAGGCGCGCGTCCTCGGCCAGGCCGGTGAACGGCGCGCCGCGCCCGCACCGGCTGACGTACAGCTCCGCATCGTGCCGGGCGCGCGCCTCGGCGACCATCTCCCCGACGTCACGGCCGGCCCGGCAGAGCGCGCCCAGGCTCGCCTGCCAGGCGGCGCCATCGCCGTTCGCGCCGACGGTGCGCCCGACCTGCACCCAGTGGCCCTTGTACTCGACCTGCAGCAGCACGTTGGCCGGCCCGTCCAGAGCGATGCCGCGCGGCAGCCCCGGCCACTGACCGACGGGGCCGGCCAGGACCAGCGTGTCCTCGGCGCCGCCCAGCCGCAGCCTCCGGTCGAGGCGCCCGGCCAGCGCCGAGTCCGTCCCCGCGGGCTCCGGCGTGGCCTGGGCCAGCGCGTCGGCCACCAGCCGGCCGGACCGCTCGCGCAGGCGCACCTCGTCGGGGTCCAGCCCCAGCCGCAGGGTCTGCACGATCTCGGGCAGGTCGACGACCTCGCCGTCGGCGAGCGCGGCCCGCAGCGCGGCCACCACGCGGTAGGGAATGCTGCCCGCATCGCCCAGGCCCACCCGCCGCGCGCCGCGCTCCGCGAGCGCCTTCGCCGCGTCGGCACCGAGGTTCCGCGAGACGCGGATCTCCTTCAGGGTCGAGGAGCCTTTGATCCAGGGAAAGACGCGGTTGGACAGGCCGACGCAGAGCAGCGGCTCGCCGTCGCGGGGCAGGACCAGCACGCCCTCGTTCCAGTAGGGGAGGAAGTGGGTCAGGTAGCGCCCCATCACCGGCTGGGCCACGCTGGTGTAGAAGACGGCGGCGTCCAGCCCGCGCTCGCGCAGCAGCCCCTGGCAGCGCCCCACGCGCGCCTGCAGCGTCTCAGGCGGCAGCTCGGCCGGGTCCCACTCGATCAGTCCGCGCTTCATCAGGAGTCCCCCGCCTCGAACAGGATGCGCTCCGTCTTCGTCAGTAGCTCGCAGCCGGTCTCGGTGACGAGGATGGCGTCGCCGAAGACCATGTAGCCCGACAGCGGCAAGTACGTGTTCGGGTGTGGGATGAGCACCATGCCGGCGCGGATCGGGAAGTCGACGTCGTCCCAGATCATCGGCTCTTCGTCGAAGTGCAGGCCCATCCCATGCCCGCGGACGCGCGTGTACTTGGCCGTACAGTACTCGCCGTAGCCCTCGGCCTCGAACACGGCGTTCTCGGCGCGGGCGATGTCGGCGGCCGTCACCCCCGGCCGGATCATGGCGATGGCCGCGTCGGCCGCGCGCCGGTAGATGTCGAAGGAGCGCTTCTGCTCCGCGCTGGGCGGCCCCACGGTCAAGGAGCGGCAAAGCTGGGCGTAGTAACCGTCGACCTGCGGCGTGAACTCGGTGAGCACGTTGTCGCCGCGCTCGAGCCGCCGCGACGAGGGCGGCGTCATGCCGTAGACGTCGGTGGTGCCCGAGGACATGATCATGAAGTTGTCCTCGGCGCCCAGCTCGCGGACGACGCCCTCGCAGCGGGCCGTGATCTCGTACTGCGGCACGCCGGGGCGGCAGGTGGCGACGAAGGTCTTCCAGCCCTGGTCGGCGATGGCGGCGGCCCGCCGGATCGCCTCCAGCTCGGCGGCGTCCTTCACGTAGCGCAGGTCCATCACCGCGCTGGAAGCCGGCACCAGCTCGGTCGGCCCGAGCGCCCCGCGGAGCGCCTCGTAGAGCTCCGACTCCAGCACCTCGCCGCCGGCCAGTCCGAGGCGGGGGCCCACGCCGCGCTGCCGCGCCCGAGTGGCCACCGCCCGTGCCACCTCCGCCGGCGAGCGGGCGCCGATCACCTCCCCGACGGTCTCGCCCGGCGGCAGGCGGTCCCAGGGCGCTTCGACGAACAGGGTCGCATCGTCCGGTGTGAGCAGGCAGAAGCCATACGGGGATGGTGTCGGCGCCGGATTGACGTAGCGCAGGTAGTCCTTGCGGAACTGATTGCCGTAGCAGAGCAGCGCGTCGAGGCCCTGCTCGGCCAGCATCCGCCGCAAGCGCCCGAGGCGTTCGGCGTAGCGCCCGGTCTGCTGCATGGCTGTCTCCATCGTGCTGTCAGCGATCAGCCGTTCGCCGTCAGCTCACGGCTAGCCGACGACTGATCGTTGACGGCTGATCGCTCGCTCACGAACTCGCGCGGGTCGGTGAGCGCGCCGGTGATCGCCGTCGCCGCGGCCAGGGCCGGGCTGCCCAGGTAGATCGACGAGCGGGGGCTGCCCATGCGGCCGAGGAAGTTCCGGTTGGCCGTCGACAGGCAGACCTCGCCGTCCCCGAGCGCGCCGCCGTCGCCGGCGCAGGCGCCGCAGCCGGGGTTGGTGATCACCGCACCCGCCTCGACCAGCGCGCTCAACACGTCGCCGCGCATCGCGTCGAGCAGCACCTGCTTGGATGCCGGCGTGACGACGAGGCGCACACTCGGGTGGACGCGGCGGCCGCGCAGGACGGCGGCGACCTCGACGAGATCGTCGAGCTTGGCGTTGGCGCAGGAGCCGACGAACACCTGCTGCACCTTCGTGCCGGCGACTTCCTCGATCGGGTGGACGTTCTCCACCTCGTGTGGGCAGGCCACCATCGGGCTGAGCGTGCTGGCGTCGATCGTGCGCGTCCAGGCGTACGCGGCGTCCGCGTCGGCCCAGACCGGCGCGAACGCCTCTACGCCGCGCTCGCGCAGGTAGGCCGCGGTCTTCTCGTCCGGCCGCACCACGGCGTTCTTGACGCCCATCTCCATCGCCAGGTTGGCGACGGTCATCCGCTCGGAGATGCTCATAGCAGCGGCGAGCGGGCCGTCGAACTCCAGCGAGTAGTAGGTGCAGCCGTTCGCGCCCAGGTCGCCCACCAGCTTGAGCATCAGGTCCTTGGCGTAGACGCCGGGGGCCAGCCTGCCGGTGAGGGTCAAGCGTGCCGAGTCCGGCACCTTCATCCACAGCTTGCCGGTGACCCACACCGCGGTGATCTCCGAGAAGCCGACCCCGGTGCCGAGCGCGCCCAGGGCGCCGTAGATTGTGGAGTGCGAGTCGGTGCCGATCACGAGCTGCCCGGGCAGGACGTGGCCCCGCTCCATGAGGACGATGTGGGCGATGCCCTCGTTGATGTCGTAGAAGGTCCGAATGCCGTGCTTCGCCGCGAACGCGCGGACGAGGGACTGGTTGTTCGCCTCGACGGCGGTGCGGGCGAGCGCCGTGTGGTCGAGGACGAAGGCCAGGCGCTCGGGGTCCCAGACGCGGTCGACCCCGACGCGGTCGAACTGGCGAATGCAGCGCCAGGTCGCGGTGTGGCTCATCACTAGGTCGGGGTAGGCGTCGACGATCTGCCCCGGCGCCACCGCGGCGGCGCCCGAGGCGCGGGCGAGCACCTTCTGCGCGAAGCTCATCGGCATGGGCCCCTCCGAGGACTGCTGGCCGGCCAGGCTGCGGCGTGGCTGCCCCAATTATCCCGGTTCTGGCGCGAGCGCTCCGATCGGCCTAGACGGCGCCAAGGCGCCGCGGCACGCGCGGGTCGTCGCGGGCGGGCACCCCGCCGTCGGCGAGCTGACGCCGCAGGAACGGGAGCAGCCCGCCCGCGTCCAGAATGGCGCGCACCGAGTCGGGCAGCGCCGGCACGGCGTAGGTCTGGCCGGCGTGCGTGATCGTGCCGGCGGCGAGGTTGACCGTCAGCGCGTCGCCGTCCTGCACGCGGTCCGGCAGCTCGCGGCACTCGAGGACGGGCAGGCCCTCGTTGATCGCGTTGCGGAAGAACACCCGCGCGAAGGACTTGGCGATCACGGCCTGGATGCCCGCACCGCGGATGGCGCTGGCCGCCTGCTCGCGGGCGCTGCCGCAGCCGAAGTTCTCGCCGGCGACGATGAACTGGTGCGCCTTCAGCCGCGCCGGATACTCCTCGCCCAGCACCTCGAAGACGTGCTTCGCCAGCTCGTCCGGGTCGATCGTGATCAGGTAGCGGGCGTGGATGATCACGTCGGTGTTCACGTTGTCCCCGAACTTGATCAGCCTGCCGCGTAGCTGCTCGTCCATGCCTGCCCTGCTCTGCCCGCGGTGTCGCCGAAGACGCCCTCCTGCCGGCGCGTCACGGGTGCGTCGATTCCAGGAATAGGTCGGTGGGGATCTCCTGCCCCACGCCGCGCGCCCGCGCCAGCTCCAGGAGCCGGGCGCCGCAGGCGGCGAACTGGAGGCCCATGCCGACGTTGTTGTCGAACAGCGTCACCTGCTCGGGGCGCGTCCGGCCCGGCGCGCGGCCGAGCAGCACCTCGCCCAGCTCGTACACTCGCTCCCAGGCCAGCGTGCCCTTGCGGACCGGGCTCATGATCTGGGGCTGGTCGTCCAGCTCGACCGACTCGCGCGACAGCACCACGACTAGGTCGGCACGCTCGACGGTCGCGTCGTCCAGCTCGCGGCGCTGGGCGTCCTTGTCCGTGGCCACGATCGTCGAGACGTGCTGGCCCGCCTCGACGAGGCGGCCGTCGAAGACCGGCGTCATCGCCGCGGTGGCCGCCAGCACGACATCCGCGCCGCGGACGACCGCGGCCGGGTCGTCGACGGCCACCACGTCGATCTCGTACTTGCGGCTCATCTCCCGAGCGAACTGCCGCCGGTGCTCCGGGGTCGGGCTGAACACCCGTACCCGCTCCAGCGTCGGCCGCACGGCGAGCACCGTGTCGAGGTGGGCGCTGGCCTGCCAGCCGGAGCCGAACAGCCCGAGCATGCGGCTGTCCGGGCGGCTCAGCTCGCGGATGCCGATGGCGGTGGTGGCGGCAACGCGCATCTTCTGCAGCACGCTGTCGTGGATCACGGCCAGCGGCGCGATCGTCTCCAGGCCAAACAGGAGGATCAGCCCGCAGTACTTGTCGCCCGGGGCGACGGGCAGCAGCTTGCGCCGCTGCACCCCGCCGGGCAGGTCGACCACGCCGGCCATGTCCGAGGCGATCCGCAGCGCCCAGACCCCGGCGCTGACCGAACCGCCCTCCTGCGACTTGAAGCGATAGTTGAAGCCCGGGTGCGCCGCCGACTCGACCGGAAAGTAGGTGTGCGAGCGCGCGCGGTTGGCGGCCTGGCCGAGCGCTAGCTCGCGATAGGCTTGCTCGAGCGGCTCGATGCAGGCGCGCGGCGTCAGCAGCGCCTCGACGTCGGCGTTGGTCAGGACGAGCGTCATAGGGCGGCCTCTCCTCGGTGGCGGCCCAATTATAAGCCACCCGCGCCGGGCGACGGGGCCGCGCCCGGCGTCACTCGGCGGCGGGATGGATCGCCCCCTCGGCCGTCGGGCGCCAGCGACTGGCGCCGGGCGTCGCTCGCCTTCGACAGGGCGGTATCCGCCGCTCTACAATGGCGGCTAAACAGGGGTGAAATCACCGAGGAGGATGCTACGTGCCAAAGGACCTGCGCTCGTTTATCGCGGAAGTGTCGGAGCGGCGGCCCGACGACCTGAAGATGATCACCGAGCCGGTGGACCCGAAGTTCGGCATCACCGCGGTCGCGGCCAAGCTGGAGCGACTGGGCCAGTTCCCAGCGCTATACTTCACGAACGTCCGCGGCAGCGAGATCCCGCTCGTCGTCAACCTGACCGCCACCTACGAACGACTGGCGATGGCGCTTGGCACCACCGTCGAGGACATGGTCGAGGTCTACGCCGAGAAGCAGGCTAGCCCGATCCCGCCGAAGGTGGTGGAGACGGGCCCGGTCAAGGAAGTGATCCTGACCGGCAGCGACGCCAACGTCAGCCGCCTGCCGATCCCCACGCACAAGGCCCTGGACGGCGGCCCGTACATCA
>Ga0070739_10001377_pt1 | contig 37053 bp, 34 predicted proteins | sample Coa_R1_7_FD_66445 | JGI IMG/M metagenome (GOLD analysis project Ga0070739, IMG submission 66445) | Surface soil microbial communities from Centralia Pennsylvania, which are recovering from an underground coalmine fire - Coalmine... | ecosystem: Environmental > Terrestrial > Soil > Unclassified ...
CGGCGATGGCGCCCATGGCCAGCTCCTCGTGGCCCGGCACGCCGATCTTGCGAACGACAAACACGTCCAGCGGAAGCCCGAGCGCCTGCGCCACTTCAAAACCGACAGGAACACCTCCGCGTGGCAACGCGAGCACGATTGCTTCCGGATAATGCGTGTACGGCTGAAGCAGGCCGGCGAGCTGACGCCCGGCGTCGACACGGTCGCGAAAAGCAACCGCCATGATCAGCCTCCCCGAATGGGATGCCCGCGGCCGCCGCTGTGTTACGGGGTTACCGCGAACGTCCCGCGCCCGTGGCTACGGGCTTTTGCGCCGGAACTTCGGCCGGCGCCGGTTCCGCCTCCGCCTTGATCAGCCCCAGCGATTTGCGCAGCGCGGTATCAATCTGCTGCCGAATGTCCGCGTTGTCCTTCAGGAACTGACGCGCGTTCTCGCGTCCCTGACCGATGCGCTCGCCGTTGTAGCTGTACCAGGACCCGCTCTTCTCGATAATGTTCTGGCCCACCCCGAGGTCGATCAGGTCGCCCTCGCGGGAGATGCCCTCGCCGTAGATAATATCGAATTCCGCCTCCCGGAACGGCGGCGCCGTCTTGTTCTTGACCACCTTGACTTTCGTGCGATTACCGATCACCGTTTCGCCTTCTTTGATCGCGGCGATGCGGCGGATGTCGGTGCGTACCGAGGAATAAAACTTGAGAGCCCGTCCGCCGGTGGTGGTCTCCGGATTGCCGAACATGACCCCGATCTTTTCCCGAATCTGGTTGATGAAGATAAGGCAGGTGTTCGATTTGGAGACGATGCCGGTGAGCTTGCGCATGGCCTGAGACATCAGGCGAGCCTGCACGCCCATGTGGCTGTCGCCCATCTCGCCATCCAGTTCGGCCTTGGGAACCAGCGCGGCCACCGAGTCCACTACCAGCACGTCGATGGAGTTGGAGCCGACCAGCGCGCTGGTGATCTCCAGCGCCTGCTCGGCGAAGTCCGGCTGCGAAACCAGCAGATTGTCCACGTCCACGCCGAGTTGTTTCGCGTATACCGGGTCCAGCGCGTGCTCCACGTCGATGAACGCGGCCACGCCGCCGTTGCGCTGCGCTTCGGCGATCACCTGCAGAGCCACGGTGGTTTTGCCGGACGATTCCGGCCCGAAGATCTCGCTGATGCGGCCTCGCGGGAATCCGCCGACACCCAGCGCGTGATCGAGCGAAATGGAGCCGGTGGAAATGGCGGACACCGGCACGATGGCGTCCTTCGAACCGAGCCGCAGGATGGAGCCCTTGCCGAACTGCTTCTCGATCTGTGTCAGCGTGATCCCGAGATTCCGGGAGCGATCCTTCTCATCCATTGCCATGATCCTTATCTATGGTGGCACAGATCACAATGCCGGGTAACACATTTTGGGAGGAAAATGTTTGTGCGACCACCGCCCCGAACCAGGCGGGGCCGAGCGCCCGCGCCGGAGCGCCTGGCCGCAGGGACACACACGATATAAACTGAGCACGGACACATATGGCTCGCAGCCGAAGAGACTTCATCCGCAATGTCGCAAGCGGCGCAATTGGCGTGAGGCTGCTGCGTGGCTACCCGCTGAACCTGCCGCCAGGGCTGCAGCTCTGGAGCGTGCGCGAAGACCTCGCAAAAGACGAGCAGGGGACGCTGCGAAAAGTAGCGGCCATTGGCTATCGCGATCTGGAGCATTACGAAATGCCCGCATCGCCGGCGCAGTTCCGGCGGAACTGTGAAGCTGCGGGCCTGAAGCTGGTCGGTTCGCACTTCGACATGCCCCTGCCGGAATTCGGCCGCGACAAGACCATCGAGGGTGCGAAGGCCATGGGACTGCGGTACATGATCGTCGTTTTTCCCACCCTTCGTTCACTCAGCGGCCCGAATCCGCGGCGCATGAGCTTCGCCGAGCAGACGAAGCTCTACGAGAAGATCTCACTCGACGATTACAAGTGGAACGCCGATCAGCTCAATCGCCTTGGGGAGCGGGTGCGCGGGGCCGGCCTGCAGCTCGGGTATCACAATCACGCGATCGACCTCAAGCCCCTCGCAGGCGGAAACCGCGGACTTGACACCTTGATTCAGGGGACCGACCCGAATCTGGTCATCTTCGAGATCGACTGCGGGCATGTCATTCACGCCGGCGCCGATCCCGTGGCGTACCTGAGGAAATACCCGGACCGCATCCAGCTGCTTCATCTCAAGGATCTGAAGCCCGGGTATTCCATCTCCACGACCCTCGACACGGAGGACAAAGATACCAATGCGGAGATCGGCGCCGGCGTCATCGACTGGAGCCGCTTGTTCGCCGCTGCAAGGCAGGGGAACGTCAAACACTGGTTTGTCGAGCACGAGGGGCGCATGGATCACCCGCCGCTGGAGAGCATCGCCATTTCCTGCAGACGCCTCAGCAGCATGTGACACCGGCTCAACAGCGCGTCTCCCGCGCACGTTAGATGTCAGCTGTTACGTATCATGGCATTCATGTTGCTCCTTCGTATGAAGGGGCACGAAATGAAAGCTTTTCTTTTTGTTTCCGCACTTTTGGCTGGCGCGTTGGCTATACCCGCCGACACGCTGCAGTTACGGGATGGCCGCGTCATCAATGGCACATACGAGGGCGGCGGACCGGACGGAATCCGCTTCCGTCCAGCCGACAGCGGACAGGCCCGACTGTTCGACCTCGGGCGCGTCGCCAACGTCAGCTTCGATAACACCCACGGCTACAGTAGTTCGTACCCGGCGACCTACGGTCGGAACACGTGGAACAGCCGCACGGACGCGGGCTCGGCGGACCGCATGCGCGATCAGTACGGAGACACGATGCCGGCGCAGTCGCCCATGCCGGCGCAGTCACCCATGCCCGTACAGTCGCGAATGCCGGTTGCGACGGATAACGCCCCCGATAACTACATTCCCGCGGGGACCACGATTACGGTGCGCACGCTCGATCCCATCGATTCCGACGCCACGCAGATCGGCAACACTTACCAGGTCACTCTTGCACAGCCCATCGTGGTGAACGGCCGTATGATCGCGCCGGAGGGGTCCAATGCGGTGGTCCAGGTGATGGCGGTTCAGGGCGGCAACCGGTTCAACGGTCGGGGCGATATCAGCCTTCAGCTTGTCAGCTTCACGGGCGTCGATGGCCGCGTTTTCAATGTCGCCACCAGTGACGCCGCTGTCACCGGCGGTCCGCGCGGGCGTCAGTCGGCTGAAGTGATCGGCGGCGGCGCTGCGCTTGGAGCCATCGTCGGTGGTATTGCCGGCGGCGGCGCGGGAGCAGCCATCGGCGCGGCCGCTGGTGCGGCCACCGGAGCCGGAGTGCAGCTCATGCGCGGACATCACATCCGGATTCAGCCAGAAACGGTGCTTTCCTTCAACCTGCAACAGAACGTTCCGCTGTAACATACACGACCGGAATACTCCGCGCGGGGAGGCCTTCCCGCCTCCCCCCTTCTCCACCCGTCCCTCCCTGCTGTTACCGTTAAACCGTATACGCTCCCTCACATCCCGCATCTATTGTTCACTTGTAAACCTATTCTTTAGGCGTACAATCACTTGCAGAACATCCCGGGGCCGATGTCTGGTGCTGAACTTCACAACACCCATAGCAGTGTGGTAGGATTTTTTCTACTTTGACGAAATAGTAGAATTACAGGAGCGTCAAACCGACTTCATGCCCCAGATCTTTCATCGCAGCACCAACTCGCTGGCCAAAATCAGCATCCTTGCTGTGGTTTGCGGGCTGGGGGCGCTGATCGGACTGGCGTACACCTTTGACCGCGGCGCTTTCAATACCGATGTGGGCGTGGTCAAGCCGCAGCCGGTGCCGTTCAGTCACAAACACCATGTCACCGATGATGGCATCGACTGCCGCTACTGCCACACCTCAGTGGAAACGTCCCACTACGCCGGACTCCCCGCGACCGAGATCTGCATGAGCTGCCATTCGCAGATCTGGTCCAACGCCACCATGCTGGAGCCCGTGCGGGAAAGCTTCCGGACAGGTCAGTCGCTGGCCTGGACCCGCGTGCACGACCTTCCCGAGTTCGTCTATTTCAACCACAGCATTCATTTAAAGAAAGGGATCGGGTGTGCGACGTGCCACGGACGCGTCGATGAGATGCCGCTCATGTTCAAAGTGAACACGCTGCTGATGAACTGGTGCGTGGAGTGTCATCGCAATCCGGAGAAGTACATCCGCCCGCGGGAAGAGGTGTTCAACATGGCGTATCAGCCGCCGGCCGACCAGCTCACCAATCTCGGTCCGAAGCTGGTGAAGCTGTACCACGTGCAGAAGCTCGACGACTGCTGGACCTGTCACCGATGATCCAAATTCAACCCGCGACAAAGAACAAGTCCGTCGATCTGGCCCGGCTGCGTGAAAAGCTCGCCCAGAGCGGCGGCCCGGAGTACTGGAAGAGCCTGGAGGAGTTGGCCGAGACGGAGGAGTTCAAGCGTTTCGTCGAGGACGAGTTCGCCGATCGGTCCGAGGAGTGGCTGAAGCCTGCCAACCGGCGCAACGTTCTGAAGCTCATGGGCGCCTCTTTCGCCCTTGCCGGCCTGAGCGCCTGCACGAAACAACCCCGCGAGCTGATCGTCCCCTACGTGCGCCAGCCCGAGGAGTTCACCCCCGGCAAGCCCCTGTTTTTTGCCAGCGCCATGCCCTCGGGCGGCATGGGTCTCGGCGTTCTGGTGGAAAGCCATCTCGGCCGCCCGACCAAGATCGAAGGAAACCCCGACCATCCGACGAGCCTCGGCCGGACGAACATCTGGGCACACGCCGCCGTCCTTGATTTCTGGGATCCCGATCGGGCCCGCGCCGTCACGCATTACGGCGACATCGGCACGTGGGCGCAGTGCAAGGCCGAGATCATGTCCGCCAAGGCGAATGCCGCGCTCCGCAAAGGCGCGGGCCTGCGGATCCTCACGGAAGCTGTTGCATCCCCCACCGCTGCGGATCTGCTGAACACTATTCAGAAGACGTTTCCGCAGGCGAAGTGGCACCAGTACGAGGTCGTCTCGCGCGCCGGTGGGAACGCTGGCACAGCCGCGGCGTTCGGCCGCCCCGTCAATGCGCTGTACCATTTCGAAAAAGCGGACGTTATCGTCTCACTCGATTCCGACTTCCTGACCCGCCTCGGTCCGGCCAGCGTGCGCTACGCGAAGGATTTCACCTCGCGCCGGCACGTCATGACCGACGTTCAGAAGAAGGAACAGCCAAAGGAGAACCTGCAGGAGGGTTATCAGCCGGGCCCCGACGCTCCCTTCCGCAACCAGGCCTCTTCGCATGCCGAGCGCGACACTGCGGGGCACGGACTCCCGCCGCAGGTGAAGGCGTCCGGCATTCCGGTCGATCAGGTCACGCAGCCCAGGCTGTATGCGGTCGAGCCGACGCCCTCGAACACCGGCGCTATGGCCGATCATCGCTTCGTAGTAAAGGCCAGCGAGGTCGAGGATTTCACGCGAGCCCTGGCAGCGGCAGTGGGCGTAGGCGGGGCCGCGGCCGGCGGCAATGCCCATCCAGCGATCCCGGCCATCGCAAAAGACCTGCAGGCGAACCGGGGCAAGTGCCTGGTCGTGCCTGGCGAATTCCAAACGCCCGCTGTCCACGCGCTCGCGCACGCGATGAACCAGGCGCTCGGCGCTGTCGGCAACACCGTCACCTATACCGACACGCCGGAAGCGAACCCCGTGGACCATATCGCTTCGCTTCGCGAACTGGTCAACGACATGTTCAACGGCCAGGTGGACACGCTCATCATTCTGGGCGGCAACCCGGCCTACAACGCGCCGGCGGACCTGAACTTCATTGGCGCGCTGAACAAGGTGAAGCTGCGCGTCCATGTGTCCACGCACCTCGACGAGACGGCCATGTATTGCCACTGGCACGTGCCCGAGGCGCACTTCCTCGAAAGCTGGGGCGACATTCGCGCCCACGACGGCACGGTCACCGTCATCCAGCCGCTGATCGAGCCGCTTTACGGCGGCAAGACATACACCGAGGTGCTTTCGGTCCTCGCCGGCGAATCCGAGCGCACCGCGCACGACCTGGTGAAGAGTTACTGGGCCGCCAACAGCGGAGCCGGCAACTTCGATGCGTGGTGGCAGGTGTGCCTTCACAACGGCACGGTTCCGAACACCGCGTTGCCGGCGGCAAATGCCACGGCGAAAGCTCCCGCCGGCATGCCCGCTCAGCAGCAACAGGGCGGCGGCGGTCTGGAAATCATCTTCCGTCCCGACCCGACCATCTTCGACGGGCGCTACGCCAATAACGGCTGGCTTCAGGAACTGCCCAAGCCGCTGTTGCGCCTCACCTGGGCCAACCCCGTGCTGATCAGTCCAAAAACTGCGCAGCATCTCGGGGTGGGCAGCATGGACGTGATCGAGATTGACTACAACGGCAGGAAGGTCAAGGCTCCCGCCTGGGTGCAACCAGGTCAGGCCGACGACACGCTGGTCGCATTTCTCGGGTACGGGCGCACCGGCGGCGGCAAAATCTCCGCCGGCCTGGGCGTGGACATGTATCAGTTCCGCACCACGAATGCGCTCTGGCATGGCTCCGGCGCGCAGGTGCGCAAATTAAGCGGCGTCTGGAATCTCGCCACCGTTCAGCACGCGCAAACGATGGAAGAGCGGAAGCCGGTGCGCGTGGCCACCCTCGCCGAGTTTCAGAAGGAGCCCGGGTTCGCCACCGAAGAAGTCATTCAGCGCTGGGACACGCTGTACCCCGACTACCACTACGAAGGGTACAAGTGGGGCATGTCCATCGACCTCAACACCTGCATCGGATGCGTCACATGCACCATCGCCTGCTACGCCGAGAACAACATTCCCGTGGTCGGCATGGAGGAGACAGGGAAGGGCCGCTGGATGGGCTGGATCCGCGTCGACCGTTATTTCCACGGCGGGGTGGACGACCCGGAGGTCTTCTTCCAGCCTGTCACCTGCATGCATTGCGAGAACGCGCCCTGCGAGGTCGTGTGTCCGGTGGGCGCCACGGTGCACAGCGCGGAAGGCCTGAACCAGATGGTCTACAACCGCTGCGTGGGCACGCGCTATTGCTCCAACAACTGCCCGTACAAGGTTCGCCGATTCAACTTCCTGCTGTATTCGGACTGGTACACGCAGTCGCTTTACGGAATGCGCAATCCGGACGTGACCGTACGCAGCCGCGGCGTGATGGAGAAGTGCACTTACTGTATCCAGCGCATCCAGTCCGCGAAAATTTTGGCCGAACGAGAGGATCGGCGCGTGCGCGATGGCGAGATCACGCCGGCCTGCGCCCAGGCCTGCCCCGGCGATGCCATAGTCTTCGGCGACATCAACGACCCGCACAGCCGGGTGGCGCAGTTAAAAGCTCAGATCCGCGATTACTCGCTGCTGGAGGACCTCAACACGCGCCCGCGGACCACCTATCTGGCGCGGCTGCGCAATCCCAATCCGGAGCTGGAGAAAGGCTGACCAGGTGAGAATCGACCAACTCGACAAACCGATGCCGCCGGCCGTGGACCCCGGCCCGGACACTGTAATCGGCCCCGGACACAATTTCCTCACCGTCACCGAGCGCATCACCAACACGGTTTTCTGGCCGCTGCGCCGCACCAACAAGCCCTGGTTCTACGCCCTGGGCATATCGTTCATGTTCATGCAGCTCCTGCTGGTCGGCGCGCTGTGGCTGTTCTACAAAGGCGTCGGCGTTTGGGGCATTATCATCCCCGTGGCGTGGGGGTTTGCCATCGTTAACTTCGTGTGGTGGATTGGTATCGGCCACGCGGGCACGCTCATCTCCGCCATTCTGCTGCTGCTGAAACAGGACTGGCGAACGTCGATCAACCGCTTTTCCGAAGCGATGACCCTGTTCGCGGTGGCTTGCGCGGGCATGTTCCCGATTCTGCACCTGGGCCGGCCGTGGCTGTTCTACTGGCTGCTTCCGTATCCGGCCTCGATGTGGGTATGGCCGCAGCCGCGCAGCCCGCTGGTGTGGGACGTTTTCGCCGTTTCGACATACGGCACCATTTCGCTGGTGTTCTGGTACACCGGCCTCGTGCCCGACCTTGCCACCATGCGCGACAAAGCGACGAAGCGCTGGCAGAAGGTGATCTTCGGAATGCTCGCGCTGGGATGGCGCGGCTCGGCCAAACACTGGTCGCGCTATCAGATGGCCTACCTGTTGCTGGGCGGTCTGGCGACGCCGCTGGTCGTCTCCGTGCACACGGTTGTGAGCTTCGACTTCGCGATCAGCATCCTGCCCGGCTGGCACACGACGATCTTCCCGCCCTACTTCGTCGCCGGGGCCATTTACTCCGGCTTCGCCATGGTGCTGACGCTGATCATCCCCGCGCGCAAATGGTTCCATCTGGAAGACCTCATCACCATGCGCCACGTCGAGTGCTGCGCCAAGGTGATGCTCGGTACCGGTCTGATCGTCGCTTATGGTTACGCCATGGAGGCGTTCATCTCGTGGTACAGCGGCAACCCCTATGAGCGGTTCATGTACTGGAATCGCATCACCGGCCCGTACGGCTGGTCGTACGCCATGCTCATCACCTGCAATATCGCCATTCCACAACTGCTGTGGATCCGGCGCGTGCGTCTGAACCTGCTGATGGTCTGGCTGCTTTCGCTGGTGGTGAACGTGGGCATGTGGCTGGAGCGCTTTGTGATCGTCGTGGTCAGCCTCCATCGCGACTTCCTGCCGTCCTCCTGGGGCATGTACTACCCAACGGTCTGGGATTGGGCGGTGTTCGTCGGCACGCTTGGCTTCTTCTCCACGCTGATGTGGCTGTTCGTGCGCTTCCTCCCGTCGATCTCCATCTTCGAGGAGCGCGAAGTGGTGCATCACCTCAGCGGCGGTCCGCATCATTCGCCGGAAATGGCCCCGGCGCAGGGGGATTAACGGAGATTCGCAATGAGCAGCTATTGGGATTTCCAGGGATTACACGGAGTGATGGCCGAGTTCGCCGACCCGGAGGCGCTGCTGGCGGCCTCGAAGCGGGCTTACGAAGCAGGCTACCGGAACATGGACGCATACACGCCCATGCCGATCGAGGGTCTTGCGGAAGCCATTGGTTTTCGCAAGCACTACGTGTCGCTCGCGGTCCTTATTGCCGGCCTGTGCGGATGCTGCGGCGGCTTCGGGCTGATGTGGTGGATCACCAAGGTCGCGTACCCGGAGAACGTCGGCGGCCGCCCGTTCAACTCCTGGCCGGCGTACATCCCGATCACGTTCGAATGCACCGTCCTGCTGGCGGGTTTGACGGCAATGATTGCCATGTTCGCCATGAATGGATTGCCGCAGCCGTATCATCCGGTATTCAACAACCCGGCATTCGACCGCGCCTCGCAGGACCGGTTTTTCCTCTGCATCGAAGCCGACGATCCGAAATTCGACCGCGAAGAAACGAAATTCTTCCTGCTGCAACTGAGCCCCATCGAGGTGACCGAAGTTGACAAATAACGTGTGGGCCAGGCTCTCGGGGTGCGGCGGGCTCGTAGCCCGCCTCGGCAATGACAACCGAACAGGGCGGCTTGAGAAGCCGCCGCAGGCTGAGAGCCTGCCCCACAAAAAACTTGTCCTCCAGGCGGCGGCGATCGGCGCCCTCGCCCTCGCGCTCGCTGGCTGCCGCCGCGACATGCAGGATCAGCCCAAATACAAGCCGCTGGCGCAAAGCGAGTTCTTTGACGACCATCGCTCGGAGCGGCCCATGGTGGAAGACACGGTCCCGCGCGGGTATCTGCGCATTGACAGCGCGCACTACAGCGGGAAAGTAAACGGCGCGGATGTGACCGCGTTCCCCATTCCAATCACGCACGACGATCTGGTGCGCGGCATGGATCGCTTCAACATTTATTGTTCGCCCTGCCACAGCCGGATCGGCGACGGCAACGGCCTGATTGTGAAGCGTGGTCTCCGCCAGCCACCCTCGTATCACATCCCCCGCCTGCGCAACGCTCCCGTCGGCCACTTCTTCGATGTGATCACCAACGGCTACGGCGCTATGGCATCCTACGCCTCGCGCGTGGACGTGGATGACCGCTGGCGCATCATTGCCTACATCCGCGCTCTCCAGCTGAGCCAGAACGCCACCATGGCCGATGTTCCGGCGGAGGAGCGTGCGCACCTGACCACCGCGGCGAACGAGACTCCGGAGCCCGAAAAATATCCGTATCAGTTGCCCGGCCAGATCAGTGGGCAAACCGGCCTCAGCCCGGCGGCGCCTCCGCCGCAGTCCGTTTTGGGCCCACACGAGATGCCCAGCCCGTTCTCCGGCGAGATTCCGCCGGCCGTTCCGTTCAGCGCCATCGCCAATGCGCCGCGCGGGCCTGGCCAGCCGCGAAACACCGCCGTTTACGGACAAACCGCGCCGCATGAACCGGTACAGTCGGCCATCGACACAGGAGCGAACCAGTGACCCCAGCCATCCCGGAAACGCTGCGCGCCAATATAGACCGCATCCAGCGCATGGCGCTCGTGGTGGGCGCCATCGGCGTAGCGCTTTGTATCGTGCAGCTGTTCCTCAACCAGAAAGCGTTCTTCCAGTCGTGGCTGTTCGCCTACCTGTACTGGAACGGGATGGTGATCGGAAGCCTCGGTGTCCTGCTGATGCACAACGTGGTAGGCGGCAACTGGGGCGTGGTGATCCGGCGCATCGCGGAGGCCGCCGCCAGCACCATTCCGATCACGTTCATCGGCCTGATCCCCGTTCTTCTGGGCGTGCGCACCCTCTACGTCTGGACGGACCCGAACTGGGCCGCCGCCCATCCATCGGTCCACATCAAGCACTCCTACCTGAACATTCCCTTCTGGGTGGTTCGGGCGCTGATTTACTTCGCCATTATGGGCATCGCCGCGTGGCGGCTGCGCGCCCTCGGCAACGAGCAGGACCGGGCGCCGGATCCGGGGATCTTCGTGCGCATGCGCCGGTTCAGCGCGCCGTATCTGATCCTGTTTACTCTCACCGGCACGTTCGCGTTCTTCGACTGGATCATGTCCATTGAGCCGGAATGGTTTTCGACCATGTATGGCGCCATGTTCCTCGTTGGACAGATGCTGCAGGCGTTCTCGTTCTGCGTGATCCTTCTGTACCTCATGCAGTCGTGGAAGCCATTCGCCGGTCTGGTAAAGATCCAGCAGTACCACGATCTCGGCAACCTGATGCTGGCCTTTACCATGCTGTGGGCCTACACCTCGTTCTCGCAGTTCCTGATCATCTGGAGCGGCAACCTGCCCGAGGAGATCTCCTGGTATCTGAAGCGATTTAACGGGGTTTGGGGCGGAGTGGCGTGGTTCGTTTCGATTTTCCACTTCTGCGTGCCGTTTTTCATTCTGCTGATGCGGTTCGTCAAGAAAAATCCGCGGCTGCTGTATCTGGTCGCGGTGTGGATGGTTTTCGTGAGGCTGATCGACGTGTACTGGGTCAGTATGCCCGGCCTGCGGCAGCCGTACTTCTTCACGTGGACCGACGTCGTGGCGCCGATTGGACTCGGCGGCGTGTGGCTCTGGTTCTTCCTCTACCGCCTGAAAGCGCGGCCGCTGCTGCCGCTGAACGATCCGCGGCTGGGTTATCACGAACTGGAAACGCACGTCATTCAGGACACTCCGGGAATCAGGGAGCTTGGCTATGGCCGAAACGGTTGAGAAGACGCCGCATCCGTCGGCAGGTTACGAGCACTCCGAAGCGAGTATACGGATGATTATCGGATCGATCGTCGTCCTCGCCCTGTGCGTGGTGGTGACCTGCGCGCTCATGGTAGCCATGTTCCGCATTTTGCACGCCACCACTGGCCGTGGGCCGCGGCTTTCCAACATGGCCAATCCCAGTACGCTTCCCCCTGAGCCGCGGCTGCAGGAGCAGCCATGGGTGCAGCTCGAAAATCTGCGCCGTCACGAGAATCAGGTGCTGGGCAGCTACGGTCTGGACGCGCAGACGGGCACGATTCACATTCCGATCGACCGCGCGATGGATCTCCTGCTGCAGCGCGGACTCCAGAATGCCGGCGGAACACTGCCGCCCGCCGCTCCGCAGGGAAAGGGATCGCCGAAGAATTCAGGGTATTAACGTGAAGGCATTTTGCACTATCATCCCGATACTCACCACCGCGATGGCGTTCGCCCAGGGGCCGCAGCTCGGCGTGCCGGCGATGCTCAAGGGTGTGGGTATCGAACAGAAGCTGGACTCACAGCTGCCGCTGGAAGCGCGCTTCACCGACGAATCCGGGCAGAGCGTGCGGCTGGGCCAGTATTTCCATGGCAAGCCTGTGATCCTGGCGCTTGTCTATTATCGCTGCCCCATGCTCTGCAATCTCGTGCTGAGTGGACTCACCAGCAGTCTGCAGCGGGTGAGGCTCGACCCGGGAAAGGATTTTGAAGTGATCGCGCTGAGTTTCGACCCCCGGGAGACGCCCGACCTGGCGCAGGCCAAGCGCGAGAATTATCTCCGCAAGTTCAACCATCCCGCCTTCGACAACGGCTGGCATTTCCTCACCGGCAAAGAAGACGCCATCCATCAGGTGACCGACGCCGTGGGATTCAACTACCGCTGGGATCCGCGACAGAAGCAGTGGGCCCACGCCAGCGCCATCGTGGTGGCCACACCGGAAGGACGCCTGTCGCGCTACTTCTACGGCGTGGCTTACAATGCGCGGGATCTGCGCTGGGGGCTTATGGACGCCTCCGATCACAAAATCGGCAATCTGGCCGAAGAAATCATCCTGTACTGCTATCACTACGACCCGAAGAACGGGAAATATGGATTCGCCATCGTGAACTCACTTCGTGTTGCCGGTTGCGCCACGGTGTTCTGTCTGGGCGCGTTCATCGTCCTGAACATTCGCCGTGAGAAGCGCGGGAGGCGCGTCTGATGCAGGCCGCCGCCTCCGGATTCGAGTGGCTCCCCGCCCAGGCTTCCACGGCCGCGCGGGGGTACGACGCGCTGTGGTGGTACCTGTGCGCGGTCAGCATCGTGATGACCGTCCTTATCTTCGTGGGCGTGTTCACGTTCGCCATAAAATACCGGCAGCGCTCCCCGCACGAGGTGCCGAAGCCGATCCACGGCTCGCTGCGGCTGGAGATCGCGTGGTCGGTGCTGCCCTTCATCGTCATGCTGACGTTCTTCTTCTGGGGCACGTACATGTTCTTCGACAACCAGAACCCGCCGGCCAATGCGATGAACATCTACGTCGTGGCGAAGCAGTGGATGTGGAAGGTGCAGTATCCCAATGGCACCCGCGAGATCAACGAGATGCACGTGCCCGTGGGCCGCGCCATTCGCCTGACCATGGCTTCCGAGGACGTGATCCACAGCTTTTTCGTGCCCGCCTTCCGCCTGAAGCGCGACGTGGTTCCGGGCCATTATAACGACATGTGGTTTACAGCGACGAAGCCGGGCCGCTATCATCTGTTTTGCGCCGAATACTGCGGCACGGAGCATTCCGGCATGATCGGCTGGGTCACGGTGATGAACCCCCGCGACTACGAGAACTGGTTGAGCGGCGGCGGCGGCGAAGGATCGATGGCGTCCCAGGGCGAAAAGCTGTTCCAGCAGCTCGGCTGCAGCACCTGTCATCTTCTCGACGAGCAGGGCCGCTGTCCGAATCTGCGCGGCGTGTACGGCTCCCGCGTGCTGCTGTCGGACGGGCGCACGGTGGTGGCCGATGACGCGTATGTGCGGGAATCCATCGTCAATCCGAACGCCAAGATCGTGGCCGGCTTCCAGCCCGATATCATGCCCACCTTCCAGGGACAGGTAAGCGAGGAGGGGATTCTTCAGTTGATCGAGTACGTGAAATCGCTGTCCGGCCGAAAGAGCGGCATCATCAGCTCCAGGCAGACCGGTCAGACGGAGGGCTCGTCGCGAGGAGGGTCGCAGGCCAACGAAGGCCAGGGCACGCTGCAGCCGGAAGGCACCAGCATGACCACGCAGCCGCCGCGCGACATGGCCAATCAGCAGGCGCAGCGCAAGGGTAATTACCGGAGGAATCAATGAGTACCGCTGTCCAGGATCCTCGGACACAGTCTCCCGTCAACTACCTCAACGCCGAGGACGGACTCAAGTCGTGGCTGCTCACGACAGACCACAAGAGGATCGCGATCCTGTATCTGATCTCGATCACCGTCTTCTTCATGATCGGCGGCTTCTTCGCCGTGCTCATGCGCCTGGAGCTGGCCACTCCGCCGGGCGACCTGTTCAATTCCGATACCTACAACAAGCTGTTCACCATGCACGGCATCGTGATGGTGTTCTTTTTCCTTGTGCCATCCATTCCCGCCACGCTCGGCAATTTTCTGCTGCCTATGATGGTGGGCGCGCGCGACCTGGCGTTCCCGCGCGTAAACCTGCTGAGCTGGTATCTGTACATCATCGGCGGCATCTTCGTGGTCGCGACCGTCGGTCTGGGCGGCGTGGACACGGGCTGGACCTTCTACACGCCGTTCTCCAGCACTTACTCCAATACGTGGGTGCTGCCGGCGATCATGGGTATCTTCGTCGCCGGCTTCTCGTCCATTCTGACCGGCCTGAACTTCATCGTTACGGTGCACAAGATGCGCGCGCCGGGCATGACCTGGGGACGGCTGCCGCTGTTCGTATGGTCGCAGTACGCTACCGCGCTGATCCAGATCCTGGGCACGCCGGTGGTGGCCATCACCCTGGCGCTGTGCGCGCTCGAGCGGGCCTTCCATATCGGCATCTTCGATCCGTCCATCGGCGGCGACCCGATTCTGTTCCAGCACATGTTCTGGTTCTACTCCCACCCCGCGGTGTACATCATGATTCTCCCGGGCATGGGCGTGATCAGCGAACTCGTGACCTGTTTCTCGCGCAAGCGAGTGTTCGGCTATGACTTCGTCGCGGCCGCCAGTGTTGGTATTGCGGTGATCGGTTTCCTGGTGTGGGGCCATCATATGTTCGTCACCGGGCAATCGATGTACGCCAGCATGGTGTTCTCGATCCTGAGCTTCCTGGTCGCGGTGCCGTCGGCCATCAAGATCTTCAACTGGACCGCAACCATGTATCAGGGCTCCATCCGGTACGACACGCCGATGTTGTACGCCTTCGGGTTCATCGGCCTGTTCACCATCGGCGGGCTGACCGGCCTCTTTCTGGCCACCACCGCCATCGACGTCCATCTCACCGATACGTATTTCGTGATTGCGCACTTCCATTACGTGATGGTGGGCGGAATGGTGATGGCGTACCTGGGCGGAATCCACTTCTGGTGGCCGAAGATGACCGGGCGCATGTACTCCGAGCCGTGGGCCAAGTTTTCCGCGCTCATCGTCTTCGTGGGATTCAACCTGACCTTCTTCCCGCAGTTCATTCTGGGTTATCAGGGCATGCCGCGGCGTTATCACGCCTATGCCCCTGAGTTTCACGTACTGAACGTCATGTCCAGTTGCGGGGCGTCGATTCTGGGAATCGGCTACATTCTCCCGCTCATTTACCTGCTCGCCTCGCTGAAGACCGGGAAGCCCGCCGGCCCGAATCCGTGGGGCGCCAAGGGCCTGGAATGGACCACGCAATCGCCGCCCACGACGTTCAACTTCGAAAAGATTCCGGTGGTGACCGAAGAGGCGTACGCCTACGCCGCCACAACCGAGGAGGAGACCGTTGGCTGATCAGGCCGCTGACCTCAATCCGGGCACTTTAGTCGAGCACGAGCACTCCCCGTTCCTCCGGCATCACTTCGAGGACATGGGTCAGCAGTTCGAGTCCTCGACGCTGGGCATGTGGGTGTTCCTGCTGACCGAAATCATGTTCTTCGGCGGCATGTTCGGCGCCTACACCGTGTACCGCTCCATGTATCCGGACGCCTTTGCTTCAACCAGCCGGCACATGATCCCATGGCTCGGCGCGACGAACACGGCGGTGCTCATCTGCAGCAGTTTGACCATGGCCCTGGCGGTGCGCTCGGCGCATCTTGGGAGCAGGAAACTGGTCCGGTGGATGCTGGTGCTGACCATGATCTTTGGTCTGGCTTTCATCGGCGTCAAGTTCACGGAATACTATCTGCACTGGAAGGATCATCTGGTGCCATGGCTGAACTTCCAGTACCCCGAGCACCCGGAGTTCTTCTACAACGCGCAGATACTGTTCTGTTTCTACTTCTTCATGACCGGCTTCCACGCCCTGCACATGTTCGTGGGACTGGGGCTGCTGAGCTGGCTCCTGATCAAGAACGAGACTACGCTGTTCGGTCCTCAATATTACTCGCCCGTCGAAATCACGGGCCTGTACTGGCATTTCGTCGACATCGTCTGGATTTTCCTCTTCCCCCTGCTGTACCTGATAGGAGCACACGGCTGATGGCTAACCATTCCGATCACGCGGAGCACGCCGGCCATCCGGTTGTACCGGTCCGCACCTACGTCATCATCTGGCTCGCGCTGCTGGGCTGTACGGGCCTCACGTACGGCGTCGCGCTGATCGACCTCGGGCCCTGGAACATCGTCGTGGCGCTGATGATCGCCTTTTTCAAGATGAGCCTGGTGGTGCTGTTCTTCATGCACGTGAAGCAGGAAAACAATCTCACCAGGCTGTTCGTGGCCGGCGGATTCGTTTGGCTTCTCATCCTGCTCGCGCTGACTCTGAATGATTACATGAGCCGCGGCTGGCTCCCCGAGGGCCACATCTGGCGCCCGGGGCCGTGAAGCTCGTCCGCTGAGGAGGACAGGCGCTTCCGCCTGTCCCCTTGTCCGCCGGCGGCTACTGTGCGGCAGTGATCGTCACCGTATCGCTGCTCGACCCGATACCGGTGATCACCTCCAGCCGGGCCACATACGCGCCCGGCATATCCGCAACGAATGTGGTAATCGGTCCTGGCGTGTTCTGAAGCCGGGCTTTCGAGCCGGCTGGAACCGACAGCAGTGTCCAGGCGTAAGTCAGCGGTCCTCCGCCGTTGTCCATGGAGCCACTGCCGTCGAGCGTGACCGTCGCGCCCACCTTCACGGTCTGCGTCGGGCCGGCGACTGCTTGTGGCGCACCGGGCAGCGTTCGGAACGACCACACGAGCTTGTTCAGGTCCACCGTCACACCCGGTTTTACGAGAAGCTCGAACACATCGGCGGAGCTCGTCTGGCTGTTCGCCGCCACCGCCGCGAAACCGAGCGTGCGGAACCCGGACACGGGCGTAACGCCAGGCTCGAGACTGTCCACGCGCGCGCTGATGGAAGTAAACGCCTTACCGCAGTTCACGGCGTCGGCCGTATACGTAAGCAACGTCAGCCCCCCGGCCGCAGGCTGAGTCTTCAGCAGCCGGTAATTCGTGATCGCCTGCGGTACTGTCTGCGTTGCATACGTGCCGGTCACGGTCGCGGGATTGCTGACCGTCAGTGGCGAAGCTGGCGAAACGCCCGTAAGTACAAAGCACGTCCCCGCGGTCAGCGCCGGAACAACCACCTGATACGAATAGTGAACCGCGCTGCCCTGATTCACCCAGTCTCCGAAAGGCCCTGGATGTTGCGCGCCATCCACGGTCACGCGCCATGGTGTGCCGTTGGGAATCCCGTTGCTGTTGAAATTCACGAGATCCTGGAGGGTGTAGTTCGCGGTGGCCGTGGTGGGCGCGGAAAGCGTGAAGCTGAAATCAGGCGTCGCGGCTGAGATGTCGCCGCCCCATGAAGCGAAGTCATAGCGCGTCCCCGTTGTTATCGGCACATCCTGATCGGCGTGAATGGTGATCTGCCCTGCGTCGTGGAAATCGGTGGGAGTGAGGCTGGCATTCCCCGTGGCCGCGGCCGCCGGGCTGGTATTGACGGTCAAAAGAAACTGCGAGTGGTACGAGGCCGTCACGGCGAACGTATCTGTAACATTGACCGTCGCCGGCGGCTGGCTTGTCGTGAAACGGGTTCCCGCGGTTGGGCCGATCACCGTGGCTGGGAAGCTGTAGCTGTGCGAAGTGTTCGTGGCCACCTGGATGCTGAAGCCGGCGCCATGATTGACATCAGGCGTGCGGGAATCGAATGTTACCCGGACCGGAATACCGGCCGGGACCCCGGTCTGGGCAAGCGTGAAATCCCGGACTACCCCGGGTCCGGCGGCGCAGTCGTTCTTCTTATTGGACCAGTAAGCCGCAACCAGTGAGTTATTCAGCCACACCTCCGGCTTGTGCGGACTGAATTCGCAGATGTCCGCGGACTCGCTCTCGGTAAACAGGTTTCCGGCGTTGTTGTCGAACCACGCGGGATCCGCGTTGATAAGGTCCAGAATCAGCGAAAGAACATCCCCGATCAAGGGTACGTTGGTCAGGAACGAGTCGATGGGATCGGTAGCAGCCTCGATCGTCTCGTGAGTCATGAGCATCGTCAGCTCATCGAAGTTGTTGTAGAATCCGCTCGGTCCCGGATCCTTCGTCGCGCACTGGGAAGGGATGATCGTGTACGGCGAAATGTGAATACCGCCGAGGTCCGTCAGTCCGCAAACGAAGGGTGGCACGAGTATCGGCGTGAACAGGTGGTAAGCGCCGAATGAGCTGCAGGTGTGGTTCAGCTTGTTATCGATTTCCGTCTGCGGCGGAAGCATGACTGCGTAGACGTCGTCATTCGAGCACGGAAACGGAACACCGGTTCCAGGCGTCTGGATCATCGCCGTCGCCCAGGAGTGAATCGAAAGCGAGTTCACCGATGTCCCCGGCGCCGGAAGCAGGAAGAAGTTCTGGTTCGCGTCCGCGAAGTGCCCGCTGTGAACCCCGTACTCCTGCCCCGAGGTGTCGAAGTAATCGCTCTTCAGCCAGTCGGAAAGAAAACCGTTGACGTTCTTCTGGCTGAAATTCGGCTGATTGAATCCGTCCCAGTCGCTGCTCCAGTACATAACGTGCAGCGAGGTGTGCCCTGCGACTGGCCCGCCATGATTGTTGAGGTGCGGGGTGCCTGCGGCCGCGATCGCGCCGGAAAGCGAGGTCGACAGCGGTGCATCGGAAGTCGGGCCGGGCGAACTCCCGGCGGCGGACTGTCGGACGAACTCCGAGTGCGCCTTTCCGCCGTAGCTCTCGACGTTAAAGTGGTCGCTGTCAAAGGCCGTAACCGTCATGGCAACCACGGGAGCCGGCGTCTGGTCCGTCCACGTCAGATACAGCGCTCCACTCGATACGGACCACGTTCCGGTGTGCGCCTCGCCCTTCGCGCTCGTGTATGCGACAGTGCCGTCAGGCCGGAACTGCACGACTTCGCCGCGGATCGTCAGCCACGTGTCCGCAAGTCCGGACCCGGTGAACTGATGAGCGGCGGTCACCGCTGCTAACGACGCCTGTCCATCCTGCGCAACGCCTGCAAATGTCGAAGCCACGATCGACAATACTGTCGTGATTAATTTTCGAAATGGTTGTTTTGTGTTCATGAGTGAGCGTCTGGATGCCTGATGCTAGCAGACGCGAGTTATGGTGCTCAATTACTAACTCGTAAAATATTGGTGCATAAGTGCAATGAAGCAGTCTATTTGTAAACAGCGTAAGTCTCGCAACGCGAGAAGTAATCAGACCAAGAATAATGTCGGTAAGATGAATTGTTTATCAATTCGCCGGCAAACCGCCGCCTGCACCGGTGAGCTGACTCACAGTCAAGATTGCGACGAAAACGTTAGAAGAATGATGTCTTCCCACGCCTTCGGAAAGCGCGATCGCACGCTGGCCATCGCCGGCCGTGGGCAGTGTCGGGATATGCGATCTGGCGCTGTTCACCGCGCAGGTGTAGCTGCGGCTTATTGCACCAGATTCAGCAGGTCCTGCCGCATCTGATCGCCGGTGGTAATGGCTTTGGCCGTCATCTCGTATCCGCGCTGGTACGTGATCAGGTCGGTGAACTGGGTGGCGGCGTCCGAGGTCGACTGCTCCAGGCTGTGGGCTGTCACCTCCGATCCGAACGTCTGCGCATCCCCGAAATACGGCCCCGCCGACGGTGTGTTACTGGACAGGGTGGCATATCCCATGGTGTTCTGAGTGACTGCAAAATTCCCACCGCCGGTATCGATCATGCTCTGCGGGTTGGCGATGTTCGCCAGGGCCACCTCGCCGATCGGGACATCGGCCAAATCGGTGGTTTGCGCGTATACCACGCCGTTATTGCCCATCGTATATCCGGTCACCGAAGCTCCGGTTTCGCCGTTCTGAGCGATTTGCATGACGCTCGACGGCGCCGCAACCTGCGTGATGGTGGGCATCGACAAATTCAACGTTTGCCCGGAGACACCGATGGGAATGGTAGCCGGCACATTCACCGCGTTGCCGCTGCTGTCGAACTGAATCGCCGTCCCCGCCCCTGACTGGATGCCATTGACAATCGTCTTAAGCGTCCACTCACCAGGCGCTGCGCCTTTCGCGAAGGACAGCTGCAGCGTATTGGCGTTTCCGGCGGAGTCATAGATCGTGACCGGGAACAACGCCTGCCCTCCCGCGGCGGTTCCCGCGTCCAGGTTGCCGCTGAACTGCACCGCGCTGGTCGCCGTCGCTGGGCGAGAGTCGGGCAGCACGATTTCACCCAGTTTGGTGAGATCGGGCCTTCCGTCAGCCCCGAGGCTGTAGCCCTCGACGATGTTGCCCGACGCCGTGGTCAGAACCGGCGCGCCTGACGCGTCGAGCCCAAGCTGAAAATTGCCGTCACGAGTATACAGCGGCTCGCGCCCGTTGGTGGTGACGAAATAGCCGGCCCCGGAAATAGAGCAGGCCAGCGGCGATTGCGAATTCTGAATGCCGCCCTGCATGAACTGCATCACGCTGGCCGGCTTTCCAACCCCGATACCGGTTGACGGTTCGTCGAACCGCATGGACTGCGCCAGCAGATCGCTGAACTCGACTTCGTTTGCCTTATACCCGGTCGTCTGAAGATTGGCCAAATTGTTGGCAACCGTGTCGATTGCGGACGAATACCCATTCAGGCCGCTGAGACCGGTGAAGTAGACGCTGCCCATACCGGCATGCAGAAGAGCATGACGCGTGCCAGACGGTGGGCGCCGGTTTGCAGCGAGTTAGCGTCTTTTGGGTTCCGCCACGGAACTGGAGTGGCCAAAATGAAACGCTCACCGCACGCATTTCGGGACCGCTGGGTGGTATGCCAGCGCAAAGCGCAGGCGGTCGGCGACGGGCGGGTGAGTGTAGAGCCAGAACACGATGAAGGGGTTCGGCGTGGGATCGGCCAGATCGCGCTCGCCTTCGATCTGAAACGCCCGGGCCGCTGCGGCGCCGTTGTCCGGAATGACGCCGCGAGTGACCTCCAGAGAATAGATGTCGGCCTGGTGCTCCTGCCAGCGCGAAAACCCGTCGGCAATGGGCTCGGCTGCGACAGCCAGCGCGAGAGCGATGAGCGCGAACAGAGGCGCGGAGGCAATGTCGGCAAGGCCGCGGATCTGCAGCGCAGTGCCGTAACGGCGGGCGACGTACCCGGCGATGGCGTAGCACAGCAGGAATCCGACGAAGCTCAGCGCCGCGCTGAAAGCCATCCCCTGCCGAATGTGGCCCAGAGCATAATGCCCCAGCTCGTGGCCGAAGGTGGTCATGAGCGGCGCCGCGGGCTCGGCGGCAATGATGGTGTCGTAAAGCACGACCCGTTTCGAAGATCCGATTCCCGTGACGTAGGCATTCAGCGCTGTAGTCTTTTCGCCGGCCATCATCTCGAACAGCCGGTCACGCGGGATAGCCACGCCGGCGCGCGCGAGAATGCGCTCGATCGGCGCGACGAGCTCCGGATGCGTTGAGGCCAGCGGCTCGAAGCGGTTGAACAGCGGCTCAATGATCAGCGGCTCGAGGAACACCGTCGCGGCCGTCAGCGGCAGAGACACGAGCCATGCCCAGAGCCACCAGCGGCGCGGGCTGCGCCTCAGCAGCCAGTAAAAACCCGCCGTAACCAGCGTCGCAAGCAACAGCGTGATCAGTTCCGCTTTGATCCAGTCCCAGAGCCACGAGGCCCAGCTCTGAATCGAGATGCCAAACCGCAGCGAGACAGTGTGGCCCCATATGTCGAACGGCAGCCCGATCGCCGTGATGATGAGCAACAGCACGAGCGCCGACAGCAGGACCACGAGCGTGGGCCGCTGCGAGATCCGCTCCATGCGGTTGCGCACGCCGGGGCCCGCGCGGAACCAGACCAGCAGCGCGAGGGCGGCGAGAGTGGCCGCCGTGGACGCGAAATAGAGCACGTTTTCGATGAAGGCGAACGCCTTCGCCTGAGCGAGCTTGTCGGGCGGCAGCGTGTATTCGTGAGGCGTGCCCAGCGGCAGGGGCGTTTGCGCGTGCGCGCAGGCAAGAAACAGAGCGCCGACAATGGTCAGCCGCAGCAGTGTTCGCACACTCGGATTGTAGAATGAGAGTGCAAATGGACAAGCGGCGGATGTGCCCGAATTGCCGGGCCTTTATCACTACCAGCGATCGCGTTTGTCCCTACTGCGAGGTGAAGCTCGGCCCGCGCGCGGTGGACAGGCGCAATCCCGGCGAGATCCTCGGCGGGCTGATTCCGCAGGCGCGCTTCACCACGGTTTTGATTCTGCTCATCAACTTCGCGCTGTTCGCCGCGACGTGGCTGTACAGCCAGAATACCGGCCGGCCGTTCAATCAGGTCCTGGCCATATTCGGCGCGAAGCTATCGCTGCCCTACATGCGCGCCCAGTCGTGGCGCCTGATCACCGCCGGATTTCTGCACGGCGGAGTCCTGCACATCCTCATGAACTCATGGGTGCTGTTCGATCTCGGCGCGGAGGCCGAGGCGGCCTATGGGACTGCCCGCATGCTGATCTTCTATTTCACCGCGACGGTTTTCGGGTTCGCTGCGAGCACGTGGTGGTCGGGAGCGCTGTCGATCGGCGCGTCAGCCGGCATCTTCGGACTGATCGGAGCCATGATCGCGTACGGAATGCGCGAGAAGACGGCGCTGGGGTCGGAAGTGAAGTCTCTGTATATCCGGTGGGCCGTTTACGGACTGCTGATGGGACTGCTGCCACTTTTCTCCATTGACAATGCAGCGCATATCGGAGGTCTTGCCGCGGGATTCGTGACCGCCTTCATCTTCCCCGTGGCGCGCGCCCGGACGATGTGGCTCGAGCCGGTGGTCCGAGTAGTCGCCGCCATCTGCGTGCTCCTGACCGTTGGCGCGTTTGTCATGATGGCGCGCGAGGTAATGGCCGTAAACGCGGCGGCCGGGGCGCGCTGATCAGCCGCCAGGCTCGGCGCGGCGCAGGGCTTCGGCCTGCGCCTCGGGACGCGTATCGTTGAGAAACGTGCCCGTGCCGCTCTCCACCGCAGCCAGATACTTCAGCTTCTTCGGACTGCGCTGGATGGGGAAGAACTCGATGTGGAAATGAAACCAGGGGGCCGGCTCCTTGGGCCCCTGGCGCACCAGCATCATCAGGGGCATGGGGAAGCCATACAGATTGTCGTACTTCCGGCGGACCACACTTATGATCGCAGCCAGATCGCGGCGCTCGGCGCCGGTGAGGTCGGCGAGATTCGCGAAGTGCCGGCGCGCGGTGATCTGAACCTCCGTCGGAAAGCGACCCCAGAACGGAACGAAGGCGATGAAGCTGTTATTGGAGGCGACCACCCGAACTCCGCTGTCGATCTCGTCTTTCACCACCGTGCACCACAGACAATCGCCGGCGTGCTGCCGCGCGGATTCGAACACGGTCTCCACCAGCGGTGGATGGAACGGGAATGCGTAGATCTGCCCGTGAGGATGCGGCATCGTGACCCCGATCGCGACACCCGTGTTTTCGAAGATCTGAACGTATTGCACCTCCGGAATGGCCTTCAGTTCGCCCGTACGATGGGTCCACAGGTCGACCACTTTCTCCCAGTGCTCCGGGGGCAATTGCGACGGCAGCAGATGATGGTTCGGCGAATAGAGCACGACATCGCAGGCGCCGCGGGCGCCGGTGCTGCAGTACAGGCCCGTTTGGGGGGAAAAGGGCCGGGCGTCCTCGCTGAACGCGGGAAAGTCGTTGGGATATATGAGGACGTCGTAGTGGTCGGGCACGCGTCCGGAACCGGGGCAGAACGGGCACCAGTCGGCGGGCATCTGCGGCCGATCCTGGCGGTGCGCCGCCACTCCGACCCACTGCCGGAGAAAGGGATGCCAGCGCAGTTCCGGGCCGGCTGAAGGACTGGGCGTGTTGGAGGACATCTCTTCGATGATCGCGCAAACAAATCAGCCGCCGGGCGGGAGCGCCGGGCGGCCGAAGGTTGCCTCGAAGAAACGGAGGTTCTATTTTTCCGCGGTGACCTGGCCCGCAGTTTGGGCCGCCTTGGCGGCTTTGATGCGCTTGGCTTCGAGAGCCTTCTGCACCCAGTTGTCGGCGGTCTGAACGTCGGCCTTGTAGCCCTGCGGCGTATCGGAAAGGTCGGCGCGCTCGCGGATCAGCAGGTTCATGTAAGCCATGGCATCGTCGTACTGCGGGTCGATGTTCAGGGCCTTCTGCAGATTCGCCAGACCATCGTCGATGAGAGCGCCGTATTGCGTCTTCAACTCCTGCCGCACCTTCGGATCCTTGATCGGCCCCGGATCTTCGGGTTTCATGTTCAGTTTGGCGCGCGCGGTCTGCCACTTCGGATACCACTTCAGCCAGTCGATAACGCCCAGGCTGTACCAGGCTTCCTTCGCGTTCGGATCCACCTGGGTCAGCTTGGTGTACCATTCGCGGGCTTCGTCCAGCTTCTTCAGCTTGGTATCGAGGTCGGGGCTGGCGCTGGCCTGCTGGAAGTTCAGGCTGGCGAGGTAAGCGATGGCCGTCTTGTCTTTCGGGTTGTCCCGCAGCACGGTCATAAACTCATCGCGCGCCGCCTGCCCGAGCTTCACATTTTCAGGAGACTCCGCGCCGGGGATGTACTGCACCATGTAGGCCACGGCCAGGTACAGCCGGCCATTGGGGTTGCTGGGATCGAGCGCGATGGCCTGCTTGAAATGTTCCACCGCGTCGGTGTACTTGGCGTTCTTGAATGACTGCACGCCCTGGTTGAGCTGATCGCGCGACTTCAGCTTGTTGCAGCCCGTGCTGACGAACGCGAGAGCGGCGATGGCCGCGGCGCAGAGTAGTTTTCTCATTGGCTCACCTCAGTGTCCGGCCTCGACCTGTGGAGTCATCAGGCCGACCTTGTCGATACCGGCTCCATGGGCCACGTCGATGGCCTGAGCGACAGAACGGTATTCGAGATTGGGGTCGCCCTTGACGAACACGACACGCTCGGCGCGCGTCTTGAAAACTTCTTCGAGGCGCGGCCCGAGGCGGGCCATGTCGATGGGCTCCTGGTTGAGCTTCATGCTGCCGTCCTTATCGATCACGATGACCACGGTGCGGTCCTGATCGGGGGGCGGCGGCGTCTTATCGGTCGGCGGCTGCGGCGCCAGAGCGTCCAGGCCGTGCGGCGTAAGGGGAGTGATCACCATGAAGATGATCAGCAGCACCAGCAGAACGTCAATGAGAGGAGTTACGTTGATGTCGGACTTGGCCCCACCGGGACCGCCAATTGCCATTGCCATAGTTTCGTTCTCCTGTACCGCCTATTCGCCGCCGGTGGCGCCCTGTTTCGTGCGCTCCTGCGCGCCCTGCATTTGTTCGGTGATAAGGCCGAGGTCATCCACGCCGCCGGCGCGGAGGTTATCCACCACGTCTTCGACGACCTGATAGCGGGCGCGGGCGTCCGCCTTGATGTAGACCGTCTTGTCAGCCTTATTCGTGAGGAGGTCCTTCACCTTGGGGGTCAGCTGATCGGGCGTGATCTGATTATTGCCGGGGCTGAGGAAGCATCGACCGTCGCGGGTGATGGCCACCATAATGGCGTCTTCCTTTTCCTCATCGGGCATGGCGATGGGGTTCTTCGTTTTCACCAGTTCCACGCTCTGGCCTTTGGAAAGCATGGGCGTGATGACCATGAAGATGATCAGCAGCACCAGCATCACGTCGACCATGGGGGTCACGTTGATGTCCGCTACCGGGGGCGGGGCTTTTTTCTGTTCCATGATTCTCTCCCGAATCTGCCTGCCGTTGTCGGTTTCGGAGGCTGGCGGGACGCCGAGGCGTCCCGCCGCCCCCATTCAACTCGCGCGCAGGACTTTCCGGTGCAGCCTTTACTTCGTCGCTCCCGTGCGGGCCTGAGACCGCTTCAGGAAGTAGTCGATGAGCTCGGAACTGGAGTTGCCCATCTCCACGTCGAAGGCCTCGATGCGGTTGGTGAAGTAGTTGTACATCCAGACCGCGGGGATGGCCACGAACAGACCGATAGCGGTGGTGACCAGCGCTTCGGAAATACCGCCGGCGACAGCGCCCAGACCGGTGGACTTTTCAGTCGAAATACCGGTGAACGCGTGGATGATGCCGACCACCGTTCCGAACAGACCGACGAAAGGTCCGGTGGAGCCGATGGTGGCGAGGCTGCTGACGCCGCGCTTCATTTCGGCGTGGACAATGGCCTCGGCGCGTTCCAGAGCACGGCGCGAGGCTTCGATATCTTCGCCCGGAATCTCCGAGCTGAGCTGATGAGCGCGGAACTCCTGCAGACCGGCGACAACGACCTTGGCCAGGTGGCTCTTGTTGTAGCGGTCGGCGATTTTGATGGCCTCGTCCAGCTTGCCTTCGCGCAGCGCGCCGGCTACCGCGGGAGCAAAGGCGCGGGACTGTTTGCGGGCGGCGTTGTAGGCGATCAGACGATCGATCATGACGCCGATGGACCACGCGGACATCAGGAACAGCACGATAACTACCGAGCGGGCCAGCCAGCCCATCTGATTCCACATGGAGCGCGGGTCGAAACTCACGGGTGCGGCGCCAGCTTCCTGAAGAAGCATCAGCGCCCAGACATGCAATTGAAGCAGCATTTTGCGTTTTCTCCTGGCGAGTTGAATTTAACGACTATCGTTCATTTTTTACTTACGAGCTGAGACTGAAATTCACGTCGATCTGGGTCACCACTTCGACCGGCTCACCGTTCAGCATGGTGGGCTTATAGACCCACTGCGACACGGCCTGGCGCGCGGCTTCCACCAGAAGCGGGTGGCCGCTGACCAGCTGCAGGTTCTGAATGGTGCCGTCCTTACCGATGATGGCCGTGAAGCGGACCGTACCCTGGATGCGCGCCTGCTTGGCGAGCGGCGGGTAGACGGGCATGACCTTGCGGATCAGGTTGGCCGCCTGCACATTGCCGCCGACGCGGATGCGCTGCGGGGTTTTGGGCTTCTCCGGCGGAGGCGGAGGAGGCGGAGGCGCCGCAGTGGGCACCGATCCGACGATACCGCCAACAACGCCACCCGAGACGCCGCCGGGAACGCCACCGGGAACGCCCACGCCGGCGCTGGGAGGAGGCAACTCCTCTTCCTTAATCATGGCGACGTTTTTGGGAATGGTCTTGGGCGCCATCAGTTTGCCGGCGTCGAACTGGCGCGGAGCAACCTTCACCACCTTGGGCGGGGCCGCAGCCGGCGGAGGGGGCGGAGGAGGCGGCGGCGGAGGCGCAGTCAGGAAACTGGTCAGCTGCGCGCGCGGCAGCGTATCGGTATAAATCAGGGGGATGATCACCAGAACGGCGATTCCCAGAAGCTGGAAGAGGAACGACAGAATTACCGCCGATCCCTTTCTGGTCTTCCCGGTCCCCTCTACGAAAGTCTGTTCGAACATGGTCGGTTCACCCTTTCCCTCGACGTGAAATGGCGGCAACCGAGGCGCCACCAACCTTCTACTTGACCTTTGCCGGACTCCTTCCTGCTACGGTGTCACGCCGGGCCGGCGCCGGCGCCGCCGCGGTCCCGGTACTCCTGCCCTTCTTGCGGCCTTCCAGGAAGTTCTGCCAGAAGATCAGGATGGGACTGGCGATGAAGATCGACGAATATGTGCCTACGATGATGCCGCAGACCAGCGCGAAGGAGAACCCGTTGAGCACCGCGCCGCCAAACAACAACAGCGAAAGCGCCGTCAGAAGCGTGAGACCTGATGTTAAGACGGTTCGGCTCAGGGTCTGGTTTACGCTCTTGTTAATCAGCGATTCCAGCGGCTCGCGGCGGAGAATCTTCAGGTTCTCGCGGATGCGGTCGAACACCACGATGGTGTCGTTCATGGAATAGCCGACCAGGGTCAGCAGCGCGGCGACCACGGTCAGCGAAATCTCTTTATTGAATATCGAGAACAGCCCGATGGTGATGATGGTGTCGTGGAAGACGGCGATAACGGCGGCGACGCCATAAATCCACTCAAACCGGAAGGCGATGTAGACCAGCATTCCGCCGAGCGCGTAGAGGACGGCAAGAATTGCCTGGTGCCACAGGTCCTGCCCGATCTTGGGTCCCACTACCTCGGTATCGCGGATGGTGAAGGGCGCGAGGAATGTTTGCGCGCGCAGCACATTCAGCACCTGCGGGGTCACGCCGGGGAGCGACGCGAGCTGGTTGTAATCGCTGATCAGGCCGGAACGCGGCGGCGTGTCGCGGAAGGTGGTGATCGTTTTGGCCAGGTTCTGGAGCTGCTCCTCGGACAAAGCGACGTTGGCCTGCTGCAGCGGATCGCGCAGCCGGTCGGCCAGCGAGGCGGCGCCCGTATTGTTCAGGTCAAGCCGGCCGTTCGCTCCCGCCCCGAAAGTCGCTTCCAGCGTCTGGGTCATAGTGGCGCGCGCCTGATTCAGCGCCTGATCATTTTTGACACCGGTGCCGATGATAACCTCATTTTGGTTCCCGGCGCCACCACTGGTTACCTCAGTCACGTCCACAGCCAGCTTTTCCTTGTCTAGTACCGAACGGATCTTCTCCACCGGCGGCTTGTAGGCGAAGCGAACGTACATATCCGCGCCCCCGCGGAAATCGATGCCGTAACGGGGGCCGCCCTTCAGGACCAGGCTGACAAGCCCGGCGGCGGTCAGGATCAGGGACAGGATGATGAAGGGCCACTTCTTCCCCAGGAAGTCGAAATTCGTGTTCTTGAATAATTCCATGCCAGTCTCAAGCCGGCTTTATGTCGTTTAGACACCAGCCGTTAACTTTTGTTCCCGTCCCAGCCAAAAACGTGGGCCTTCGGGCCTCCTCAGCGCGCCGCCGATACGGGAGCACCCGGCAGCGCGCGCCGGATTCATCCGGCTTCCGTCTCAGATACTCAACTGCGCGACGCGACGGCGCGACAGCTCCCAGTCGAAGATGACCCTCGACACGAAAACCGCCGTAAACACGTTCGCGAACAGACCGATGACAAGGGTCACGGCGAAGCCCTTCACAGGGCCGGTGCCGAACAGGAACAGGAAGGCGCAGGACACGATGGTGGTGACATGCGTGTCGATGATGGTCAGAAAGGCCTTCCCGAAACCGGTATCGACGGCCGCCGCGACGCCCTTCCCGTTGCGCAGTTCCTCGCGGATGCGCTCGAAGATCAGGACGTTACTGTCTACCGCCATACCGATTGTCAGAATGATACCGGCGATGCCCGGCAGGGTCAGCGTGGCGTCAAAGTAAGCCAGCGCCGCGATCAGGATCAGGGCATTGAGGATCAGCGCCAGGGTGGCGTTGATTCCGGCGCCGCGATAATAGACCAGCATACAGATCACCACCGCGATCACACCGGCGAGACCCGCGTAGATGCCATCCCGGATGGAGTCGGCGCCGAGGGATGGACCAACGGTCCGTTCTTCTTCCTGCTGGAGCCGGGCGGGCAACGACCCCGCGCGCAGATTCAGCGCCAGGTCGGCGGCGGCCTGTTCATTCGCCGCGCCTTCAATCTGGCCGGTATCGCTGATCTTGCTGTGCACCACTGGCGCCTCGATCACTTTGCCGTCCAGCACGATAGCCAGGCGGTTTCCGATGTTGGCCTCGGTGAAGCGCTCGAACTTGCGGGCCGCGTCCTGGGTGAGCACGAAGTCGGTCACCCAGGCCCCTACCTGTCCCTGGCTGGCGTGCGCGTCGCGGATGTCGGCGCCGCGGATTACCGGGCTGCGGGCCAGAAGGTAGTATCCCTCACCCTGAGTGACCCCGGTGGCAGCCGCGGGAACAAGGCGCGTATTCAGCGGCATGATTCCGCCGTGCTTGGCCAGCGCATCTTCACGGGTGGCAAACGGACCGTCCTTCACTTCATACAGCTCCAGGCTGGCCTGCTCCTGCAGGAGGGCCCGGATGCGCGCCGGGTCGTCGATGCCGGGCAGCGAGATCAGGATCTCGGCTTCCGCCTCCGCACGCCCGCGCTGCTGTACCGATGATTCAGCCAGCCCCAGACCGTTGATCTTACGCTCGATGGTATGGATGGTCTGGGTAATGGTGTCCTGCTTCAGCTTCAGCGCCGCCGTGGGCGTGATGTTCATCCGGTAGTCGGTTGAGTTTACCGGCGTGAGGGTCCATTCCGGGAAGCGCTGAGCAACCAGCGACCGGAAGGCGCTGCTCTTGTCCACCGGAACGCCGGTGATGCTGATCTGGATGTTGTTGCACTGGTCGATGCTGGTCAGGTCGTTGCGAGTCATCGCGTTGTAGGTGATACCCGCCTTGGCGAGGTCGTCCTTGAGGCCCTCGATGATGGTGTCAGCGGCGGCCATGAAGGCGTCCTGAAGCTGAACCTGGTAGACCAGATGGCTGCCGCCCTTAAGGTCCAGACCGAGGTGGATGTTGTGCTTCCAGTTGTCGACCAGTTCGGCTTTGGATTTGGGGATGCCGATGATCCCGTAAACGCAAATAAGGATCACCGCGATGATGATCCCGGTCTTCAGTTTGAAATTCCGATTCATGCGTGCTCGTTCGTTTTCGGCCGTGAGGGCCGGTATTCGCGCCGGAGCGCGGTTACGCCTTCTTTTCCTCCTGCACCAGCCCGGTTACGGACGCCCGGCTGACCTGCAGCTTGATGTTATCCGGTCTGACGCGAAGTATCAGCGTATCATCATTATTCACGCTCACGATGGTCCCCACAATGCCGCCCGAGGTCAGTACCGTGTTGCCGTTCTGAAGGTTGGCAATCATCTGCTGGGTCTTCTTCCGCTGGCGCTGCATGGGCATGAACACCAGCAGGTAGAAGATGACGATGATGAGCAGCAGCGGCAGAAAGCCCAGAATGGGGTTGGCCGCGGGGGTTCCCTGGAGGAGCAGAGAGAAGAGAGTCATGTTCGTGTCAGGCTCCGCGCAATGACTGCAATGGCCTCATGCGCGCCGCTGGCAGGCGGGCGCGTTTCGGACCTCAGACGCCATTTGCCGTGAAATCGCATCCCTGAGTCGCCGGATGTCCTTTCTGGGTGAGGAAAGCGCTGGCTAAGGAAATACTTCAGGGAAGACAGTCTTTCCCCTATTCTACCGTGGCCGAGCGGACTTCCTCCAGGAGGGCGGGAAGTCTTCCAAACAGAATAGCCTGCCTGATTTGGCGCATGGTGTCAAGGTAGTACCGAACGTTATGGAGCGTGGCGAGGGTGGAGTACAGGATTTCGCCGGCCCGGAACAGATGGCGCAGGTAGGCGCGGGAGAAGGTACGGCAGGTGTAGCAGGCGCAGGCCGAATCCACAGGGCCGGGGTCGTCGCGGTAGCGGGCCTGCTTGATAACGACCTTTCCCTCCGACGTAAAGAGGTACCCGTTGCGGGCGTTGCGCGAAGGCAGGACGCAGTCCATCATGTCCACGCCGCGGGCCACGTATTCGGGGAGTTCCTCCGGCATGCCCACGCCCATGACGTACCGGGGCTTGTCGCGCGGCAGCAGGGGCGCCGTGAAAGCCGCGATGTCCAGCGACAGGTTCCGCGGCTCGCCGACCGAGAGGCCGCCGATGGCATACCCGTCGGCATCCAGCTCGCGCACGCTAGTGGCGCATTCGGCGCGAAGGTCTTTGTACAAGGAGCCCTGGACGATCGGGAACAGAGCGGTGCTCTCGACACCGGCTCGCCGGTAATGCGCAAACGCGGCTCGGGCCCAGCGCACGGTGCGCCGCATGGCGTCGGCGGCGAGGTCCCGCTCCGCCGGCCAGGCGGGACACTCGTCCAGCACCATGGCGATGTCCGATCCGAATGCCAGTTGTACGTCCACGGTACTTTCCGGCGTGAACATATGCGGATCGCCGTTCAGATGCGAGCGGAACAGCACGCCTTCCTCGGTGATGTTCCGCAAGTCGCTGAGGCTGAAAACCTGGAAGCCGCCGGAGTCAGTGAGAATGGCGCGGTCCCAGGCCATGAACCGGTGGAGACCGCCCATCTGGCGGATGAGTTCGTGACCGGGCCGGAGGTACAGGTGGTACGTGTTGGCCAGGATGATGCGGGCGTCGAGGTCTTCGGCGAGGTCCCGCGGCATGAGGCCCTTGACCGTCGCCTGCGTGCCGACGGGCATGAATACGGGCGTTTCGACGATGCCGTGCGCGGTGTGCAGCAGGCCCGCGCGTGCGCCGGTGGCGGGACACTCGGCCACGATCTCGAAGCGCATCGCTCTCATCCTTGCACACCGGGGCTGCCGAGCTTACCTCACCGTAAGTAAGTAGGTGAGTCGGGAAAAATTCGTGGGCAGTGTAGGAATGAACGAGCGCGGCGCATCGGGATGGCGGCAAGTATCGGGCGCGATTCGGGGCGCGCGTTGGCCCCGAAGCTGCACGCGAACTCCTCGCATAGTTCCCCCACGGGGCAGTCAGTGAGCCTGCATTGGAATGGCCCGACGTGCGAACCGCCGGGCCACTTTTTTTCCGCTGGTGCTATCCTGACGAAGTTGCCCGAGTGGAGGAGGAACGTGCGGAATCAAGCTTACCTGGCAGCCGCGCTGTTCGCGTGCGCCATGGCCGTGCAGGCGGCCGTTATCGATCCACGCATCATTATTACGCCCGATGCCCCGCCCCCGACGCCCGTCGTGAATGCGACGTTCGAGATCATTCCCGTGAACGGCGGAGGCGTGTTCAGCTACATCAACGACACCGGCCTGACCTGGGCGGGTATCGATTTCGATACCGTGCTGCCGGGCGATGAGACGTTCACCTGCCAGGCGCCCAAACTTTACCTGGGCTGTGAAGCGACGGCTTCGCCGCTGACAAGTTTTGCCGCGTCTTCGGTTCTGAGCGCGCCGCTCGTTCAGTGGGATATCGGTTTCTTCAACCCGAGCCCCGGCGTTACGCCGGGACAGGATATCACCATCGACCTGAACGACGTCGGATCCAGCGGAGGCAGCTGGGGCACAAGTCCGATAACAGCCCTGATCACGTTCGCGCCGGAGCCGGCTTCGTGGGTGCTGCTGGGTTCGGGCATCGCTCTCGCGCTGGCTGCCAGGCGACGGCGTCCGATTTAGCGGACGACGGCGGCGGTCTGACCAGCGGGGGGCCGAAGCGCCGCTCGGAGCTCGGCGGCAAAGCGGACGTCGAAATCAGGATTGAGCGTGGCTGCGCGGCGGAAATGCCGCGAGGCTTCATCGGTTCGCCCCAGGGCTGACGCGATCATGCCGGCGTGAAAGGCGAAAGCGGGTTCGGGCGTGTTCTGCGCGAGGGCCCGGAGCATGTTCTCCTCGGCTTCGACGTACCGGCCGTTGCGGTATAAAGCCCACGCCAGCGCATCGTAGGTATAGACATCGCGGCGGTAGTCCAGCTCCGCTGTTGCCAGCTCCAGGGCCCGTGTCAGGTTTCGATTCTGGTCGGCAAAGGCGAAGGCCAGGGCGCGGTTGGCCTTCTCGCCGCGAGCCCGGCCGAGGGCATCGATAAGCCCGAGCAGCTCACGCTGGTGCGCGGCGGCGGCGGTGCGGCCGGCCGAGGAATAGAGCGCCTCGAGCATGGACGCGTATTCGGGAAGCGGGACGATGGCCTGGGCGTGCTCCAGCGAGGCGATCGCTTCGTGAAGCCGGCCCGTTGCCGCCAGTGCGTTTGCGAGTCCGGCCAGCGCGCGGTGGTAATTCGGGAACATCAGCAGCGCGCGCCGGTAGCTTTCTTCGGCCTTCGCCACGTTGCCGGTCTTGAAGTACATGTGGCCCAGGTCGGTAAGGCACCAGGCGACATGTTCGCCGGCGAGGCCGCCCATGTCGACGGCTTTCTCCATGATCTCGATGGCGCCCTCGGCATCGCCCGTCACGAATCGATAGAACGCGACGCGGTTATAGCTGGCGAGGCTGTGCCGGAGGGAGACCATTTCCTGGTACGCGTCGGCGGCGTCGTCGTAGCCACCTCGCTCCATGAAGGCGTCCCCGAGGGTGCCCCAGTTGTCGGGGTCGCCGGGGCGCACGGCGGTCAGCTCGCGGGAATGCTGAATTACGCTGGTGAACTCGTGGCGGAACAGCTCGATTTCGATGCGCCGTTTTCGGGCCTCGTAGCTGGCGGGATCCTCGCGGAGCATTTGCTCGACCAGCTTCGAGGCTTTGTCGAGCCAGATGCCGTCGGCGGTTTCCCGCATCTTCTGCAGGTAAGCGCCGACGGTCTGGTTATCGACGGCGCCCGCGTGGAGCACCGCCGCTCCGAGGAGGAGACTCAAAAGGACAGATCGCACGGACAGTCCTCGGCTCTGATTGATTTCTCCCGTGCCACCCTGGCGCGCGCGGCGACGGCGAGCGCGCACGGGTTATGCGCACTGGCCCGCAAGGCAGAGCCGGTTGCCTGAAGGGCAGCCTCCGAGTTGCCCTCCAGCAGTTCCAGCCAGGCGCCGAAGGCGAGCAGCGTTGCGTGGGTTTCCGCCTCTGTTGCCGGCGTACGCGCGAGCGCGTCGCCGAGCATCTGAAGCGCGCCTTCGGGATCGTTGAACAGCATTCGCAGCCGCGCAACTCGAACCAGGCCACCGACATTGGGTTGGCGCATGCCCAGATCGATCATCCACTGCGCCTGCTTCTCGGCGTCGGCCAGATCGCCGAGGCCGATGTCGGCATCGACGATCAGCCCATAGACGGCGAGGTCGTCGGGCATTCTGTGGTTCAACTCGCGCGCCAGCTGCACGGCTTCACGATACCGGTGTTGTGAAAGCAGCGTGCGCGCGCGAGCTTTGCCAGTCTCGTAGTCATCGCCGGCCGGCGTCGCCGCGCGCAGCACGAGGCCGACAGCGGCGACGCCGAGCAATATCCTTACTGTGGACATGGGTTCCCGGCGCCCATGGTGCAACCCGGCTCGCCCGGATCGAGATGGCGGCGGTCGCGGCCGCTCGGGGCGTTGGCGAGATACGGGAAGGTGGTGCGGTAGGGCACGTCATTGACGTTTACGCCATCGCCGAGGCGATTGTTTGGTGCGACATTGAAGCTGGGATTGAAGACGCCGGCGACAGCACGCAGAGAGATATCGGTGACGTCGTCGTAGAGCCGGCGGCCGTTCGGATATCCGGCGGGATCCCCGCCAAGGAGGCCGAGGCGGCTGGCACTGGCGACCGGCGTTGGCGGTACGCCCGTATTGAGCCGCAGCATGTCGGCGACCGGGCCGGAGGTAGTGCCGGGCGCGGCAATTGGCGGAGCGAAGGTGACCAGCGGCAGCAGATCAGTGCGCGGAGGATCGGGAACCTTCACCGCGCCGCCGGTGGCCGCATTCAGCACCCGCGCCAGCAGCGGGTCGAGGAAGAACGACGCGAACTGGCTGTCGTTCGCCGGCTGATCCATACTGAATCGATCTTTCGAGCCGGTGCCGATGATCAGCTCGTTGATCAGCGGATTCCCCATGCGCTGCACCTGTTGCCATGCGCCCGAGCTTTCGGCGGGCAGTGGCGAGCGACGCACCGTCAGGCGAGGCCGGGAGGTCGTGGCCCACACGCCGATCGTGGCGTTCGTCGACGTTGCCGGTTCGATATTCCCGGTGCTGGTGAGCATGGTCACAGGAACATCGATGGCGATGGCGTTGACCGCATAACCGGAAACGAAGTCCGGCGCGAAGTTGGTGGGGCTGGCATCCTGCGTTGGCGTGAGGACGCCGCCTCCAACCATGGCGCGCAGGTTCAGGCTGTCGAATGCGCCGCCGAGATCGATCCAGAACGGGTCATCGACAGTGCCGGCGAAGACACGGACCCCTGGGGTGTCGCCGACGGTGTAGATCCCGGCGTTGAACAGATCGTTATAGTTCATCGTTCGCGGACCGGGGTTGGCCGGGACTGCAAAGAAGGTCTGGCCCTGGCCGATCTGCTTCGAAACGCCGTTGGTGACCATGGTGACCGTGTAGGTCTGGCGCTGTCCCAGACCGGGCGAGGAGAAGGACGTGATCTGCGGCGGGATGACGGGCTTGCCGACAGTGCTGTGGCCCTGACTGTCTTTGGGAGCGTTTGTGGGTGCGTTAATGCCGGAGCCCGCGCCGACATAGACCTGAAAAACGCCGGGCAGCGTCTGCTGCGTAGTGAAACGGAACTGGAAGGAGACTTCCGGCAGCGCGTCCTCGTCGTTATCGATATTGATGGTGTAAAGAATGTCGGGATCGAACGGGAACCAGTTCGGCCCGTTGGCGGGCTCCAGCAGCGGATCGACGCACAGGATCATGGTGACGTGGGGCGTGGAGTCCGCCGGGTCGTAGCTGCGGAATGCGAACACGTCGGTGATATCGGCCTTGTGGTCGAGCGCAGTGATGGGCGCCTCGCGGTGATTAGCGGCAAAGAGGTTGCCCGGCGCCGCGAGGGACACCGAGAGAATTACGCCGGCAACGGCAGTCTTTTTGGTAAAAAGCACAGTTCTCCCCCTGAAAGTCTTGATATTTTTAGTTGCGCCCGCGGCGCAGGCGCGAGAGCAGAACCAGAGCCGCCCCCGCGCCGGACAGGAAGCCGAGTTCGGCGGGCTCCGGGATGCTGTTCACGGTGACGGAAACGGCGCGGACCGACGCTGTGCCGGAGAGGCCCGGGTCCAGACCGATGTCGGTGAAGAAAGCAGCGGTCTTGGCCGGAGCGAATGCCGTTCCTTCCAGCAGGTCGGTGAGGGCGCTGGTGTCGGTCACGATCGCATTCACGTCCGAGGTGGAACACGTAAGGCCGGGGTCGAAGCTGCCGTTCGGGCACGCATCGTGAATCGCCGTGACGGAGCCATCGCCGGTAAAACTGGGCGCGATCAGTTGCACCTGCGAGCCGGCGAGCAGATTCGGCGCCGCGGTGGCGTGAAAGCCAATGTCTACATCCGAAAAGTGGCTCTCCGCAGGAAATGGACAGAGACCCCGTTTCACGCGGCTTTCCTGAACACCACAAATTCGGTCCGGGTGGCGGCCATGCGCTGCGCCTTGAGTAACAGGTAGCGCAGGTTGCGATA
>Ga0070739_10001378_pt1 | contig 37041 bp, 32 predicted proteins | sample Coa_R1_7_FD_66445 | JGI IMG/M metagenome (GOLD analysis project Ga0070739, IMG submission 66445) | Surface soil microbial communities from Centralia Pennsylvania, which are recovering from an underground coalmine fire - Coalmine... | ecosystem: Environmental > Terrestrial > Soil > Unclassified ...
ACGTACGCCGCAGCGGCGAACGCGACCGCTTCGACGCCGGCCGGCGCGAGATCGAGCAACGGTGCGAACGGGCCGAGCAGCGAGCCCGCCGTCTCACCGAAATACGAGAAGCCGACGACGAAGAAGACGAGCCCGGACGCGTATCCCAGCACCAGCCCAGTGCGCGGTGCGACGCTGCACCACGAGGCGAACAGCCCCGCGAACGCAACCGGCGCAAGCCACCACGCTCCGGCGGGCGGGAAGGCGAGATGCAGGGCGAACGCGCAAGCTAAGGCGACGACCGCTGAGCGAGCGGTCGCGAAGGAGAGAAGCGTGCGTCGGCTGGCGATGGCCGTGGTGGTCGCGGCGATGATGGTCCTATCGAGCTGCGGGAGACAAGTTACCGGATTGAACAGTCCGAACTCCGGGTTGGTTCAGCCGGGACAGATGCAGATCCAGTTCGAGACGGCGGCTCCCATCGACGTCCAGAACTTCAGCTATCTCATCGTGTTCAACACGACCGGGAACAACCAGCAGCCGTTCGCGCAAGGTCTGAACAGCAACTACAACAGCTGGACGTACTTTTTCGTGCTGGGCGGCGGGAGCTCTTCCACCTTCGGCGGGACGCAGTACACGAACGAGCCGGGGCTGTTCCAGATCTTCCAGAATCCCGCGACCGGCTCGCCGCAGCGCTACTCGATCCCGCTCGTCCCGAACCAGATCGTCTACGTCCCGCAGATCCCGGGCGGCTCGACGAACGGCTTCGAGATCACGTTCAACCGCTGCCTGCTCGACCAGCAGCCGCCGGTCGCCACGCCCGCGCCGAATCCCTCGCCCACGCCGAGCCCGACGCCCAGCGGCGGCGGCGTGACGTGCCCGCCCGGCGTGTACGGCGAAGGCAACGTGTGGAACATCAGCCTGTTCACGCTCGACAGCACCTCGTCGGTCGTCGACTCGCTCAGCTCGACGGGGCCGAACGACACCGACTATTCGTTTGCCGTCAACGCCGCGACGCTCAACGGCAGCAAGCCGTATCAGAAACCGGTCGGCGCGAGCGCGCCGCAGAACCTCGCCGCCGAGATCCTCGGCATCCAAGTCTTCAACAACCCGTGACCGCGGGAGCGGCCGCCGCGGCGCAGCGGCGGCCGGCGCGGGCTCGGCGCTCGTCCGCAGCTCCGGATGCGCTATTCGACGTCGCAGGGAGGGTGGCCGCAGGGGCAGGCCGCCTCGGACTCTTCGTCCACCGAGTCGCGGCTCTCGCAGATGTCGCTGCAGTACGACGCGCCTTCGAGCCCGCCGGTGACCATGCAGTTGCAGAGCGCGTGCTCGCACGGCTGCGTGTAGGTGCTCATCGGTCCCCTTTCGTGTGGCGCACGCGACGTCGTCCCGCGACGCTCACGGTGCGCCGGTCGTGAAGCTCGAGGACGAGAAGTTCTGCGGAATGATCGAGCTGAGCGAGGTCTGCCCGATCCCGAAATTCGCTTGCGCGGACGGGAACGCGAGCAGGTCGACCGTCGCCGATACCTGCTTCGTGTCCTCGTTGTACGCGATGCGTATCTCGTAGCAGTCGCCGATCACCTTGCGGTAGTAGATGTTCTTGTCCTCGATCCGCATGTGGTTCTTCCAGTCGACGTACGCGGCGATCTGGATGTCGCTCTGATACCCGAACGGCGTGGCGAGCTGCACGTTCGTGCGATCGAACCCGTATCCGGGACCCGGCGTGAAGCTTCCGCCGAGCAGCAGCGTCGAGCGCGGCGACGGGCGCATCGTCAGCTCGTAGCCGACCGCCTGCGCCTGGCGGTCGAAGAACGTCGTCGCGGTCAGCGAGAACGAGTAGATGTCGTCGTTGTAGAGCCGCAGCACGTCGTTCGCCTGCTTCGAGGCGTCGCCGAGCACGTCGAGGACTTTGAACGGCTCGGCGAGCGGGCCGTTCGCGTGCGTCTCGTCGTACGAGAGCGTGTTGAGGATGTGCCCCCAGATCGGCGTGGTGAGCGTGGCCTGCTGCGTGATGTTGGCCTTGAGGTCGCCGGTCCCGTAGGCGTCCTGCTGCACCGTGACCTGCGCCGAGAAGTCGCTGTCGAGGAAGTGCGCGAGCACCGGACCGAGCTGCAGCTGGACCTGTCCGCGCGAGGTGCGCAGCGGAACGGTCGGGTCTTCGTAGATGCCGAGCAGGTACTGCGCGGTGATCGGGACGAGCGTCTCGTGCGGAAAGAGCGGATTGTGCGGCCGGATCTCGAGCTCCGGCTCTTTCTGGATGTTGTAGCTGCTCGTGTTCGCGTCGTAGCGGTCGAACGTGAGGTCGTAGTCGTACGAGCTCGAGGAGTAGTGGGTCAGCGTCTGGATGTGGACGGTGTCCTGGTCGCCGAATCCCTGCGAGGAGCTCGTCGTGTACGAGAGCGTCAGGTCGTTGGTGAAGTTCGGCGAGAAGACGTGGTGGTCGGTGAACCCGTAGTCGTTCGTCGCCGACTGCGTGCCGCTCGTCTGACGCTGGAAGCTGTAGTTCTGGGTGTTTCCCTTCGGCGTCCCGTGATCGACGGCGGCGGTGATGTCGTACTGCGGCGGCAGGTTCACGAGCGGACCGTAGTCGCCGGTGTAGTTGATGCCGAACTGTCCGCGCGTGGTGCGCGAGAACGCTTCCTGATCGTTGAGCTGGAAGTTGCTGCTCTGGCTCCCGTCCTGCTTGTTCTTCTGCGTGAAGAAGTTGATGTCGGTCTGCCGCCGCCCGTCCTTGCGCCGGATCGTCCCGACGTAGCCGAGCCCGAGCCCGATCCGTGTGTACTCCTCGATGCGGTAGTACCCGTAATAGTAGTCGCTCGGCGAGAACCCGATCCGCGCCTTGATGTAGAAGCCTTCCACCGCGTCGTAGCCGATCAGCGGCAGGAAGCCGGGCTGGCGCCGCGAGCCGACCTGCTCGTTGCGCAGCGAGATCACCAGGATCGGCAGATACAGAATCGCGAGCGCGCCGAGATAGACGATGTTCGCGTGGCCGACGGCCTTGTCGCCGGGGTAGATGTCGAGGGTCTTCGACTCGATGTGGTAGCCGGCGCGCGGGTTCTCGCACGTCGTCATCGAGGCGTGGTCCACGTGCGTGACGCCGTTCTCGTCGGTGACGATCTGCGTTCCGGCGAAGTGGATCTTGCCGCGCTCGACGCCGTTCGTCGACTCGCCGCGCCCGTGGATCAGCGTCGCCTTCTGCGTCGTCGTGTCGAACCGCACCGCGTCCGCGTACAGCGTCGTGTCGCCTTCGCGGTTGCGCACGAAGGTGTGTCCCGTGATGTCGATGTAGCGCTGTCCGTCGTAGTGCGCGTGGTCGCCGCCGAGCACGCCGTCCGCATAGAAGATGTTGACGTGGCCGACGAGGTCGAACGGCTCGCCCGGCTTGTTGGTGCCCGTCAGCTTGTCGCCGAGCACGGCGTAGGTGTTCGGCGGGAGCTCCTGCGCGCCGGGCGGCGGCGAGGGCGACGGCGAGGCGGTCGGGTTCGCGGTCAGCGGCCCGGACGCGTAGGTCGGCTGCGGCTCGGGCGTGCTCGACGGCGGCGCCGTCTGCGTGAAGATGAACTGCGGGCCGGGGGAGCCGCTGGGGGTCGGAGTCGGCGTCATGAGCGGCGGCGGCGTCGCGGCGCCCGGCGGGGCGGTGGCCGGCGGCGGGATCAGCGTCTGCGGACCGTTCGGCGCGGTGGGCTTGCCGACGTACGGAGCGGGCGTCGGCGAGGCGGAGGACTCGGGCGCGGGCCCGGCGGGCTCCGGCGAGCCGGTGACCTGCGCGACCGGGACGGGAGTCGGCTCCGGCTGCTGCGCCGAGCACCCGTGCTGCAGCAGGTCGTTGGCGCGCGCGGCGTCGTCGGCCGCGGCGTAGGCCGTCGCGGGCGGGATCGTGAGCAATGACAGCGCGAGCGCGACCAGTGCCGCGCTCGCGCGATGGAGCATCCCGCTCACCGGTCCTCGAGCCAGATGAGCCACGCGCCGGCGAGCGCCATCACGATGTTCGGCAGCCACGCGGCGAGGTACGGATTCAACGCGCCGTTCTTCCCGAACGCCCCGGCGACGGCGACGATCGCGTAGTAGATGAACATCACGACGATCGAGAGCACGATCCCGAGCGTGCGGCCGCGCTTCCCGAAGCGCACCGCGAGCGGTACGGCGACGATCACGGCGATGAACGAGGCGAACGGGAAGGCGTACTTCGTTCCCAGCGTCATCTCACGTCCGGCGAGATCGGCTCCGCCCTGTCCCGTCTCCTTGCGGAACTTGATGTCCTGGGCGAGCCGCTTCGTGTTCATCGTATACGTATCGTTGAACGAACTGCTCAGAAAGTTCTGGCCGTTGTCGCCCATCGGCAGCGAGAGGCGGATCTCGTTCGCGCTCACGTCGACCGCGCCGATCTCGCCGTTCGCCCGGATCTGGGTGCGTATCGCGTGGTCGAGCACGATCTCGGTGCCTTCGATGCGCCCGGTGTTCGCCGTGAGGATCTCGTGATACGGCGAGCTGGGATCGGGCTGATAGATCTGCACGTTGCGCATCGTCTTGCCGTCGGAGCTGACGGAACCGATCAGGAAGACGTTCTTCGTCACCGGGTCTTCGCGGAAGATGTCGGGCTCGACCGGGAGCGTCTGCGAGCGGTACAGGATCTGGTAGAAGCTGCGGGTGGAGAGGTCGGTCGCGACGGGGACGACGTGCTCGTTGATCGCGAACGCGGCGCCGGCGACCGCGGCGCCGATGAGCAGCGGGCCGGCGATGATCCGCTTGAACGCGATCCCGGACGTGCGCAGCGCGGCGATCTCGTTGTCCGCGGCGAGCCGCCCGAAGCCGATCAGCATCCCGAACAGGCACGCGAACGGGAAGGCCATCGGCGTCGCCTGCGGGATCCGGAAGAGCAGGAAGCGCAGCACGAGGAAGACCGGCGCGCCTTTGTTGACGATGTAGTCGGCCGCGAGCACGAAGATGTTCGCGAACCAGAACAGGAAGAACGCCGCGAGCGCGAAGCCGAACGGCCCGGTGACCTCGCGCAGCACGTAGACGTCGAGGATGCGGAGCCCGGGGATCCGCGGCGGCGCGGCGCGGGCGAGCGGCGGAGCGACGCCGGGGACGGCGGCCACGCGGTTAACGGAGGCCGGCGATCACGCGGTCGACGTACGCGCGCGTTTCGGGAAACGGCGGGATCCCGTGCGCGGCGTCGACCGCGCCGGGGCCCGCGTTGTACGCCGCGACCGCGAGACGGACGTTCCCGCGATACCGCTTCAGCAGGTCGTGCAGGTAGCGCGTCCCGCCTTCGACGTTCTCGTACGGATCGAACGGATTGGCGACCCCGTACTCGGCGGCCGTCCCCGGCATCAGCTGCATGAGCCCCTGTGCTCCGACGCGCGAGACGGCGCTCGGATCGCCGTTCGACTCCGCGTCGATTACCGAGAGAACGAGCTTCGGATTGACGGCGTTCTCAGCCGCCGCGCCTTTGGCGAGCGACTGGAGCTGAGCGGGCGGGATGAAATGAGGACCGCCGGGGACCAGCCCGCCTGCGCTGCAAGCGGAAAGTCCGGCGAGCGCAAGGAGCGCAAACGTCCGGAGGGCGGGGAGGGACACGTCTCGCCCCCGATTCGCCGGACCGCCCGACGCGCCTTGCCGCCGAACCGAATCTCAACGGAGCGAAGACGCAAGCTGAACCGATCAGCCGCCCTCGTCCCCGATTCCGGGAAGCGCGGCGACGCACAGCTTGAGCGTGCCGCCCGCCGCCTCGACGACGCCGCGCCAGAACCGGCAGAGCCCGGCGATCTGCGCGTCGTTGGTCTGCATGCCCGCGACCCCCGGGGTGAGGCCGGCGATGACGACGTCGGCGTGGGCGAGACCCGGGAGCGCGCCGCTCGCGCGCAGCGAGCGCACGACGGCGGCCGTCGAGGCCGCCGGGTCGCGCCGGTAGGCGAACAGGTTCAACGCGCGAGTCTGCTGCCAGCCGTTGAAGATCGCGACGACCACGCGCCGCTCGCCGGCCGGCTCGAGCGCGAGGCTCTGACCGGCCGCGCTCAGCGCGCCCAGCGGGTCGGAGCCGCCGGTCGTCTTCGCGATCCCGGGGAGGCGGTCGACCGCAGCGGCCTCGCGGACCGCGAACCCGCGGCCCTCGGAGCGGTAGCGGAGCGGGTTCACCTCGTTCTGCCCCGTCGGTGCGGGGACCGTGCCGGTGAAGACCGGCAGGTCGGTCATCGAGTCGGCGGTCACCGGCCGGAGGGTGAACGTCGCGCCGGGGCCGGCGCAGCCGCCGACCGCGGTCGCCATCGCGCGGTACACCGGCCAGCGGTTCGCCGGGATCGTCGCGCCCGCGGCGACGAGCAGTTCGACGTCGGCGCCCGAGCCGAGCTCGCCGGCGAGCCAGGCGCTCGGACACGTGCGCCCGCTCGCGTCCGTGCTCGCCGTCGCCGCCGACGCTTTCGTGCCGGTATCGCACCCGGCGAGCGCGCCGCACGCCAGCGCGGCGAGCGCGACGGCGAGCGCCGGTGCGCGGAGCGAGGGCCGGTCCGCTACGGCCGACCCGATCACCGCGGCGTCAGCCTCGCGTCCCGCCGGCCGCGCCGTTCGCGGCGCCGGCGCCGTAGATCGTCTCACCGACCGTCGGGATCGTCGTCTCGTCGTCGGCGACGGCCAGCCGCACCGCGCGATCGGAGATCTCGACCTCGCGCCGCGTCGCGTCGAGATGCCGCTGCGCCGCGCGCAGCCGGCGGTGCAGTCCGCCGAGCCGGTGCCGCAGCGCGAGCGTCTCGAACGACTCGCGATAGTAGCCCGAGGTGAACGCGAGGACGATTCCGGTGAAGGCCAGCATCGTGAGCGCCGCCGCCTGGATGGTCGGGCTGTTCGGGATCTGCGCTCCGTCGGTCGAGGCCGTCGCGTAGGTGTAGCGCAGCAGGTAGCCGACGGTGAGGAAGCCGATCGCCGCGATCGCGGCGAGGCCGAGGAAGATCGCGTCGAAGCCCGCCTGCGGCTGCGGGCGCCGCTGCCGGCGCACGAGCTCCCCGAGCAGCAGCCCGAGCAGGAAGCCCGTCGCGGCGAACGCCGCCGTGAGCGCGATCAGCTCGGTGCGCGAGGCGAAGAAGAAGACGAGGCTCATCATGCGCGCGGGATACCATTCGAGCACGATCGCGACGATCGCCAGCCCGGCGATGATCTCGATCGGCCAGCCGCGCTCGTACGGCGGCACGGCGTCGAGTCGGCGCTGCGCCGCGCGGATGTCGGCCTCCGCCGACGTGCACGACGTCTCGCATTCGGCGTGGCGCGAGCGCGCGCGATGCAACTGTTCGAGCACCGCGGCGCGATCCGCGGTGCGGTGGATACGCTGCTGAAAACCGGGCGAGGCCATTGTTCCGCCCACCTCCACGAGACTCTACCGCGCGCGTCGCCGAACTGTTGCGGCGCGCGGAGGCCGGAACGTACGGCGGCGCCGGCACGAAGTCTTTCCGCACGCGGCGCGCCCGACGCATGCCGGCCCACGACGCGCGCGCGCTCGAGACTGCGCAGACGTTCGAACGTGCGTTCGGCTCCGCAGCATGCGCTCTTCACGGAAAAAAGGCGCGCTTGGCGGTTGTTCCGGGAGTGCGGGTGGCGTATAGTGGAGCGAAGTGGAGCGGGTTGGAGCCTGAGTGGAGGTCCGTATGTCGGATCGGCCGCTCTTCACCGGTTCAGCCGAGCATAGCCTTGACGACAAGGGTCGTCTCGTCGTGCCCGCGCGGTTCCGCGAGCGGCTCGGCGCCGGCTTCTTCCTGACGATCGGCGATCCGGATCCCTGTCTCGCGCTGTATCCGGCGCCCGCGTGGGCCGACATCTGCGCGCGGCTCGAGGCGGCGCCGACGAAGGACGCGCCGTTCCGCGCCTACGTCCGCCGGCTGTTCGCGCACACCGAAGAGCTGAGCACCGACAGCCAGGGGCGGCTCGTCATCCCGCCGGCGCTCCGGCAGTACGCGGGGATCGAAAAGGACGTCGTCTCGATCGGCTCGCTCAAGCGGGTCGAGCTCTGGTCGAAGCAGCGCTATGCGGCGCACGCGCTGAGCCACGGCGAGCTGCCCGACTACGCCTCGGAGCTCGGCCTCTTCTAAATGGCGCTGCTCGCGATGCGGCCCACCGGCGATTCCGCCTTCTCACGAGATTCCGGCGCCGCGGCGCCCGGGACGCCGGACGCCGTCCGCCCGCCCGCGCCGCACGTCCCCGTGCTCGCGCGCGACGCGCTCGACGCGCTCGCGATCCGGCCCGACGGGCTCTACGTCGACGCCACCTTCGGCGCGGGCGGACACGCGCGGCTGATCCTCGAGCGGCTCGGGCCGGCGGGGCGGCTCGTCGCCTTCGACGCCGACCCCTCCGCCGCGTCGCGCGCGCTCGACGACCCGCGCTTCACGCTCGTGCACGCCAACTTCCGCGAGCTGGCCGCGCGGCTCGACGCGCTGCGGATCGCGCAGGTCGACGGCGTCCTGTTCGATCTCGGCGTCAGCTCGATGCAGCTCGACGAGGGCGAGCGGGGCTTCTCGTTCCGCGCCGGCGCGCCGCTCGACATGCGGATGGACCCGACGCGCGGCGAGAGCGCCGCCGAGTTCCTCGCCTCGCGCGACGAGCGCGAGATCGCCGACGTCATCTACCGCTACGGCGAGGAGCGCCGCTCGCGCCGCATCGCCCGCGCGATCGTCGCGCTGCGCGAGGCGGGGACGCCGGTTCGCGACACGCTGGATCTCGCCGGCGTCGTCGCACGCGCGGTGCGCGCGCCGGGCCACCAGCGGATCCACCCCGCGACGCGCACGTTCCAGGCGCTGCGGATCGCGGTCAACGACGAGCTCGGCGCGCTGCGCGACGGGCTCGACGGCGCGCTCGCGCGCACCGCACCCCACGGACGGATCGCCGTCATCAGCTTCCATTCGCTCGAGGACCGCATCGTGAAGCAGACCTTCCGCGAGGACGCACGGATTCGCGTTCTGACGCGCAAGCCGATCGTCGCCGGCGACGACGAGGTCGCGGCGAATCCGCGGGCGCGCAGCGCGAAGCTGCGCGTCGCGGAGCGCGTCGCGCCGGAGGATGCGGCGTGATCGCGGCGCAGCGGGCACCGCTTCCGCCTCCCCGTCAGATCGAGCGCGCGCGCACGGCGACGCGGCGCCGTTCGCGCCGCGCGCGCCGGCGGCTGCACGCGCCGGTCCAGGCCGTCTTCGCGCTGACGCTCGCGGCGTTCGTCCCGCTGATCGCATACGTCTGGCTGACCGCCAACGTCACGTCGCTGACGTACGCGCTCGCGCGGGCCGACCGCGAGAAGGTCGCGCTGCTCGAGGACTCGCAGCGCGCCGAGGACCGCATCGCCCGCCTCACCTCGCCCGACCGGCTGGCCGCGCTCGCGGCCGCGATGCGCATGCACGACGCGAACGTCTACGCCGTGGTCACCGTGCCGGTCGCCAAGCCGAAGCCGCCGCCGACGGGGATCGCGTTCTTCGCCACGTGGTTCGGATCCGAGCGGTAGCGCCCGCGTTGCTTCCCCGGGGGTCCGAGACGTAATGGCGGCGCGGGCGTTCGCGCGCGTCGCGCCGGTGCGCGCGAAGGTGTCGCTGGCCTTCGTCGTCGCGCTCGCGGCGCTGCTGGCGGCGCGGCTGGCGGTCATCCAGGTGCACGACGGGCCGTCGCTCGCGCGGAAAGCGCTGGCGCAGCACGACGAGACGGTCGAGACGTTCGCGAAGCGCGGCTCGATCCTCGACCGCGACGGCGGCGTGCTCGTCCGTTCGCTGCCGTCCGAGTCGATCTACGCGGATCCGACCGAGGTCGGCGACCCGCACGCCGCCGCGCTGAAGCTCGCGCCGGTCCTCCACAAGCCGGCCCGCGACATCGAGCTCGCGCTGCGTGACCAGACGCATTTCCGCTGGCTCGCGCGCAAGGTCTCGCACGAGGTCGCGGAGAGCGTTCGCGCGCTCGGGATCGGCGGGATCGCGACGACCGCCGAAGAGACCGGCCTGCGCTTCGTCGCCTCGGGCCGGCTCGCGTCGACCGTCATCGGCTTCACCGGAACCGACGAGAACGGGCTCGACGGCCTCGAGTACTCCTTCGACAAGCTCCTGAGAGGCACGCCGGGCAGAACGCGCGTCGAGGCCGACAACCTCGGTCATCCGATCCCGTTCGGCCAGACGCAGCTCGTCGAGCGCGCCGTGCCCGGCAAGACGATCGTCACGACGATCGATCCGTATCTGCAGTTCGAGGCGGAGCGGCTGCTGCGCGCCGACGTGAAGAAATGGCACGCCCGCAGCGGGACCGCGCTGGTGATGGACCCGAACAGCGGCGAGCTTCTCGCGGTCGCGAACGTGCCGGACTTCGATCCCGCGCACTTCTCGTCGTACACGCCGAACGAGTGGCGCGACCGCGCGATCGAGGACGCCTACGAGCCCGGCTCGACGTTCAAGCTGATCACCGCGGCGGCCGCACTCGAGAGCGGAAAGTTCGGCCCGGACGCGCGCTTCCCGGCGCGCGACGCGCTCGAGGTCGGCGGCAACGTGATCCACAACGCCGAGGACGGGATGATGGCGGCCGGACTCGGCGGCACCGAATCGATCGAAGACATCATCGCGTACTCGCACAACGTCGGCGCCGCCGAGATGGGGATCGCGACCGGAGCGCGCGCGGTCTACAAGGAGATCCGCGCGTTCGGATTCGGCGACCCGACCGACGTCGAGCTGCCCGGCGAGAATCCGGGGATCGTCGTTCCGCCCGATCGGTGGAGCGGCTCGTCGCTCGCGACGATCTCGTTCGGCCACGGAATCTCGACCACGCCGATCGCGCTCGCCCGCGCGTACAGCGCGATCGCGAACGGCGGGCTGCTGCTGCGCCCGCGGATCGTCGATGCGATCGAGGACGGCAGCGGCAAGCTCGTCTACCGCTACGGACCCGAGATCGAGCGGCGCGTCATCTCGGAGCGGACGGCCGCGGTGCTGCGCCGCTACCTGCGGGCGGTCGTCGTGCGCGGAACCGGACGCGACAGCGCGAAGATCGCCGGCTACACGACGGCGGGAAAGACCGGCACCGCGCAGGTCGTGGAGAACGGGCGGTATCTCCCCGGCGCGTACGTCGCCTCGTTCATCGGAATGATCCCCGCCGAGCACGCGCGCTACGTGATCCTGGTGAAGGTCGAGCGGCCGCAGGGCTCGATCTACGGTTCCGAGGTCGCGGCGCCCGTCTTCGCGGCGCTCGCGCGGGACGCGATGCTCCACGCCGGCGTCATGCCGGCGCTCGCGCCGGCGCGCTTGGTCCGCCACGCGCCCGGGTCGAAAGCCGGCCGGTGATGCGCGAGACGTCCCGGCTGCTCGCCGCCCTGACCGGCGCGCGCGTGCTCGGCTCGCTTCCGCCCGCGGTGGACGCGATCGCGAGCGACTCGCGAGCGGTCGTCCCCGGTACGCTGTTCGTCGCGATGCGCGGCGAGCGCACCGACGGCCACGCCTACGTGGCCGACGCCGTCGCGCGCGGCGCCGCCGCGATCGTCGTCGAACGCGGCGAGCCGGCGGACGTCCCGCAGATCGTCGTGCCGGACACCCGCATCGCCGCGGCCGCGCTCGCCGACGCCTTCTACGACGCGCCCTCGGCCTCGCTCGCCGTCGTGGGGATCACCGGGACGAACGGCAAGACGACGACGACGCACCTGCTGCGCGACGTGCTGGAAGAAGCCGGGATCCGCTGCGGCGTGATCGGGACGCTGGGCGGCGCGCTCGGCGAGCGCCGCTGGCCGCTCTCGAACACGACGCCGCTCGCGCTGGAGCTGCAGGCGCTGCTGGCGGAACAGCGCGACGCCGGAGCGCGCGCGGTCGCGATGGAGGTCAGCTCGCACGCGCTCGCCCTGCGCCGCGTCGACCGCGTCCGCTTCCGCGCCGCCGCGCTGACGAACATCACCCGCGATCACCTCGACTTTCACGGGACGCTGGAACGGTACGTCGCCGCGAAGCGCACGCTCTTCGACCTCGCGCCGGTCGCGGTGCTCAACGCGGACGACCGCTACGGCGCCGCCTTCGCACGCGAGCTGCCGAACGTGGTCACGTACGCGATCGACGAAGCGGCCGACGTGCGCGCGACGCGCGTCGCGCTCGAAGGCGACGGCTCGACATTCTTCGTCGACGGCAGCGAGGTGACGATCGCGCTGCCGGGACGGTTCAACGTGCGCAACGCGCTGGCCGCGTTCGCGCTCGGGCGGGTGCTCGGGATCGCCGACGCCGTCATCGTTCGCGGCCTCGCGCGCACGCGCTCGGTTCCGGGGCGGATGGAGCGGATCGGCGCGTTCGGGATCGACGCCATCGTCGACTACGCGCACACGCCCGACGCGCTCGAGAACGTGCTGCGCGCGGCGCGCGAGGCGACGAAGCGCGAGCTGATCGTCGTCTTCGGATGCGGCGGCGACCGCGATCCGGGGAAGCGCGCGCAGATGGGCGCGATCGCCGCGCGGCTTGCCGACCAGGTCATCGTCACCTCCGACAACCCGCGCAGCGAGGACCCGATGGCGATCGCGCGCACCGTCGCCGACGGCTATCCCCACACGACGATCGTCCTCGACCGGCGCAGCGCGATCCGCAGCGCGATCGAGGCCGCGCAGCCGGGCGACACGATCGTGGTGGCCGGCAAGGGGCACGAGACGTACCAGATCGTCGGCAGCGAGACGCGGCCGTTCGACGACCGCGACGAGGTGCGGCTCGCCTTCTCGAAGCGCGCGGAGACGCTGCGCGCGTGAGATTTCCCACCGCCGCCGCGACGGAGGCCCTGCGCGCACGGTGCGTCGCGGACGGCGCGCTGCCCGCCTCGTTCGAGGTCGCGACCGATACGCGCGCGCTTCCGCGCGACGCGGCGTTCCTCGCGCTGCGGGGCGAGCGCTTCGACGGCCACCACTACGTCGCCGAGGCGTTCGCCCGCGGCGCCGCGTGCGCGATCGTCGCCGACGAGGCGGCCGTCCCGCCCGGCCGCCCGGCGCTCGTCGTCGCCGACACGCAGCAGGCCTATCTCGACCTCGGCGCGCTCGCCCGCGCGCGCGTGCGCGGCACGGTCGTCGGGATCAGCGGCAGCACCGGGAAGACGACGACGAAGCAGTTTCTGCTCTCGCTGCTCCGCGCCGCGGGGATCGACGCGACCGCGACGCCGGAGAACGAGAACAACGAGATCGGCGTCGCCAAGTTCCTCTGCGGGCTCGACGAAGGCGAGTCGCGCGTCGCGATCGTCGAGATGGGTGCGCGGAAGTATCGCGACCTCGACGTGCTGGTCGCCGCGGCGCGTCCCGACGTCGGGCTGCTCACGAACATCGGCGAGGCGCATCTCGAGATCATGGGCTCGCGCGAGCGGATCGCCGAGACGAAGTGGGCGCTGCCGTCCGGCGCGCGGCGCGGGGTGCTGAACCTCGCCGACGAGGCGTCGCGCGCACGCGCCGCGACGCTCGCCGCCGCGCCGATCTGGTTCGGAATCGACGAAGAGCGGCCGCCGCGCGGGGAGCGCGCGGTCGTGATCGAGTCCGACGCGCTCTGGTGCATCGCCGAGGACGGCGCCACCGTGACGCACCGGATCCGCATCGCGTTCCCGGGCGACCACAATCGCCGGAACCTGGCCGGCGCCTTCGCCGCCGGGCTGCTGTGCGGCGCCTCGGACGCGGCGATGGCCGGCGCGATCAACTCGCTCAGCCTCCCGCACGGGCGGTACGAGGTCGTCGAGCTCGCCGACGGCGTGCGCGTCGTCTTCGACGCCTACAACGCCTCGCTCTCGGGCGTGCTCGCGACGCTGGGGACCTTCGGGCGCGAGCCGGCGCGGCGGCGCATCGCGGTCCTCGGCAGCATGGCGGAGCTGGGCGACGGCGCGCCGGCGATGCACGAGAAGGTCGGCGAGCTGGCGGCCCGGCTCGACGTCGTGCTCGCCGGCGGGCGCTACGCCGAGGACACGGCGCGCGGCGTCGAGCGGCACGGCGGCACGGTGGTCCGCTACGCGACGAACGCCGACGCGGTCGCGTGGCTGCGCGGCAACGTGCGCGCCGGCGACGCGATCCTGCTCAAGGGATCGCGGATGTACAAGATGGAGGAGATCGCCGAGGCGCTGGGCGCCGAGGTCTTCGCGTGATCCCGGTCGCGCTGCGCGAAGCGGGGATCCCGGACGGGCTCGTCGCGATCCCGGTGCGCACGCGGCTGATCGCGCCCGGCGACGATCTGGCCGCGCTCGTCGGCGACGCGGTGCGCGGCATCGCGCGGCCCGGCGACGTCGTCGTCATCGCGGAGACGGCGGTCGCGATCGCGCAGTCGCGCTTCGTCGCGGCCGAGATGATCCGTCCGTCCCGGCTCGCCCTCGCGCTCTCGCGGCGCGCCGGCGCGCTCGCGACGGTGAGCCAGCCGGAGTCGCTGCAGCTGGTGATCGACCAGGTCGGCGCGCCCAAGGTCGTGTGGGCCGCGCTCGCGCACCTCGCCGGCCGGCTGCGCGGAAAGTCCGGCGTGTTCTACGAGATCCTGGGCGAAGCGATCGCCACGATCGACGGCTACACGGGGACGCTGCCGCCGTACGAACGGGCGATCGTGCTCGGACCGGCGGAGCCGGACCGCGTCTGCGCCGAGCTCGCGGCCGCACTCGGCGTGCACGTCGCGATCGTCGACGCGAACGATCTTCGCCGGGCGAAGACGCTCGGCGCGTCGGCGGAGGTCGACCGCGACGCGATCGAGCGTGCGCTGGCCGGCAACCCGCACGGCAACGGCGACGAGCAGACGCCGCTCGTCGTCCTCGCCTGGCGCGGCGGCGGGCCGAACCCGCTGGTGCGCGCGTGATCGAGCACACGACGATCGTCATCCCCTGGTGGACGCGCTTTCAGTGGTACTTCCCGGGACGGAGCGGCGCGCTGCTCGTCCCGCTGCTGCTGATCGGCGGCGTCACGTTCGTGCTCGCCGCGCTGCTCGCGCCGCGGCTCATCGCGACGCTGCAGCGCGCGTCGGCGCGCCAGATCGCCTACGAGGACGCGCCGCGGACCCACCAGACGAAAACCGGGACGCCGACGATGGGCGGCGTGCTGTTCGCGCTCGCCCCGCTGGTCGCGCTGTTCTTCGTCCCGTTTCGCGCGACGCTCGCGCTCGCGGTCCTGATCTTCGCCTGCATGGCGATCGGCGCGGTCGACGACGTCGCGAAGATCCGCGGCGCGAAGAACCGCGGGCTGCGCGCACGCTCGAAGTTCGGGCTCACGGTGCTCGCGGCGATCGTCTTCCTGCTCGTCGCCGGGCCGCAGCCGTACGCGCTGCTCGGCGTCGGCGCGGTGCCGGCGTGGCTGTGGTACGTGCTCTCGATCTGCGTCGTGCTCGCGACGACGCACGCGGTGAACCTCACCGACGGGCTCGACGGCCTGGCGGGCGGGACCGCCGTGCCGCCGCTCCTCGTCCTCGCGTACGTCGGCTGGGTCGTCGAAGCGACGCGCGGGCTCGAAGGCTACGCGGCCGTCGCGATCGCGTGCGCGACGCTGGGCGCGGTCGGTGCGTTCCTGCTCTACAACCGCCATCCGGCGCGCGTGTTCATGGGCGACACGGGCTCGCTCGCGTTGGGCGCCGCGCTGGCGGGCGTCGCAATCGTGACGAACGCACATTTGCTGCTGCTTCTCATCGGCGGCGTGTTCGCGGCCGAAACCCTGAGTGTCATCATTCAAGTTGCGTCGTACAAGACGACCCGCCGCAGGGTGTTCCGGATGAGTCCGCTCCACCACCATTTCGAGCTCGGCGGCTTGCCGGAGACCGCGGTCACGGTGCGCTTCTGGATCGCTTCCCTCGCGCTCTCGCTCCTCGGCTTCGCCTTGATCGCTCGTACAGCATGACGCCTTCCTCACGCGGTCACTTCGATCGCAACGAACACGTCCTCGTCATCGGGCTCGGCCGCAGCGGCCGCGCGAGCGTCGACGTGCTGCGCACGCGCGTCGGCGCGGTGTACGCCACCGACGAAGCGCCGCCCGCGAAGCTCGCCGACGCGCTCGCCGAGCTCGCGGCCGCGAACGTCGCGTTCGTGCCGCCGGACGCGCTCGGCGACGTGCTGCCGTCGATCACGACCGCGGTGCTCTCGCCCGGGATCCCGATGAACGGCGCGCTCGTCCGCCGCGTCCAGGCCGCGAACATCCCCGTGCTCAGCGAGGTCGAGGTCGCCTACCGCATCTGCCGCGCGCCGATCGTCGCGGTGACGGGGACGAAAGGGAAGACGACGACGACCGCGCTCACCGGCGCGCTGTTCCGCGCCGCCGGCCGCACCGTGCACGTCGGCGGGAACATCGGGAACGCGCTGATCCGCGAGACCGCCGCGGCGGCGCCCGAGGACTGGGTCGTCGCCGAGGTGAGCTCGTTCCAGCTCGAGGCGATCCGGTCGTTCAAGCCGCGCGTCAGCCTCATCCTCAACGTCACGCCGGATCACCTCGACCGCTACTTCTCGATGGAGGAGTACGCCGAAGCGAAGTTCCGGATCTTCGCGAACCAGGGCCCCGGCGACACGTTCGTCGGGAACCTCGACGATCCGATCGTCGCCTCGGCGCCGGGCGAGGACGGGAACCGCATCAAGGCGCGCGCGCTGTGGTTCTCCGGCGAGCCGCGCCGTCAGTCGACGCTCTACCTGCGCAACGGCGAAACGATCGTGTACGCGCCGCCGACCGGCGATCCGCGGCCCGTCGACGTGCTGCGCACCGGCGACATCCCGCTGCTCGGCCGGCACAACGTGGAGAACGTCATGGGCGCGGTGTTGATCGCGCTCGCCGCCGGGCTCCCGCTCGACGCGATCCGCGAAGGCGTCCGCGGCTTCAAGCCGCTCGGCCATCGGCTGGAGCCGGTCGGCGAGATCGACGGCGTGCTCTACGTCGACGACTCGAAGGCGACGAATCCCGGCTCGGTGATCGCCGCGATGCGCTCGTTCGAGCGGCCGATCGTGCTGATCGCGGGCGGCAAGGCGAAGGGCACCGACTTCGCGGAGATGGGGAAGGTCGTCTCCTCGCGCGCGAAAGCGGTGGTGCTGATCGGCGAGGACGCCGGCGAGATCGCGGCCGTCGTCAAGCGCGCCGCGGTGGAGCGCGCCGGATCGATGGACGAGGCGGTCGCCAAAGCGCGCGCGCTCGCCGCACCGGGCGACGTCGTGCTGCTCTCGCCGGGCTGCGCGTCGTTCGACATGTTCCGCTCCGCCGAGCACCGCGGCGAGACGTTCGCGGACGCCGTGCGGGCGCTCGAGAGCCGGATGGCCGGTGCACGCTAGGCCCGCCGCGCCGCGCGCGCTGCCGGACCGGCGGGCTCGCCCGCTCCCGAACCGCCCGCCGGGCGCGCTTGCGAACCGGCTGCCGCGCGAGCGCGGCTGGGACGAGGGCCGCCCGCGCATCGCGCTGCGCCCGCCCGACGCGCTGCTGGTCGGCAGCGTCGCGTTCTTGGTGATGCTCGGGCTGGTGATGGTCTACAGCGCCTCGAGCGCGATCGGCTATCAGTACTATCACGACACGGCCCACTATCTGAAGCACCAGCTCGCGTATCTCGTCGTCGGGCTCGGCTTCGCGTATGCGGCGTATCGCATCGACTACCGCAAGCTGCGCGCGCTGGCGCCGGCGCTGGTGGTCATCACCTCGGCGCTGCTGGTGCTGACGCTGATCCCGCACGTCGGGTTCGCGACCGGCGGCGCGCGCCGGTGGCTCGGTTTTCGCGCGCTCTCGTTCCAGCCGTCCGAGCTTGCGAAGCTCGCCGTCGTGCTGTTCCTCGCGGCGCGGCTCACGCAGCTCGGCGAGAAGGTGCGCTCGCTCTCGAAGGGCGTCATCCCGGCGCTCCTGGTCACCGCGATGCTCGCCGTGCCGATCCTGATCGAGCCTGACATGGGCACGGCCTCGCTGCTCGTCTTCACCGCGTTCGCGATGCTGTTCGCGGCCGGCGCGCGGATCGAGCACCTCATCATGAGCGCGCTCGCCGTGCTGCCTCCGGCGGCGCTCGAGGTGGGCGCGTCGGCGTACAAGCGCGCACGCATCTTCGCGTTCATCAACCCGTGGAAGGACGCGCAGAATACCGGCTTTCACATCGTCCAGTCGCTGCTCGCGCTCGGCAGCGGCGGGATCTTCGGCGTTGGCCTGGGCCAGTCGCGGCAGAAGTACTTCTATCTCCCTGAGGCGCACACCGACTTCATCTTCGCGGTGCTGGGCGAGGAGCTCGGGCTCCTCGGCTGCATCGCGGTGATCGCGCTGTTCGTGCTGTTCGCGGTCCGCGCGATCCAGCTCTCGCTGCAGGCGCCGGACCGCTTCGGGATGCTGCTCGCGCTCGGCTGCACGTTCACGATCGTGATCCAGGCCTTCGTCAACGTCGGGGTCGTCACGTCGTCGTGGCCGGTCACCGGCGTACCGCTCCCGTTCATCTCGTTCGGCGGCACGTCGCTCATCGTCTCGCTGATCGCCGTCGCCCTCATCGCGAACGTCGGCCGCTACCGCGCGATCTCCTGAGCGCCGGCCGCGGCCGGCGGCGCGACGGAGACGCGCGCCGACGGACACGCGGCCGACAGCAGCGTCTGCAGGCGCGGGAGATCGGCCTCGGCGCCGGGCGGGATGAGGACCGCTTGCACGATCGTCGCCGGCGGCGCGGCACCGGGCGCGACCTCGACGAAGCGCAACGCGATGCTGCGCGGCTCGCGCTCGTCCAGCGACGCGTCGACGAGATACTTTCCGGCGTTGCGCCATTCGCTGAACACGCCGTCGGCGAAGACGCCGGCCTCGCCGAAGCACGACTCCGGCGGAGCGTCGAGGAGCAGCGCGCGCAAACGGCGCGGCGCGCCCCTCGCGTAGCGCTCCGAGAGCGCGACCGCCGCGGCCGTCAGGAAGAACAGTCCGAGCAGATACGCCGTCTTCCAAACCCATCCGCCGGGGTCCAGAAACCACACGCCGAGCACGACGCCTCCGGCCGGAAGGAGCAGCCGCTTCCAATCGCGCCGCCAGACCCAGAGCGGCGGCGCGGCGATCAGACGTGCCGTCTCGGCGTCGGTCCACGCACGCCATTGCTCGGGCGTGTAACGCCACCGGATCCACGGCGCGGACTCGACGGTCGTCAGTGCGCGATCCATCCCGCGCGCGGCCGCGTACCCTGCGACGAGCATCGCGCTCCCGGCCATCGCGGCGAGCACGCCCAGCACGCCCGGCATCACCTTCAAATCCCCGGGGAGCACGAGCGCGAGCGCGCCGAGCGCGACGAGCGTCACGACGAACGCCCCGGCCCAGCGCCCCAACTTGGCGCGATGCACGTGCACCGGCCGCACCGCCGGAGGCGTACGAGGCAGAGGCGGTGACGAGACCGTGACGGTCACCCAGATCAAGACCCACGTCCCGACGGTCACGGCGCCGAGCGTCGTCCCGAGCGCGACGGCCGTCGAGGCGCGGGCGGTGAGCTCCGCCGCCGCGACGATTCCGGCGAGCACGGCCGCCGTCGCGAGCCCGACGAGGGCGACGAAGAGCATCGTGCTGCGCGTCGAGTACAGCGGGTTGCTGCGCCACGCCGCCCACCCGCCGGCGACGCTGAGCACCGCGAACACCGTGAGGTACACGGACGCGCTCTAGTAGTCGACTCCGCGCAGCAGGCTCTGGGTGGGCACCTTCTGATAGTTCGGATTGTTCTGCACGAGCGTGTCGGCGAAGCCGCTGCCCACCGTGCTGTGCGCGCCGTTGCGCGTGTCGACGACGACGGCGCGATCGAGCGAGAAGTTCTCCATCGCGACCGCCTGCTTGTGCATGCCTTCCTGCGCCGCCCGGTCCGCCGCCATCGCCTCGTTGCCTCGTTCTTCGCGCGCCGCGTCCTGCGCGCGGGCGTTGGCGATCATCCCTTCGAACTGCTTCTGGAACATCCGGCGAATCGCCGCGCCTTGGGCGGCGACCGCGCCGAAGTTGATCCGCACGCTGTTCAAGACGGCGTTCGCGGTCGCGCCTTGCCGGGCGATCTCGGAATCGGGCACGTAGACGAACGTGTTCATCAGCGTCCACTGTCCGTTGGGATTCGGCGGCAGCACCAAGGCGTGCGCGACGATGTGGGCCGACGCGCTCGCTTTCTTTCCGACGACGGTCGCGACGATGTCGGCCATGTTGCCGTTCGTCGTCGCGCTCTTCACCGCGAAGTGCGGCTGGAAGCCGCCGCGCTGCTTCGCGAGCTGGTTCGGGACCGTGAGCCACGCCTGTACGGGGTCGCTCGTGTACGGCAGCAGCGCCACGCGGTGGAGGAAGTTCTCGCGCATCTGCGGCGGCTGCGAGCGCATGAAGTACTGCGCGCGCGGGTTCGACATGTCGATCGCCGCCCAGGCCATGTTGTAGGCGACGATCTCGCCGGTCGGGCCGCTCGCCATCGCGCTCCCCCCGCCGTACACTTCGAGCTTCCAGTCGGCGGGGACGCCGATGCTGCCGGTCCCGTCACGGAAGGCGTGCGTGACCAGCGGCTCGGCGGGCGCGAGCGTCACGGCCGCGCGCGACGATGCCGCCGAAGGCGTCGTCATCGCGTTGAGCCGGCGCAGCATGGGGCCGACCGTCGCATGGAAGCGCGCCGCGGTGTCGTACAGCACGGCGCCCCCGGCTTGCGCGCCGGGAGCCGCGGTCACCAGCGCGATCCCGGTGTACGGCGTTCCCCCGTGCGTCGCGGTAAAGAGCAGCGCCAGCGAGTGATCGCGCGCGTTTCGCGCGACTTGCACCACGGCCGGGCGACTGCCGAGGGCCGTATGGACGCGGCGCAGCAGCGCCGCGGTCGCCGCCGCGAGCGACGACGTCCCGAGCGTTCCGGTCATGATCTCGCCGCCGCCCGGGTTCGCGGCGGTCGAGAACGTACCGGCGCTCTGCGCGAGCGCCGCGCGCGGCGCAAGCGCCGGGACGCCGAAGCTCACGAGCCCGACCGAGAGCAGCGCCGCGCATGCCGCCGGGCGGAGCCCGCGCGGATCGCCGCGACGCCGACGAGGCGATGCGCCGAAGTGAACGTTCATGGTGCGACCAGGATAGCGGGGCGGCACCGGGGCGCGTATGGGGGTGCAACCCTACCATCGAACGCCCGCCCGGCCGCGGCATCGGACGCCTTGAATTTCTTCGTAGAGCGGGCGCGTCGGGTTCGGACGAGGCGCGGGCGCCGCCTCTCAGGGTCGTCCGAGGGTTCCCAGGGAACGATAGGCCGGCATGTACCGGTCTCCCCGATCGTTCTCTTCGCTTGCCGCGGTCGTTTTCGCAAGCGTTCTCCTCATGGCACAGGGTCCCGCCGCGACGCCGCCGACGGCGTCGAACGACGTGCTCCAGGCGACGCTGAAGAACGGGTTGCGCGTGGTCATCGTGAGGAACGCGCTGGCGCCCGCCGTTTCGACCGACATGACGTACCTGGTCGGCTCGCGCGACGATCCGGCGGGCTTCCCCGGGATGGCGCACGCGCAGGAGCACATGATGTTCCGCGGCACCGCGGCGCTCTCGACCGCGCAGCTCGGGACGATCGCGACCGCGCTCGGCGGGACGTTCAACGCCGAGACGAGCGACACGCTGACGCAATACGAGTTCACGGTTCCGGCCAACGATCTCGACGCGGTGCTGCGCATCGAGTCGGACCGGATGCGCGGCGCGCTCGACCAGCAGGCGCAGTGGCAGAACGAGCGCGGCGCGATCGAGCAGGAAGTGCTGCGCGACGAGTCCGAGCCGGGCGCCGACTTCTTCCGCGACGTGCAGCTCCTCGCGTACGCCGGGACGCCGTACGGGCACGAAGGCGTCGGGACGCGCGCGTCGTTCGACCGCCTCACCGGTCCGGAGCTCAAGCGGTTCTACGACCGCTGGTACGCGCCGAACAACGCCGTGCTGGTCGTCGCGGGCGACGTCGATCCGCAGCAGGCGCTCGCGCAGATTCGGGCGCGCTTCGAGGCGGTTCCGTCGCACCCGGTCCCGGCGCACGCGGCGGCGCATCTGCGGCCGCTGGAGCGCACGGTCATCAAGCGCACGACGCGGCTGATCTATCCGCTCGCCGCGGTCGGCTTCCGGCTTCCCGGCGTGAACAGCGCCGATTTCCTGCCGTCGTTCGTGCTGCAGGGGATCCTCGGATCGCAGCGCGGGCCGCTGCAGGCGCTCACCGATTCCGGCGAGGCGCTCGACGCCGAATGGAACTCGCTGCCGTACGTGCCGGAAGGGCAGGTCGCGCTCGCCGTCGCGGCGCTCCCCGAAGGCGCCGATCCCGCCGCCGCGGAGCGCCGGCTCGAGAGCATCCTGACGAACTACGCGGAGCACGGCGTGCCGCGCGAGCTGTTCGAGTCCACGAAGCGCCAGCTCATCACCGGCCAGGAGGAGAGCCGCAACTCGATCTCCGCGCTGGCGAACGACTGGGCGACCACGGTCGCGCTCGACAAAGAACCCTCGATCGCGCGCGAGCAGCAGCTGATCGCCGACGTGACGCTCGCGCAAGTCGACCGCGCCGCGAAGCGGTATCTCGACATGCGGCACGCGATCGTCGGCGAGCTGACGCCGTCGGCGTCGTCCTCGCAGAACGCCGCGCCGACCGCCGCGCAGGTGGGGCAGGAGAAGCCGCTCTCGGCGCAGCCGGCGGCGACCGTGCTGCCCGCCTGGGCGCAAGAGCTGGTGCGCCGTCCGAAGCTTCCGCCGGCGCCGCCGGCCCCGACGCGCACGAAGCTCGCGAACGGGATCACGCTGATCGTGCAGCCGGAGACGATCTCCGACTCGGTGTTCGTGTACGGCCGGGTGAAGAGCGCGCCCGCGCTCGAGGAGCCGAAAGGCGAAGAAGGGATCGCCGACGTGCTCGACGCGCTCTATTCGCTGGGCACGCGGACGCGCGATCGCGTCGCGTTCCAGCGCGCGCTCGACGACGCCGACGCGCAGGTCTCGGCCGGCAGCGCGTTCGGGATGGAGTCCACCGCGCGCTCGTTCGATCGCGCCGTCGCGCTGCTCGCCGAGAACGAGCTGCACCCGCGCTTCGAGGAGGCGACGTTCGAGCTCGCGCGCCGGCGCACGGCCGATCAGCTCCGCACGGCGCTCAGCGGCACCGGCACGGTGATCGAACGGCGGCTTGCGCACGAGCTGCTGCCGAGCGGCGATCCGCAGCTGCGCGAGCCGACCGTCGACGAGATCTCGTCGCTGACGCTGCAGCAAGCGGAGGCGTATTACGAGGCGACGATGCGGCCCGACCTCACGACGATCGTCGTCGTCGGGAACGTCACGCCGGACGCGGCGCGCGCCGCGATCGAGCACGCGTTCGGCGAATGGAAGGCGAGCGGTGCGACGCCGTCGCTCGACCTTCCGCCGGTCCCGCCGAACGGCCCGGGCGAGGTGCGGATGCAGCTTCCGCTCGGGCAGGACACCGTGATGCTGCACGAGATCGTCGGCGTCGCGCGGTCGTCGCCGCAGCTCTACCCGCTGCTGCTCGGGAACACGATCCTCGGCGGCGGGACGCTCGGACCCGCGCAGAGCCGGTTGTTCCGCGACCTGCGCCAGAGTACGGGGCTCGTCTACAGCGTCGACTCGACGCTCGCGCCGCGCCGCTCGCGCTACGAGCTCACGATCTCGTTCGCCTCGCTGCCGGCGAACGCCCCGCGGATCCTCGCGCTGATCGGCGACGAGCTGCACCGCATGCAGACCGAGCCGGTCGGCGATTTCGAGCTCGCGCTCGCGAAGGCGTCGGTCGTGCGCCAGTCCGTCGTCTCCGGCGCGTCGGTCTCGGCGATCGGGACGCAGCTCCTCGACGACGCGTCGCTCGGGCTCCCGCTCGATCAGTCGCACCTCGACGCGGAACGGCTTCTCGGCGTCGACGCGCCGTCGATCGAGCAGGCCTTCGCGCAGTACGTGCGGCCGAACGACTTCGTCCGCGTGATCGAAGGCCCGTAAGCGCGCCGCGTCCGCCCGTCCTCGCATGGGATCGCGAGGCGGGCGGACAATCCGGAGCGACGGGATGGAGCTGAGGATCGCATACGCGGGCGGCGGGACGGGCGGCCACGTCTACCCCGCGCTGGCGATCGACGAGGCGGTCCGCGCGCGCTACGGCGCGGCGTACCGTGCGCGCTTCTTCGGCAACCGCGGCGGGCTCGAAGGCCGGCTCGTCACCACGATCCCGCTCACGTTCGTGTCGAGCGCGCCGCTGCGCCGCAGCCTCTCGCTCGACACGCTGCGCACGCTCGCCGCGAACGCCGCCGGCGTCGCCGGCGCGCTGCGCGCGCTCGCGCGCTTCAAGCCGGCGTTCGTCGTCGCGACGGGCGGCTACGTGTGCTTTCCGGTCGTGGTCGCCGCGCGGATCCTGCGCGCGCTGGGGCTCGTGCGCTGCCGGATCGCGCTGCTGGAGATCAACGTCACCCCCGGCCTGACGAACCGGCTGCTCCGCCCGCTGGTCGACGAGGTGTGGACGACGTACGCCGCCTCGGCGGGCGCGTTCGGCGCGAAGGCGGTGCAGACGGGCGCGCCGGTACGCGGCTCGCTCCGCATCGCGAAGGACGCCGCCAGCGCGCGCGAGCGGCTGGGGCTCGACCCGGAGCGGACGACGGTCGTCGTGATGGGCGGCAGCCAGGGGGCGCGCTCGGTCAACGAGGCGGTCGCGGCGATGGTGACGCGCCGCGCGCCGGTCGAGGGCGCGCAGGTGCTCCACGTCAGCGGCGAGCGCGACTTCGCCTACATGCAGGCCGAAGAACGCGACCTCGCCGCCGGCAACCGCGTGGTGCTGCTGCCGTACTTGGCCGATCCGGCCGACGCGTACGCGGCCGCCGACGCCGTCGTCGCGCGCGCCGGCGCGTCGACGCTCGCCGAGCTGGCGGTCGCCGGCATCCCCGCGGTGCTCGTGCCCTACCCGCACGCCGCCGAGCAGCACCAGACGCACAACGCGGCCGTCTTCGCCGAGGCGGGCGCGGCGGTGGTCGTCCCCGACGGCGAGCTCGACGGCGACCGCCTCTGGTGGACCCTCCGCGAGGTCCTTGCCCCCGACCGAAACGCGGCGATGCGCGCCGCCGCGCGCTCGCTGGTTCCGCGAAACGCCGAAGCGGCGATCGTGGCCCGCATCGCAGCCGCCGTCGTGCCGCGGGTCGGCGGCGGCGCCGGAGCGAACGAGAGACGCCCGTGACGGACACGGCCTACCATCTCGTCGGGATCGGCGGGATCGGCATGAGCGCGATCGCGCGCCTCCTTCTCGCCCGCGGCGCGAAGGTGGCGGGCAGCGACGTCCGCCGTACCCGGCTCGTCGCCGACCTCGAAGCCGAGGGCGCGAGCATCTCCGTCGGCCACCGCGCCGAGAACCTCCGCGAAGCGGACGTCGTCGTCGTCTCGTCGGCGATCGCGCGCGACAACCCCGAGTTCCAGGCCGCGCTGGAGCGCAAGCTGCGGATCGTGACCCGCGGCGAGATGCTCGCCGAGCTGGCCCGCGGCCACAAGCTGGTCGCCGTCGCCGGGACGCACGGCAAGACGACGACGACGGCGATGCTGGCGACGATCTTCGAGGCGGCGGGGCTCGACCCGACCGTCGCGGTCGGCGGGGTTCGCGTCGACACCGGGACGAACGCGCGGGCCGGCGCGGGCCGCTGGTTCGTCACCGAGAGCGACGAGTCCGACGGCTCGTTCCTGCACCTCGCGCCGGCGATCGCCATCGTCACGAACGTGGAGAACGACCACATCGCCTCCGACGCCGAGCTGCCGCGGCTGCTCGCGCAGTTCGCGGAGTTCGCGAACAAGGTGCCGCCGTCCGGGCGCGCCGTGGTCGGCAACGACAACGCGTCGAGCGCGTTCGTCGCGCGGCAGGCGAACGCGCCGGTCACGACGTTCGCGACGCGCGCGGCGGCCGATCTCACCGCGAGGGACATCGTGTACGAAGACCTCGGCTCGCGCTTCACCGTGTGCGAGCTCGGCGTCGCGCTCGGCGAGGTGGCGCTCCACGTCCCCGGCGAGATCAACGTGCAGAACGCGCTCGCCGCGCTCGGCGCGGCGCGCGCGGCGGGGATCGCGTTCGACGTCACGGCGCACGCGCTCGCGTCGTTCCGCGGCGTGCGCCGTCGCTTCGAGATCGTCGGACGCGGCGCGCTCACCGTCGTCGACGACTACGCGCACCATCCGACCGCGATCGCGCAGACGATCGCGGCGGCGCGCGGGTTCGCGCACGGACGTCCCGTCGTCGTCGCATTCCAGCCGCACCGCTACACGCGCACCGCGTATTTGAAGGACGCGTTCGCCAAGGCGCTCGGCGAGGCCGATCGCGTCGTGCTCGCGCCGGTGTACGCGGCGTCGGAGGCGCCGATCGCGGGGATCTCGGAGCGCTCGATCGGCGAGCCGCTCGCGGGATCGGGGACGCCGGTCAGCTACGTCGACGACGTCGAAGCGCTGCTCGAAGCGATCCCGCGCGAGGCGCCCGAGGGCGCGCTCGTGCTGATGCTGGGCGCCGGCTCGATCTCGTCGGTCGCGCATCGCCTGGGCGAGCGGCTCGCCGCGCCGCTCGCGCGGTGAAGTCCGCCGCGCTGCTCGACGAGGGCGACCGCGACGCGCTGCGCGAGGCGTTCGGCGAGCGCGCGCGCTTCGACGAGCCGCTCGCGCCGTACACGTGGTGGAAGATCGGCGGCCCGGCCGACGCGTTCGTCGAGATCGAGAGCCCCGGCGAGCTGGAGGTCGTGCTGCGGCGCGTCTTCCGCCGCCGGCTGCCGCTCTTCGTGCTCGGCGAGGGCTCGAATCTGCTCGTCGGCGACGGCGGGATGCGCGGGATCGTCGTTCGCCTGCGCGGCGCCTTCGCCGCGCTCGAGGTGCGCGCCGACGGCGACGCGGTGGTCGCCGAGGCCGGGGGGAGCGCCGCGCTCCCGGTGCTGTGCACCCGAGTCGCCTCGCTCGGCGGCGTCGGGGTCGACGGCCTCGCCGGGATCCCCGCCACGGTGGGCGGCGCGGTGCGGATGAACGCCGGCACCGATCGCGAGATCGGCGAGTTCGCGAGCGAGGTGGTCGTGCAGACGCCCTCGCGCCCCGAGCCGCACCGCATCGACGTCGGCTGGAGCTACCGCAAGACGTCGATCCCGCGCGACGCGATCGTCGCAAGCGCCGCGCTGCGCTTCCCGCGCGGGGAGCCGGCGGAGATCCGCGCGCGGATGCAGGCGCGGCTCGTCCGCCGGAAGGCGACTCAGCCGGTCGCGATCCCGAACTCCGGCTCGTGCTTCCGCAACCCGCCCGGCGACCACGCCGGCCGGCTCATCGAGGCCGCCGGGGCCAAGGGCTGGCGCGAAGGCGGGGCCGAAGTCTCGCCCGTCCATGCGAACTTTATCGTCAACAGCGGCGGCGCGTCGGCGCGCGACGTCGCCGTGCTGCTGACCCGCGTCCGGCGGGCGGTCGCGGAGCGGTTCGGCGTGGAGCTGCACCTCGAAGTGCACCTCGTCGGGGAGTTTACGGACAGCCTGTCGGAAGCGAACGCGTAGAGCATGGCACGTTTGAAGGTCGCCGTCGTGATGGGCGGTCCGGGCGCGGAACGCGAGGTCTCGATCGAGACCGGCGCCGCGATCGTGCGCGCGCTGAACGCGCTCGGGCACGAGCCGCGCACGCTCGACTTCGACCGCCGCTTCGTCGAAGCGCTGCGCGAGATCGGGCCCGACGTCGTCTTCAACGCGCTGCACGGGACGGCCGGCGAGGACGGCACGATCCAGGGCGTGCTGGAGTGGATGAACGTTCCGTACACCGGCAGCTCCCTCGCCGCGTGCGCGGTCTCGATCGACAAGCACCTCACCAAGAAGCTGATCGCCGCCGAAGGGCTGCCCACGCCGGCGTGGGACACGTTCGACCTCACCGGCGGGACGCTGCCGCTGCTGCCGGGCTCGCTCAACCTTCCGCTCGTGGTGAAGCCGCGCGCGAGCGGTTCGAGCGCCGGCGTGCAGATCGTGCGCACGCACGAGCAGTGGTCGAAGGCGATGATCGAGGCCGCCGAACGCACGCCCGAGGTGCTCGCGGAAGAGTTCTGCCCAGGCCGTGAGTTCTCGTGCGGCGTGCTGGGCGAAGAGGCGCTCCCCGTCGTCGAGATCGTCCCGTCCGACGAGTTCTACAGCTACGACGCGAAGTACAAGCCCGGCGGCTCGCGGCATCTCGTCCCCGCGCCGATCGACCACGACCTCACGCAGCGGCTGCAGACGCTGGCGCTCTCGGTGCACCGGCTGGTCGGGCTGCGCGACTACTCGCGCACCGATTTCATCGTCAGCAAGGAAGGCCGCCCGACGATCCTCGAGATCAACGCGCTGCCCGGGATGACGCCGACGAGCCTCATCCCCGACGAAGCTGCGCAAGCGGGGATCTCGTTCGAAGCGTTGGTCGAGCGGCTGCTCCAGTACGCGCTCGCCCGCGCCGAGGCCCCGGCGGCCTAGCGAATTCGTGCGGCGGCGCACGCCGCTCGCGCGAACGGTGAGCGGCGACGCCTCGTTAGAACGTCGTGAGAAGCCCGGGTTTCGTCGCGTCACGTCGGTGGCCGCGCGCGCTTTCGCGCGTCGCCGCGGTGGTGAGCGCCGCGGGGCTGATGTCGGCGCTCGCGCCGCCGTCGGGCGCGGCGGCGCAGGCGCCCGGCGGCGATGCGCCGTTCGCCGTCGCGGCGAGCGCGGGGCCGCAGGCGGGCGCGCGCGTCGACGCGTCGGTCACGCGCGTCGTCGACGGCAAGCGCGTGACGCTGCCCGCGGCCGTCGTGCCGGCGCTCGAGCCGGGCGACCAGGTCTCGCTGCGGTTTCCCGACTACAGCCCGCCCGCCACCGCGGTGCGCTATCATGCGAACGTCGCGTTCATCACCGAAGCGGCGCCGCAGCGCTGGCTGTTCGAGCGCAGCGGCACCGCCGACCGGCTCTTCGACGTGAGGCGCGGGCGCACGGTCGCGACCGCGGCGCCGCGGACGCTCACGTTCACCTACGGGCGCGGACGCTTCCGCGGGATCCCGATCGTCTTCATCGTCCCGGAGGACGCCAAGACGCGCGGCATGGACGGCGCGCGCGACTACGTCGACGCGCATCCCACCGACTTCAAGGACATGTCGGAATCGGCGAACGACGCGGTCGACCGCTACGCGTGGTTTCGCGACTTCCTCGCCTCGCTCGCGCAGGGATCGATCGACCCGGTGAGCGGCCGCGAGCGCGTCGAGGACGTCGCCGCATCGCTCGGCGCCGATCGCTCGACGGTCGATCTCTGCTACCAGGAGGGCGGCTCGCAGGCCGACGTGACGAACTGCGTGCAGAACGCGCTCAGCTCGGTCAGCTATCAGACGAACATCGAAGCGCCCTCGCAGGCGCAGTTCTTCGGCGGCGTCGCCGGCGCCGCGGCGCCGCTGCAGATGGCGGCGTACCTCGTGCCGCTGCTCGCCGTGTGGCAGATCTTCGCGCGCGCCGGGCATCAGGAGTACGAGTACCTTCCGACGACGCTCGACATGACCGCGCCGAAACGTCCCGGCGCTCCGGGCGATGAGCTGCTCTTCGGCATGAAGGTGCCGACGCTGCGGCCGCCGGCCGCGCGCTCCGACGTGCTGTTCTTCACCATCGGCGATCCGCAAGCGGCGGCGACGCCGCCGGTCGTCGCGAACGCCTCGGAGAGCGGCGGCGTGTGCGCCCGGAGTGAGCGCTTCACCGTGCCGCTGCACCTCGACCGCACCTCAAAGTACGTGCACGACACCGCGCTCGTCGTCACGCCCGACGGCAAGCCGTCGTACACCATCCCGGTCGATCCGCACGCGCTCGACGCGCCGGCGATCCCGCGCGCGCGGCTCGCGGGGAGCGCCGACGGCGGCTACGCGATCGCCCTGCGCGGACGTTTCGGCTTCACGCCGATCGTGCAGCCCGTGCACGCGGTCGCGCGCGTCGCCGTGCCCGGCGCGGCCGCGTGGAGCGTCGCGCCGCTGCCGCACCGGACGCCCGTCGCGGGCGGCGCGCTCGACGTCGTCGCGACGTCGGCGAGCGCGCCGTGCCTGAGCGCGGCCGAGCTACAGATCGGCGACGCGCCGCCGATCCCGCTGCAGACGAAGGTCCTCGACGACCGGCGCGTCGAGCTCCAGGCCTCGCTGGCGAACGTTCCGGCGGGGACGGCGCACCTGCGCTTCTACGAGGACGACGTCGCGCGGCGCGGCCGCGACGAGAGCGCGGTCACGCTGGCGATCGTGCAGCGGCCGCCGCACGTCGACCTCGCGCAGAGCCCGCCGCTGGCGCTCGGCGACCGCTTCGTCGCGCTCGCCGGCAGCGGCCTCGAGCGCGTCGCCGCCGTGAAGATCGGCGGCGTCGCGTATGCGAAGACGGTCGGTTCGACCGGGACGTCGGCATGTTTCGCCGGGCCGCCGTTCGACGGCACGAAGGAAGCGGCGGGGACGTCCGTTCCGGCCGAGCTGATCGGCGGCGACGGAGCGCCCGGCGAAGCGTTCGCCGAGCCGGTCGTCGCTGCGCGCCCGGTGCTGCGGACGGCGACGCTGTCCGGCCCCGGTGCCGCCGACCCGACGCACCTCTCGACGCAGACGCTCGACGTCGCGCTCAGCGTCGCCGGCGCGCTGCCCGCGCAGCGCGACGTCCGCGTGCGCCGCGCGAGCGCCGAAACCTCGCCGTGCGACGCCGTCCGCGACGACGGCGGCGCGGCGACGATCTCCGCCGCCGACACGCATCTCGACGGCGCGTCGGCGCTCTCGGTGTACCTGCGCGCCGCCGACGCGCTCGGCGACGCCGCGTTCGGCACGCTGCAAGTGCAGCTCGTCGACGCGGCGACGAAGCTCGCCAGCGCGTGGACGGCGATCCCGGGAACCTTCGTGCGCGCCCCGCAGATCACCGCGATCGAATGCGGCGCGGGCGCGTCCTGCACGCTCGTCGGCACCGGCCTCGCCGCGATCGACGGCGTCGAGGACGCCTCGGGCCGCTTCGTCGCGCCGTCGTTCGACTGCGCCTCGGACGTGAAAGGCAAAGCGTGCCGCTCGATCCCGCGCGAGCGGCACTACACGCTGCGGCTCGAGGACGGTGCGACGCTCTACCGCGTCCCCGACGCGGCGATCACCGGCGCCGGCGACGCGAAGCCGCCGGCCCCGGCGAAGAGCGCGGCCGAAGCGAAACCTGCCGTTCCGCCGGCGAGCCCGACGCCGCGCTCGTCGTAGCGAACCGGTTCAGCGCGGCGTGACGAGATCGTCGCCGGGGATCGTCTCCGTGGCGACGTAGCCTTCCGCCGCGCCGACGAACCAGTTCAGCAGCAGCGCGAGGAGCGCGGCGTCGTCGGCGATCCCGAGCAGCGGGATGTCACCGAGCACGTTGAGCGGCGAGACGATCAGCAGCGCGAGCACGAGCGCGACGATCTTCAGCCGGCGGGGGACGCGGTCGCTGCGCAGCAGCGCGGGGAGGCGGACGAGCTGGCGCCGCGAGCGCAGCAGCAGCGTGAAGAGACCCATCGGCCCTCATATCCCCGCGGCGTCGGCGATGTTTCGGCGGACGCTCGCTCGCCGCTCGCACAGCGAGCCGACTTCACGCGCGTACACGACCGTGAACTCGGCGCCAAGCAAGAACAGGTACGACGAGTAGTACAGCCACAGCAGCACGAGCATGACCGACGCGGCGCTGCCGTAGGTCCACGGCAAATTGACGTACGCGAGGTACGTCCCGATCCCGAACTGCGCCAGCGCGAAGCCGACCGTCGTCGTGAGCGCGCCGATCCACACGTCGCTCCAGTGCAGCGCCGCGCCCGGGAGCCAGCGGAACAGCACGGCGACGACCGGCGCGAGCACCGCCGAGCCCGAGATCACGATCGCGACGCGGACGGCCAGCGTCGCGAGCGCGCCGTGCACGCCGAAATCGCGCACCGCGACCGACGCCGCCGCGCTGCCGAAGATCACCGCGGTCGTCGCCCCGATCGCGCACACCGCCAGCAGCGCGGCGGCGAAGAACGACGCGACCGTGACGAGCGGCGTCGCGCGATGGCGAACCGGCGTCTCCCACATCGCATGCAGCGCGCGCTGCAGCGCGTAGAACAGGCGCGAGCCGGCGAAGATCGCGATTGCCGCGGAGAGCAGCACGGTCAGCACCCCGCTCGCGTGGCCGTGAAGCGCTTCGGTCCCGCTCAGCGCGCGGACGCCGCCGTGCCCCACGATCGGATCGATCACGAGCGCGAGCGCGTGCAGCATCGGCCGCTCGCCCCCGAGCGCCTCGGCGACGCGCAGCGCGATCACCAGGAGCGGCGCGAGCGCGAGCGCCGCGAACGCCGCCATCGCGGCGGCGTACAGCCAGCCGTCGTCGCGGCTCCACTTCGCGTAGGTCTTGCGAACGAGGCGCCCCGCGCTCTCCACCGTCACGCCGCTGCTCTACCCGTTCCGGCCGCGAACGGGACGGCGTCCCACGACGGCAGGGTTGATCCTTGGAACGGGCTAAGACCCGCTCCTCTTCCCCAACCGAACGAGAGTTTTCGTCAGCCGGAGGTTCATCGTGCGTCCTGCCGTTTCGCTGTTCGTCCCGCTGCTGCTCGCCGGCGCGCTCGGCGCGCCTCCCGCCGCCGGCGCCGCGCCGCCGAAGGTCGCCGTACTGAACTTCAGCACCGTCGGCCTCACCTCGAACTGGTACGGCGCGTTCGAGCCGGGCGTCGCGCTCTCCGACCTCGTCACCGACCAAATGGTGAACAGCGGCAAGTTCGACATGCTCGACCGCAAGAATCTGGACGCGACGCTGAACGAGCACCATCTGCAGGCCAGCGGCGAGGTCGATCCCGCGACCGCGATCAGCGCCGGCCGGCTCGTCGGCGCGCGCTACCTGATCTCGGGGAACATCCTGCAGCTCGACCACACCGGCTCGAGCGGCGCCGCGGTCGGCTCGGCGATCGGCGGGATCGCCGGCGGGCTCATCGGCGGCGTGCGCAACGACCGCGTCACGCTGAAGGTCGCCGTCCGCGTCGTCGACGCGCAGACCGGCCGCATCGTGCAGTCGTTCAGCGACGAGAAGACCGAGAGCGCGACCTCGCTCACCGGCGGCGGCTACAGCGGCTGGACCGCCGGGAGCTACGGCAACCAGCAGTTCCTCAGCTCGTCGATGGGCCACCTCATCAACGACGAGGCGATGGCGATCGCGACGCATCTCGACCCCGCGAAGTTCACCGCCGGACCGCCGCCGCTCTCGCTCAGCGGGCACGTCATCGACGTCGACGGCCGCAGCATCATCATCAACCTGGGCGCCTCGAAGGGCGTCACCGTCGGCTCGTACTTCGACGTGGTGAAGGTCAAGCAGATCCGCGACCCCGACAGCGGCAAGATGCTGACCGTCAACGAGAACGTCGGCAAGATCGAGATCATGCAGGTCAACGCCGACACGGCGGTCGGCCGCGTCGTGAGCGGGACGATCGTCCGCGGGCAGGCCGTCACCTCCGAATAGGCGGCGGCGTCCCGTCCCACGCCGGCCGCAGCGCGCGTCCGGCGTGGGACTGAACGGCCACGACCGAGAAACGGTCTTGTCGCTATGTCCACGGTCGTGAATCCCGGTCTCGAGGGCGTCGTCGTCGGCGAGACCGTCCTCAGTAATGTCGAAGGGCAGGTCGGGCGGCTCACGTACCGCGGCTACGACATCGACGAGCTCGCGCCGAACGCCGGCTTCGAGGAGATCATCCACCTCCTGTTCCACGGCTCGCTGCCGGCCGAGCAGCAGCTCACCGAGCTGACCGCGACGCTCGCCGCGCGGCGCGAGCTGCCGGCCTCGACGCTCGCGATCCTCCGCGACATCCCGCGCGACGCGTGGCCGATGGACGTGCTGCGGACCGGCGTCTCGTCGCTCTCGCACGTTCTCCCGCACAAGCCGAACGGCGCGCACGCGAGCGACGTCGCCGCCGCCCTGGGCCTCATCGCGAAGACGGCGACGATCGTCGCCGCGTGGGACCGGCTGCGCCGCGGCCTCGAGCCGATCGCGCCGCGCGCCGATCTGCGTCACGCCGCGAACTTTCATTACATGCGCACGGGCGAGCTGCCCAACGGCGAGCAGGAACGCGCGCTCGACACCTACTTCGTGCTGCTCGCCGACCACTCGTTCAACGCCTCGACGTTCGCCTCGCGCGTCGTCGCGTCGACGAACGCCGACCTCTACTGCGCGGTGACGGCGGCGGTCGCGACGCTCACCGGCGAGCTGCACGGCGGCGCTCCCTCCGGGACGATGGACCACCTCGAAGAGATCGGGCTCGGCGGCGATCCGCAAGCGAACGCGGAGCGCTACGTCCGCGAGCTGCTCGCCAAGGGCAAGCGCGTGATGGGGATGGGCCATCGCGAGTACAAGATCCGCGATCCGCGCGCGCGCCATCTCGACCGCAAGGCGAAGGAGCTCGCCGGGCGCACCGGCTCGAAGTGGTACGAGCTGGCCGTCGCGCTCGAGCAGGCTTCGAACAAGGTGCTGCAAGAGACGAAGCCCGACAAGAAGATCTACGCGAACGTCGACTTCTACACCGCGCCGCTGCTCGCGGATCTCGGCGTGCCGAAGGACGAGTTCACGTGCGTCTTCGCGTGCGCGCGCGTCGCGGGCTGGTCGGCGCACGTGCTCGAGCAGTACTCGCACAATCGGCTGATCCGCCCGCAGGCGACGTACGTCGGTCCGGCGATCCATCCGTTCGAGCCGCTCGCGACGCGCGCGAGCGCGAACGGCTCGGCGAACGGAAAGCCGGCGGAGGCGCTCACCTGACCGAACGTCGCGCGGCGGTTCGGCGCGAGACGCGCGAGACGGCGATCGATCTGCGTCTCGCGCTCGACGGCGGTCCGGTCGCGATCGCGACGGGCGTCGACTTCTTCGACCACATGCTGAACGCGCTCGCCGTGCACGGCGGGCTCGGGCTCGAGCTGAGCGCGCGCGGCGACGGAATGGACCACCACCACGTCGTCGAGGACGTGGGGATCGCGCTCGGCCGCGCGATCGACGAGGCGCTCGGCGAGAAGCGCGGGATCGCGCGCTTCGGCTCCATCGCGGTGCCGCTCGACGACGCGCTCGTGCAGTGCGCGGTCGACCTCAGCGGGCGGCCGTACTTGAACTACGACGTCCCGCTGTCGGTCGAGCGGCTCGGCGCGCTGCCCACCGAGCTCGTCCCGCATTTTTTCCGCAGCGTCGTCGACCACGGCAAGTTCAACCTCCACCTGCTGCGCTGGGCGGGGACGAACAACCACCATCTCTGCGAGGCGGCGTTCAAGGCCTTCGCGCGCGCGTTCGCGCAGGCGAAGAGCACCGTCGCGTCGGCCGGCGTACCCTCGACGAAGGGCTCGCTCAGCGAGCGTTCGGCTTCCGCATAGGCTGAAGCTCCGCCCGGTCGCGCACCAGGCGGAACGTGTCCGTAAAACCGACGATCTCGAGGATCCGCTCGATCTGCGGCGAGGTGACGACGAGGGCGACGTCGTCGCAGCGGCGGCGCAGCCGCGCCAGCTCGTTGAGCGCCGTCGAGTCGAGGTACGTGACGCGGCTGAGGTCGACCAGGACGGGTGTACCGTCGGAGCAGGCCGCGAAGAGCGTGCGAAGACGATCGGCATCGTGGATGTCGATCTCTCCCTCGAGCACGACCTCGGCCCGCGGTCCCACGTCCACCTCCGGACAAGCGTCCATCCACCGGGCTGGAACCGGCGGCGGGTGTCGATCATACCACGGGTCCGGCGCTCGGAACAGTACGGAAACGGCCAGAGGCCGGAAAGGTCAGCGGCGCGCCGGCCGGATCCGGTAGATCGCCCCGGCGAGATCGTCGGCGACGAACAGCGAGCCCTCCGGGCCGACCGCGACGCCGGTCGGCCGGCACGTGCGCTCGCCGCTCGCCGTCTGGCACCCGCCGCCGAACTCGGTCCACTGCGTATCGGGATTCCCCCAGTCGACCGGCTTCGCCGGCTCGCCGCCGCGGAAGGCGACGAACGCGACGCGGGGTGCGACCGGCGGCTGGTGCCACGAGCCGTGCAGCGCGACGAACGCGCCGCCCCGGTACGCCGCCGGGAAGGCGTACTTCCCTCGCTGGTCGGGCGGATAGAACGCGGCGCCGATCGGCGTCCCGTACGCGGGGAAGACGGCCTTCGGCACGACGGCCGCGGCGCAATCGGCGCCGCCGACGGCCTTGCGGTTCTCGTAGCACGGTGGCCAGCCGTACCGCGCCGTCCCCGGATGGGCGCTCACGTCGTCGAAGATCTCGTACGGGTGCCCGTGCTCGAGGTCGTCACGGCCCGCCACGCCGGCCCACAGATCGCCGGTCCCCGGCTGGACCGCGAGCGCGATCGCGTTCCGGATCCCGGTCGCCTTCGGGTGCATGTCCTTGCCGTCGGGCGTCATCTGCTCGACCGTCGCGCGCGTCGGATCGCTCTCGGTGCACGCGTTGCACGAGGACCCGACGCTCGCGTAGAGCACGCCCTTCGTCAGCGCGACGGTCGTGGTCGTGTGGTCCGAGGAGCCGCCCGGCCGGACCGAGGCGATCTTCTCCGGCTTCGCGCGCGCGGTGCGGTCGCCGGTCCGGTACGGTATGCGCCAGACGGCGAACTGCCCGCCGACGTACAGCGTGTCGCCCGCGAGGAAGACCCCCGCGTCCGGCGCGTCACCGAGCGTCGCGAAGACGTGCGGCTCGCCGGCCTTTCCTTCCGCGTCCGGGACGACGTAGACGTCGTCGCCCAGCGTCCCGACGAGCAGATCCCCGTTCGGCGCGGCGGCCAACTCGCGCGCTCGCGGAACCGTCGCGATCCGCTCGACGGTGAAGCCGGACGGTACGCCGAGCGCGTCGCCGGACGCGGCTCGCGCGGCCGGCGAGCCCGACGCGGTGAGGAGGATCGCCGCCGCGAGCGCCGCCGCCGCGCCGGACGCGAGGAACGGAAGACGAGAGGTCGCCATGGCCAGCGCTTACCCGGACGCGCGCGTCCGCGTCAGCGGCGGCGCAGCGCCGCGCCCGCCGCGCCGGCCGGACGGATCCGGTAGATGTTCCCGGTCTGGTCGTCGGCGACGAAGAGGCTGCCGCTCGCGCCCACCGCCACGCCGGTCGTCCGGCCGCTGCGGTTCCCCGACCCGTCCTGGAAGCCCGTGAAGAAGTCGGTCCATTGCGTCGTCGGATCGCTCCAGTCGACGGCGCGCGCCGGCAGCCCGCCGGCGAAGGGCACGAACGCAACGTGCGGCGGGTCGAACGGCACGCCGGAGCCGTTCAGGTGCCACGAGCCGTGCATCGAGACGTACATGCCGCCGCGCCACGCGGCGGGAAAG